>Ga0126381_100001594_pt1 | contig 24261 bp, 20 predicted proteins | sample PanSoiMetPlot_28_FD_96465 | JGI IMG/M metagenome (GOLD analysis project Ga0126381, IMG submission 96465) | Tropical forest soil microbial communities from Panama - MetaG Plot_28 | ecosystem: Environmental > Terrestrial > Soil > Tropical forest > Bulk soil | place: Panama | collected 2016-02-17 | reverse complement strand
TCCGGTCTTCGTCGCTCAGCCCCTCTTCGCCGTAACTGTACATCCAGTTGTAGACCATGCAGTTCTCGTCATCGATCGGCACCCAAATGTGCCCGGCGATGTTGGTGCGGTCGCCGCCGCCCAGCGCGCGGCCCAATTGCTGCGGCCGGATCTGCGTGAACGGCATCACGAAGTGATAGGAACGCACATAGGTCTTGTCGTCGTCGAGCGGGCGGATACCGACATAGCGATAGCCGTAATCAGTAAGATCTACTTCGAGGATCGGCGCCTTGCCGCGGACAAACGGCCCCTGCACCGGAACGCCGGGACGGTTTGTGTTTCGCGTAATTGTGCGGTGCAGGATCGGGGCGTGCGAAGTGTCGATGCCGCCTTCGAGCGCCTGCAGCCAGTTACACTCTTCCCACACCTTCGACACATGCCGGTGAGTTTCCGGCACCTGCGTCCATTCGAAGGCCGGCGGCGCCGGCATCTTCTCTCGCGGCCCCATATAAGCCCAGACGAGCCCGCCAATCTCGACTGTCGGGTAGGCGGTCAGCCGCACTTTGTGGCAAAACGGCTCTGGTTCGTTCATCTGTTCGAGGCATTTGCCTTCGACATCGAATTTCCAGCCGTGATAGACGCAGCGAAGCCCCGATCCTTCGTTCCGTCCAAACCACAACGAGGCGCGGCGATGCGGACAGAACTCGTCGACGAGCCCGATGCGGCCCTGAGTATCGCGAAAGGCCACGAGCTTTTCGCCGAGCAGCGGCACGCGCACGGGCGCGCAGTCCGGCTCCGGCAATTCGCAGGACATTAAGGCCGGGACCCAGTACCGGCGGATTACGTCGCCCATAGCGGTCTGGGGTCCTATCCGCGTCACTAGCTCGTTCTCTTCGCATGTCAGCATAGGTCTTTCCTTCTTCGACCGATTGCCAGATAAGCATAATCAACCGATAGCTTCGCGAGGACAAGAGGTGAGCCGGCATCTGGGTCTATTGTCGATATCTGCCTCGTTCCGTCTCAACGCCAATGGCCGCTGCATGGCTCGGGTGCTAGCATAGTATGATGACGCGCCGGTGCGGCGTCCGGCGCGACGAAGTAAGACCGATAGCCGCCGGCCGGGAGATCGCGATGGATGAGCAGGAGCTGCGGAAGCTCATCGCAGCCGTCAAAACGGGCCGCATATCGCGCCGCGCCCTCCTGCAAAGAGTGGTCGGCCTCGGACTGGCCGCCCCGCTCGCAACCCAGCTCTTGGCCCGTGCCGGCTTGGCGCAGCCGGTGCCTGCAACCCAATACAAGCCGGCCAAAGCGGGTGGCGGCGGAGCGCTCAAGACGCTGTTCTGGCAAGCGCCAACCGCGCTCAATCCGCATTTTTCCGTCGGCGCGAAGGACTCGGAGGGCTGCCGCATCTTCTACGAGCCGCTCGCGGCCTGGGATCCGGGCGGCAATTTGGCGCCGGTGCTCGCCGCCGAGATCCCGGACATCGAGAACGGCGGGGTCGCACCCGACGGCAAGTCGGTGACCTGGAAGCTGAAAAAGGGCGTGCGATGGCACGACGGCGCGCCATTCACCGCCGATGATGTCGTGTTCAACTGGGAATACGCGGCCGATCCGGCCACTGCATCGGTGTCGATCGGGACTTTCGAGGACGTCACAGTCGAAAAGCCCGACCCGTTCACGGTACGCGTTCGCTTCGCAAGGCCGACGCCGTTTTGGGCGGATGCGTTCGTCGGCACCGGCATGATCGTTCCAAAGCACGTGTTCGAGTCGTACAAGGGCGCCAATTCCCGGGAAGCGCCCGCCAATCTGAAGCCTGTGGGAACTGGCCCTTATGTCTGTGTCGACTTCAAACCGGGCGATTGGGTCAAGGGCGAGCGCAACCCGTCCTATCATGTGCCCAACCGGCCGTATTTCGACACGATCGAGATGAAAGGCGGCGGTGATGCGGTGTCGGCGGCACGTGCCGTCGTTCAGACCGGCGAGTACGATTATGCGTGGAATGTCCAGGTGGAGGACGATATCCTCCACAGGCTCGAAAGCGGCGGCGACACAAGAGGCCGCGTCGAGTTCGTGCCGAGCGCCAACGTCGAACATGTCCAGCTCAACAACGCCGATCCTTGGACCGAGGTTGACGGCGAACGCTCGAGCGCAAAGACCACGCATCCGTCACTAAGCGATCCTGCGGTGCGGCAAGCCCTCAGTCTGCTCGTCGATCGCGGCTCGATAGAGGCCCACATCTATGGACGCGCAGGGGCTGCAACCGGAAATTTCGTCAATGCACCCGAGCGCTTTGTTTCAAAGAACACGCATTGGGAGTTCAATATCGATAAAGCCAGCCAGTTACTGGAACGGGCCGGCTGGGCGCGGGGAGCCGATGGCATACGCGCAAGTGGTGGGAAGCGCCTGAGGTTCGTCTTTCAGACCTCGATCAATGCGCCGCGCCAAAAAACTCAGGCGATCATCAAGCAGGCCTGCCAAAGGGCGGGGATCGAGATCGAACTAAAATCCATCGCACCGTCGGTTTTTTTCTCTTCCGACGCGGCAAATCCGGATACTGCAAGAAAGTTCTACGCCGACTTGCAGATGCTGGCGGTGCTGATGCGGCAGCCGGATCCCGGAGGGTTCATGCGGCAGTTCGTCTCGTGGGAGATCGCGTCCAAGGAAAACAAGTGGCAGGGCCGCAATGCGACGCGCTGGCATAACGAGGAGTACGACAAGATATACCGGGCGGCCGAAGTGGAGCTCGACCCGGTCAGGCGCGCCGCATTGATCATCAAAATGAACGATATCGTGGTGGAAGACCAGGCGGTCATCCCGATCGTCAATCGCCGCTGGGTGGCGGCAGTTTCGCGCCAGCTGAAGGCGACGCCGAGCGGCTGGGACAATGATTTCTGGAATCTGAAGGACTGGTACCGCGAGACGTGATTGCGGGGGGAAGGGAGGTTTTTGATGAACGAGCGGGAGCTGCGTGAACTCATCGCCGCAGCGAAGGCAGGGCGCGTATCGCGCCGCGCACTTGTGGGTAAGATGCTGGGCCTCGGCCTATCGGCGCCGTTTGCGAGCCTCCTGCTGGCTAGCGCCGGTATTGCACAGGCGCCGGGGGAGACCCAATACAAGCCGACCAAAGCCGGCGGCGGAGGGCTGCTCAAGACACTGTTCTGGCAGGCTCCGACCCTGCTCAACCCGCATTTCGCGGTGGGGACGAAGGACCAGGAGGGCTCGCGCATTTTTTACGAGCCGCTCGCCGCGTGGGATGCCGACGGCAATCTGTCGCCGGTGCTCGCCGCCGAAATCCCGGAAATCGAGAATGGCGGGGTCGCGCCGGACGGTAAGTCGGTCACCTGGAAGCTCAAAAAGGGAGTGGAATGGCACGACGGCCACCCGTTCAGCGCCGACGATGTCCTGTTCAACTGGGCATACGCTGCCGACCCGGCGACGGCCGCCACGACGATTGGCAGCTATCAGGACATCAAGGTCGAAAAGCTTGACCCGTTAACGGTCCGGGTGAATTTCGCAAAGCCGACGCCGTTTTGGGCGGACGCTTTCGTCGGCCAGTTTGGAATGATCATTCCGAAACATCTGTTCGAGGCCTACAAGGGCGCTAATTCACGCGACGCACCCAACAATTTAAAGCCGGTCGGGACCGGTCCCTACCGGTTCGTCGATTTCAAGCCCGGCGATCTGGTCATTGGCGAACGTAACCCCTCCTACCATCTGCCTAACCGGCCCTATTTCGACCGGATAGAAGTGAAGGGGGGCGGCGATGCCGTATCGGCGGCGCGTGCGGTCATCCAGACCGGCGAATACGACTATGCGTGGAACCTTCAGGTCGAGGACGAGATCCTGCTCAAGCTGGAAAATGGTGGAAACGCCAAGGGCCGCGTCGAAATCGTCCCCGGTGGCAACATCGAGCATATTCAGCTCAACAGCACCGACCCGTGGACCGAAGTCGACGGCGAGCGCTCCAGTATTAAGACAAAGCATCCGCTGTTCACCGATCCTGCCGTCCGCCAAGCGATGAAACTGCTCGTCGACCGTGCGTCAGTCGAGAAGCACATCTACGGGCGGACTGGCAGAGCCACCGGAAATTTCGTCAACAATCCGTCGCGTTTTGCGTCAAAGAACGCGCAGTGGGAGTTCAATATTGACAAGGCGAACCGGCTGCTGGACGAGGCCGGTTGGAAGCGTGGTCAAGATGGCATTCGCGCCAAGGACGGCAAGAAGCTAAGGCTCGTTTTCCAGACTTCGGTCAACGCGCCGCGTCAGAAAACCCAAGCGATCGTGAAGCAGGCCTGTCAGAAGGCCGGCATCGAGATGGAGCTCAAATCGGTAACGGCGTCGGTTTACTTTTCGTCCGACACCGGAAACCCGGACACCTACCGGCATTTTTATTGCGATGTGCAGATGTATACTACAGGCATGAACGCGCCGGACCCGGGCGTCTTCATGCGCCAGTTCCTCTCCTCGGAGATCGCCGCGAAAGATAACAAATGGCAAGGGCGCAACATTTGCCGCTGGCGTAACGACGACTACGACAAGGCGTACCAGGCATCCGAAAACGAGCTCGATCCGGTGAAAAGGGCAGCGCTGCTCATCTCCATGAACGACATGGTGGTCGGCGACCCCGGTGTGATCCCGGTCGTCCATCGATTGGCGGTCTCGGGGATCTCACGCCAGCTCAGAGCCCGTCTGAGCGGCTGGGACAACGTGCTATGGGATCTGCGCAACTGGTACCGCGAGACCTGACTGCGGCTCACCCGAGGATTGGGCTGTGAGCCGATATCTGCTCCGGCGTCTGCTGATCGCGGTCCCGAGCCTGCTCGGCATCAGCATTGTGCTGTTCGCCGTCCTGGCGCTCGCCCCCGGCGATCCGTTCGGGGAGCTCACGACCAATCCCAATGTGCCGCCCGAGATCGGCGCAGCGTTGCGTGCGAAATTCGGGCTCGATGATCCGGTTCTGCTGCGCTACCTGCGCTGGCTCCTGGCCATGCTGCATGGCGATTGGGGTTTCTCGTTCGTCAGCCGGATGAACGTCGATCAGCTCATACTGCAGCGCCTGCCGACCACGTTGCTTGTGGTCGGCTCCTCGCAGCTGTTGGGCCTGGTGATCGCATTGCCGGTCGGCGTCCTGTCGGCCCTCCGGCCCTATTCGATCTTCGATCAGATCGCCAATACCCTGGCTTTCATCGGCTTTTCGCTGCCCACCTTCTTTACCGGCATCCTGTTCATCCTGGTGTTCAGCATTTATCTCGATTGGTTGCCATTCGTTTACCGCGCCGATATCGCCGCCAGCGGCTGGCACTGGCTTTGGGAGGAGTTCAAGCAGGCGATAATGCCGGTAGCGGTGCTCGGCCTGTTTCAGGGCGCCTCCTGGACGCGTTATGTGCGTGCTGCTGTTCTTGAGGTAATCCGCCTAGACTATGTGACGACTGCCCGCGCGAAAGGACTTCCCGAGCGCATCGTCGTCGTGAAGCATGTCCTCCGCAATGCCTTGATCCCGGTGGTAACGCTTGTCGCATTGCAGATGCCGGCGGTCTTCGGCGGCGCCATAGTCACCGAACAGATCTTTCGCGTTCCTGGCATTGGATCGCTCTTGATAAGCGCGATCCTCGCCAACGACACGCCTGTCATCATGGCGGTCACCTTTGTGTTTTCGTGCCTCGTGATCCTCTTCAACCTGATCGCCGATATCCTTTATGGCTGGCTCGACCCTCGCATCGCCTATCGCTAGCGCCACGCCGGAGGGGATCGTTCGCGGCGAGGGGATCTCACGCGGCAACGAAACCTGGCGCCGTTTCAGCCGCCACCGGCTGGCCGTCGCCAGCACCGCCATTCTGGGATTGATGCTGTTGGCCGTCGCGCTTGCGCCCTTGCTGTGGCGAGTACCCATCAACGACATCGATTTTGCCGCGCAGCTCGCCGGCCCTTCGTGGGCGCATCCCTTCGGCACAGACGATCTCGGTCAGGATCTGCTGGCCCGGATGCTTTATGGCGGTCGCATATCGCTCTCCGTCGGGCTCGCCGCGATGATGGTGGCGATCGTCGCCGGCACGTTCGTCGGCGCGATCGCCGGGATATCGATCGGCGCCGTAGATGCAGGCCTGATGTGGCTCACCGACCTGTTTCTGTCATTGCCTCCATTGCCGCTGCTGTTGCTGATCATCTACTTGTTTCGCCAGCCGCTGACCCGGCTCGTCGGACCCGAGCTCGGCACCTTCATCCTGATCGTCGCTGTCATCGGCGGCTTCCGCTGGATGCCGGCGGCGCGGCTCGTGCGCGCGCAGTTCCTGTCGCTGCGCGAGAAGGAGTTCGTCGAGGCGGCGCGCGCGCTGGGGATGAGCAGCCTGCGCCTGGTGGTGCGGCACATCCTGCCGAATTCGCTGGGACCTGTCATCGTTGCCGCAACGATCGATGTCGCCGCCGCGATCATCGCCGAATCGACCCTTTCATTTCTCGGGCTCGGCTTCCCGCCCGACATTCCGACGTGGGGGCGCATTCTGTTCGACGCCAAGGACTATCTCGACATCGCCCCGCACTGGGCGTTGTTTCCCGGCGCAGCGATTTTTCTGACGGTGCTGGCGATCAACTTCATCGGCGACGGCTTGCGGGACGCGCTTGATCCTCGCACGTCAGCCTGACGCCAGCCTAAGACCGTGGGCAGCGAGGAACTCGCGCCAGCCGGGAAAACGGGTCTCGTTGACATCGCCGGTGTCGCGCAACAGGGCGAGCAGAGCGCGGTCGACTTCTACGGCGGTGCCGGAAGGAAGCGCCAGCCACCTGATCTCTTCGGGTCCGTCGACCCGGTTGCATAAGATTCGGTTGAGTTCACCCATCGTGGCGTATCCCCGTTCGACCGGGATGATGTCTCCGGCGGCGGATAAGGCAAGGACAGCGTCGACCGTCTGGACTGGCGTCCCGTTCAGGGGAGGGTTCCCAAGGAGAGCGCGCGTACCACTTGCGAGTGCGCCGACAATCGCCCGGGCCGCCGCAGTATGATAGGACAAAGTGCCCGCAGGTGTCGTCGTCGCGTAACTGATGGCGGAAGCAGGACGAGCGAGGCCGAAAGTAGCTGATAGCAGGCGGTGAAGGCGCTCCGCGGAATCGAACCGTCGGTTGCCGCGGGCGAAAACGTCGCATCGGAAGCGCTGGTCGAGAAAGAAGTCACGGACGAGCTCGCGAGCGTCCGGATTTGTGATCGCGGCAAGCGCGTTGCGCGCCTCGGCCCTCAGCACCAGCCGATCGAAGTTTTCGCTCAGTGTCGCCGAACCAACCGGTGCCAGCCCGATTGTCGCCATTGCCGTCCGTACTTCGGTCACATAGAGCGGCTGCCAAGCCGCCGGCATGAACTCGTGGACGAGATAGGCGGTAGCGTAGTCTTGCGGCCGTTGCTCAAGCTCGCGCACGACGAAACTTCTCGCCAGCGCGGGGACATCCGTTTTCGCGAGTGCGCAGACAGCCTCGCGCGCTGCGGCAACGCGCCCGGCGATGTCTCCCTGGAAGCCGAGGGCGAGTTCGCGCATCAGCCGTTGAAACGGCAGATCGCATGCCCAGCCCGGCATCGCATTGTAGCCGAGATAAACGAGGCCGCCCGGTTTCAGCCGCCGATCGATGAACCGACGCAGCGCGTCCTGACCCTCCGCATCGATCCAGGTATAGACGCCGTGCGCGACGATGTAATCGAACTGGGGCAATTCAAGGTCCAGCGCCGCGGCAAAATCGGTATTGTAGAAACAAACATTCGGGATTGCCGCATGCCGAGCCAGCCGGCGCGCATGGTCGATATGAACCGCCATGGCGTCGATGCCGTGGAATTCGCCCTGGGGGTGCGTCGCGGCCAGCATGACGGCAGTAACCCCTTGGCCGCAGCCGAGGTCACACCAAGTGAAATCTTTCAGTCGCGCAGGAGGCTCGATCCCGGCCACGAGCGTCGCAAGGTCCAGCCATGCCGGAGCGAGCATCGGTTTGAAGTCCCGCAAGTAAGGAATATCTAGCGCATAGCCGTCGGTACTGGTCGTCATCTATTGTTTTTCCGGGGCGGGTTTGTCTGCGAGATTCGCCGATATCGAACAAAGCGGGAATAGCTGTTATATTGCTCGTGTCAAAACGAGTTGGCGACGGTGCCGGCGTCTTAGGGAGTAGTGGTGGCAGAAAGTCAGGTGGTCGAACGAAAGCTTGCCGCGATCTTTGCGGCCGATGTCGCCGAATACAGCCGGCTAATGGGGCTCGACGAAGTCGGCACGCTGCGGCGGCTGCAGGCTTACCGGACGATCCTCGATCGATTGATTGCCGCCCATCACGGCCGCATTTTCAATACCGCGGGTGACAGCGTCGTCGCCGATTTTGCCAGCGCCGTCGAAGCCGTCGAATGCGCGATTGCAGTGCAGCAAGAGATTGTCAGGGAGAACGAGAACCGTCCGGCTGGCGAGCGGATGCGATTCCGCATCGGTGTGCATCTGGGAGACGTCATCGTCGAAGGGGACAATCTTTTTGGCGACGGCGTCAACATTGCCGCGCGGCTGCAGGCGCTCGCCGAACCCGGCGGAATTTGCCTCTCCGGCGCAGTGCGCGACCAGCTCGGCACGAAGCTCCCCGTCACATTGACCGCACTCGGGGAGCGGCGGTTCAAAAACATCGCTGATCCGGTGCGGGCGTTTAGCATCGGTGCGACGCCTGCCCGAACCACAGAAGGATGGTCGTTCGTCCGGGCATGGCGAGCGTCGCGCACGCCCATTCTCGCCGCACTCGTTGTCGCCGCGTTTACCGGTGCAGGGGCGATGTGGTGGCGGCTGTCGAGCCAGTATTCTGAACCCCGGCTGCCGCAAGCCGAAGCACCGGGCGCGCCGGCGCAGCCCTATTCGGCCCCGCGGTTATCGATCGTTGTGCTGCCGTTCGCCAATCTCAGCAACGATCCTGAGCAAGAATATTTTGCAGACGGTATCACGGAAGACCTGACCACTGACGTAGCCCGCATCCAGGGCAGCACGGTGATCGCCCGTAATACCGCCTTCACTTATAAGGGAAAGCCGGTAGACGCAAAGCGCGTCGGCCGCGAGCTGCGCGTGCGCTACGTCCTCGAAGGAAGCGTGCAGCGTTTCGGCACCAAAGTCCGTGTCAATGCTCAGCTGATCGATGCAGAAACCGGCGCGCATCTGTGGGCTGAGCGCTTCGATCGAGATATCGGCGATTTGTTTGCGCTGCAAAACGAGATCACGCAGCGCATCGCCTCTTCGTTACAGTCGCAGCTCGCGATCGCTGAATCGCGGCGCCCGACCGATAACCCCGATGCGCTCGATTATCTGCTGCACGGCCGCGCCGCGCTGTACGAAGGGCCGCTTTCCAGAGAAAACACTGACGAAGCGGTCAAATTCTTCGAGACGGCGTTGGCGCTCGACCCGAAGTCGGCCGATGCGGCGGCTTGGCTGGCAACCGCGCTGACGGTGCGGGTGATCGACGAGCTGAGCGACTTCCCGGACGTCGATCTGAAACGTGCGGAGCGGTTGGCGGCGCAGGCGCTGGCGGCATCGCCCAACGTTGCCCCCGCGCACTATGCGAAGGGTCTGGTATTGCTCGCGCAATCGCGCTGCAAAGACGCCATCCCCGAATTCGAGAGAGCGATTGCGCTGGATCGCAGCCGCGCTGCGGCCTATGCCCATCTCGGCTGGTGCAAGTTTTTGACCGGATCGCCAGACGAAGCGAGCAAAAATTTCGAAGAGGCCATCCGGCTCAGCCCTTACGGGCCAGGCATTGCCCCATGGTACGGGCGGCTGGGCGTCATACAGTTGCTTGAGGGGCAGACCGATGAGGCAATCGCCTCGCTGGAAAAGGCGGAAAGCGAGAACTCTCGGCTGGCTGTCGTTCATGCCTACCTGGCGGCGGCTTACGCGCTAAAGGGTGACGTTGAGCGCGCCCGGCCGGAGCTCGCCGAAGCACAGAGACTGAGAAAAATGTATTCCAGCCTAGCGAAAGTGGAGAAATCGGCGTGGTTTGACGAACCCAAGATTCGCGCTTTGGCGGAGGCCACGTATTTTAAGGGGCTGCGGCAGGCGGGGATATCCGAGGAATAGGATTACGAGTGAAGGGGATAATCAGCCTTGTTCTGATCTCCCTTCTTCTGGCTGCGCCGGCCCAGGCCATCGCACAGGAGGCGGCAGTGCGCAAAGCCTGCGATGCGGATATCGAGCAGCATTGCGCCGGGGTTCAACCGGGCGCCGGACGGATCAAGGCGTGCGTCGAAGAGCATTTCGGCGAGTTCTCCGAGCCCTGCCGGCAAGCGCTGCTGAATAATGTCACGGTGGTCAAAGCCTGTAGAGCGGACGTTCAACGCACCTGCTCGGGCGTTCAGCCCGGCGCCGGCGGTATCCAGGCATGCATGAAGGACCACATTGCCGGCTATTCCGAACGCTGCAAGCAAGCGATTGCCACCGCCAAATTTGGCAATAGATGAGTTAGTCATCGCAAGCGCAGCGAAGCAATCTTGTGTAGCTGGGGATTGCCGCGTCGCCCTGCGGGCTCCACTGACAAGGCGCTACTTACGCTCTCGGAGCGGGGAGCCTACCCTACCCCGGCGCCCCGTTTGTGTACGGCTTGAGCGCCGCAAAGATAAAGCCGTTGGCCGGCGTTGCGATGGCATGGCGGCGGCCCAGTTCCACCACTTTGCCGGCGAACCAGGGCAGCTCGAGCCGGTTGCCGCGGAGCAGGTCATTGCCCATCGAGGTGGTGTGATGTGGCGGCATGGAGCGCATCGTCGCGAGCGTTTTGTCGACAATGTCCGATGGCAGCCTGATCCCCTCGGCGCGGCCGACAGCCACGGTCTCGGATAAAGCCGCCTCATAAAGCGCCAGCAGGTCAGGATCCTCACGCCATTTTCCGAGCGGCTGCCGGGTCAGCGCATTGAGCCCGCTCAGCGGCACCAGCAGAATGAATTTTTCCCAGATCGGAACCATGATGTCTGGGCTTAGCACCCCCTCGAACCCGGCCGCCGCGCAAAAGTCCCGCAGGCGCTGCCCGCGTTCGCTGACCCCGCCGTCGAGTTCGCCGAAGGTCATCTGCTGATACGAGCCGGTCTGGCGGACGACCCCAGGCGCGATGATCGTGCCGGTGACGAACGCCATGCCGCCCATCACCGGCGCCTCTCCCAAAACCCGGATCATTCGCTGGGCGGCGTCGACCCCGTTCTGCAGCGGGATCACCGCGGTCAGCGGCCCGACGATCGAGCGGATTTGCTCGGCGACCCCGTCGACATCCCACAATTTGACGCAGGACAGAACGATATCGACCGTGCCGATGCTCGCGATATCATCGGTCGCCTGAGCCGGCCGGATCAGAAGCTCGCCGCGGTCCCCTTCGATACGAAGCCCGTTTTCGCGCATCGCCGCGAGGTGCGCGCCGCGCGCAACGAAAGTCACATCCGCCCCGGTCTTGGCGAGGGAAGCACCGTAGGGGCCACCGATACCGCCCGTGCCGATCACGGCGATGCGCACCCGCTTCTCCTCGCACCTAGCAACAGCTGGATCCAGACCATAACATAAAATGATATTGGGACCTGGAGACGATCCAAAGAATGGCTCAAAGAGCTGGCAGCGCCAATTTGCCGCTGCATGGCGGGCAAGTTCCTCGATGGCTCGGCGATCGCATGACCCGCGTTGGCGCCGTGATCAGCGAAGCGGTTGTCTATCACTATGGACGCGACGAATTACTCCGCCGCCTCGCTCATCCGTTCTGGTTCCAATCCTTCGGGGCTGTAATGGGCATGGATTGGCACTCCTCCGGGATCACGACGAGTGTGATCGGGGCGCTGAAGCGCGGGCTGGCGCCCCTGCGAAACGAGCTAGGCATCCATGTCTGCGGCGGGCGCGGCAGGTATTCGCGGCAGACGCCGCGCGAACTCGTCGTGATCGGCGAGAAGGCGGGGTTCGACGGGTCGGCGCTCGCAACAGCCAGCCGGTTGGTGGCCAAGGTCGACAGCGCCGCGGTGCAGGACGGGTTTCAGCTCTACTTGCACGGGTTTATCGTCACCGACGAGGGTCATTGGGTCGTCGTGCAGCAAGGCATGAACGGCGAGCTCAGGCAGGCCCGCCGCTATCACTGGCTTTCGGAAGGATTGAAGAGCTTTGTTGACGAGCCGCATGCCGCGATCGCGGGGCCGGCGCGGGGCGAGATCGCCAACCTGACCGACCACCGCGCCGAGGCCTCTCGCCGCAGGCAGCTCGAGCTTCTCTCAACCCTGGGGCCGGATGGCATCATCCGAAAGCTTCCGGCGCCGGAAGCTCGCGACATTCATCACGCATCATCGGAACCGTTTCTGCCGCATCTGAACCTTCCGGCACATCATGATGTCCGGGCCAGCGACGTCGACGCACGCCGGCTGTATGGCAACCTTGCAGCGGCGGCCGACCGCGGGCCGACTGATTTCCCCGATTTGCTGCTCACTCCCGGGGTGGGAGCGCGGACCGTCCGTGCGCTGGCGATGGTCGCCGAAATCGTGCACGGCGCACCGTACCGCTTTGCCGATCCCGCGCGATTTTCATTCGCGCATGGCGGCAAGGACGGGCACCCGTTCCCGGTTCCGCTGCGGGTTTACGACGAAACGCTCCGGGTGCTGAAATCTGCGGTGCGAAACGCAAAGCTCGGAAGCGCAGAAGAATTGAGTGCGCTGCGGCGGCTCGATGCCCAGGCAAGACAGCTCGAGCGCTGCGCTTCGGGGCTTTCCGTTGAGGCAATGATCGCGGAACAGCGAGAACGATCGCATACCTTCGGCGGTCGAACCGTATGGGGCTGGACCGGCGGCTTACTGGCGGCGAAGGGTTCTTTCAATACGCCGGTCGGGAATGAACCACATTAACGCGACCAGCACATAGATCGCGTTGGCGATCCGCGCGTCCAGGAACGCGCACAGGATGCCGGCCACGTAAAGCACGGGCGAGAGCTTACCCTTGAGGTCGCGTCCGATGACGCGAGCGAGGATCGAGTCACTGCGCTGCTTGCGGATAATGGTCGATTGCAGCACGTACCAGGCGAGCGCCGGCATCAGCAACGCAATGCCATACGCTGCCGTCGGAACCGGCGCGAAATGGTTCTCTCCCATCCAGCCGGTCGCAAACGGTATCAACGACAGCCAAAACAGCAGGTGCAAATTGGCCCACAGCATGACGCCGTCGACATGCCGGACTAGGTGAAAGAAATGGTGGTGATTGTTCCAGTAAATAGAGACATAGACGAAACTTAGAGCGTAGGTCAGAAAAACCGGAGTTACCGGTGCCAGTGCTTCGAGACTGGTCTCGTGCGGCACCTTCAGCTCCAGCACCATGATTGTGATGATGATGGCAATCACGCCGTCGGTGAATGCCAGCAATCGGTCCTTCTCCACCGCGTGCCTCTCTCATGCTGCCTCTCGCAGCATGATGGCGCCAGGGCGGGCCGCCTACTCCGCGGCCGGCCTCTCAGCTTCGCCGTCGCGTCTTGCGGCGTGCCGGTCGACTTCCGCCTGGATCGCGGCACTCGCCTGCCCGAGGAAATCCTCATGGTGCTGCACGGCGAAGTCGTAGCTGGCGCGCAATAAATCGCGGCTCTTCTGGAAATGCGGGTGCACGAAACGCGCCATCAGTTCGTAATGCCTCTTGGTGGCTTCCCAATCGGCCCAGTTCTGCGCCAACTCGCACAGCGCCCCAAATCCGCCCGATCCCTGGATCAGGCGCTCGACATAGGCGATCGCGTCGTCGGGGGTGCCGATGCACGCCGTCCCGGTCTCGATCAGCCATTCGATCGGGTCGCCGACATCGGCCGGGATAATTGGGAAAGTGGCGATATCGCGGAAATAGTTTGCGAAGGCCTGCACGCCGAACTGCACATTCTTGCGCGCCAGCTCGCGCGTCTCGGCGATGTGGAAGAACCCGACGACGCGCCAGTCCTTGCGGTTTGGCGTATGGCCGTTGGCGCGCGCGGTCTCCTCATAGAGCCCCCAATTGGCGGTATGGCGCTCCATCTGCGCCGGGGCGGTGCCGCCGATCGATAGCATGCCGATGCCGTATTTGCCGGCCAGCAGCGATCCCGACGGTGAGCGGGCCGCAGCGACCGCCAGTTCCATCGTCGGGTGGGAATAGGGACGCAGCTGCAATTGCGCGTCGGTAAGGTTGAACCAGTCGGCCTTGCGGTTCACCATTTCACCGCGCAATAGCGGGATGATGACTTCGAGCGCCTCGTTCATCATTCGCCGTTGCGCGCCGGGATCGATGCCAATTTTCAACGCATCGTGGACGAGAGCGCCGGGGCCGACGCCGAACATCGCGCGGCCCCGCGTCATGTGGTCGAGCTGCACCATGCGGTCGGCGAGCATGAAGGGGTTGTGGTAAGGCAGCGAGACGACGCCGGTGCCGAGCCGGATGTGACGCGTCCGCTGCGCTGCTGCGGCGATGAACATCTCGGGGCAGGCGATCAGCTCGAAGCCGCCCGAATGATGCTCACCGATCCACGCTTCGTGGTAATTCAGCCGGTCGAGATGCTCGAGGAGCTCAAGGTCGCGCTCGATCGACAGCGTCGGGTTTTCGTCGTGATTATGGAACGGCGCGAGGAAAATGCCGCTGCGCATATAGCGATCGTCCATGCCGAAACCTTTGGCGGGTTCATCTCTGTTGTAAACGATGGTCGGCGATCGATCGGGTTCCCGCAAGCGAATTTCCCCGATCCCGCTGATGCTGTTATGATCGCTCCGAGAATCGAGAAGGAGGAAAAACCATGTCAGAGCGCGTTGCCGATGTGACACGGGGAGTTTCGTGGCCGTCCAACGGTCTGACCGAGATCCCCTTCCGACTCTACACCGATCCGAAGCAATACCAGATCGAGCAAGAGCGGCTCTTCAAGGGACCGACCTGGAATTTCCTCTGCCTTGCCGCCGAGCTCCCCAATCCGGGTGATTATGTCGCGACGACGATCGGCGAGACGGCGGTCATCGTCACGCGCGACGGCGCAGGCAAGATCAACGCGATGGTCAATCGCTGCGCGCATCGCGGCAACCTGCTCTGCCTCGAGCGCCGCGGAAACGTAAAAGAACTCAGCTGCATCTATCACGGCTGGACTTATGACCTGACCGGCAAATTGACGGGCGTCGCGTTCGAGCACGGAGTCAAGCGGCAAGGCGGCATGCCTCCCGAATTCCGCAAGGACGAGCACAATTTGCGGCGTTTGCGGGTCGCCGAATTCGCCGGTCTGGTGTTCGGCTCGTTCGGCGACGACACTCCCGATATCCGAAGCTATCTGGGTCCCAAGATCGCCGGGGGGATCAGCCGGGTGTTGAACCGCCCGGCGCGCATTCTCGGCCGCAGCACGCAGGTGTTGCCCAACAACTGGAAGCTTTACGCCGAGAACGTCAAAGACACCTATCACGCGAGCATCCTGCATACCTTTCTGACGACGTTCCGCATCAACCGCCTCTCACAAGAGGGGGGCATCGTCATGGACGACAGCGGCGCGCACCATTTCAGCTATTCGAAGCTCGATTACGCGCTCGAGGATGCCGATTACAAAGCGGCGGCGCTGCGCTCCGACAGCGGCTTCCGCCTCAAAGACCCGTCGGTCATCGAGTCGATCGACGAATATGGCGACGGGATCTCAGTGCAGATCCTGACCGTCTTCCCGAGCATGGTCCTGCAGCAGATCCGCAACACGATCGCGGTGCGCGTCATTCGCCCGCGCGGTCTCGAAAAAACCGAACTCGAATGGCTTCATTTGGGTTTCGAGGACGATGACGAGGCGATGACCGAGCGGCGCTTGCGGCAGGGCAATCTGGTTGGCGCGGCCGGGTATATCTCGATGGAAGACGGTTGCGTCGGGGGCTTCGTGCAGCGCGCCATTCGTCACAACGATGAGGACAGCGGCGTCGTCATGATGGGCGGCTACGATGCCGAGCCGCAGCCGTTCCGCGCCAGCGAGGCGGCGATCCGCGGCTTCTGGAAGGAATACCGCGCGCTGACCGGCGCCTGACCTGCTCATGGAAGACCTCGCTGTCCGGCTCGGCATTCACGAGCTGATCGCAGCCTATGTCGACTGCATCGACGAAGACCGGCTGGAAGACTGGCCCGACTTCTTCGTCCAGCAGTGCCGCTACGTCGTCACGAGCCGGGCGAGCCATGAGGCCGGGCTGCCGCATGGCGTCATCTATGCTGCCTCGCGCGGCATGCTCGCCGACCGCGTAACCGCGCTGCGCCAGGCGAACATCTTCGAACCGCATCATTACCGCCATATTGTTGGCCCGACCCGCATCGAGCGGGTGGACGAGACAGTCGCGCAAGTGCGCTCGAACTTCATCGCCGTCCGCATCATGCATGACGGCGAGATGCATCTTTTCGCGGCTGGCCGTTATCTCGACCGCATCGACCTGACGAGCCAGCCCTACCGCTTTATCGAGCGCCTCGTCGTGCTCGACAGCCAGAAAATCGACAGTTTGCTGGTGATACCGCTATGAATTCCATCGATGGAGCTGCCGGATATCTTGAGGATTTCGGGGCTCGGGGCGAGGCGATCGCCGAAGCCTGCACGCGTTGCGGCGCGTGTTTCCGGGCCTGCCCGATGATCGCGCCGGCGGGACTCGGCGACGCGGATCCAGAAACTACCGCGGCCGGCATTAACGATCTGATCACCGGCGGCGCCGGTAGCCCGGAGGCGGTGCGCTGGGCTTCCGTCTGCAGCGGCAGCGGCAGGTGCATTCCCGCCTGCCCCGAGGCCATCGACACTCGGTTCATGGTGCAGCTCGCGCGCGGCTTCGCCCGGCGGCAGCGCAGTGAGGCGCCGCTCAACCGGCGCTGGCGGGAGGGCTTCCAGACGATGAGCCGCGGTGTGCGGATCCTGTCGCGCCTGCAATTGCCGCCCGAAACATTGGCGCGCGTCAGAGGGCAGTCCGAGAGGCGGCGCGAAAAGCCCCCCGATGTCGTCTTCTACACCGGCTGCAACATTCTCAAAACGCCGCATATCGCACTGTTGTGCCTCGACGTCCTCGACCTGCTCGAAATCGACTACGAGGTCATGGGCGGACCGGGGCAGTGCTGCGGGGTCTATCAGTTTCGCGAAGGCGATTTCGCCAACACCGCTCGCGTTTCCTATGCGACGATTGACGGCCTCGCAACGGCCGGCACCGCGACGGTGCTGTCCTGGTGCCCGAGCTGCCAGGTCCAGATCGGCGAGGTGAGCCTGCCGAGCTACGAGGCGCGGTTCGGCAGCCGTCCGTTCGATCTGAACCCGTTTCTCGTCTTCCTCGCCGGGCATGCCGAGACACTTGCCGCGATGATGAAACAGCGGGTGGATAAGCGGGTGGCCTTGCACGAACGACCGGTGTTGCCCGCTGTGCAGCAGGCAGTGCGTAAGCTCTTGTCGATGATCCCGGGTGTCGAGCTTGTCGAGATCGACGTGCCGCGGGTCGGAACCCAAGCCAACAGCCTGGCGGTCCTGCCGGAGTTCAAGCGCGAGCTGGTCGCCCGCGAACTCGCCGCCGTCGCCGACGCCGGCGTAACGACGCTGGCGACGATCTATCACGCCTGTCACCGCGAGCTTTGCGATCTCGGCGACGGACGCAGTTTCGAGGTCGTCAATTTCATGGAAATTCTAGGGGAAGGCCTCGGCCTCCCCAGCGAGGACCTATACAAGCGGCTGAAGCTGATGCGCGATATCGATGACATCATCGTCGAGACGAGCCCGTTGATCGCGGCGCACGGGCTCGATCTCGACACCGTCCGCGACGCCTTGCTCCAGGAATTCGGCGCGACCTCTGCGCCGGGCGAGGGGGCGACGCCGCGCTAGCTCTCAGCCGTCCGAACACCCGGCCAGAACCAGCCAGCTGACCCCGAAGCGGTCGGCGAGCATGCCAAAGCTCGGCGAAAAGAAGGTCTTCGTGAGCGGCATTTGCACCTGCCCGCCGTCGGAAAGCGCGCCAAACCGCTCTTTCGCCTCTGCTTCGTCGCGCACCGTGAGGGTCAGCGAAATGCCCTGGAAATTTGTCTCCCCCTGACATCGCCCATCGGAGGCGAGCACGATCGTGTCGCCGATGCGGAAGCTCGAATGCATGACTTTGTCCTCGGAGCCCGGCGAGACCATTGAGGGGTCCGGGCTTTGCTTGAACCGCATCAGGGCCGTTACTTCGGCGCCGAGCGCCCGCCTGTAGAACTCCAAAGCTTCTTCGCAGCGCCCGTTGAAGTTCAGGTAGGGTTGAACTTGCATCGTTCTTCCTTTCCGGTTCGAGGAGACATCAGTGATCTGTCGTGCGAGGTACGATTCTGGCGGTTTCCAGGGCCATCCTCCGTTGCCGTCAGTCGTGAAGGTACGTTGATATCAACGGAAGTCAAGCGGCACGCACGCGCTCTCCCGACCGCCGAGCTCTCGATGCCCGCCGCCCGACGGGCGATTGATGTCTCCAAATTTGACGAAAGCATGAATTCCGGTCTGAATTGCTGTCGCTGGAGGGGCAGAGAGGAGCGACCAACGTGGCGGCGGCGCGGCTCACGTTGCGCATCGATCTCGGGATGGACGGTGCGATCGGCCCCGGCAAGATCCGGCTACTGGAAGCGATCCGCGACACTGGGTCGATCACGAAGGCCGGCATTGCTCTCGGCATGTCGTATCGCCGGGCATGGCTCTTGGTCGACGATATGAACAATTGCTTTCGCGAGCCGGTCGTCGCTGCACAGGCGGGCGGAACCCATGGCGGCGGGACCGCTGTGACGCCGTTTGGCGTGCGGTTAATCGAGCAATATCGTGCGATCGAAGCCGAAGCGCACTCTGCGACGGCTTTACGGCTGCGCGAGCTCGAGGCGGCCTGCAGAGCGGCGGAGGGTGCTGCCGCGACAGCACCCCACGCCGTCCTGCGCCGCCGCAGAATCGCCCGCTAATTGCCCGGAAGAACACGGCTGAGGCGGTTCGCGAGAAATTCGGCCGCGAGCAAAGCGAGCATCGAAATCGCAATCGATATCACCGTCAGCCGCAGAGCGCCGGCATCGCCGCCGGGCACCTGCGTCAACGTGTAGATTGCCGAGGGCAGCGTCTGCGTCTCGCCCGGAATATTGGAGACGAAGGTGATCGTGGCGCCAAATTCGCCCATGCTGCGCGCAAAGGACAGGATCATACCGGCTATGACGCCGGGGAGCGCGAGCGGCAGCGTGATCACCAGAAAGACCCAGACGGGCCGCGCGCCAAGGGTTCCCGCCGCATCCTCAAGCCGACGGTCGACTGCCTCGATCGAGAGGCGGATCGCGCGCACCATCAGCGGAAAGCCCATTACGGCGCAGGCGAGCGCGGCGCCGGTCCAGCGAAACGCGAAGACGATGCCGAAATGCTCGTCGAGAAATTGCCCGAGCGGCCCGCGACGGCCGAAAAGCAGCAGCAAGAGGTAGCCGGTCACCACCGGCGGCATGACGAGCGGTAGGTGAACCAGCCCGTCAAGGAGCGCTTTTCCCCAGAAACGTCCGCGCGCCAACACCAGGGCCACGAGAATGCCTGGGATGAGGCTCGTTGTCATTGCCCAGAAGGCGACGCGCAGGCTGAGGCGCACGGCAGTCGCCTCTTCTGGTGAGATCTGCAGCAGCTCTGCCATGAGCGTCTATCCCGGTTTCACCCGCACGACCTCATTGGAAGACAGTGAATCCCTGATTTTCAAAGATGCGACCAGCGGCCGCCGATTTGAGAAAGGCCAAATAATCGGCATCTCCTGGGCTGGCGGAATTTGCCAGCGCCGCGACCGGATAGATGATCGGCGGGTGAGTGTCGTCGGGAAAGGCGCCGATGACTTTGACGCCCTTATCCGCGACGGCATCGGTTTGATAGACGATGCCGAGCGGGGCTTCACCGCGTGATACCAGCAGCAGGGTCGCGCGAACATTCTCCGCAGGCGCCAGCCTGCCGGCGACGGCAGGCCAGACGCCGAGCGCCTCCAACGCCGCCTTTCCGTATTTTCCGGCCGGCACGCTGCCCGGATCGGCCATAGCGAGGCGGCCGCTGCCGAGCGCCTGAGCGAGTGCAAAATTGGGCGCGATAGCGAGTTGGATGGGGCTGTCGACCGTCGCGATCAGTACGAGGTGATTGCCGAGCAGGTTGGTTCGTGTATCGGGTTTGATCAGATTTCTCTTTGCCAAATAGTCCATCCAGTCGAGATCTGCCGATATGAAGATATCCGCCGGCGCGGCGGCTTCGATCTGCTTTGCGAGTGTCGAGCTCGCAGCATAGGAGGTGGCGGTCGCCCGTCCCTTGTCACGTTGATAAGCGGCATTTACCGCGTCGAGAGCATCTTTGAGACTGGCCGCCGCAAAGATCACCAGCTTGTTTTGCTGCGCTGAGGCAACTGTACTCGAAAGAAACAGGAGGATACCGACGAGCGACGCGCGCAGTATCGAAGATCGCTGATGGCGAGCCATTATCGTCCTCTTCAGCGGAAGATACGTCATATTCGCGTGAATATGATGGCCGGTAAAGGCAGCCGATGGACGAGCGGCTAACCGGACCAGGATGTTGACATAGGTTCCTGATTTGTTCTAATAGTACATGTGAGTGTCTCGCGGCCTGTGCACACACCGGGACAATGGCAGCGCATGAGCAATAAGGCGGCAAAAATAGCGGCTCTTCGCGCGTCGCTCGCCAGAGCGGAGTTGGGCGAACTCGAAACGCATGCCCACGTTCCACTCGGCTATGACGAGGTTGATGCCTGTATGAACGGCGGCCTTAGCCATGGCGCCCTGCATGAAATCTTTGCCGAAAGCGGCCATGAAGCAGCCGCAACGGGCTTTGCCGCAGCGCTCGCTTTCCAAATGGCCACGGATAAGCGCGTGTTGTGGATCCGGCAGGAGTTTTCCGCGATCGAGTTCGGCGATCTGGCGGCGACCGGGCTACTCGAATTGGGCCTCGATCCGATACGCCTTCTGCTGCTGCGCTTGGCCAATGCTGCAGATGTTCTGCGGGCGGCGTCCGATGCGCTCTCCTGTGCGGCGCTTGGGACGGTTGTACTTGAGATACCCGGCGATCCGAAAATTCTCGACATGACGGCCAGCCGGCGCCTGACGCTGGCAAGCGCACAAAAGGGGGTCACAGCATTTCTCCTGCGGCTCGGAGGAAAATCACAGGTCAGCACGGCTGAAACGCGCTGGCGCGTGCGCGCGGCTTGCTCACTCGACAAAGAAAATTGGGGCTCCCCCGTCTTTGATGTGGAGCTGGCGCGCAACCGGCACGGGCGCACAGGGCGTTGGGTCATAGGGTGGAGTTGCGAGGATGGCCACTTCCGGAAGCCATACGACGAAGGAACGGAGGATTCTGGCGCTGTGGTTTCCGCGCCTTGCGACCGATCGATTGCAGCGGCGACGGAAGGAGTCGGAGACACAAAAGCCGTTCGGCGCATCGCCTGAAGCCGCATCTTCGCCACCGCTTGTGGTGGTCACGAAGGTCGACAATGCGCTGCGCCTCGCCGCGGTCGATCGCAAGGCAACGTCACTGGGGCTTACGGCTGGAATGCCGCTGGCCAATGCACGCGCGATGCTGCCCGCTCTCGAGGTCGTGGCGGCAGATAAACCTGCCGACCGAAAATTGCTCGAACACATCGCCGATTGGAGCGAGCGCTACACCCCTCTCGTAGCGCTCGATCCGCCGCGTGCACTATTGCTGGACATCACGGGCGTCGCGCATCTGTTCGGTGGCGAAGCGGCGATGCTCGATCAGGTCCGCTCCAGCCTCGCAAAACAGGGCTTTGCGGTGCGCGGCGCAATTGCGGGGACGACAGCGGCTGCTCGGGCGCTGGCCCGCTGCAAAGATGGCGCCATCGCGCCGCCCAGCGAAGAAGCGGTCTATATTTCACCGCTTCCCATTGAGGCGCTAAATCTCGATCCGGTTACGACGCATGCGCTGCGTTGCGCGGGTCTCAAGACCGTGGGGCAGGTGGCATCCCGCGGCCGGGCCGAACTCATCGCGCGTTTCGATGCAGGCGTAGTCTTGACGCTCGACAATGCGCTGGGCCGCATCGAACAGCCGATTTCGCCGCGCGTTCCGCCTCCGGATTACAGCGTCGAGCATCAATTTGCCGAGCCTCTGATTACGCAGGATGCGGCTCTCGCCGTGCTCAAGGCGCTGGCCGCGCGCCTGGCGACCATGCTCGAAGAGTACGGCAACGGCGCGCGCTGTCTCGAGGCGGGGTTCTTTCGTGTCGATGGTGTCCTGCGGCGCATCATCATCGAAACGGCGAAACCAACCCGCGAGCCGGCTCTCATCGAGCGGCTGTTTCGCGAAAAGCTCGATGCACTCGCCGATCCGCTGGATCCAGGCTTCGGTTACGATCTCATTCGTCTGAGCGCGAGCCGCGTTGAACGTGCCGATCCGGAAACGATCGGCCTCGACGGCAATGCCAGTGCGGAGAAAGAGATATCCTGTCTCATCGACCGCATGGCTGCGCGGTTCGGCAGCAGGCGCATTCTGGTGTTTCGGCCAAACGACACACATATTCCAGAAGCCGCCGCAGTCGTCGTCTCCGCGCAATATGCCAAGCCCACCAAAGCCAAATGGGAAAGGGTCCGCGATAGAGGGGAAGCGCCACGCCGTCCATTGCGCCTGTTTGCGCAACCCGAGCCGGTCGAGGTCATCGCGGAAGTCCCGGAAGGCCCGCCATTGCGGTTTCGCTGGCGTCGCGTATTGCACACCGTCGCCTTCGCGGAAGGACCAGAGCGCATTGCCGCGGAATGGTGGCGACTTCAAGAGCCGCAGCCGACGCGTGATTACTTCCGTGTGGAAGACAGAGAAGGAAGACACTTCTGGCTTTATCGGAGCGGCATCTATGGCCGTGAGACCGCGGCGGCGCGCTGGTTCATGCACGGAATTTTCGCATGAGAGCCTATGCCGAAATTGCCGTCACGACGAACTATTCGTTTTTGCGCGGCGCTTCCCGTCCGCAGGAATTCGCGGTCGCGGCAACGCTCCATGGCCTTGCGGCGATCGGCATTGCCGACCGCAACACGCTCGCCGGCGTGGTGCGCCTCTATGACGCCCTGCAAGAGGTAAAACGGCAGACGGAAATCAAGACGCCGAGATTGCTTGTCGGCAGCCGCCTCGTCTTTGTCGACGGCACGCCCGATATCCTCGCTTACCCGGTCGACCGGGCCGCTTACGGCCGCCTTTGCCGGTTGCTGAGCGGTGGCAAGCTCCGTGCGCCAAAGGGCGAATGCATTCTTACCCTCGATGATCTTCTGAAGTGGCAGGAAGGATTGCTGCTGGCGGTGATGCCGCCCCATCCGGGGCGGATCGCGACGGGGGTCAATTTTCCCAAAAAATGCTGGAACGACCCCATCGCACAGGAAGTAGAGGGATTGGGAGAGGTTCCGCGCGAAAGATTTAACGATAAGCTCCTGGCGAGTCCCGACGAGATCCTGTCGGTTCTTAAGCTTCTGGCGGCTATTGCCCCCGAGCGTGTTTGGCTCGGTAGCTTCATGCCCTATCGCGGGGATGACCGGCGCCGCCTGCAAAAGCTCAGCAGTGTGGCGCGTGCTGCAGGTGTGCCGCTTCTGGCGACTAATGACGTGCTTTACCACGCACCCGAGCGCCGCGAATTGCAGGATGTCGTCACCTGTATTCGCGAGCATGTGACGCTGGACGAGGCCGGGCGTCTTCTCGAAGTCAACGCCGAACGTTATCTGAAGTCACCTGCAGAGATGGCCAGGCTGTTTCGTGATTTCCCCGAGGCCATTGATGAAACGGTCAGGTTCGCAAGCCAGATCGGATTTTCGCTCGATCAGCTCAAATACAATTATCCCGACGAGCCGGTACCAAAAGGAAAGAGCGCGCAGCAACATTTGGAAGACCTGACGTGGGAAGGGGCAATCAACCGCTATCCCGAAGGGCTTCCCGACCAAGTGCGCGAGACATTGGAGAAAGAGCTGCATCTGATCGGCAAGATGCAGATCGCGCCGTATTTCCTGACCGTCTACGACATTGTGAGTTTTGCCAAAAGCAAAGGCATTCTCTGTCAGGGCCGCGGCTCGGCGGCCAACTCCGCTGTCTGTTATGTGCTGGGCATCACCGGCGTCAATCCGGCCGAGATCGATCTTCTCTTCGAGCGTTTCGTCTCGGAGGAGCGGCGGGAGCCGCCGGACATCGATGTCGATTTCGAGCATGAGCGGCGTGAAGAGGTCATCCAATACATTTACGAGCGCTACGGGCATCATCGGGCAGCGCTCACTGCAACTGTCATCTGCTATCGCCCGCGCAGCGCCATACGCGAGGTGGGCAAAGCTTTCGGGCTGACCGAGGATGTGACGGCGGCCCTCGCCAGCGGCGTTT
>Ga0126381_100001593_pt1 | contig 24262 bp, 13 predicted proteins | sample PanSoiMetPlot_28_FD_96465 | JGI IMG/M metagenome (GOLD analysis project Ga0126381, IMG submission 96465) | Tropical forest soil microbial communities from Panama - MetaG Plot_28 | ecosystem: Environmental > Terrestrial > Soil > Tropical forest > Bulk soil | place: Panama | collected 2016-02-17 | reverse complement strand
CGGCGGCGGCGGAGTCACGATGGTCGAAACCGGCGCACCGGAAACCGAATCTGTAGCAGGCGAACTGCCCGCGCAATCGAGTTTGTGGTCAAAAGGCGTGAAACGGTGCATCGGCCCAGTAGCCAGCACGTCCCCGACTTCCCCGAAGACGGGCAGGGCTCAAGCCGATCCGCTGGCTCGAAACGGGGCTCAGTGAACTCGGTGCGCCGTCGCGAGGGTGTGTTTGGCGGCCGATTCCATGTCGGCACGGGCTTTGGCCCAGAGGTCCGGGGTCACGTTAGCCGGGCGCGCGGAGTGATTGAAGAAGTCGGGAAGATAGTCGAGGAGCTTTTGCGCGGCCATGCGGGCGGTGCGGAATTCATTGGTAGCGGTGGGCGGCAGGACCTGGGCGCTGGTGGTGGCGAGATAGAGCAGGTTGAGCGTCTGGGCGCGCCCGATATCGGTCGGGTCGAACAATGTGGCGGCGTCCTGCTGGACCAGGGGCGCAGCGTAGGCGAGGAGCTTGACGGGTTGGGGATTGGGGAGGCGGCCGAAGGCCTCGACGTAGTAATAATTGCGCTCGTTCTCGTAGTCGGAATGGGGATAGCGGCGCTTCCAGGTGTCCAGGTCCTGAATCTGAAGCGCGGGGCTGGCAGCGTGACGCAGGGCTTCCTCGGCGAGCTCATATTCGACGCGATCCTGCCAGTGTTTGCGGTGCGTTCGGGGTTCGGGCGGCGTCGGAGCATGCACGGGTTTGGCCGCCGCGGGTGATGGCGCGGGCGGCAGAATGGCGGGTTTCGCATTCCCGGAATTCGTTGCGGTGTTGCCGACGACAATGCCGCCATAGACCGCAACGGGATACGGCACGAGTGCGGGCGCGACCTCGGGCTGATCGGCCGGAGGCGCTTCCACGACAAGGACGGGCGGCGGCGGAGTGACCACCGCGACAGTCGGTGCAACGGGGGTGTAGGTGCGGACCGGCAGCTCTTCGCTCTGGTACGTTACGCCGGGCAGGACCGGGGCCACGCGCGTACTGCCGGCCTGGACGAGTGGGCGGGTGGCGTCCAGTAGGGCGGCTTCGCGGGGCGGCGAGGGAAGAGCGCTGAGGAAGGCGCTGGAGCGGAGCGGGTCTTTGGGTTTGTCGGTGAAACCGGCGGGGTCGATGAGGGCCGCGCCCGGTGTGAAGGCGGCGTAAGTGGTGAAAAGATCGAGGAACTGCTGGGGGACGGGGCTGACGGCGCCGCTCCAGGGCTCGCCCGGGGCGAGCGGGCCCCAGCCGGCGTATTGCGGGCCGCGGAGCCAGTAGACATCGCCGGGTTTGAAGACCTGTGCGACGTTAGGAACCCAGAACCAGCCGAGCTCCGCGGTGCGGGTCCAACGGCCGTAATGATAGGGAAGCCAGCCCCACGAGTCGCCGCTGACCCAGGTATACCCGAGCTGGTTGTACCAGCGCCAGCGGCCCTCCCGGAAGGGCACCCAGCCGTCTTTGGTTTTGGGTTTCCAGACGGTGCCGAAGGTGTCGGTGGTAATCCATTCGCCTGCGGAATCGAGGTCGGCGACGCCTCCGCGCTCCATCACGTGGAGGGCGGAGGTGGGGTTGGAGAGTGCGTCGTCGCGGTCGGAGTTCCAGCGGTCGAGATCGGCGGCGGGGCTGTCGCGGTCGAGCACGAAGCGCGAGGGGTTTGAGGGCTCGACGCGCGTCGTCTGACCGCGGATGAGGTCAAGCTCTGCGGCGGGACAGGAGAAGCGGACGGCGCCGGAGGTGATCCAAACCTGGCTCCAGCCTGTCTGCGCCTCCATGCGGACGTGCGCGAGGCCGGCGATGGAGACGTGAGCGCCAGGGATGGCGAGCACAACGGCATCGATACCCCGCGCCTGGCCGGTGAAGAAGGCGAGGCCGTGATCAAGCGAAAGGAGCGTGACGCGCTGGCCCGTCGAAAGGCGGGAGTTATCGGAGATTTCGCCCTGCGAGTCGGAGCCGAGCCGCCAAACGCCGCCATCGTCGAATTCCATTTCGACGCGCGCGGCTGCGCCAGTGCGGACCCACGCGCCTTCAGGCAAGGGAAGATTGCGCTCCGCCGGCATCCACTGGTCGGCAGCGCTCAATTGGACTTCGACGGGGCCATCGAAAGCCCCGAGGCGGGCATAGCGGGGCTGGGCGGCGAAGAGCGCGAAAGGCAGGAAAAGGGCGAGGATTTTCATGGCGCAATTGGTAGCTTACAGCCGCCAGCATACAGCTAATCCCTAACCCGCGCCTGCGGCGCGATTCGGGCGGTCGCCTGCGGGCCGTTGGCTAATCGCTCCTCCGATCGAATTGACGATCAACCGGCTTTACGCGTTGTATGAAAATGAAGACGTGACCGACGCCGCCATTCTCGACCATATCTCGCGGCTGCCGCATGGGCGGGCGAATTTCAAGCAGTTGGTGAAGGAGACGGGTGCCAAGGGCGAGCAGCGGACGGAACTGGAGACTTCCCTGCAACGGCTCACGGCGCGGGGCGACCTCGTGGAACTGAGGTCGGGGCACTATGTGGTGACCGCGCGCAGCCGGGAGTTCGCCGTAGGGCGGCTCAACATGCACCGCGATGGCTACGGGTTTCTCATCTCCGACCGGCCGATGGAGGGCATCAAGGGCGACGTGTTTATCCCTCCGGAGTCGGCGGAAAAGGCGATGCACGGCGACCGGGTGGTGGTGCGGATCGCGCGGGTCGAAGCGGATGGACGGGCGGACGGGGAGATCGTCAAGATTCTGAAGCGCGCGCATCCTACCGTAGTAGGGGAGTTCCGGATAGGGCGCCGCGGGCAGTACGTAGTGCCGCAGGACGAGCGAATCCAACAGTGGATCGAAATTCCGGAGGGGCTGGAGTTTCCGCCGGAGGGCGCGACGCGGGACCGTATTGGCGTGGCAGCGCCGCAGGCTGCCTCGGTGGAAGAGCTTGTCGGCATGGTGGTGAACGTCGAGCTTCTGGAGTATCCGGAGCGCGGGGCTAACCCGGTGGGGCGCGTCATCGAAATCCTCGGACATCCGGACGACTTCGGCGTGGACGTCGAGATCGTCATCCGCAAGCATCACCTGCCGCATCGCTTTCCGCCGGAGGTGATGGAACAGGCCGAAGGCGTACCGATCGTGATTACGGCGCGGGAGATGAAGGGCGCCGGGATTTTCGCGTGCTTGACATCGTGACGATTGACGGCGAGACGGCGCGCGATTTCGACGATGCGGTGTGGGTGGACCGGCTGGCGAACGGCAACTATGCGCTGCAGGTGCATATCGCCGATGTCAGCCATTACGTGCTGCCGGGAACGGCGATCGACGTCGAGGCGCGGCTGCGCGGGACCAGCGTTTATTTTCCCGACCGTGCGGTACCGATGCTGCCCTACGAGCTTTCAACGAACATCTGCTCGCTGGTGCCGCAGCAGGAACGGCTGGTGCTTTCGGCGCTGCTGGAGATCGACCATCAAGGCGAGTTGGTGGCGCAGGAGTTTTGCGCGGGCGTAATCCGCAGCGCGGAGCGCATGACGTACACCAATGTCCATCTGCTGTTGGAAGGCGACGCGGGACTGCGGGACCGCTATCGACCGCTGGTGGAGCGGTTCCGGCTGATGCAGGAGCTGGCGCTGGTACTGAGCCGGAAGCGGGTGCGCCGGGGGTCGATCGATTTCGATCTGCCGGAGCCGCTGATCGAGTTCGATGAGTGGGGCGCCATGACGGGGGTGACCAGGGCGCCGCGCAACATCGCGCACAGGCTGATTGAAGAGTTCATGCTCAGCGCCAACGAGGCGGTGGCTTCGCACCTGGAGAATGCGGGAATTCCGTCGATTTACCGCATCCACGAGAAGCCGGACCCGAAGCGCGTGCTGGAGTTCGAGGAAGTGGCGGCGCACTTCGGTTACTCGCTGGGGGTGGGCGCGATTCCGGTGCAGCGGTTCGGGATGACGGACAGGCGGCGCGACGGCACCAAGCAGCGGCGTGAAATCGAGCTGCCATCGCGGGAGTTGGCGATCAGCTCGCGGCACTACCAGAAACTGGTGGCGAAGATCGAGGGCAAGCCGGAGGAGCGGATTCTGAGCTATCTGATGCTGCGCTCCCTGCGGCAGGCGCGGTACAGCACGGAAAATGCCGGGCATTTCGCCTTGGCCGCCATGACCTACACGCATTTCACTTCGCCCATTCGGCGGTACCCCGATTTGATCATTCACCGGCTGCTGCGGGGACTGCTGGCGGGCCATCCTGAGAGGTTGCCGCAGGACAACGAACTGGCGTCGATTGCCGGCGAGTGCTCGGAAGCGGAGCGGCGCGCGGCCGATGCGGAGCGAGAGCTCGTCGAGTGGAAGAAGGTTAAGTTCATGGCGGAGCGAGTGGGCGAGGAGTTCGACGCTCTGGTGATTTCGACCGCGAAGTATGGGCTGTTCGTCGAACTGGCGGACCTGTTCGTGGAGGGGCTGGTGCCTATCGACACGCTGCCGGGCGACCAGTACACTTATTCAGAGAACGTGCGCCGCGTGGTGGGCAAACAAACGCGCCGCGAATTCGCCATAGGCGACCGCGTGCGGGTGATGCTCGACCGCGTGGACGCCAACGAACGCAAACTGCAGTTTTCGATTGTGGAAGATGAGCGCAAATCACCTGGAGCCCGAAGACCTGGTTCGCATTCCCGGAGGCGAGTTTCTCATGGGCCAGGCAGACGGTCGCGATGAAGAGCGCCCGGTGCATCGTGTGCGCCTGGCGCCATTCCGGCTCTGCCGCTTCCAGGTGACCAACGCGCAGTTTGCCGAGTTCCGGAGGTTTGGCTACGAGTGCGCCACGCTGCCCGTGACCTCCGTGAACTGGTTCGATGCGGCCGAGTTCTGCGAGTGGCTGTCGCGGCAGTGGGGTTTCGCCGTGCGGCTGCCCACCGAAGCGGAATGGGAGTTCGCGGCGCGCGGTGGGATGGAGCAGAAACGGTTTCCGTGGGGCGATGGCGCGCCGGAAACGCGCGCCCACTACGCGGCGCGGTGGCGCAACGGGCCGGAGCCTGTAGCCACGTCGGAGCCGAACGCCTATGGTCTGTTCGACGTGTGCGAGAACGTTCACGAGTGGTGCAGCGACTGGTTCGATGCGAGCTACTATGCAGTTTCGCCCCAACACAACCCGGCGGGTCCGCCGAGCGGAACGCGGCGCGCCTCGCGCGGTGGCGCGTGGCGGCATCACATTAAAATCGCGCGCTGCGCCGCCAGGAGCAGCATTCCTCCGGAATTCCGCTATGCCGATTACGGGTTTCGGCTCGCGGCGGGGTGAAATGCAGGCTTTCGCCAAGGCGCGAAATCGAGCCACGAGCCACACCTCTGCCGAGCGGTTCTTTGTCGCAGCTCGAGGCTCGTCACTGGCTTTTCACGCGCTCGATTTGTCGCGCCGGCGGAGTTTGGCAAGTTGTTCCCGGAGGTGGTGGCGGTCGAGCTGGCAGTTGACACGGGTGCGGAGGAGCAGGGGTTCGAACGGCTTGACGAGGTAGTCCTCGGCGCCCATTTGGAGCGCGCGGACGACGCGTTCGTTCTCGTCGAGCGCGGCCAGTACCACAACCGGGACTTTGCGGAGGCGCTGATTGGCCTTGAGCCGTTCCAGCAGATCGAAGGCCGACATCGCAGGCATCATGAGATCGAGCAGGACGAGCTCGAAAGGTTCGGCGGCGAGGACGTCGAGTGCGGCGTTGGCATCGTGCGCGTCGGCGGCAGCGTAGCCCTGGCGTTCGAGGCGCCGGCAGAGGACTTTGCGCTCCATGGGTTCGCTGCCCACCACGAGCAGCCGGGGCGCTCCTGGCTCAAGCTTGGGAGCGGGGGCCGCGCGTCCTTTTTCGCCCGCGCCTTGGACCGCCGCGGTTTCCAGCACCCGCACCAAGTCGCGGGCGCTAAGGGCGATGCGCTCGATATCCTCCAGCCAATCGTCGGGGATGAGGCCGGCCTCGCCGTCCATGGCCTCAACGCTGGCGAGAACCCGATCGACGCGAGGCCGTATTTTTGCGGACAAGAGCTGGACCTCTGCGGATTCGACAGAATCGCGATTTGCCAGCGCCTGGCTTATATCATTGAGGGCCGCCAGCGCCGCCGAATGGATGTGGCGTAACAGATCGAGAGCGGCTTCGTTGCGCAGGGTCGAGGCTTCTTCGATGAGGATTTCGGCTCCGGAGAGGATTTCCCTTACGGGGGTGCGGAAGCGGTGGCGCAGCTCCGCGAGATCGGCATTCCGAAAATTTACCAGGCGGTGATCCGGTTCGGGTGACAACGCGTAGTTCCTTCCCGTTCGGACCGCAAAATTTTCGTTTCGAGGCGGCCGACGGCGCAAAGCCAATCGTTCTATGCAAACGGATTGCCAGCGGCGGGTGTTTCCCGGCGTGCTATACAATGCGGTCTGTGACCCCTGGCGTCGCGACACGGACCACGCTTTCTCGCCGCGAGTGGAGCGTACTCCTGTTGCTGGTAATCTCCGGATTTCTGAATTATTTCGACCGCTCGAACCTGTCGGCGGGCGCGGCCGACATCCAACGCGATCTGGGGCTGTCCTATACGCAAATCGGGAATTTGCTGGGGGCATTCTTCTGGACTTACGCGCTGTGCCAGCTCCTTTCAATCTCGGGATGGCTGGTGGATCGGTTTAACGTTGGGTGGATTCTCGCGATCGGGTTCTTCCTGTGGTCGGCAGCCACGGCAGCAACCGGCCTGGCACAGGTGTTCGCGACCGTATTCGCCCTGCGGCTGTTGCTGGGGGTAGGGGAATCCATCGCCTACCCTTCGTATTCGCGCATACTGGTGAACCACTACCCGGAGCATCACAGGGGGCTGGCGAACGCCCTGATCGACGCGGGGACCAAGTGCGGTCCGGCGCTGGGAACGCTGCTGGGCGGGCTGCTCATCGAAAGGTTCGGCTGGCGGGCATTTTTTGTCGGCTTGGGGTTGGCCAGTTTCGTATGGATCGGTCCATGGCTGGTGCTGATGCCGCGCGGCAAGGCCGATGCGGCGCCGGCCGATGCGGGTGATGCACCGTCGGTCTTCGAAATCCTGGGGCAGCGGAGCGCGGTCTTCAGCGCGCTCGGGCTTTTCTGCTCCAACTACTTCTGGTATTTTCTGCTCACCTGGCTGCCGCTCTATCTGGAAAAGGAGCGGCACTTCTCGAAAGACCGGTGGGCCGTGGTCGGCTCGCTCGCCTATTTTCTGATCGCGGTTTCGAGCGTGATGTCGGGGCGGTTTTCGGACCTGTGGATTGCGCGCGGGGGATCGCCAACGCGTGTGCGTAAGACATTCGCCGGCGCGGGGCTCGCGCTTTCTACGATGATCGCGGCTGTGGCGGTGATTCAGAACGCGACGTGGGCCATGACGGTGCTGATGATTACGTGCCTGTGCTATGGATTGTTCAGTTCGAATTTGTTCGCCATGACGCAGACGCTGGCCGGGCCGCGCGCCGCCGGCAAATGGACGGCGATTCAGAACGGCTTCGGCAATTTCGCCGGGGTGGCTGCCCCATGGTTCACGGGCATGGTGGTTCAGCGCACGGGACATTTTTACCTGGCATTCGTGGCGGCGGCGGCGGTTGCCTTGGCAGGCGCCGGAATGTTCGTGCTAGGCATCGGCCGGGTCGAGCCAGTGCGGTGGGGCGCGCAGGGACCGAACCGAGCGAGCAAAGGAGCATAGGGTACACGAACAAAGGGCGCGCGGTTCCCGAGGTTGGGTTTGGCTAACACCCAAAAACGAAGAGCGAACAGCTACCAATTGGAAGCGAGTGCCTTGAGGTATCGGTAGTAAAACTCCACTCCATCGTAGAAAGCAGCAGTCCGTATCCGCTCGTCTTTGCCGTGGGCGCGTACGTCGTCCTGGTCGATGGCGAGGCCGTTGATGCCGTAGCTGGGGAGACCGGCGGCCATGGTGTAGATGCTGTCGGAGGCGCCGGTTTCCATGTCGGGGATCACGGGGACGCCCGGCCACATTTCAGCGGCGATGCGCTCGAGCGGGCGAAGCACTTCGGGCGACGGCATGACGGGCGGGAAGCCGGTGGAATCGGGGGCACGGTCGGCGATCGCGCCTTGGTCGTCGTAGCGGACGGTCACCTGTGGATCGTTGAAAATCTCAATGAGGCGACGGCGGATCTCTTCCCGCGAGTGCCCGGGTAGAATGCGGCAGTTCACGTTGGCCTGGGCCGTCTGGGGCAGTGCGTTGTGAGCATGGCCGGCGTTGAGGAGCGTGGCGACGCACGTGGTGCGCAGGGTGGAGTTGTAGCGCGGGTCCTGAGAGAGGTGAGCGACGGCCGCGGCATCGGGCGGATTGTGCAAGACGCCGTTCATGTCGGCCTTGACCTGGGGCGATTCCAGCGGCGCCCGGCGCTCGAAATAAGTACGGGTGACGGCGTTCAGTTCCACGGGAAATGGTGTGCGCTCGAGGCGGGACAGAGCGTCGGTGATGTGGTATATGGCGTTGTCGGGAGTCGGCAGAGAGCTGTGGCCGCCGGGGTTGGCGGCGGTGAGTTGGAAATCGGCGTAGAGCTTTTCGCAGGCCTCGACGTCGACGTTGACAGGCTTGCCGTTAAGGGTCGTGACGCCGCCCGAATCGGCGTTGAGGACGAACGCGGCATCGACGAGGTCCCGATGATGGCGGAGCAGCCAGTCCACGCCGTTGGATTTGCCCCCTTCCTCGTCGGCCGTGAGCGCGACGATGAGGTCGCGGTTGGGACGGAAGCCTTCCTGGTGGAGGCGGATAAAAGCGGTGACCAGGGCGACATCGCTCGCCTTCATGTCCTGCGTGCCGCGGCCGTAGAGCCAGCCATCCTTTTCGAGCAGGTGGAACGGATCGGTGCTCCAGTCGGTGCGGCGGGCTTCGACCACGTCCAGATGGCCGATCATGAGGATGGGCTTGGGCGACGAGCCGGCGGCGTGGATGCGGGCGACCATGTTGCCCTTGCGGTCGTTGGGGCCGAGTACGGTGACGTCGGCCGGCGGAAAGCCGGCGTCGACAAGACGCTTGGCCATGGCGTTGGCCGCCGCTGTAGTGCTGCCGACCGAGTCGGTGGTGTTGATGTCGATCAGCTCCTGGAGGATGTCGCGAGAGAGACGGCGGGTGGCATCGTCAGCGGCGGAGGCGAGGAGGCTGGCGACGGCAGCAAGAATGGCGAGTTTGCGGTGCATGGTGTGGGTTTATGGTACCGCAGCCGAGCTTTGAGCCACGAGCCGCGAGCTACGAAACAAACCCTGGTACGCCGGCGCAGGGGTTTGGCTCGCAGCTCGCGGCTCGTGGCTCGTAGCTGTTATTCTTGTCCATTATGAAACGCCTGTTATTCCTCTTTACGGCCGCCGGTTTTCTGCTGGCCCAGGAGAAGGTGGACGAGGCCACCACGGCGCGCATGCGCAGTGAGGAGATGGAGCATTCGCAGATCATGCACACTCTCCACATGCTGACGGACCGCTACGGGCCGCGCGTGACAGGTACTCCGAATCATGAGGCCGCGGCCAAGTGGGTGGTGTCGCAGCTCACCCAGTGGGGACTGAAGAACGGGCACCTCGAGTCTTGGGATTTCGGGCATCCGGGCTGGCTGAACGAGCGGGCGTCGGGATTCATCGTGGCGCCGGTGAAAGAGAACCTGAAATTCGAAGTGCTGGCGTGGACGCCGTCAACCGAAGGAACGGTGACGGGTTCGGCCGTCGAGCTCGTCCCGCCGCAGGGTCCGGAAGCGCCACCGAGCGCCGATGGCGGGCGCGGAGGATTCGGCGGACGCGGCGGGCGCGGTCCTACGCGGCTCGGTCCAACGAAGGAGGAGATGGCGCAGTGGGTGGCGGCGAACCAGGGCAAGGTGAAAGGCAAGATCGCGCTCATCGGCAAAGCGGCCGTGGTTCCGGTGGACTTCAACCCGCCCGAGAAGCGTCGGCCGGACGATCAGGTGAAACAGCAGTATGATCCCAACAACCCCAACGGCGGGCGCGGCGGTTTCGGCGGCGGACGCGGACGCGGCCAACAAGATCCGAACCGGTTGACGACGCGGCAGGTGACCGAGCAGATCGACGCGATGCTGGTGGCCGGCGGCGCGGCGATGCGGATCAACGATGCCGCGCGCGGTGAGGGCATCATCGTGGCGCAGCAGAACGCGATGTACGACCCGAACAAGTGCACTCCGACCTTGATTCTGCGGAACGACGATTATGGGCGCATCGAGCGGCTGTTGGCCGATGGGGAAGACGTGAAGCTGGAATTCAATATCGTGAATCATGTCTACCCCGAGGGCAAGACCAGCTACAACGCGGTGGCGGAGATTCCGGGTACGGACAAGGCTGCCGAGGTGGTGATGCTCGGCGGGCACTTGGACTCGTGGCACGCGGCCACGGGCGCGACCGACAACGCGATCGGGTCATCGATCATGATCGAAGCGGTCCGGCTGATTCAGTCGATGGGGCGGAAGCCGCGGCGCACGATCCGCGTGGCGCTGTGGTCGGGCGAAGAGGAGGGACTGCTCGGATCGCTGGCTTATGTGAAACAGCATTTCGGCACGGCCGAGGACCCGAAGCCGGAGTGGGCCAAGCTGGATTGCTATTTCAACGTGGACACCGGGACCGGGCGGCTGCGCGGTGCAAGCGTCTTCGGGCCGCCGGAAGCAGCGGCAGTGCTGCGCCCGCTGATGGCTCAGTTTCAGGATTGGGGAATCTACGGCGTGCAGCCGACTTCGAGCCGCGCCACGGGTGGGACGGACAGCACGTCGTTTAACAATGCCGGGCTGCCCGGCGTGGGCTATCAGCAGGACCCGATCGAGTACAACAGCATGACGCATCACACCAATCTCGATACCTACGAGCGCATCATTCCGGACGACGTGAAGAAGGATGCGGCCGAGGTGGCGGCAGCCGTGTGGTTCGTGGCGAACCGGGACGAGATGATCCCGCGCTTCGCCAAAGACAAAATGCCAGCGCCGGTGGCGGCGCGGTAAGACCAATTCAAATGGCCGCCGATGAACGCCTATGATCGTCGGTCTGCTGGTGATCGGCGTCCCTCGGTGTTCCCCGGCGGCCCATTCTGATTCCGTTTGGATTCAGTGAATTACAAAATCTGAGTTCAAAGAAGCGAAGAATCGCGGGGTTCGCTTGGGGGCGAGGGAGTTCGCCCCCAACACCGGACAGCGTTGAGCTTGCCATTTCCTTTTCGCCCACGCTTTCAGCGCGATCTCCCCCCTCCATCCAGGATTCCCTCCATTCCGCACATGGTGTAATAGGTGGATGCGTTTGGCGTGGCTTGCGGTGTTGGTCTTTGCGGCGGCGGCACAGGATACGCCCGAGGCGCAGAAGAATCCGTTCGCGGGCGAGGTAACGGCCGTCGCGGCGGGGCGCACGCTTTTCCAGCAGACTTGCCAAGGGTGCCATGGCCCGGAGGCGCGCGGTGACCGAGCGCCATCCCTCGCTTCGGGATCGTTTCCGCACGGGGCCGAGGACGGGCAGATCTTTCTGAACATCCGCGGCGGCATCCGAGGCACGCAAATGCCGTCGTTCGCGCGGCTCAGCTCCGACCAGATCTGGCAGCTCGTGACCTACCTGCGCAGCCTGGCTCCGCTGGGCGGCCCTCAGTTCCACAACAAAGAAGCGCCGGTGACGGCGGTTGGGTACGCACGGTTGCGCGGCGCCGCGGCCGAGCCGCAGAACTGGCTGACCTACTGGGGCGACTATGGCGGCCAGCACTTCTCATCGCTGCGGCGGATCGACACCGGCAACGTGAAGCGCCTGCAGGCGCAGTGGGCGCTGCAGATTCCGGGCGAATCGGCGGTGGAGGCAGTACCGGTAGTAGTGGATGGCGTGATGTTCGTGACGCGTCCGCCGGGCGAGGTGATGGCGCTCGACGCGGCGACTGGGCGGCGCATCTGGACCTACCTGCGGCCGCAGAAAAAGGTGAATCCGTACGAGGGCAATCGCGTGAACCGCGGCGTCGCAGTGTTGGGCAGCCGCGTGTTCTGGGGCACGCTCGACGCGGCGCTGGTGGCGCTGGACTCTCGCACGGGCAAGTTGCTGTGGGAGACGCAAGTGGCCGACACGATGGAGGGCTACAGCATCACATCGGCGCCGCTGGCGTTGCGCGATAAAGTGGTCACGGGGATCGCGGGCGGCGAGTACGGCATCCGCGGATTCATCGATGCGTACGATCCGGCGACCGGCAAGCGGCTGTGGCGGTTCCACACGGCGCCGGAGCCGGGCGAGTTCGGCAACGATACGTGGCCGGGCGACAGCTGGCAGCACGCGAGCGCGGCGACGTGGCTCACGGGAACCTACGATGCCGAGACGGAGACCATCTACTGGCCGGTGGGAAATCCGGGGCCGGATGTGAATGGCGACGTGCGGCGGGGTGACAATTTGTTTTCGTGCTCGGTGGTGGCGCTGGATGCGGCAACGGGGAAGCGCGAGTGGCACTACCAGTTCACTCCCAACGATACGCACGACTGGGATTCCACCGAAGACCTGGTGCTGGTGGACCGCGTGTGGCACGGGGAGGAACGCAAGCTGCTGCTGCACGCAGACCGGAACGGCGTTTTCTACGTGCTGGACCGCGGGAACGGGAAGCTTCTCGCCGCAACACCGTACATCCGCGTGACCTGGGTCAGCCGGTGGGATGAAAACGGGAGGCCGGTGACGACCGCCGGATGGCGGTCGTCGCCGGAAGGCGCGGTGGTGTTTCCGGCGCTAATCGGCGGGACGAATTTTCAGGCGCCGTCGTACAGCCCGCAGACCGGATGGCTGTACCTGGCGTATCACGACGGCGCATGGCGCTACGCGTCCGGCCCGGCGAACTACGAGCGCGGCAAGCAATATTGGGGCGCGGGCGGGCCGGGCGAGTTTCAAGGCGATCTGCCGGGCGAGCCGCCGACGGATGGGGTCATGGCGATCGATCCGGAGACCGGCAAGGTGCAGTGGAAGCACGAGTTGGCGAGCGCATCGCTGCAGGCGGGCGCGCTGGCCACGGCGGGCGGTGTGGTGTTCGCTGGTTCGGCCGACGGCGATTTTCTCGCGTTGGACGCGAAGACGGGCGGGGTGTTGTGGCGATTCGGCACGGGCGCCGAAGTGACGTCGTCGCCGATGAGCTACGCGTTGGGCGGGAGGCAGTACGTAGCGATCGCGGCCAACGGAGTCCTCTACAGCTTTGCGTTGCCCGAGTAGCCGAGCCCTCAACGCGGAGACGCAGGGACCTCGCGGAGTTATGCTGTCTTGCGGGAGGTTACTCCTTGAACCGAAGATCTTTCCTTAGTGCGACTGGCGCGATGGGCAGCTTCGCGGTGGCGTCGCGGCCGGTGCGCGCGGCCGTTCCCAAAATGAAAATTACGCGGGTGCGGATCTATCGGCCACCGGTACTCAATGAGCTGTTCAACCAAACCAACATGGTGGTGACGGTGGAGACCGACGCCGGAATCACCGGCGTGGGCGAGGGCGGGTCGAAGGATACGCTGGAACAGTGCGCAGGAAGGCTGATCGGCGAGGACCCGCAGCATATCGAACATCTGTGGCAGGACATGTCTCGCGCGTTCTTCTATCCGCCCGGCCGGGAGAAACTGCACGGGCTGGGTGCGCTCGATCTGGCGCTGTGGGATATTCGCGGCAAAGCGCTCGCACTGCCGGTACATGCGCTTCTGGGCGGCACCGTGCGGAATTATTGCGAGTGCTACCGAACCGGCGGCACGCTGCCGGGGTTGCAGTCCGGCATGAGCATACGCGACCGCGCCCGTATCACGGTTGAATTTGGCTTTCGCGCCTTCCGCATGGGTGCGGCCGACCTGCCCCGCGGCAACACCTTCAACACGCGCGAGCGGCTAAACCAGATGCTCAAAGACTGCCAGGAGGCGCGCGAGGGCGTGGGGCCGAACGGCGATTTCTGCATCGACTTCCACCAACGCTTCGATCTGGATGAGGCGGTTCGCGGCTGCGAGCTGATTGCAGCCACTGCGCCATTCTTTGTAGAGGATCCTGTGCGGACGGAGGCGTTTGATCAGGACCTGCCGATCTTGCGGCGCGCGGTCAAGGTGCCGATCGCGGCGGGCGAGGAGTGGGGCAACCGCTGGGACTTCAACCGGCTGGTGGAGAACCACGACCTCGATTTTCTGCGTGCCACGCTGCCCAACGTAGGCGGCATCACCGAAATGGTCAAAGTGATGGCCCTCTGCGAGACGCACTTCGTCGGGATCGTGCCGCACTTCACGGGCCCGATCGCGACGGCGGCGCTGGTGAACACGCTCGGCACCTACAGCGGGCCGGTGATGATGGAATACAACTTCGAAGCACGGTCGAACCCGCATCTGCCGGTGTGCCTGGATTTCAAGCAGGGCAAGCTGTATCCAAATGATCGGCCCGGGCTGGGTGTGGAACTGGATATGAACCGGCTGCAGCAGATCGGCGAGGTGACGGAGCCGATCCGCAACCGCGAGCTTTATTACCGGCCGGACGGGTCAATCACAAACTGGTAGGTGTAGGGGAAACGGGCGGCAATCGGGTCTTAGGAATATGCAGTTCGTGGTGTGCGCGGCGCTGTTGGTTTTCGCAACGCTGAGCAACGCAGCGCCGGTGCTGCGGCTGTCGACCAGTGCGTTGGTTGTCGAGGTTGCGGAGGGCGCGAATCCGGCGCCGCAAACGGTCTATGCTCTCAATATCGGCGATGGAACGCTCGCGCCCAGTGTCTCGATCGGTTCCGGGGCGCCATGGTTGACCGGGGCGACGGTTGAGGGCGGCGCCGTTCCTTGCACGATGTTCACGGCCAGTTCGTGTTTCCCGATCCAGTTCACATTCAATACAGCGAATCTCGCCCGCGGGGCTTACAGTTTGACGGTTACCATCTCCGATCCGAACGCTACTGACGCGCCCCAGACGGTGACCGTGACCGTCCAGGTCGGAGGCCCACCCCCCTACTTTGTGGACCGGTACATGGCGCCCGGCCAGATCGCCGATTATCCCCTGGCATCGGGCGGTTGTTTCTCCTCGAATCCGTGCCCTATGACCGGCCTCAGCGCCACTACCTCCGATGGTGGCCAGTGGCTGAGCATCTCTACCTACATGATGGGTACCCTGGGAGGCCGCTACTGGACCGAATCGGTTCACCTGGCTCCGGCCGCAGGTATGGCGAATGGCACCTATACCGGCGCAGTGGCTTTCACCGGCACGTCGAACGCACCGCTTCCCGTAACCATGCGGCTCACCACGCTGCCGATTGCCGTGCCCTCGACCACGCAGATCAGTCTCCGGCTGGCCCAAGGCGGACCGGCCATGACGGCACCGTTCCTGCCACCGATCACGATCACGAATTCGGGAATGGGCACGCTGTCCGTCGAGGACGTCACCGCACAAGGACTTGCCGTGAGCGCGCAAAAGGTGAATGGTGCCGCCGTTGTGACGGTAGACCCCGGCTCGCTCGCGCCCGGGTTCTACACCGATGGTTCGGTGATCATACGATGCAACGCCGCGAACTGCCCGATTCAGGTGCCGGTGAGTTTACAGGTGATTCCGCCAGTCGCGCCGGTGCTTGCGTATCGGGGCGTGGCCGATAACGCAACCTTCGCGCCGAACCAGGGAATCGCACCAGGAGATATCGCTGTGGTAACCGGCGAGCAACTGTCGCTCACCGCGCCGGTGTTGGCCTCGACTCTTCCCCTGCCAACAACGCTAGGCGGCGCCACTGTTCTGGTCAACGATGTCGCAGCGCCGCTGTTCTACACGTCATTCGGGCAGATCGCATTCCAGATGCCGTCGAGCATAACCACCGGTACGGCGGTGGTGCAGGTGATTCGCGACGGCCAGGCGGGCAATAAGGTCTCGGCGACCATTGTCCCTGTCGCTCCGCAGATCGTTGCGGTGACGAACGCCACCTACGACATCCGCGATGCCACGCATCCCACAAAGCCGGGCGAGGCGCTGATCCTGTGGTCGATCGGGCTGGGGACGACGAATCCCGTGGTTCCGGACGGCACTCCTGCGCCTGCAAGTCCTTTCGCCCTGACGACGTTGAAACCTCAGGTCTACGGATTCAGCAATTCGCCCATCACGGTCAGCTTCTCCGGATTGGCTCCCGGCGAAGTGGGCCTCTATCAGGTGATCTTCACAGTTCCGCAGAATGCTCCTCCAGGGATAGGCTACGTGACCCTGGCTCTCCCGGGCCGTCTGAGTGAGTCGGTAGGCGTGGCAGTACAGTAGAGCGAACCGGAATTGGTGGTCCTGCTCACGAACCGTCAGTGAAGGCTAAGGTAACTCCCCGACTTGATTGTAACTAACTATTGACAAGCTATTTGGAATAGACTTACAATCCGCCCAAAACAGTTGGTGTCTCAGCTGTTCGCCTACGTAACTGAGGGGGATACATGAAACGATTTTTCGCCGGAAGGCTGGTGCCTTTTTCGGTTTTTGCAATCGCGCTGTTGCTAATTGCGGCTGCCGCGTTGGGTCAGAACACATCAACAGGTACGGTAACTGGAGTGGTGAGCGATCAATCCGGCGCTGCGGTAGGTGGCGCCGACGTCAAACTGACGGACCTTACCACCAATATCGCCCTGAAAACAAGCAGTAACGATGCAGGCCGTTATACGTTCGCAAACGTAGCGCCGGGCACTTACAACGTCATGATCACCAAGTCAGGGTTTTCCTCCTTCCAGGCGGGTAACCAGAGAGTGGATGTCGGCACGGTGTTGACGATCAACGCGCCGCTGGAAATTGGCTCGACGACGACCACTGTGGAAGTCACCTCAGTGGCAGGCGCGGAGTTGCAGGTGACTAACGCCACAGTGGGCCAGACCATTACGGGACAATCGCTGGTGTTTCTGCCCAATATTGGCCGCGATGCTTCGTCGTTTGCCGTGCTGCAGCCGGGCGTGGCGCCGATGGGCGCCGTGGCTGGCGCGATGTACGACCAGAACACGTTCCAGCTCGATGGCGGCAATAATTCCAACGATATGGACGGCAGCATGATGGACTACACCGGAAGCTATACGGCGAACGTGCCGACGGCGGGCGTGGGGTCGCCTTCGGGCACAGTGCCGACACCGGTGGAAAGCATCGAAGAGTTTAAGGTGGCCACCAGCGGACAGACGGCGGATTTCAATGGGTCGTCGGGGAGCCAGGTGCAGATGGTGACCAAGCGCGGCACCAACCAGATTCACGGCTCGGCGTATGAGTATTATTTCGCTACCGACGTAGGCGCGGCGAATTCCTGGGACAACAACCATACACCCTCGGGCAATCTGTCGTACACGCCGCTACCGATTACCCACAGCAACCGGTTCGGCGCGGCGCTGGGTGGACCGGTCATTCCCAAGAAGGTGCTGGGCGGCAAATGGTATGCCTTCGTCAACTATGAAGGCTTCCGTTTCCCGCAGTCAGCCATCTTTACCAAGGCAGTGCCGACCGCTTCTCTGCGCGCGGGCGTCGTTTACATTAACGAGGGATCAGCCGGCTATGTGCCTTACAACCTGACTAACGCCCCTGTGACGATCAATGGTACGGCAATTCCAGTGGCGACCTGTCCGGCTGGTTCCTGCGATCCCCGCAATCTTGGTTTCAACTCGCTCGTAAGCCAGCTTTGGAATAAGTACATGCCACTGCCGAATACGAACACGGGCGGCGACCATTACAACACTCTGAACTTCCAGGGCGTTGTGGGGCTGCCGATCACTTCCAACAATTACACCGGCCGAATCGACCATGACTTCAACGATAAGTGGCGGTTCATGGCCAGTTACCGCGACTACAAGCTGGTGAAGCTGGGAACGCAGCAGGTAGATATCGGCGGCGCCCTGCCGGGAGACACCCTGGGGACGCCGGCGGCCCGGGCGGTGCGGCCGCTCCAGCCAAGCTATTGGGTGGCGGGCATGACGACCAATATCAATGCCACCACCACCAATGACTTCCGTTTCAGCTATCTGCGCAACTTCTGGCAGTGGGGAACGTCGGCGGCGCCTCCGCAGTTGCCCGGATTGGGTGGTGCGCTGGAGGTCGGCGGCGAATCGTCCGCGGCGCTCATTCCCTACAACGTGAACACACAGAGCGTGCGGCAACGTTTCTGGGACGGCCAGGACAAGATGATCCGCGACGACGTCACGAAAATCAAAGGCAACCATGTGATCACGTTCGGCGGATTGTATCAACGTAATTTCGATTACCACCTGCGCAACGACAACGGCCAGGGCATTATGAACGCGGCGGTCTACCAGATTACCAATGGACCCGGCATCGCGTTTTCGTCGCAGTGGCGGCCGGCGGCGGTGCCCAGTAGCCAGATCAACAACTGGAACAAGTACTACTCCGAGATCCTCGGCATCGTGAGCCAGCCGCAGGATCTGTTCACACGGAGCGGATCGCAGCTTACGCTGCAGCCGCCTGGTTCTTATATGTACGACCAGAGCATCATTCCGTCGTACAACCTGTATTTCACGGACTCGTGGCACATGAAGCCAAGCCTCACGCTGACTTATGGCTTGAGCTACACGCTGGAAATGCCGCCTTATGAGCTGAACGGCAAGCAGGTGGAATTGACGGACACGAGCGGGCACCCGATTGATGTAACCAACTATCTTAATGCCCGCCAGCAGGCCGCACTGCAAGGACAGGTTTACAATCCGACGCTGGGCTGGGCGACGGTAAAGAATGTGGTGGGAGCGAGCAATAAGTATCCCTACAATCCGTTCTACGGCGGCATCGCACCACATGGGGCGTTGGCGTGGAACCCGCACTATAGCGATGGCATCCTGGGCAAGATGCTCGGCAACGGCAAGACCGTGGTTCGCGGCGGCTACAGCCGCATCTTCAGCCGGCTCAACGGCGTGGGGCTGGTGTTGGTACCGCTGCTAGGGACGGGCTTGGGCCAGGCCGTTTCCTGTATCGGCGCAAGCATGACCGGAGAGTGCCTGGGCAATGGCGGCGTGACTCAGGCCACCGCGTTCCGCATTGGCACGGACGGAATGGCGGCGCCGCTGGGACCGCCGCCGTCACAAACGCTGGCGCAACCGTACATACCGGGCGTGGGCGGCAATCTGGCGTCCGGCTCGGGCTCGGTGCTGGATGCGAATTTCCGGCCGGCGCGCACCGATAACTTCAACTTCAGCATTCAGCGCGAGTTGTCTTCGCACTCGATGCTGGAAGTTGGATACATCGGCCGCATCATTCGCAACGAATGGCAACAGATCGATCTTGACGCCGTTCCCTATATGACCACGCTGAACGGGCAGAGCTTCGCACAGGCCTATGCCAATGTCTCCTGGCCCGTGCTGGCGACATCTTCGGGGACGGTCAACGTTGCACCCCAGCCCTTCTTCGAGTCGGCGCTAGGCGGGGCTAATTCGGCCTTCTGTAAGGGCTTCGCAAGCTGCACGGCGGCGGTGGCCAACAACAGCACCATGAACAGCTTCATCGCCAATCAGAACGTGTACCAGCTCTGGGCTGCGTTGAACGCGGCTCCTTCGTGGACACTGGGCCGCACCATGCCGAGTACGCCTTCGGCGGGCATTCCCCAGGGACAGCTTTCCGCTGTCTACTTCGACACATCGAAGGGCTTCGGCAACTACAACGCCGCATACTTCTCGTTCACTCTGCACGACTGGCATGGGCTCACAGCACGCTCCAACTTCACTTGGGGCAGAGCCTTGGGTACCGGAAACCAGTCGCAGGCCACCAGCTCGTACAGCGTGCTCGATCCATGGCACGCCAACGCCAGTTACGGGCCGCAGTTCTTCGATTACAAGTTCCTCTACAACCTGGCGGTATATTGGCAGACGCCGTGGCTCAGGACGCAGAAAGGCGTTGTCGGTCATCTGCTGGGTGGTTGGATCATTTCGCCGCTCTTCACAGCGCAGAGCGGCGCGCTGCTCGGCGTCAACAATTACAACGCGGCAACCGAGTCTTTCGGAGAAATGAACCCTGCCACCGGCAGCACCAATGGCCAGACGAACCAGTACCTGGACGGCGCGGTGCTGGCTGCGAAGTACACCGGCAGCAATTCTGCCAACTACAATCTCTCGGTAGTGAACTCCGTAAGCGGTGCGGGCGTGAACTCCAACGCCGCTAACGGCGGGAACGATATCAACATGTTCAAGAACCCGGATCAGGTGTACAACGAGTTCCGGCCCTGCATCCTGGGTTACGACACCAGTTGCGGCGGAGGCGGAAACCTGCGCGGCATGCCCACCTGGAACCTGGACGCCACGGTGACGAAAGATGTCGGAATCTGGAAAGAAGGACGCGTGGGCGCGCAGTTAATCTTCCAGTTCTACAACGTCCTGAATCACGTCCAGTTGACCGATCCCTACCTGGATATCAGCGATCCCCAGGACTTTGGCGTGCTGGGAACCAACAATCCGAACGGCGGCCAGGCGAATTCGCCGCGAACGATGTCGTTCGGGCTACGGATCCACTGGTAGAGTAAGGCACCCAGGAAGAAAAGGGGACCGGGCGCATTTTTGGCAAAGCGCCGAGAAATCGTCAGTCCCCTCCTCTCCGTTGAGGCTTTCGCAAAAGATGTTCGAACCGCGGGCGTGTATGAGGTAGCTCAGGTAAGATCCCGAGGTGGTGTAACTAAGCATTGACAGTTGTATTAAATAGCCGTACAATCCCCCAAAACGGTTGGTTTGCCAACCATGCACCTACAGGTACTGAGGGGGATACATGCGAAAAGTGTTGGCCGGTGTAGAGCGGTCTCTTAACCATCTGCGCTTCGTTACGACTGGTATCGTAACTGCGCTCCTATTGCTTGCGGGCGCGAGCTTCCTCGAAGCACAAACGGTACAGGGCGTTGTCACAGGAACCATCTTCGACACCACGGGGGCGTCGGTTCCCAAGGCGAATATCACGCTGACGAACGTGGACACCGCTATTAACCAGACGACGGTAAGCGCCGCCGACGGGAGCTACCGGTTCAGCCTGGTGCCGCCGGGAACGTACAAGCTGGACGTCAGAGCCTCGGGCTTCACCGAAAAGCAGATCATGGATATCCGGGTGGATCCGAGCGAGACGAAGCCCGTGAACGCGACGCTCGACGTGGCGACGGCGACCACCGCGGTGGAGGTGGAAGCGTCGGCTAACTTGGTTCAAACCGCTACTTCTGACGTCGGCACCACGGTCAACACCAGAACGATCGAGTCGATGCCGCTGCTGACCCGCAACGTGTTCGACCTGGCATTCATGGCTCCGGCGGTGACGCAGGGCATGAACTTCAACGCGGCCGCGGGCGGGGCGCGCGAGTCCGGCACCACCAATATGCTCAATGGCGCGGACAACAACGATAACTTCAGCGAGGGCTCTTACAACATCACGCCGCCGCTGGAATCGGTGGCCGAGTTCACTGTGCTCACCAATAACATGAGCGCGCAGTACGGCCACGCGGCGGGCGCCCTGGTCAGCACCATCCAAAAATCCGGCACCAACCAGATCCACGGCGTGGCGTACGAGTTCAATCGCAACACCGATTTCAATGCCTCGACGTTTTTCGACAACCGCGCCGGCAACCCGAACCCGGAGTACATCCGCAACCAGTTCGGCGGTGAAGTCGACGGGCCGATCAAGAAGGACAAGACGTTCTTTATGTTCGCCTTCGACCGTTTGGACCTGCACCAGGGCAACACCAACGTGGTGACGGTCCCGACGCCTGCCGAACTGACCGCGCTTTCCACTGGCGCCGGCCCGCTCGCGCAGTCGATTTTGAAGCAGTACGGCACGGTGACCTCAAATGCGCTGTGCCCGTCCGAGGCGGTGAACCAGCCGGACGCGGTGGGACATATCGGTTGCATCAACGTCTTCGATCCGATTCTTACCGGACAGAACACCTACGTCTTCAGGGTCGACCAGAATTTCAGCACCAAGGATCGACTTAGCTTCACGGCCAACATTCAGCGGTACGGTAACACCGATAAGTGGGGCGGCGGGTACGAGAACAGCACGCAGAACATTCCGTTCACGGACAACGAGCATTACCATAACCTCGCACTTGACTATACGCACGTGTTCAGCCCTACGCTGCTGAACGAGTTTACGGCCGCTCATAACCGTCACTACTCGGTGAACCTGGCAAACAATGGAGTGAATACCGGGGCGCAAATCCAGATCGACGGCTCGAACTACGACGGGTTGGGTTTCGGGTACGGAATCAGTGAAGGCTCGCTGGTCGAGGGCTTCGTCCAGGACCGCTGGCAGTTCCAGGACAACCTGTCCTGGACCAAGGGCAAGCACACCTTCAAGTTCGGCGGTGGTTTCCAGTACGGCATCTTGTACCGCAACTGGGACCTCGGCTCCCCCGGATATTACGAGTTCGCAAACACGGTCGGCCCGACGGCGTCGTCCGTGGGCGCGCAGGTGGGCCCGGGTCTCATCGGCAACATTAGCGACCCGACTACCAGCAATTTCCAGCACGACTTTCCGTATTACTCGGAGCTTTCGGTCAATCCATCCACCGGTGGTGCGGGCAACGCCTACCGTCACTACATCATGAAAGATACCAACGTCTTCGTGAACGACGACTGGAAGGTGTCGCCACGGTTGACGGTCAATCTCGGCTTGCGATGGGAACGCTATGGTGCGCCCACGGAAGCCAGCGGTATCATGGCGCAGTTCACGAACCTCAACGGCTACGACCCCGCGGCCATTGCCGCCGCCCGCGTAGGCCCGGTGAGCAGCATGTGGACCACGCCGAATGGCGACTTCGGGCCGCGCGCCGGCTTCGCCTGGGACATCTTCGGCGATTCCAAGACTTCGCTGCGCGGTGGTTACGGCATCTCCTATGACCGCCTGTTCGACAACATCTGGTCGAACGGCGCATGGAACCCGCCTTTCTACGGCCTCGTCGATCACGATGCCACGGCGGGTGACGTCATCAGTTACACCAACCCGGCTTCGATCTACGGCTTTGTCGTGAACTCGATTCCCGGCGTTCCGGGGACGGCGAACTGCTGCGTCCGCGTTTCGGTCCGCACCATGGACGTCCACATGAAGGACTCTTCCGTGCAGAACTACTATCTGGGAATCGAGCGGCAGCTCGCTAGGAATTACCTGCTCCGGGTGAGCTACCAGGGCTCCATGGGCCGGCACCTTTCGCAGCTGATGAACCTGAACCGCTACGACGGCTCGGAGTACAACGCGACGCTCAGCACCGCCAACAGCCGGCCCAATCCGCTGTACAGCGGCTTCAACTATCGCGCCAACAATCTGGATTCCAGCTACAACTCGCTGGTGACGGAAGTGCAAAAGCGGTTCAGCAGCGGGCTGCAGTTCCAGTTCAGCTTCACCTGGTCGCGGCTGATGGACGAAGGCTCGGATCTGTTCTCCGGTTCCACCACTACCGGCGGATATAGCCAGCCGTTCTACTTGATCAGCAACAACTACCCCGGGCTCGACTATGGCCCCGGCGCATTCGATCATCAGAAGAACTTCAAGGCGAATTTCACCTATGAGCTGCCGTTGTTGAAAAACAACAAGGGGCTTGCCGGCAAGTTGTTGGGCGGCTGGCAGCTTTCCAGCTTCTACCAGGGCTATTCGGGCCATCCGATCGACGTGTACATGGGCCGCGGCCGCGTGGTAGGAAATGCGAAGGATGCGAACGGATTCCCGGAGAATATCGGCGGCGACTACAACCTCGATGGCGTCGCACACGATCGTCCGGATCCCATCGCGAACGGCGGCGCCAACTCCTATTACTCCAACGCCAGTCCCGCCGACGGCATCTTCAAAGACAACAACCTGATCGGCTGCGGATTTCCGGGCGCGAAATCCACCAACATCGCCTCCTGCAATGCCAATTACGGCGTTTCCACGCCCAATTCCCTGTTTGTCAACCCGCCCGGTTACGGCGTCCACTACGGCACCCTGGGCCGGAACCTCTTCCGCGGCCCGTGGTTCAACGGCTTTGACGCGGCGCTGCTCAAGAATTTCGGGATCACGGAACGGGTGAAGCTGCAGCTCCGTCTGGATGCCCTCAATCTCGATAACCATCCGAACTTCGATGGCATCACCACGAACCTGAACAGCGGCAACTTCGGCAAGGCCCAGCTCCTCGTGGGCAACGCGCCGTCCCGCCGGTTGCAGTTAGGCGGAAAGATCTACTTCTAGTAGCGGCGCCGCGAGCCGCGAGCTTCGAGCCGAAAACCCGTCCCGGTCGGTTTTTTCTCGCAGCTCGCGGCGCAACGCTCGTAGCCGGTACTGCGCATGCTAGATTGAGGGGAATGCTTCGATACGCCTTACTGGCGTTGGTTACCCTTTCCGGTCAAGCCGCCACCCCCGTCATTCTGATTTCCGTCGACACTCTGCGTGCCGATCATCTGAGCTGTTATCAGGCGGGTAGGCGGCCG
>Ga0126381_100001592_pt1 | contig 24266 bp, 19 predicted proteins | sample PanSoiMetPlot_28_FD_96465 | JGI IMG/M metagenome (GOLD analysis project Ga0126381, IMG submission 96465) | Tropical forest soil microbial communities from Panama - MetaG Plot_28 | ecosystem: Environmental > Terrestrial > Soil > Tropical forest > Bulk soil | place: Panama | collected 2016-02-17 | reverse complement strand
CCTTCTGGCAGAGATTCGCCACGTTGCCGAGCGACCTACGATTGTGGAACTGCGGGAACGCTTGCGCCGACGCTCTCGGGTTGAAAGCCCGGTATCCGCGGCCGAAGCCGTACGCCGGGAGCGAGATGCACGGTGATAGTCCTCGATGCATCAGCGGCCATTGAATGGCTTTTTCAATCTCCCGCAGGGATGAAGATCGATAGGCGTATCTTTTCGACTTCCGAAACGCTGCATGTCCCTCATCTCCTAGACATCGAAGTGGCTCAGGTGCTGCGACGCTATGTCCGGGACAAGACTATTGCCGCACAACGAGGGGAAGAAGCCCTCGAGGACCTTGACGACATGCCGCTAAGGCGTTATCCACACGATTTCTTGATCCCGCGCGTTTGGGAACTGCGTGCAACTCTAACTGCCTACGATGCGGCATACGTCGCGCTTGCCGAGGTGCTCGATGCGCCTCTGCTGACCTGCGACGGCAAGATCGCTTCCGCCTCGGGTCACTCCGCAAACGTAGAGGTCGTCTAGCGTACAACGCTGCCAGGTGGCGTTCTATCAACCCCCAGATGCCCGAGTCGAGTCTTTAGAGAGTTCTAAGATCGTCAACTAGGGCGCACCAGCGTTTTTCGGCTCTCAATTAGCAGAGTGTCTCTTCATCCTCGCTTGAGGTGGTGCACATTTTGATTCACACCTGCTCTAAAGACTGTCTGCGCGGAATGTAGAGCGACGGCGTTCAAGGGCCCGGGACTTGACCCTCAATCGTGGTCTCAGATACATACAGCTGGGTAGAAGTCTTTTGCTTCAAGCCGACAAGAGTAACGGATACGAAGAGGTTGCGGGTCTTTTCATGTCCGCACGGAATCCTCGTATGGGCGTGGCAATCGTTCGGGAATGGAGCCATACACTACCGCCTCGTAGTTCCATCCTCGATCTGGGGTGTGGCCATGGGGTGCCGATTTCGCAGATGTTGATCGAAGAGGGATTCACTGTTTTTGGCGTGGATGCGTCCAAAACCTTGATCGAAGCATTTCGAAAAGGTTTCCCCAGCGCATTCGCGGAATACGCAGCGGTCGAGGAATCTGACTTCTTCGAGCGCACATTTGATGGCGTGGTTGCCTGGGGTTTGATGTTTTTGATACAGGAGGATACCCAGTCCCTTGTGATTCACAAAGTTGCCCACGCTTTGAATCCACAGGGCAAGTGTCTATTTACGTCCCCCAAGGAGATCGTCCGTTGGCGCGATGCTCTGACCGACCGCGAATCGATTTCTCTGGGAGCTGAGCGGTACCACGCAATCCTGAATGCGGAAGGCCTTGACGTAGTCGGTGAACAATCGGACGAAGGCGATAATTACTACTACCTGGTATCGAAACGATGAGAAATAGACTGAAAGCTGGCTTCGACGCTGCACCTACCTCTACGATAGGGCTGTTAGGACCTATTTTGGTGTCGTTGACCCTACGCCCCTGCGCCACTAGAATTCTCGGGAATGGTTGAGCCGTCATCGTTGCTGGGACAATCTATTTCGCATTACCGCATCCTCGAAAAGCTCGGCGGCGGCGGTATGGGTGTGGTCTACAAGGCCGAAGATCTGGAACTGGGCCGTTTCGTCGCGCTGAAATTCCTACCCGATGGGATGGCGCGGGACGCGCAAGCGCTGGAGCGATTCCGTCGTGAGGCGCGAGCGGCTTCTTCTCTGAATCATCCCAATATCTGCACAATCCACGAAATCGGCAAACACGGCGCGCAATCATTCATTGCCATGGAATACCTGGAAGGGGCGACCCTGAAACACGCGGTCGGCGGACGGCCCTTGGAATTGGAAACACTACTGGACGTCGCGATTCAGATTACCGAAGGGCTAAACGCCGCTCACAGCAGGGGCATCGTCCACCGCGACATCAAACCAGCCAACATTTTTCTAACCGATTCCGGCCACGCGAAAATCCTCGATTTCGGTCTGGCCAAGATCAACGCGCCGCCGGTTGCCGGCCACACGGCAACTATGGTCACCCAGGAAATCGATCCGGAACACCTCACCAGTCCTGGAAGCACGCCGGGAACCGTCGCCTATATGTCTCCGGAGCAGATTCGCGCCAAAGAGTTGGATGCGCGTAGCGACCTGTTTTCTTTCGGCGTCGTGCTCTACCAAATGGCCACCGGCAATCTGCCTTTTCGAGGGGAAAGCTCGGGGGTCATCTTTAACGCAATTCTGCAGGTGTCGCCAGTGCCACCGATCCGTTTGAATCCCGAAGTCCCGCCCAAGCTCGAAGAGATTATCGGCAAGTGTTTGGAGAAAGATCGCGATTTGCGATACCAGCACGCTTCCGATTTGAGAGCGGATTTGAAACGACTGAAGAGGGACACGGATTCCGGGCGGTATGCTGGAAGAGCGCCGGCTGTGGCCGACGAGGCGTCGGGCAATTCCAAGCCAGAAATTGGAGCGCGCGCAATTGTGGAGGAAAGAAACAGTAGGGGCGTGCCGCGGAGCGACAGCGCCTTGGTATTTGAAGCGGCTGCGCGCCACAAGGGAAAGATTTTGGCAGTGGCGGCGGGAATCGCGTTGTTGCTAGGCGCTGGGGGTTACGTGATCTACCGGTCATGGCGCGACGGCAGCGGCGGGGCCTTTGTCGGAGGAAAGATTACGCAAATCAGCCACTGGCACAACGACATGAATACGCCTCTCCTGTCACCGGACGGACACGCGATTGCATTTACTTCAGCAGTCGCAGGGTACCAGCAGATTTTTGTGATGTTAACTTCCGGGGGACAACCCTTACAGATTACCAGCGACGCGGGTAGCAAGGACCTGGCTAATTTCTCGTTAGATGGAACCCGCGTGTTTTATTTTGTGCGCCTGGCCGGGCCGGAAACTTGGGCGGTGCCAACGCTTGGGGGGACTCCCGCGCGGATCCCCGGCGGATTCGGGAGATTGGAGTCACCCGACGGAAAGAGTTTTTATTATGGCGACGCAGTCAAGATGGCGATGATGCAGGCTTCGACATCGGGCGGAACCGCACAGCCGGCTCTGCCCCTTAGCCAAATGGGACACAGCCCGCAGGCGGTGCATTTTTACCCTGACGGTAAGGCGATCCTGATGCTCCTGGGCACCGACTCGCCGGGCCAGTTTCAATTGGCGCGATTCGACGTCGCGACGCACGAATTCACGAAGATGGAAACGTTGACCGGGGAAGCGACTTCGGTTACATGGGGCGATGGGGCCAAAACCATTTTGCTGCACCGTACCGTAAGCGGAATCACGAACCTTTGGGAGTACGACCTGGTGAGGAAGACGTACACGCGGCTGACGACGGGAGCCGGACCGGATGCCTTTCCGATGAAAGATCCAGGAGGAAACGGAATTTACTTCATTAATGGCAAAAGCTCCGGCAGCTTGTCGGTCTACGATCTGCGCACGAAGACCAGCGCCGATATCAGCGGCGATCAACCCGACCAGCCGTCGTTCTCGCGGGACGGCAAGCGCGTGGTCTATTTGACGGAATCAGAGCCAGGGCGGCAAGAACTGTGGGTATCGAACGCGGATGGGAGTGAGAGGATAAAGCTTGCTACCGGCAAGGGGATGGTCACAGGAGATTGGTCGTTCGATGGCGAACAGGTCAGCTATGGCATGAGAGATGACAACGGGATCCATCATTCATTTGTTGTCCGGCGGGATGGCAGTCATCTGCGGGAGCTAACGCTCCCCGCGACGCGTCCTGTTGGTTCGATATTTAGCCGGGATGGGAGCTCGATCTATCTGAGCGGGCTTGCCGGGTCGATAGAGCCAGAACATGCCAGCACCTGGAAGATCAAGATAGAAGGCTCCTCGCCGCCTGAGTTGATTGCCAAGGGATGCGGCGTGGCGACTGACGTATCGCCCGACGAGGGGCATCTCTTAATGGCTGTGCTTTCCGAGCGCGGGCAAAATGGCATTTTCGCGATGTCTCTCCGTGACAAGCAATGCAAGGCTGTGGTTCCGGATGTGACCAGCTTTCTGCCCCGATTCAGCGCGGACGGAAAATCCGTTCTGTTCACCATTTCACTGCGTGGCGAAGTGGCGATCAATCGGCAACCGTGGGCCGATGGTAAACCGGTGGGAAAGAGCCAAATGGTGATGAAGCTGCCGTTTGCGTTCGCGCAAAGCTCGGGCGGGAATGCCTACGACATCGCGCGCAATTTATCGAAAGTGGTTTACGTGCGGCCAAGCGGCCAGTTTGACTTGTACCTTCTGTCGAGCCGATAGAACCCAGTCTGATTAGTCCGGAAATTCGAAAAGGTCCTCATAATGGCCGTAGTCCGGACCGGCAGGCGCTCCCTATTCATCTGCTCAGAGCGGTGGGGGCCGCGCTGGATGCCCGACATCCACCGGGTCTGCTAAATTCCCAGCAGGCACGGTCGTTAGAGCGACGAGAACCCCGACCAGCGACGCTACCAAGGGGAGTTGGCCCATAAGACCGCCCTTCTATGCTTTATTGAGGGAGTGCAGGACGCTCCGCGCGGGAGTGGATGGAAGCGGGAATCAGCTACAACCAGCAGAAGCTCCACAAGGCCGGTTATTTCCGCGAACTATTGGCCAGCAACCCGGACATCGACGAGAGTCTGCGCTCCCTGCTGCGTCAGTGCCGGGAGATGGTGGTGCGCCTGGGCAAAACGCAAAGTGCTTTGATGATCAAGTCGCCCCGGCTGAGTGCCCGAAACCTGTCGCTGTGCAAGAGGCGGTGCAACCAATACCCGGCAAGCTCGGCGACGACGATGGAATCAACCAGCGTGGCGACAACTGCAACGAAAGTGACGTGAAAACGCTCGTAGCTCATGGCCTGCATCCTGCAAGTTTCTAGCGGCTGCCGAAGCGAAATACCACGCTTAGGGTGGCCCGCGCTGAATGTGTGGTGCCGTTTGAAAAGCGCAGGCCGATGTAGTCAAACTGTGGACGGATAGCGATGTGGCGAGAAACCGCGAGATCCACACCGCCGCCGGCGCTCCAAGAGAATCCCTTGGTGCTGCCGCCTCCGGCAGTGAGGCGGTCCGCGCCGACCAGCGCCTGGATAAATGGCGACACCGCTCTTCCCCGGTTCACGGCCAAACGCGGACCTCCGAGGAAGGTGTATGTGTTGGCAGTGATCCCGGATTGCGAAAGGTGGTAAACGCCGAAGTCTGCGGCAAGGCCGAACCAGTCGTTAAAATACCCGGCGCCCGAGACACTTCCCCCTCGCGTGTTGGCTCCGCCCGAGAAACCTTCGCGGAAGTAGGAGTACCCGACAGAAAGATCGGCGCGCGCCGCTTCCTGCGCGCCCGCCGCCAGCGTTGAACTTAGAACCACTACAAACAGAAGAACCAGCTTTTTCATTTCGTTGGACTCCAAGAAAATTCCGGAAAATCCGGTCCGGTTATGGCAGGCTACGATTCGGCGGAAGGCTGTTCAAGCGACAAGGAACGCCATGAGGGGAAATGAAGGCAATGTCGTAGAATGTCGCCGCGGTCTGAGAGGTTGAAACCGAAAGACTTAGGTGTTCCTTATGGCACCGGATCGTTAGTGTAGCAGGCAATAAGCCGTCCTCGCCAAGACCCGCTAAACTGCTCGTCTTCCCATGTCATGCACTTTCTGAGGTATAATCCGGCGCAATAACACCCGCTATTTTCATGTCGAGCGCCAACATCCCAGGTGACGGAGCCACTCCCGGTCCCGAAGGGTCGCCCCTTCCGGGTGTAAAGCTCGATTCTTGGAAAGAGATCGCCGATTACCTCGACCGAGAAGTGCGCACCGTCCAGCGCTGGGAGAAGACGGAAAACCTGCCGGTCCATCGCCACGAGCACCAGAAAAAGTCCACAGTCTATGCCTACGCCATTGAACTAGACGAATGGCGCAAGAGGCGCCAGCCCAAAGACGATCTCGAAGCCGACATCGCCTTCGAGCGCGAACAAAAACTGATCGGTACGGACTCCCCGATCGAACCCCCCGCTCCGGAACCATCTCCAAGTCCTGCTCCGGCGCCGGAGGAAGCTTCATCACCAACACACAAGCGCGTCGTCTTTGCGCTCTTCGCGATTGCGATTCTTTGCGCGGGCTCCCTCGGCGCCTATCGCTGGATGCAAGCCCGTCAATTTGATCGCGGAAAAGTTCGCCTCGTAGTTTTGCCCTTCGCCAATCTAAGCGGCGACCCCAAGCAGGATTACTTCAGCGCCGGACTGACGGACGAAATGATTACGCGCCTTGGCAGTCTTGATCCGCGGCATCTCGGCGTGATTGCAGCCGCTTCTTCCAATGCACTAGCCGGAAAGCCTATCACCGAGATTGGCCGCACCCTCGATGTGCAGTACGCTCTCGAAGGTAGCGTGCGACGCGACGCGAACCGCGTCCGCATTGACGTCCAACTCATTCAGGTAAGCGACCAAACGCACCTTTGGACCGATAGGTACGATCGCGATCTCAATGACATCCTTCGTGTTCAGGATGATGTCGGCACCGCCGTAACCGAGAAAATCCGACAAGTGCTCAACCCTCCGTCTGGCAAAGCCGGCCCAAAAAAGTGGATCGATTTCACGCAGCTCGAATCGCACTCGCCGGTCATTAAGGTCGAAGCGCCCGCCGTGAAGCCCGAGGCCTACGATGCCTATCTTCGCGGGCGTTTTTACTGGACTAATCGCGGCGACCTGCACAGGAGCATCGAAGCTTATGGCCAGGCAATCCAAAAGGATCCGCAATACGGCCTCGCGTATGCTGGCCTCGCCAGCTCTTACGCCTTGCTTGGCCAGGTGCCTTACGATGACTTAGCTCCTTCGGATGCCAAGCCCAAAGCTCGCGAGGCCGCCGAGCGCGCCCTCCAGCTTGACCCGCAGCTTGCCGAGGCCCACGCCGTCCTTGGCAACGTGGCGTTCAGCTATGACTGGAACCTCGAGGCCGCGGAACAAGAGTTTCAGCGCGCCATCGCCCTTGGGCCCAATAATCCCACTTCGCATCACTGGTATGGCCATTACTTCATGATGCGGAATCGCCTACGGGAGGCTCTCGAGCAGAACTCTCTGACCCTCGAATTGGACCCGGTTTCGCCGCTTTTCAACACCACGCGCGCCGAGATCAAGTACCACATGAGGGATTACGACGCCGCGATCGAACAAGGACGCCGCACCATCGAACAGTACCCGACTTACCCATTGGCCTATATTTGGCTTGGCTCGGCCTATCGCCAAAAAAAGATGTATAGCGAGGCGTTGGACTCGTTTTCCCAAGGGTGCAAACTTTCCGGCAATCATCCTGCCATGATTGCTCTGTACGGACACGCTCTTGCAGTTTCGGGAGATACCATCGGCGCACGCAAGGCGCTCGCTGACCTGCAGCATCTTGCTCAGACGCGCTACGTTTCTTCTCTGTACTTTGCCATGGTATACCTGGGCCTCGGAGAAAACAGCACAGCCCTCGACTGGCTCGATCGGGCATACAACGAGCGCACCGATCGCCTCGTCTACCTCGGTGTCGAACCCATGGCCGATCCGCTGCGCTCCGAGACTCGCTTCACGCAACTGGTCCATAAAATCGGCATCCAGTAGCGCCTATTCCAATCCCCGGGATTGCTTTGACCTTTGTCGCCACTCGCGACTCAGGCAGGAACACAATCTTGACGGCCTCGCCCCCTGCAATTCTTTAAATATTCATTGGGCGCGCATATGTCGCAGCCTTCCGGATGCAGGTCACAACGGCGCCTTCCGGATGAAAAACCGGCCGTCCCTGGATTCTAGGCGGCCAGTCTATCAAGGCAAACTCGACACGACATCTCGCGACATTGGCGGGGCACCCCTGGCTGACGTCCCTTGTCGCTTGCAGAAGCCAACCGAGCGCCTCCACACTGCGAACGTTCTGCAAGGGATGCCAGGCTTGCTGCGCAGTTTCCGGGAATCGTGGAGCTAGTACAGCTGAGAGGCATTCTCCCCGGGGCCGAAGGCGTCCTGGGAGTCATTGCACGGAGGACGAGAAACAACGATGAAAACCCCAGCCTATGAAGGAAAATTGTGGCAAACGCTACGATTGGGCGCCTTGATTCTGTGCTTGTGGGGCGGTAGGGCTTCCGCCGCCGAGCGCCCCCGAGAAAACGACGACCGCTGGCGCAGCACGGCGGAAGACTTTCTTCGACTGAATGTGGGGCCGATTGCGATCGGGCACCACGGCGTCGGGCCCTATGCCAGCGCGGATGGCGGTTTCCCTTTACAGAATACGGTGGAATCCGTGGAGCAGGCTTATAGCCTGGGGGCACGCGTGGTCGAAGTGGACGTGCAACTGACGGCGGACGGAAAGCTTGCGGTCTACCACAACGACTATTTGAGTGATTTCACGTGCCTGAACTCGCTGACGCTGAAGCAACTGCAGGAGCGGCTGCCTTACGTGCCTGAGTTGCGAAAAATGTTGCAGATCGCGCGTCGTTTCAATCGCGAAAGCCACAACGAACTGAACGGCATCATGATCGTCGAGCTGAAAGCTTTTTCGCCGCTTTGTGACCCTAACGACGCTTTCGAGGAGCCACTAGTCGCGGCGGCCGTTGATGCGATTAACGATGCGGGGATGACGAAGCAAGTGATTTTCGATTCGTTCTCGCCGGCACTGCTCTATTTGACTCTGCAAGCCGCGCCGGAGATTCCGCGGGAACTGGACCTCGATGGCTTGCAACTCCTAAGCCCGGCGGAGATCCAGGCCGTGACCGGCTTGCCCGTAACCATCGTCAGCAAAAAGATTTCACTCGGCCTGCTGTGGGCGGACATTGGGCCCGTGTACCGTTTGCCTGGCTATGCATCGCCTGGGCAATTCCTCGCGACGGCCAAGGGCATTCAGGCGAGCTCCGTTGGAGGCGAGATAGATTTCTTCGGACCCGCCGAGGAGCAGCAAACCGGCAGCGGAGCGGCGTTCGTGGCCGGAGCGCATTCGCTGGGATTGAAAGTGTTCGCCGATCCGGCAAACGTGGAAGCGGACTGGGAGTTCTTTGCGTCGCTGGGCGTGGATGCGATTTACAGCACGATCCCGATGGGCGTGCAACTACAGGCTACGATTCCGAAAATCTGACCGGTGGCTGCACGTATTGTAGCAGCTGCGGCAAGGCCACGAGCGTGGCGACAGGGTAAGTGTGTCTGGTGAAACTGGTCGAAGTATTTCAGGGCAGCAAGAAATCAAGAAAGAGGCAATCATGAAGAAAATCCTGTGCGGTTTGCTAGCAACACTGGTTCTGGGCAATGTCAGCTTCGCGGAGGAGACGGCCTTCAATGTGAAGCTTCCCGATCCGAAAGGGAAACAAGTAGATGCTCAGTTGCTCTTCAGCGACGCTAATAAGACCGTGGCGGTGCGCGTGGCGGATCACGAGTTTGTTGCGGTGCCTTACGAGCAGCTCGACAAATTCTCTTACGAATACACCAAGAAGCACCGCATCACGCAAGGAGCCATCGTCATGGTGGCCTCCTTGGGAGCGGGCGCGATCGTCATGCTGACGAAATCGAAGAGCCATTGGCTCTACATCGATTACCACGAGCAGAGCGGAGCCAAGAGCGTGGTTTTGCGGATGGACAAGAACGATTATAAGAAGATCTTCGAAGCCGTGAAGGCGCACACGGGGAAAGATGTCGAGATGCTGGGCGACGAGAAGGACAAGTCGAAGAAACAAGACAGCAAGGGTAAGAGCAAAGACGTGCGCGCGAGTCAGTAGCGAAAACACCAGGACTAATTACTGTGCAACGCCTAATGAACAGGAGCATAGCGCTGACGGCAGCCTTGGTTGTGGCCGGCCTCTGCAGCTGCGCGGGTGCAACACGGCTACCCACACGAACGCGAGGACCGGAAGGTGCGCACCTGGAGAACCAACTCGATCTGCGATTCCTGGACGAAAGTGGGATGCGCAGCGAAGAAGTGCGCGAGCGGCTCAGTTCGATTGACACTGGCTATCAGAATCCCCGGCTGTTTTGGGGCCGCTGGAGCGACTCGAAGTGGGGCTACTGGTGGATCGCAGCGGCCACTCCACAAGGCGGCGCGGGAGACGCGAGGCGAGTCTGGCATGCGCATAATGTGCTGGTTGCGTTCGATGAGAACGGCCTGGTGAAAAAAAAGGTCTTTGTGGACAACGATGCGGTTTTATGGCGCGAATTACATAAGCAACTTCAAGAGGCGCCTCCTCTTGACCTGACGCAACCGGTGCACATGATCGTAAAGCCCTGCTGCGGAGCGTGGGAGATGTCCTTGACGCAGGACTCGATTGTCATAGGGACAGGAAAAAGAAAAAAGCCGACGGCGAGTGTGTCGCCGCAGACCATCGTGCGGATCAGTCACAATGGCGTTCTCGACAGCCGGTCGAACGACGCCGTTACTTGTCATACCCTCTACATGGCGCAGAAAACCGCGCTTGGCCGACGCGTGCGCTTCTGCGCTGACCCGAGCAGCGTTGCGGTATTTTTTCAGTACCTTCAGCAAAAGGCGCCAGAAACCTTGCAATGGCGGTAAACGCCTTGAAACTTCGGTGGAAGCAGACAGGCAGTTACCCTGTGGATGTTCCCAAGCTCCCAAGGATTCTTCGGACAGTCTTCCTTCGATTTAAGTCAATGTAAGTCCTGTTGCTTTCACGCCTTAGTCATCCCACAGGGCCGTCATTCATAAAAAGAGCGGAGGCTGCTTGCCTTCCAGCCGTCGGTCTGACTTGAAACCTATTCGTTCTTTTTCATTTTGGCAGTGGGGCAGGAGTTCCATCCGACCACTTGCCCACGGGAATAATAAACAAGCTGAATGGTTCTGGGGGGCCCTTCTGCCCAAGAATGACTGGAGAGTTGGCCACATCCGCGCCCCAATCCACACGGTCAACTAGTGGGACGTAGAACATCAGGTGCGCCAAGTTGCCGCCGCCATCACCGAGACACGCTCCCTTCGACATCATGTAAGACATCGCGCCGGGCTCCAAAGCTGGCAGTTCCTTCTTAGCGTACGCTTCCTTCGTCCATTCCATGATTTGAGCTTTGGTCTTCCCGGCCAATACAACCTCCGTCCTTTTGTAAGTAATAGGCAGGATGGACCGCGCAGCCTGAGGGTTGAAACAAAGCGGCCCGCGAATTTTTGGATTCCAGAACGCCGAGCTGTCAATAGCACCGCTGGTCTGCAGCGGCGACATCCACGCTCGTTCTACAACGCACACGAAACCGTTCCTTCCATCGACGGCGGTCTCATAGCCGCGGCGTCCTAGAACAAGAATCTGGGCGTCGCGGGATATAGATTCCGGTGCCGCGCTTCGCGCCAACGCGATCTCAGCATCGCGGTCCATAAGGTATTGCTCGAGTGGCGCCATCGTGGAAGGTGACGATTTGCTGTCTTGCGCTTGCATCGTCAGTGGCCCCACAAAAGCAGCAGCCAATGCCAAGCTTAGGCAACCAATCGTGGTGATTCGTTTTCGGCTCATCGCTTCCTCCAGAACTCAACACGCTCTCTACTTTAGAGTCGCCCGCTCATCGTGACGATAGTAAAGCCCCAGTCCTACAAAGAGGAGGGGCCAATCGACGTAATTCAGTTCTGAACATATGGACGTACCGCGGTGGCCAGGTCACCTGATCATGGCCACTTTGGGTTCCGTACTTGTTCGCGACCTGGCGCCGTTGAAGAGAACCCAAGACCTCTGGCCGAGTAGAAATGATTTATGGAACGGTGCAGTGACGGAATCTAAAGCACTTCGGCGGCGATGCCACTCAAAGCGAGCAGCTAGCGCGTAACGCTCTTTAGGTGGTTGATCCACAGGCCCATGATTCCGGCGCCCACAAGCATTCCCGCGAGAATGAGGCCGATGACGCAAAGAACGATCCGGAAGGGGAATTTGGAACGCCTGGAGATGGCGACGATCGGAGAGGCTGCTTCGGTCCGCTCCGCGGGCCTTTCCTTTTCGAAGGACTGCGAATTCTCGGACCCGTTCGAAACTTCCGGCCGCACCAGCAGGCAGTAGCCTCTCTTGGGAATCGTCTCGATGTATACGGGATTCTCTGAGGAGTCGCCGAGCGCTCCCCGCAGTTTGTTGACGGTGGTGTTTACGTTGGCGTCGTAGTTGACGTGCGTGTCGTCAGGCCACAAGCGCAAGCGCAAGTCTTCGCGGGTTATGATTTCGCCGGGCCTTTCGAGCAGCGTGAGTAGTGCTTGATAGACTTTGCCTTGCAACTTGATATTCGTCCCGCCCCGGCTTAGTTCCTGCCTTCGTTGATCGATGCGGAATGGCCCAAAGGAGATATATCGCCCGGAGGAGAGGGGCCCTCGTTCAGGGCTAGAGTCTCCTTGCAGATCTCCCCTCGGAGTAATTGGGCTGCGGCAGTCAGTTTTGCTGTTGCTTGCGGTGTTACTCGAATCTGCGGACAGCCGTCCGATGCGAACTCGTGCAAACAAATTTGAAGCATCCACGCGTCGGATCCCTCCCTAATAGGATTTCGATTGGGTGTCGCCCTCAACCCGCCCGTGGTCCGGCTATTTTGGCCAGCTTCCCTCCTGACAACTCTTGACCAATCGGCGCGCGGCTCGGTAGAAAGGCTTCCCCGGGGAAAAAGCCTCCAAGGAGAGATTCCGGTAGCCGAGATTGCATTGCCGGAACCGTCCTTTAGTGCTGTGAAGGTTGCACGTTGGATACCGCGGCGACGATGAATCGGTGTCCTTATTTTCTAACGATTTACGCGCCGTCCGAGTGAACCAGTTGTGAGTTTGCGGATTTAGCTTGATTTGCTTCGTACCGCATTCTTCGCGGACTGCTTCTCCCCTGAGCCATTTCGTCACGGCAATTTGTCGAGACACACCGAATGGAAGCCCCTCCGTGCCAACTCCAAGATTTTGTAGACTCGTTTCCCATAATCTCGATGTAAAACGGCACTCTCCCCATTCATCAAGCGGTTATTCCGCAGGTGAGCAGTGCCTTTACGCGCGTTCCGCTTGTTAACGCTAAGTTTGGGATGAACGATCGTGAAAGTGCCATCAATTCCGCGTCCGAATTTATGTCATTCGCGTACGATTCGCGTGCGCTCCTCCCCGTATTTTGTGGAATCAGACCTCTCGTATATACCGGCGTAATGATTCCGGATAAGATTCAGTTCATGATGCCTGGCCGGCGAAAACTCTCACCAATCGCGATTGCCTATCTCTGGTCGTTTTCGGTGTGGCTGGGGTTTGCGCCGGTGCTAGCGGGGCAGGACAAGCTCCGGGTCATGGAGCGGGGCTTACACACGTCCTACTGGGATCTGCTGCTTGCGGAGTGCGCCTGGTTTTTGACCTCGGCCCTTCTGACCCCACCCATTTTCTGGATCGTTCTACGGTATCCGGTCTCGAAGAAAGCTGGACTCGGGCGCGTCGTTGCCTACGTTCTTGGGGCTGTTTCCTACGTGATTGTGTCGGTATGCCTCCGCTGGTTATTGCTTCCCGACTGGGACCCCGAGACACAACAATTCACCGCGCGCTCACTGCACGGCTTGCTCAGCAATGCGCATTTTTTCGCATTCCACACTTGGGATTATTTTGTAACTGTCGTTGGCGCGCATGCCTATGGGTATTTCACGCGGGTTCGCGACCAGGAGCTTGAGCGTGCGGAGCTTCAGCAAGCGCTCGCCGCAAGCGAACTCCAGGCCCTGAAGAGTCAGCTCCACCCGCATTTTCTGTTCAATACCTTGCAGGGGATCTCGACATTGACGGATACGGACAATCGCCGGGCCAAGGCGATGGTGCTTAAGCTCTCCAATCTGCTCCGCACGGCCCTCCGGCATGACAGTGTCGATCTGGTCACGCTCGGGGAAGAGCTAAAGTTTGTCGAAGACTACCTCGGGCTCGAGAAGATACGTTTGGAGGACCGGCTTGAGATGCGTTGGAACATCCAACCCGAGACTCGTGAGATGCTTGTACCCCAACTCATCATGCAGCCTCTGGTAGAGAACGCGATCGTTCACGGGGTTGCTTGCCGGCGCGAAGGGGGCTGGATCGAAATTTCGTCGCGCCGGGAGGGAAACATTTTGGAAGTTCGCATTCGCAATTGCGTCGGAGCAAAGCAGCAAGATGGGATTGGTCTCGGTCTGCGAAATACCAGAGCGCGATTGAAACATCTGTATTTGAACGAGGCCAGTTTCTCCTTCGACGTGGATGGCGCCGGCGCAGCCGTCGCGACCCTGGTCTTGCCGGCAATCGGTTCTCTGAGCCAGGCAGAGAAGACGCCGCGACTTCAAATCGCTGATGGGCGGAATTGATGCGCGTATTGATCGTCGACGACGAACCGCTTTCAAGGAGCGCATTGGCAAACGCGCTGCGTGGCAGGAATGACATCGAAGGCTATGATTCGGCCAAAGATGCAATCGAAGCATTCGAAATGCTCGAAAAGAGATCCTATGATGTTCTGCTGCTTGATATTCAGATGCCCGAATTGTCTGGCATTGAGCTGGCCGGCCGCTTGAATCGACAGAACACAGCAATCCCCTCGATTGTGTTTGTGACCGCACATCACGAGCATGCTGTCGCGGCGTTTGAAAAGCACGCAGTGGACTACGTTCTCAAGCCTTTTTCAACCAGCCGGATCAACGAGGCCCTTGACGTGGCCATTCGCAGAACCGAGGGCGAGCGTGTCTCTCGATTGATAAAAGTCTTGCCTCAATTAGAGGCTCTGATATCGAAGTCCGCAAAAATCGCCATTAAGACCAAGGGAAGAATACTATTCATCGATCCAAAGGACGTGCTGATTGTAGAGGCCCAAGGCAACTACGTGCTGCTGCAGCGACAGTCGGGCTCTTATCTCCTTCGCGAGTCCATCTCCGCGATCGCGGAAAAGCTCAAAGCGTATGGATTCATCAGGATTCATCGCTCGGTGCTTGTGAATAGCTCCTTCGTTGAAGAAATTGAGCCTTGGAGCACTGGAGAATACGTGCTCCGAATCAAGGGAGGAAAAGAGTACACCGTATCCCGCACTTACAAGAACAACTTGAAGTCCCTTGCGCGCTTCTGGGTTGGTACCGAAAGTTTTGCCGGAGAGTAGCGGCGTGTGCACTGAACTGTAAGGATTGTATATTTCTCGAGTTGGGTTAGTAGGATTTTTGCATGGGGCGGATGCTGATGTCTGTAACTTCCGCTGTGCGCGGCAGCCGCAACGCATGCGTCACCATTTCCGCCACGTCTTCCGGCTGCAGCAATAGCTCTGGTTTGTAGGCACGGCCCTCTTTGGCGAAAAGCCTTTCCATGCGCGGCGTGGCAGTGCGGCCTGGAAAAATGCTCAGCACGCGGATCCCGTCCGCGTTGACTTCATCGCGCAAGCTGTCAGCGATGGACCGAAAAGCGTGCTGCGTTGCGGAGAATTGACCTGCGGTCGCCGGCGAGCGCAGCCCAGCGGAGGAATTCACGAAAACGATCTGGCCTTTTGCCTTGCGCAGTAGCGGCAACATCGTTTGGATCAAGGCATAGTGGCCGCGCACGTTCGAACGATACATTAGGTCAAGGTCCGCAAGCGGGGCTTTCTCGTGCGGGCCATGAGCGATGGCCCCTCCGCACAGCACCAGAATGTTTAACCCCGCCGCCTCGCGTTGTAGTTTTTCTCCCAATTCGCGGATGTCCTCATCCTCGGTCAGATCCAAGCAGCAGGTGTGGGCCCGCGCCCCCACTTTCTGAGCTTCTTTCACCGTCTCGCCGAGCGCCCCTTTGCTCCTGGCAGCCAAATAGAGTTCCGCTCCATGCCCGGCAAGAGCAATAGCGATGGCCTTTCCGATGCCGCTGCTCGCCCCCGTCACGACAGCCGCCTGACTCTTCAAGCTCTCCATTTTCCCCTCGCGACCTCCGCTAGGTCACCGGCCACCGAATGAGTCCCAAAGGAATTCTTGCCGAAACTCGCCTAAGCCATCGGACCTGCCCATCGGAGTTTACACTGCAGGGCAAGATTATGTAGCTCCCTTCAAGCCCAGCGTTGCGTCCATGCTACGATGGCAGCATGCGTTACGGCTCCTGGGCCCGGCGATTCAGCGCGACTCTGCTCCTTGGCGTTGAAGCCGTTGCTGCGCAGCAAGAGCCCAAGCCAAACGACCTCCCCGAAGCTCCAGCGCCGAAGCGTGAGCAGGTTAACAAACACGAAAACCCCTTTCGCACAACGGTCGATGTTCTTGGCCGGCGCTCGATTTTCTTTCCGGACCTGGCCGCAAGCCCTGGCCCGCTTGATGCCAAGCAGAAGCTGGAGCTCTTTGTCGACAAATCCGTTGCGCCTTCGCGCCTGCTTGCGTCCAGCATTGGCGCCGGCATCGGCCAGGCGCACGATTCCTTATCTGGTTATGGTCAGGGAATGAGTGGATACGGAAAGCGCCTTGGTTCTTCAATGGCTTCGGGAGCTGCCACAGAATTCTTCAGCACCTTTCTGTTCGCGTCGCTATTTCGCCGTGATCCGCGCTATTTTGTGAGCTTGCGCGGCGGTCCCGGGCGCCGCATCGGTTACGGCTTGAGCCGCTTGGCTGTCACTCGCACAGACTCAGGAACGGAAGGCACGAATTGGCCCGGGATGCTTGGCCCATTGTTCGCGGAAAGCCTGGCGAATAGCTACCTCCCGGTGAATGAACAAACCGCAGGCCGTACGTTTCGCCGCTATGGCATACGGCTCGGGTTCACGGCTGGCACCAACATCGTGAAGGAATATTGGCCGACGATTTTCCGAAATCTGCGCATCGCAAAGATCGCTCCGGGCCTGAATCCCAATCCTTCCCCGGGAGCGCCTACGCCACCTGGAACGCCACATTTTTTACCCTGACGTTTCTAGCGCGTCAGTCGACCGGCTTGACGTCATCCATCAGCGAGAAAAATCCCTCGGCGAGAGTGGGGTGAATATACACCGCGCCTTTCAAAAGAGTGTAGGGCTGATCAGCAAGCATCATCGTCCCAAGAATCTGCACCAGCTCGCCGCCTTCCGAAGCCAGAATAGATGCGCCTAGAATTCGGTCATCGGCGGCATCCACGACGACTTTCATCAGCCCCGCGGTTTCTCCGCGTTCGATGGCGCGCGCGACGCGGGTCATCGGACATCTTCCAATTTTCAGCTTGTGGCCCTTCCCGCGAGCCTCCTTTTCGGTCATGCCCACGCCGCCCAGTTGAGGATCGGTGAACACGCAATAAGGCACCAGCCGGTTTTCTATGCTGAGGTTTTTGCCTTCCACGACATTGGCATACACGATTTGAAAATCGTTGTAGGAAATATGTGTGAACGCCGGCCCTCCCTTGCAATCGCCAAGTGCCCAGATTCCGGGCGCGCTCGTTTCCAGACGTGTGTTGACCTTGATGGAGCCGTCCTTGTTCGTGGCGATGCCGGCCTTGTCGAGGCCCAAATCATCGGTGTTCGGAATACGGCCGGTGGCGATCAGCAGGTGCGAACCCGTGACCTCGCGCGCGCCAGTTGCGTGCTTGCACGAAAGAGTGATGGCGCCATCTTTTCGGTGAACATTTTCCGTGCGGGCGTTCAATACAAACTCCATACCTTCCGCTTCCAGCGCCTTCTGCAATTCCGTCGCAATTTCCGGATCTTCGCGGGGCACAATCTGCTGCGCCTGATGAACAACAGTGACGCGGCTCCCGAAGCGGCGAAACATCTGCCCAAATTCGAGGCCGATATAACCGCCGCCCAGAACCAAAAGATGTTCGGGGATCGCCGTGAGCTGCATGATCGATTCGTTGGTGAGAAATGACCCGTCACGCAAGCCCGGAACCACCGGGATGCCCGCGCGTCCCCCGGTGTTGATGAAAATCTTCTCGCTCTCGACGACTTCTTCGCCCACTTGCAGCTGATGCGGCCCAACAAATCGCGCATGGTTCCGGTAGAGGCGGATGTTCTTGCGCTCATCAACGCGCTTTTGATTGCCGCCTCGAAAGCTCAGCACCACCTCATCCTTCTGCGCGACAATCTTCGCAAGATCAACATGGACCCCTGATGTGTTTACGCCCCATCGCGCCGCATTTCGCGCGTAATGCGCCACCTGAGCGCGGTGCACCATCGTCTTGGTCGGCGTGCAGCCTACATTAATGCACGTTCCGCCCAGATTTTTCTCCTCCATCAGCGCGACGGACCATCCCAAATCCGCAAGGCGATACGCGAGGGGATTTCCGGCCTGGCCGGAGCCGACAATAATGGCGTCATATTTCATAAGGTCCTCAGAAGATTGCGTCCGTCGTTTTTCATTCGCTAGAAAGTCTACCAAGTATCTGGCTTTGTTCCGGTGCCCTAATTCTAGGGGCTAGCCAAGAGACCGAAAACCCATACCTCCGTCCGGTATCGAGTGCGCAACACTGGTACCCCAGTAGCGTTGACCTACTGAAATTCCGCTGGTTACTGTGCCAAGCAGGGCACCCGGGTGTCCGCGCGGACGCGTGTCCGCCGGACTACGTCAGGCGAAAGCACGCTCAGGTCCTGAAAGCAGGCCCTTCACCCTCGCCTGGCGGGGGCGTAGTCTGCCCGGACCAAATGGGGGCGAAGGCGCTCGGTTCGAATCACGTTCGAATCGGCGCCCCATGCAGATGGAAACCGTAGCAAAAGCCGGAAGATACGAGATCGTCGGTGAACTTGGCCGCGGCGCCATGGGTATTGTGTACAAGGCCGTCGACCCGGTCATCGGCCGCACCGTCGCGGTAAAAACCATCCGCCTCAGCGAAGAAGGCACGGGACTCAAGCGCTCGGAACTCCTGACGCGGTTCCAGACCGAAGCCCGCGCCGCAGGCCTGCTCACGCATCCCAATATTGTGGTGGTCTACGACGCCGGCGAAGAAGACGGCCTCTACTACATCACCATGGAATTAGTGGAAGGCAAGAGCCTCCAGGCCCTACTCGATGGCGGGCACTCTTTCCCTTTGCCCCGCACTCTGCGTATCCTGGATCAAACTTGCAACGCGTTGCAATTCGCCCACGAACGCAACGTCGTTCACCGCGACATCAAACCCGCCAACTTGATGCTCACTGCCGACGACACCGTCAAAATCACCGACTTTGGCACCGCAAAGATTCTTCAGTTCGGCAGCACCCAGCAGACTTCGCACGTCATGGGCACGCCGAGTTACATGTCTCCAGAGCAGGTGAAGGGACGCGCGGTGGATGGCCGCAGCGATATTTTCTCGCTCGGCGTCATGCTGTACGAAATGGTGACCGGCGAAAAGCCCTTTCCCGGACAGAACATCACCACGGTCATCTACAAAATTGTCAACGAGGATCCCGTCCCGCCGCGCCAGATTGACGCCTCCATCCATCCCGGCATCAGCGCGGTGATCATGAGGGCGCTCGCCAAAGAACCGGAGCAACGCTATCAGACTTGCCGAGAAATGCTTGAGGATCTGCGGAATTACCGCGCGCAGGGCATTGCCGGCGGGAATCCCAATTCAACGATGATGATGGGTGGGGCCTCGCCTGCGGCCACCATTGCAACCGGCAACGCCGGTGGACGAGGACTCGCCAGCCGTGGCACGGAAGATGATCCGACGGTTATCGCTACGGCTCGCTCGCTCAGCGCGCGCGCTGCTTCGCCCAGTCATACCCCAGTTGTGCGCCGCACCGGAACGATCGCGCCCCATGCCGAGCCCGTCGAGCCGCCGAAGAAAAAGAGCGTGGTTGGCACGATCTTCGCGGCCTTGTTGCTGCTTGGGGTGATTGTGTACGGCGCAAACAAGATGAAGCCTGTTTTCGAGGCTGCGCGTGCGCTCCACAACTCCCAGGCCAAAGAAAGCCAATCGCCCACCTCAGCAACGGGCGCAACGGGAACGACTCCGGGCAACTCCGCGCCCGACGCTCCGGCGACCGACGCTTCTCAGGCCTCGAGTGAAGCCGCAACCGCTCCGTCAGAGACCAGCACGGATCCGAAACCCGCAGATCCGGCTCCCGAAAAAGCCGCCCCAAAGAAACCGGACAACTCGCTCACTCCTAAAGCCGCGGAGTACAAAGGCCGCATCGAGGAAGCCATCTCCGAGAAGGGATTTGCAGGACGCGCAAAAGTCCAAGGAATCGGCAACACGCTGACGCTGGCCGGGAAGCTTCGTCCCGCAGAACATGGCGAACTTTTGAAATTCCTGCGCAACGCGCCGGCAAGCGTGCACGTAATCGATCACCTTGAGTACGACGATGCTCCGGCGAGTGTGGCGGGCGGCTCCGACGACAGTAGTCATCCGGTACCGGCAGCGGGCCACGGAGCCATTCACGTCATCACCGACGTGATCGGCGCGACGGCAGTTCTTCATGGACCGGCAGGCCACGTCCTGAGCAAGTGCGAGACACCCTGCAGTTTCAACAATCTCAGACCACAACGGTACAGCCTGGAAGTGCAAAAGGAAGGCTATCAGCCCCTGCAAACCGCTCTACAGATCAAAGGGGACGAGGCGCAGGACCAGAAACTCAAGCTCGAGCCGCTGGCCAAGGGCATCTTCATCACCACCCAGCCCCCGGGAGCCGACGTTTTCATTAACGGCGCCAAACAAGCAGGGCAGACTCCGGTCGTTCTTCCGCTCGCTCCCGGACAGTACAACCTGGTGTTGCGTCTGCAAGGATACGAGCCCTACTCGGGAGCCATTCAAGTAAAAGACATTCAAACACCACTGAATGTTGAGCTGACGCAACGAACGCACGTCGCGTGGGCGCAAGTGAACAGCAGTCCCAAGGGCGCTGAGATCATCGTCGACGGTAGTTCCACCGGCCAGTTCACACCTTCGCGAGTTCAAGTGCCTACCGGTCTGCATACCGTCACGGTCAAACTGAGCGGATACCAGCTTGCAAAACGAACCTTCCAGGCAAGTGAAGGCGGCACGGTCACGCTCGATGTGCCTTTACATCCATGAGGCTCGTTTTTCTGCCCGTTTGCCTTGCTCCTAGGGTGGTCGGACCTACTTGATGTGTAACAATTTGTTACACCTGAAATTCGAAAGTTCTACAACCTCCTTTGTTTCGCCATGAATATAAAAGACTTATCTTCGCGTCCTCAAGGGAGGGGCAGTTGCTTCAGCTCTACCTAGGCCCCGTCTGGCTTCACGGACCGGGACTTGGCTCGGGACCTCACCGGCGGATCGAAGCCGACATCTGACGTAGCACTTGGGAGGCAGTTTGCCTTTACGGGCCACATTGCCAAACGGCGACAATCAGCGCGAATCCCGGTCGAAGCCGGTCGCAAATTCCACTGCCAAACCCGCCGCTCCCGGGCCTTTGACCTCCATTGCCACGCTTTCAGGTTCAAACTCAGACCATAAAGCGGTCGAGGTTCTTCGCGGCCTTCGAGATTTCCACCTGCTGCTGCGGTCGGAGCGCCTCTACGACAAGAATCATCCGAGCCGCCTCGACAGCCTGGATACCGCTTACGATTCGTTGAGACAAATCACGGAGTCTCTTGAAGGGCTCGAAATTCGCGTCGAGCGCGGCGGGATTGTTGCTCCGAGAATCGGCGGAGGACACCTGCCGGACACACGCGGAGAAATGCAGGCGCTGGCCGCCGATTTGCACCGCGTGGGCATCTGGTCTCTGGTCTTTTCCAGAAGATTCCATGTGGGCGAACTGGACACTCTGGCGCGACTCATGAGGCAGTCGTTGCTAGAATTGGACGAGCCTGCTGGGGATGCTGGCAAAGCGTGGTGGCCCGCCCGCCTCTTGGAGAACCGCGTGGAAGGCATTTCGGTCAATACGCAAACCGACCGCAAGGTGGACACGGTCCTCGCGAGCCTGATTGGCGCGCTGGTGGCTTACGGTGGACATGCGCCGCGCGAAACGGGCGATTCCCCGATCAAAGCGCCCGACTTCGATGATTTGATGGCTATGCTGCGTTTGCTGGCGCGGCTGACGCCGCCGCTCGAGAGCGCTCGCGGACTTTCTCCTGAGGAAGCGGCGCGCGCGATCCACGGCTCGATGGACGAGGCCAGCCGAGAGAGCGTGCGCATGCTGCTCCACTCCGTCTCGCAATATGCTCCGCGCGATGGCGAGCAGCCCCTGCCCTATCTGCTGCGTCTTTCCGAGAACACGATTTTGGAGTTCCTCACCTCGGAGTTCGCCGGAGGATCGCTGACTCCTCCGTCGGTGCGTCTCTCCTTCCATCGTTTGGCGGACGTGCTCGTGGAATCCGGCGCATACACCGGTCCGCATGCCTCGCAACACCTTTCCTCGCTCGCCGTCGCTTGGGCAACCGATACGCACCGCGAGCAGTTGATGAACCGGTTTTGGCTCGAGCTGCCGGCTCGCGAAAAATCGGCGGTCGTGCGCGGGCCCGAGGTTTGGTGCGTTCCCGTGGCCGCCCTGAAACAAACCCTCGGGCAGCTCGTGGACACCGGAGCCGACGCTCCCAGGCGCGAAGCGCGAAGCATCGTTTTGAATTATTTGCGCCGCCTGGAACTTCCTGAAGGTTCGGCGCGGCGTTTCGTCGCCGCCGGCCTCAATGAGCTGGTCCCACTTTTTGAATCCCTTTGGCCCAATCAACTACCCGAAGAACTCAGCCGCAGCGCGATGAAAGCCTTGCAAGTCGAGACCGCTCCGGAAACCGCGGCATTGCTCGCTGCTTTGGTGGAATCTCTGGGACGCATCGCCGTGACTCGAGCCGATTATGGCGGATTCGAGTTCATCCTCACGAATCTCGAGCGCGCGCCACGTGACAAAGAACACGATCACATGACGGCTCTCGCGACGCGCCTTGTTGCCCAAGATCGCTGGTTTTTGTTGGTGGACGCGTCGCTCGCCAATCGGCCGCTGGATCCGGTTCTCCCAAGACTTTTGCAGCGCGACCCTGAGCGATTGCTCGACCGCCTGACCCTATTGCTCAGCGAGCCGCGCGGCGCCGATATGCTGCCCGCGATGTCGCGGCTCCTGAGGACCATCGGCGTGCCCGTTCTCAACTTGCTTGAAACGCGTTTGTACGAAGCGCGCCGCCAGCGGGTTACCGCCGCTATACGGTTGCTGGCCGCAGCCGATTCCGAGCGCCTGCTGCGCGGTCTGGCCCGTGCCATCGGAAGCTGGGAATGGAATCTTCAAGACCTGGCGGTGAGCGAGCTTTCGCGGCCTTCCAATTCCAGCTCAGCGCACAGCGCGGCTTTTGTTTTCTCCGCCATTCTAGCCGATGCACATCCTTTGGTTGTGCCGATGATGATCGATCAAATCGGATTGGCCCAGGAAGCCACCGGCGTTCCGCAGCTTCTGGAAATCGCGGCCGGCGAACACGAAGTTTTGCGCGACCAGTTTGTGCGCATCAAGGCCATCGAAGCGCTCGGGCGCATGCGCTGTTACGAAGCTGCGGAGCTTCTTCACACGCTCATCGACAAGCGCGACGGCTTGGCTTATGCCGAACCCGCCGGCCTGCGCGCGGCAGCTGAAGATGCCCTCGCCCTGATCGAGAATCGTCCTTCGTTCCAGCAGGCGGCCGCCGCGTTTGGCGCTCCCGCTCAATCGAGTTCCAGTTATCTGATTCCGCGCCGCTACGTGCGCGTGCCTCTCGAGTCGCCGCTACGCGCGCAGATTGAAGGAGCGCCCACCGGCCTCGCCCGCGTAAAAACCATCAGCTTGGGGGGCGCCTATCTGGAATCTCGGAAAAAACTCACCGTAGGCGATTCGATCAAACTGGAAGTGCGCGCCGGCCTTCGCAAGATCAATTTCACAGCGGTGGTCCGCAACATCGGCCAGGATGGCAACGGGGTTGAATTCGTGCACATGCGCGACGAAGACCGCGAACGCCTCCGCAAGTTCGTCCAGCGCCACCTGCAGCTCTAGCCGGATCCCTGTTGAACCGTAGCCAGTAGCCAAAATCTGCTTCCAGATCGAGCTTCGCTTTCTCCTCAGCCCATTGAAATGTCTGAAACGATTGGGACCTTACGGCGAAAGCGGTGAGCCACGCCGCAAGCGAATTTGCGCAGCAAATTAATCTGTAGGACCAAAGCAGATTTAAGTTCTTAGAAATCTGTCTCTTCCAGGCAGCTAGCGCGCTTCGCCTGGGCCCCCTGGCGCAAACGACAGGAAGTGTCATTCTCTGTGTTTGGAGCGGCCCTTTGTCGCTTGCGAAGGCTTGAGCCCGGGCGATTCTTGCTCGCCCGCAACGAAAGGTGCTTGTCTATGAGGCAAGCTAAGAGAAGTTTTCAGTTGAAACAGGGGGCGCATTGCAGTAAAAGCCCTGTATTCAACTATTTCGGTGCGAAGCGGCCTTGAACAGGGTCGAGGCCACCGCTAGGGGTAGCGGGGATTTCAGGTGCCACAGGAGGAAATCGTGCAAAGCAAGCAAGTGGTGTGTGTGTCAGCCAGTCTGCAGCCGCGCTTGCAAGTAAGCGCCTGGCGATTCATTTTCTTGGGGGCTTTGCTCCT
>Ga0126381_100001591_pt1 | contig 24268 bp, 26 predicted proteins | sample PanSoiMetPlot_28_FD_96465 | JGI IMG/M metagenome (GOLD analysis project Ga0126381, IMG submission 96465) | Tropical forest soil microbial communities from Panama - MetaG Plot_28 | ecosystem: Environmental > Terrestrial > Soil > Tropical forest > Bulk soil | place: Panama | collected 2016-02-17 | reverse complement strand
TGACCAAAGCCGGCTTCGGCAAGTGGGCGAAGAAGGAGTTTCCGTTCGTCATCGACACGAGCCTGGTCTTCAAGCACGTCGATCGCGCGACGGGGATGCTGTACTAATGGCTGTAGCCGTGGCTGATCTCTACTGTCGCCTCGGCGCTCTCGGTCGCAGTCCTATTGGATCACGCGTGCGCTTTCCAGTCAGTTACAGCGGCGATAGCCGCGTACTGGTTGATGCTAACGGACAGCCATTTCCTGTTCAAGGTCGCGCATTGTGGGCGCTCGTGGGAATATCTGCAGCGGACAGAGCGACACAGTTATCTGATGCCTACTCCAAAGGATTTAATGCGATTGAAGTGGCCATTCCGTGGCGCCACAGTAGCGGTGTCAACGTGCCGTTCGACGGCAATGGGGACGTGCCGTTCAGCAAGCGACTCGATGGAGGTTCGTACACCGGCTCGCTGACATATTCGAACATCAACAATGAGGCTCCTGATTTTACGCAGCCGAACGAAACGTACTGGTTGTTCGTTGATGCGCTACTCAATGATGCGTTAGCGAACGGCATCTTAGCGTTCTTGTTTCCGGCCTATTGCGGCTACAACGGCGGGACGCAAGGGTGGATGGCTGAAATGAGAGCGAATGGCGCGACGAAGATGACCACATACGGCGCGTGGATTGCGACGCGCTACAAGAGCCAAAAAAACATCGTCTGGATGATCGCTGGTGATTACGGGTGCGGCACGACGCCGTTTACTGGATCGGATCAGAGCATCGTGCAGGCGTTACTTGACGGTTTAACGAGCGTCGGCGGACAGCAGTCTGTCTTGATCAGCGCGGAAGGCGGAACGCCATGCATCGCGACGGACCTGCCAGGGACGCTCGGCTCGACGATCTCTCTCAATGGTGCCTACTCGTACGAAGGTGAGACTGCTAGCAAGGGCCGAGGCACGTATAGCCATGGCGGCATTCCGGGATATTTGTTAGAAGAGCCGTACGATGAAGAGGGGCCCGATGGACAGAATACGAATCCGGCGTCTACGCAGCCAGTTCGTCGCTACGTCTACTGGGGCTGGCTTGGAGGGATTGGCGGATATATAGCGGGCAATTGCTACATCTGGCAAATGCAGAGCGGATGGCAATCTCACCTTAGCACGCAGGCGCAGTTAGACCTTCAGAGGCAGAATGCGTTCATGCGCGCACTGCCGTGGCACTATCTTGTGCCGCAGGGTCTTGGCAACATGGGTACGATCGTAACTGCTGGAGGCGGCACGATAGACTCCAGTGATTATGTCGCTGCTGCAGCCACCGTTGACGGGGCGAGGTTAGTGGCCTATGTTCCACCAGGACATACCGGATCGATCACGATCGACATGACGAAGATGCGCGGAGCCACACGATCGCGCTGGTGGGATCCGACGAATGCAACCTACACGGCTGATGCGACTGGACTCTCTAATGCTGGCACGCATGCCTTTACCACCCCTGGCAATAACAGCGCAGGTGATGCGGACTGGTTGCTGATGTTGGACGCCTAATTTCATGGCATGGGCTCGTCATAGCGGCGCGACGCTCGGCGCTAACGTTGCTGGTCCAGGCACGAGCTGGAATGCTGGCAACCTCGGCGCCACGCCGAATGCCAATGAACGGGTCATTGCCGTCGTTGACGTGAACAGCGGCGGTTCACAGCCGACTGTCACGGGTATCACGGACAGCGCAGGGAACGCGTGGACGAAAGACGGATCTATTCAGCCTGCCGGCTTTGGCTATTTCGAAGAATTGAGCGTGTGGAGTTGCGTGGCGAACGGCTCGGCCGTAAACAACCTCACCGTGGCGATTTCGTATTCGGGATCGCAGGGGACGCCTGGCGCGGGAATTTCTGTCGGCACCTATAGCGGGCTAAGCACGGCGACTGGCGCTGGCGCCGCCGTTGACATCTCGAAGTTTTCCTCTGGCTCGAATAGTTTTACTGCCGACTCCGGAACCACGTCAGGCACGACGACAGGCGCGAATGAACTGAAGATCGGGGCTGGGTCGGATGCTGGCAACACGTTGACCTACACTGCTGGCACCGTTGATACCACGTACTCGAACTTCATCAAAAACGACGCCAACGGAAATTCGGAAACGGCCATCGAAGATGCCGATTCGGGGGCGTCAGGATCGACGGCGCGGGCGGAGTTTACGTTCGGAGCGGGTTCTGCCAACTATTGCATGGGCGTGCTTGTCTACAAGCTGGCTGCGGCCGGGGGTCCAGACTTGAATGCCTTTCCTGGGGAACCGCAAACCGGTTCAAGTCCTATTCAGGGAGGACTGCGGTGAACGAAGGGCAACTCGGCATCGTTGAAGAGTTGCACGTGCAGCTGGTTGACGAAGATAAGGTTGCCGTCAGCCGCGAGAAGATTCGTCTTGTGCGCGCGGCTTATGAGCGCGTCGAGAACACGTTTCCGAAGGATGCTGATGCGTCAGCTTTGATGGACCTTGAGCGCTGGATAGCCAGCTTGGATCCGACAGCGTAAATGCCTGATCTCTCCGTCACGGTGAACCCAGAAGGCAAGCGCGTCCTGGACTTCGTCCTGGGCGCAGCCTTGGGCGTTGCCGTGTCGTTCGGCGTGATGGAGAATCCGCTCCACGTTCAGGACACCGTCACGGCTGCCCTGAATCCTCCGCCGAACTTGTCGGTGCAGGCTCCTGACGAAGGTTGCCGCCCGCGCGACCGCGTCTATGGTGCCACTCGATTCGTCGCTTCGCAGAATCAGCTGGAGGCTGGCAATTACGAAGCGCACGTCAAAATCTCCGAATCGCTGACGGTCCTTCGAGACCTCGATACCGGGCTGCTACAGGAAGTGCCGCGGCTGGCCGAATGGGGCCAAGTCGATCTGTACGGGCCTGGAGCATATTTAAAGATCGCTGACACGGTCACAGCATCGATCAGCAGCGGCTCTGATCTGAGCGCGTCTGGATTCGACGAGCTTCTGCATGTTCAAGACACGCAGACAGCGCAGATGTCACTGCTCTTAGCTGCTGGCTTCGATGAGGCTCTAGTTGTTGGTGATGGAGGTTTCGTTGAGTTAGGTATCTCTGACGAATACGTCAAGCTGGCTGACACTGTTACGGCTAGTATCAACCCAGAGAACACGTCAGGGTTCGACGAGCTGTTGCACGTCCAAGACACGGCGACGGTCTTCGTCAACCCAGAGCAGACGTCTGGCTTTGACGAACTCCTCCACGTTCAAGATACTGCTACGCCGTCGATCAATCCTGAGCAAACCTCAGGATTCGACGAACTGCTCCACGTTCAAGACACCATCACCGCGTCGATGAGCGGCGGCGGAGACCTGTCAGTCGCTGTCGCGCAAGAGAACCTGAAGCTTGCCGATACGGTGACGGCCCTGCTCAATCCAGAGCAGACCAGCGGGTTCGACGAACTGCTGCACGTCCAGGACACGCCAACGGTTCTGTTGAATCCTGAACAGACGTCAGGCTTCGACGAACTGGGCCATCTGGCAGACAGCGTCACGACGCTGTTGAATCCTGAGCAAGCCTCAGGCTTCGACGAACTGGGCCATCTGCAGGACACCGTCACGCCGTCGATCAATCCTGAGAACGCATCAGGCTTCGACGAACTGGGCCATCTGCAGGATACGGCGACACCGACGCTGGACCCTGAGCTGCCGCCTCTGCTGTCTGAAACGTTGCACGTGCAGGACATGGTCATGGCGGCGCTGTGGCTGGCTGCTTCAGGCTTTGACGAACTCCTGCACGTCCAAGACACGCCGACCACTGACCTGTCGACGAACGTCTCTGAACTGCTGCACGTGCAGGATACCGTTGCAGCAGGCAACCAGCTGGTCGCGAACGTCGCAGAGTCGCTGAAGGTTGCTGATGCTGTCCAGGGGCCGACGCTTGATCCTGAGCAGACGTCAGGCTTTGACGAGCTTGGCCATCTGTCAGATGCCGCGCTGACCGCGCAGGTCACGCCGCTGCTGGCGTCAGGCTTCGACGAGCTGGGCCATCTGGCAGACTCCGTCACAGGACCAACCCTGGACCCCCTGCAGGCCAGCCCGGCAGAGTCCCTGAAGGTTGCAGACTCCGTCCAGGCCAGCGGAGGGGCGGCTGTCTTTGGGCAGGAGGCTGGCAAGCTGGCCGACCTTGTCCAGGCCGTCCTTGACCCTGAGCAAGCTTCAGGCTTCGACGAGCTTGGGCATCTGTCAGAGCAAGCTGCAGCCCTCATCACGCCCGTTCAAGCAGCAGGAGCTGAGGCTGCCAAGCTGGCAGACAGCGTGCAGGCATCCATCACGCCGCTGCTGGCTTCTGGCTTCGACGAATTGTTGCACGTGCATGATGCAGTCAACGTGGGCGTGCCGCCGATCGTCTTGATTACAGGCAGCTATGACGCGACAGTGATGACCACAGGCACTTACGTACCGATCATTTCGACGACAGGAGACTTGATCTGATGGCGAACAACGTCGACATCGGCGGCGACGGGTCCTTGTTCATCGGGGAGGACAAGACGTTCCAGCTTGAACTGCTGGATCCGACGAACACTTTCCCGGTCAACATGGCCAGCATGACGATCGTGTTCGACGCAAGGGCATCTGACTTTTCATCATCTGCCTTCTTCACCATCACAGCCGCGATCGTGGGCGTTTTCAACCCTGTGCGCAGCTTGAACACGCAGCGCGCTCAGGCTGTGGTGACGGCGACGCAGATGAACGCCCTTAAGTCTGCGCCCTGGCGCTACAGCTGGAAGATCACTTCGTTTCCGGAGACGGTTGCTGCCTGGGGCAACTGGTATCCGCAGAAGGCGACGGCAGCATGAGCTTTTCTCTTGACGCAACGGTCGGCGGTTCGGCGGCGAATTCCTACTGCACCGTCGCTGAAGCGCAGGCCTACTTTGACTCGCGCATGAGCCTGAGCCTGCCGGGATGGTTGGCTCCCCCTGCAGGGCAGGACGTCATGTTGGGTATGGCCACGCGCGTACTCGACGCGTTGGCCCAGCCCTTCGCGACGTTGGTCCCCCCTCAGAGCGGCGCGCCTGCCTACTACAGGATTCGTCGCCGTTGGATGGGCTTAGCTGCCACGAACACGCAGAGGTTGGCATGGCCACGCGTCGGGCTGCACGATCAAAATGGCAACCCGCTGGACTTCCAGCTCCTGGGCATCTCGATAGCGGTTGCTGGCGTCGTCACCTTCACGACGAACGTTCCGCACAACCGCGTCATTGGCGAACAGGTGCTGATCGCCAACTCCAATGCTGATGCCACGACGAATGGTGACCAGATCATCTTAGCCGTGCCGACGTCGACCACCTTCACGGTGACCGTCGCGAACACGACTGCAGGCACGCAGGGGCAGATGTTCTGCAATCCTCTGCCCCTCAAATGGGCGACGGCAGAGCTGGCCGGACAGCTGGCCAACGGCGACCGCACCTTGGACAACGACGTCATCGTGCAAGGCATCACGGCTGTTCGCGCAGGCAGCGTCTCGGTAAACTTCAAGAACAATATCGTCCCGCAGGTGCTGCCTGACATGGTGATGAACCTTATGCCGATCGGATGGCTGTCTCAGGAACGTTACGTGCTGGCCAATCCTGCCGTGTTCGAAGTGGCGTCGCAGAATCCTTCGTTCTGGTGGGACCGTAACTTCGACGAAGAATTCAACGGAATGTAATCGATGAGCCTTCTTGACGTAGTCAGGGCTGGCGTAAAGGTTGCTGACAAGGTGACGAAGCCCTTGCAGACGACCGTAAAATATGAGCGTGAGAACGGCATCGACGGCTCAGGCACCCGGACGTTTGACCTTCCGCTCTTCCTGCCAGCCATCGTCGACTACACGTCGCGCATGGTCAGGACAAGGGAAGGCATCCTGACGGCCTGCCGTTCAAGCGTGATGTTCTTGGATGCGCAGACGCTGAACCAAGCTACGAAAGGGCATGGCATCAGGACGGCAGACCGTATCACGTTGCCGAATGGAGAAACAGGACCGATCCTTGACATTATGGGCTTTAACGACCCGGGCACGTTGGAACCTGTAGCGACGCAAGTGATGCTCGGATAAGGAGCAGCAGCAGCATGACGCCTTTGTTTGTAACGACGATGGTCTTCAACCGGCATGATCTGTTGAGGCGGCTGTTCGTCTCTTGTGCAGAGAGCACAAAACGCCCTGACGCCGTCTACGTCATCGATCACGGCTATGCCCCTGACAAGATCGAAGCGCACGCAGCTGCGCTGGACGGCATTCCGTTAGAAGTTGTAACCCTGGAGGATGCCGGTTGCGCCTTCGGCGCGAACTGGCTGCTCAAGAGGCTGCCGGATGACAAAGTTGGTTGCGGCGACGACGTAACCTTCCTGCCTGATGCCCTGCGCATCCTGAGCGAAACGCCAGGAGACTTCGTCATTCCTGAACCGAAGTCCTGCCTCATCGATGGCGTCGAGTGCGGCATCTTGAATCCTGCTGCCTGCTGCATGATCCGGAAGGGCTGCACTGACAAGATCGGCTTCTTTGACGAGAAGATTTCGCCGAACTTCCTCTACTTTGAGGATACGGACTTCATTCGCCGGCTTGGGTTGGCAGGCATTCCGCAGACAGTCGCGAAGGGCGCGCACGTGCTGCACTATCATGGCGGCAGTCAGACGATGAAGAAGTATACGCAGGCAGAGATGGACGAGCACCACACGCGCTTTCGCACTGCACGCGCGAACTACTTCAAAAAATGGGGCGGCGAACCTTTCCATGAAACGCTGACCACGCCGAGGGAGCTGTAATCATGGATCTGGTCACTCGTAAGCCCAAGCTGCTGTTCGTCGGCGATGCTTGCGCGTCAACAGGCTTCGCTAAGGCTTCGCATTGCTACCTTGATGCCCTCAAGGAAGATTACGACATCACGGTGCTCGGCCTGAACTACTTCGGCGATCCCCACACGTGGCCCTATCCGATGTACGTGGCGATTGCTGCTGGAGATGCCTTCGGCGTCAACCGCATCGGACAGATGTGCGACCTTGTCAGGTCCACCGTGCAGGTTGGAGCCCGTCGCGTGCCTGTGCCGAAGGAGCAATGGAGCGGCCCAGACGTCATCATCATTCAAAACGATCCGTGGGACATTCCACCGTACGTCAAAGCCCTGGAGTCGTGGGACAAAGGCCTGTACGGCAACGTACCACGCGTCGGCGTCATTGCAGTCGATGCTGAGAACTGCATGGGCCATGCCCTCAACGGTCTGCAGCTGGCCGTGTTCTGGACGCGCTTCGCTCTGGACGAAGCAAGGAAGGGAGGTTTTGAGCAGCCGGGTTGCGTCATTCCTTTGGGCGTTGACCTGTCCATCTATCATCCTGTCGACAAGGTGCAAGCACGCCGCCGCTTGGGGCTGCCCCCAACTCTTGACGCCTCCTTCATCGTTGGCAACGTCAACCGCAACCAGCCTCGTAAGCGTTGGGACCTGACGATGCGTTACTTTGCCAAATGGGCGCACAGCGGTCCGTTGAAGGACGCTTACATCATGCTTCATGTTGCGCCAACAGGAGACTCCGGCATCGACGTCGTACAGCTGGCCACTTACTACGGCGTGCAAGGAAGGTTAGCCTACTATGAGCCGCCGATGGTCTATGGCGTCAGCGAAGACAGGATGAGGGACACGTACAACGCCTTCGACGTGCAGGTCAACACTGGACAAGGCGAAGGCTTTGGCCTGACGACGATCGAAGGCATGGCCTGTGGCATCCCTCAGATCGTCGGCGATTGGTCTGGCCTGGGAGAGTGGGCCAAGCCTGCAGCAAGGCTGGTGCCGTGCACGGCGACGGCCATCAACACGGTTGTGCCCTTCTTGAACACGGTCGGTGGCGTGCCGGATGAGAAGCTGTTCGTTGCAGAGTTGGAACAGATGTATCGCAATACGAAGTTCCGCGAACAGGTGCGCGAGAAGGGGCTGAAGCTGGTTCAACAGCCTGAATTTCGTTGGAAGCTCATCGGTCAGCAGCTGCGCAGCGCGGTCAACGTGATCATGCAGGAGCAGACCAAGCAGAAGGAGGAAGCCACCGCATGAGCTACGTCCGGGGTTACGAACAGATGATCGCCAAGATGAAGGATCTGCAGCGACGTTTCCCTGACTACGTCGCTGCAGCCCTTTATCAAATCGCACAGGAGATCATGACGGAAGCCAAACGGCGCACGCCTGTCAGCTCTGGAGGAGGCATCCTGAGGGCCAGCGGGCGCGTATCGCTGCCTGTGAGGGTTGGCAACAAGGTTTCGGTAACCTTGTCGTTTGGAGGAGCAGCCAATGCTTATGCGCTGGCCGTGCATGATCATCTGTCCATCCATTCGCCGCATTCATGGGTCGTGGCTGAGGAAGCAGGACGCGGCATTCATTGGACGACGCCTGGCACAGGCCCTCATTTCCTGCTGGACGTCATCAACGAATACAAGCCGAAGCTGCTGCAAATGCTGGCAGAAAAAGTGCAGCTTAACAAGGTGGCGAAGGGCTGATGTTCATCGACGACGTGTTGACCTTGCTCATCAATGCCAACGTCGGCGTAGACGGTGGGACGATCTTCCGAAGCTCAAAGGCTTTCGTCCCACCGTCGCCGCAGAACTATCCTGCGCTCGACACGACGAAGGGGCAAGGCCCGTACCTCTTCCTCGGAGACTTGGGAGGGCCGGCACCGACGCGCGTGCAGAACTACACCACGCCCAACACCAAGAAGCCGTCGTGCATGGTGCTGGCCAAGGGATTGACCTATACAGCCTGCGTAGCGCTCATCAACCAAGCGTATGCTGCCATAGATGGGCAGGCCTTCAACTCGTTCGTCAACGGAACGTTCTACCTGTCGATCGGAGCGCGCACAGAACCAATGGACTATGGCATCGATGCGACAGGCAACTTCGTGCAATACATGTTCAACGTCGACGGCGAACACAGTTAGCAGGAGCAGCACAAGGAAGATCACAAGTTCGGACAACGTTTTCAGAGGAGACTAGACGGTGGCTTACAATTCATTTCCATTCCTGGTGCAGCGTGCCCCTGCTTCGACGCCGTTCACGTTCACGACGATCGCAGAGTTGGACACGATTTCGTTGCCTGAGCTGTCAGGCAATGAAGCTGATGCATCAGTGCAGAACAGCAACATCGACAAGTACGTGGTCAGCATCCTGCAGCGCCGCAAGCCGGTAGCAATCACGGTCAACTACCTGCCGACGGACCCGACGCAGGATTGGCTGCAGGGCCTTTACTTCTCCCGCATCAACAACAATTTTGACGGGTGGAAGTTCCTGCACAACGCGACCGGCACGATCTGGATCGCATCTGGTCAGATCACGGCGCTGACGCCGAAGACGCCGTTCGAAGGCAAGCTGCAGCTGGACGTCACGCTGCGCTTGTCTGGTCCGATGTATCTGAACGGCTTGCTCATCCAGTAAAAAGGAGTCGACATGGTGTCCGTACGGCGAGTAGACATACGAGGCAATTGGACGACCGTTTTGGCAAGCCACGTCTCCTACGACGCCGAACGGTCTGCTTTGATCGCACACGATGTGGTCCGAGTCGAAGACGTGATCTATGACTCGGGCCACATTTACGTCATGAACGAACATGGCAAAACCATCAACGTTTGTGATTTGGACTTCAACCCGTATGGCAAAAAGGAGCAGCAGCATGGAGGGAACGGAAAAGACCCCGGAAAAGATCCTATCGCCCCTCGAATTTCTGAACGAGGATGATGTTGAGTACGCATTGATCGACGGGTTCAAACCTGGAGAGAAGCTGCGCATTCGTTCGTTGACTGCAGGCGACATCATCGAATGGTCAGAAGCCAGCGAAGTCGACAAGGATCTGAAGCGTACGGCAGGACTTCGCCTCATCATTCGAAGCCTTGTTGACGAAAAGGGCGACCGCATGCTCAGCGAGATGCTGCACTTGGAGCATCTGCGCAAGAAGAACCAGCGCCTGGTCAATCAGATGATCGCGGCCATCCTCAAGCATAACGGGATGGACGTCAAGAAGCCTGACAAGGCTGCGGAGGAGGCAAAAAACGGCTGACGCGAAGCCCTCGGCGGATGTTCCTCTACAGGTTGGCAAAAGAGATCGGTTGGCCAAGTGCAACAGGACTTGGCCGCCGAATCTCAGCCAAGACTTTGTTCGAGTGGGAGGCATATTCGCAGTTGGAACCGTTCGGAGAGCTTCGCGCCGATTACAGGTCAGCACAGGTAGCGCAGCTGATCTTCAACACGAACGTAGCTGAGAAAGACAGGCGGCCTCTGAGCGACTTCGTGTTGAGCTGGAAGCCAGCGGAAGCTAAGCAGGAGCTTCCGCCACAGAAGCAGACAGTCGAGCAGCAGATACAGGCGATAAAAATTTGGGCGGAAGTGCTGTCGAACAAGAACATCAAAGAAATGGACTGACATGGCAGACGACGCATCTCTTGGATCGTTAACCGGCAGCCTTGAAATCGACGACAAGCTGACCGATACCCTGACGGATGCTGCCCGGCAAGTGGCGGAGTTCGCAGGGGCGTTTGACGGTGCCATGGGAATCGTCATCGGGGCTGCAGGCGCGGCAGCAGCAGCCATCGCCGGATTGACGGCTACGATCGTCGCGCTGGCAGAGAAGGGCTCGACGATCCAAGGCGTGACGGAAGCCTTTGACAGGCTGGCCGAGCATGCTGGTACGTCAGGAGAAGTGCTGCGGGAGAACTTCTCAGCAGGATTGCAAGGCACCGTCGACCAGATGGCCATCATGCAGAGCACGACGCGTCTGCTGGGGGCCGGCATGGACCTGACGGCCAACCAAGCCCTCATGATGGGCGACGCAGCGCGCGCCTTGGGCAAGGCCACAGGCACTGACGCAGCTCAGGGCCTGGAGATGATGAGCAGCGCACTGGCGACAGGGCGCACGCGCCAGCTGCAGATGCAGATCGGCCTCATCGATACGAAGGCAGGAGAGGAGGAGTTCGCCAAGTCCATCGGCACGACGGCCGATCAGTTGAACGCTGAAGGTCAGCTCGAAGGCAAGCGACTGGCCATCTTGGAGGCCACGCAAGCTTACCTGGCGCGCGTTGGCGACAGCGAACTGACCTTCAAAGAACGCGTTCAACAGAGCGTAACGGCCGTCGAAGAGTGGGTCGACACGTTGGCGCAGACCATCGCGCAGTCGCCGGTGGTCAACCGTGCCCTTGAGTCTGTGCAGGAGGCCATCGCCGCCATCTTCAACGACCAACAAAAGACGCTGATGGACTCCATCGTCGCAGGCATTAACGCCTTCGCGACGGCCGTCGAGTTTGCCGGGAACTTGGTCAAGGCTGCTTCGCCTTACATCAAAGATTTTTGGGGGCTGCTCAAGAACATAGCAGGCATCGAGTGGACGAACTTCAAAGGCGGAGTAGACACGCTCGATTACATGATCTTGCGCTTCAAAGGTTACAGCGATCAGGCAGCACAGGCTCAGGTTGCGCAAGACAAGCTGAACGCAGCCACGCAGCGCGCTCAACAGCAGGCGACTGATTGGTGGGCGCATGCGCCTGAAGTTGGCACCACTGGCATCGGTGCTGCTCCAGGAAAGGATCCCTCGAAGTTTACCAAGGACAATGCGCAAAAGGCTCAGGCAGCTACCGAAGCCAGCATCGCCCAAACTGAACAACTCTGGGATCAGTATTATCAAACGCTCGACAAAATGGACGGCGATTCTTTGGAGGCCAAGATTGCCGCAGACGACAGATGGTATGAGTCCGAACAGGCCAAGCTCGCCAAGACGGTCAAGCTCAACTCCAACTACAATGAGCAAGACTACGCGATATCGCAACTCTACCTGGCGAAGAAGGCAGCCGACGAGGCCGCCTTTTCAGCGAAACAAGTTGACGTGCTTGCCAAGCTGCACGAGCAGACCATGGCTGCCGAAGCCAAGCTGCAGGACAACACGCTCGAAGTCAAGCTTGCAGGCCTGAACCAGCAGGAGCAAGCCGAAGAGCTGTCCTATCAGAAGCAGTACGACGCAGGCACCATCAGCGCAAGCACGTTAGAGCAAGCGGTTGCTGAGATCAAGGCCAAGTATCGCGCCGAAGACCTGTCAGCAGAGAAGGTGCAAGCTGACAAGGTGGCGCAACAGGTGCTGGCAGGCTTCAACCAAATTCAATCTGCTCGACAGAGTTACGACGACTTCGTCGCGCAGTCGACCCAGACGTCCTTGAGCTATCAGGAGGAGAAGATCCAAGAATGGGCTGATGCCCAAAAGAAGGCCTTCAAGGGCACCGAGGAAGAGCGTGCTGCTTTCGATCAGATCATCGAAGCTCATGCTCAGGCTCAGATTGACGCGCTGACGATCGACAACAAGGCGTTGGTCGACAACAGCTGGGAGGCCCTTCAGGACATCGCCGACAAGAACTACAACACGTGGCAGGCGATGGTGGCAGACCCAGACAACTACAGCGCGCACACCATCGCGCAGTTTCATCAAATTTATCTGAAGTCTCAGGAAGCTGCTGACGGTGTGCAGTCTACCTGGATGGACACGTTCGACAGCATTGCCAAGCAGATTCCGACCATCATTCAAAATGCCTTCACTGGCAGCGGCGGCGGCATCGGTGCCCTGAAGGCTGTCGGTTCGATGGTGGGGTCTGAAGTAGGCAAACAGCTCGTCAGCAGCATGCAGGACACGCTCGACAACATGGCCAACAGCGGGTCGAAGTTCCTGGCAGGCCTGGGCGACCTCATCAGCTCCGCGATTCCAGTCATCGGCGCTGCGCTTGGACCGTTGATCGGCGGAGTGGTCAACCACTTCTTCGGCACGCAGGGCAGGGATGCTGTCGTAGCCTTTGCTCAGACCTTCGGAGGTTTCGACCAGCTGCATGCGAAGCTGGATGCCCTCGGCGCAGCTGGCGAACAGATGTGGATCAAGCTGACCCAGCAGACAGGCCGCAACGATTTGGCTGCTGCACAGGCTACGATCGCCCAAATCAATCAGCTGCTGAACCAGCAGCAGACAGACACGCAGAACGTCGCCGCAGCCATGCAGAAGTACGGCCTGACGTGGGAAATGGCAGGAGGACAGGCAGAACAGTCGCATCTGGACACGATTGCGCAAGGGCTCGTGAAGGACTTCGCTGACCTGACGAATGCCGGGTTCGGCGTCGACGTCATCACGCAGCACATGAGCAGCTCCATCGACGACTACATCCATGAAGCAGAGCGCACGGGCTCAGAAGTGCCCGAAGCCATGGAACCTCTGCTTCAGAAGATGATCGACATGGGGACGTTGACGGACAACAACGGGAACAAGATTACCGACATGAGCCAGCTCGGCGTGACGTTCTCGGAGACGATGACGGAGGGCTTCAAGTCGATCGTCGATGCAGTGAACACCTTGACGCAGGCGCTGACGGGCAGCAGTCCGAATTCGTTGAAGAATTCCCTTGACACGATCGGCAATACGGTCGTACACCCCAAGATACAGCCAACTTATGATGGGTCAGGCATCCCGTCGAACTTGTCGCCTTCTGTTCCGGGCGGACCTTCTGACATGCAGCAGCCGACCTCCTCAGCGACCTTGCCTGCCACAGGAGGCAGCGCGGCCTATGCCTCTTCGTCATCGCGAAGCAGCAATGCTGTAACGGTGCCGATCACCTTCCAGGTAGGGAACGAAGTGCTGGCGAAGCAGATGATCAAGACGTTCGTGCGCGCGGGGTTTGGAACCTAGATGGCCTTCAAGCTGACCGTCAACGGCGTCGACAAGACCAGCTTCGTAGTGCAGGGCGCGCCCCATAATCCGAAGCTGACCCTCAAGCAGAACGAACGAACGCAGGCGTCGTTCATGCTGGATCCGGGATACGTGCCGACGTATCTGGATGCTGTCATCATTTATGATGTCGATGGGACGACGGCTGTCTTTGGCGGCGTGGTCATCTCCTGCCAAACGGTTGGCATCGAGCCTGGATCGACGCAGTTCTTTACCTCCGTCACCTGTCTTGACTGGATGGCGTACGCGGACTGGGCCTTCTGGACGAAGACCTATTCCAGCACCGTGACCGTCAAGCAGGTCCTGACGGACATGATCTCCGACAAGCTGGGCGCCTACGGCATCACCTTGGACGGCTCGCAGGACAACGGCGACACGCTGCAGCCCTTCTCGGTCACTGCCAAGAAGTGTTCGGACGTGCTGCGCGACGTGTGCAACGCCTGCAGTCCGACGCGCGTCGTCATCATCTCTCCGGCCAAGGCGATCCGCATCCTGACGCCGGGGACCTTGACGGCTCCCTGGAACATTTCAGACGCGACGCCATTCGCGCAGTCGTTTGAGTGGCAGCATTCAACCTTCACGCCAGCCAACTCCGTCACCCTCATCTGTGGCCCGTCAGGCACAGGCACTCCGACGCAGCAGTGGACGTACACTGGCAGCGGCGCAGGGAACTTTCCCTTTGAAGTAGACATTCAATCCGTCAACGGAGGCTGGAACCAAGGCTACGTCACAGAGAGCGTCGGACCTGTCAACAGGACCCTCAGCCCTCCAGGAGGAGGCGGCTACTACAACTTCAGCCCGACGGGCGGCACGCATGGGCGAGGCGCCATCACCTTGGGCACTGGATCAGCTCCTTCCGTTGGCTGCGTGCTGACGTTCATTTACACGGCGCAGTATCCCTTCTCGGTCACGGCCTCGTCAGGCGCGACGCCCCACATTGAAGCCGTCGTTCAGGACCCGAACCAGCTGCTGCTGGCTCCTGCGCAGGCTGAAGCTGCTGGCCTGCTGGCACGGCTGAACCAGACGCCGCTGAGGGACGTGACGTATGTGACCTGGAAGCCGGGCATCTCCCCTGCGCAAAGCCAATCCGTCACCTTGAGCGCACGCAACTTCTCAGGCGCGACGTTGGGCATCTCGCAGGTCGACGCTGAATTTACCGAATACACTGACAAGGCAGGTTGGTGGAACGCCGGCGTACGGCTTTGGCAGTATACCGTACAGGGCACAGAGACGCTGACCTATCAAGGCTCCTTCCTTGACCAAGCGCGCGCCATCTTCGGCGGCGGCAGCAGCAACGTAAGCCTTGTGAGCACAGGCGGCGGAGGAGGAACCGTCGGCGGGTCTGGCGTCGCAGGACAGCTTGCCTATTGGGTCAGCACGAGCAACATCGGCGGCGAGAATCAGGCCACGCCGACGCAGGGCGGTACGGGACTAGACACGCATGCGTCGACTGGAGTGCCGAGCATCAGCTCTGGAACGTGGTCGGTCAACGCGATGACCAATCCGCAAGTGCTGATCGCCGGCACGACAGGCAACATCATCTCGTCTGCGAACCTGACCTTCAGCGGCACCACGCTGACCTGCAACAATACCATCACGACGCCAGCAGCGACGAACCTTGTCCTCAGTCCAACGGGAGATTTGAGGACTGATCCGACCAGCAAGCTCGTCGCGCCTACGACGACGTTTGCGGTGAACCTTGGTTCGTTGTCTGAGATGTACGCTCAGATATTCGCGGCAGAGCTGCACGTGCAGTCATTGGTCGTGCAGCAGACGATCGTGACGATGGGCGGGAGGGTCTTGGTTGCTTCAGGAGCCAACACGTTGGCTTCAGCCAGCGGCACAGGCACGACGCTGAGCTTCAAATACAACGACATCAACAACGGCGACGTCATCGTCTTTGAAGGTCCGGACACTGGAGGCAGCTACAGCACAGAATTCATGCACGTCACAAGCGCTGCATCAGGAGGCGGTCCTTACAGCTACACGGTGGTGCGCAACTACGGCGGCGCCTTCAGCACGCATACGTGGCCTGCTGGGGCAACATGCATGAACACAGGGCAAGCCGGCTCTGGCTTCATCGACATGTATGCCATCAACTCATTGGGAGGCATTTCGGCAAGCGGCGTCGGTCCAACGTTGGTCGGCAACATCAGGAACAGTGCAACGTACAACGATTGGTCGCCACGCTGGGCAGTCGGCAACCTCCATGGGTTAGGCACCTGGGGAGGCTACGCCTACACTGCAGACCTGTACGGCTGCATCTTCGGCAGCAGCACTGGCACGTGGATAACGATGGAAACCACGAACGGGCTGCGCATGGGCAACAGCTCGACGGTCAACATCCAGATCGATACGTCTGGAAACTGCTCGTTGGCCAGCGGCCAAGTGACGATCGATACGACTGGCCTTCACATCGTCATGAACAATGTGTTCTCATGGTCGACGCCACATGCATATTGGTTCAGCGGAACGGCCTGGGGCGGCGTCAATCAGGTCGGCTTGATCTGCTACGAATACAGCGGCAATATTCGCGACATTTACCTTGAGAACACGACCAACGTTGCCAGCAAGATCAACCGAGTCTACATGCTTGCGAACGGTCAGAACACGGGTGCGAACTTCTACGTCTCGAACGATGAGACTGGCGGTGCAGGCGTTCCTGGTCCGACCGGGAACATCAACTGCACGTTCCAGCCGACGGCCTCAGACGCAGCCGACCTTGGTGCAACGACGCTGAGCTGGCGCGGCCTCTATATGTATTCGACGGCCGTTGGTATCTGCTTCCAAACGAGCGGCGGCGCAACACAGGCATACATTAACAATGACTTCAGCACGCGGTTAAAGTTCAATGCTGGTAGTGCGAACATATTTTGGGACGGTACGCAGTTTTTCCCAGAGACTGACAACGCGCGATTGTGCGGTACTGGTCCTGGCGCGCACGGATGGAGTGCTGTGTGGTCGTATGCGTTCAGCAACGCCTCGGCGCGCGAGCTGAAGCAGGATATCGCACCGTGTTCTCTTGGAACGAGCTTCCTTATGTCGCTGAAGCCGTGTGACTATCGCTACAAGAACACACACGGCACAGCAGAACTATGGCCTATACGTCACGGCTTTATCAAAGACGAGGTTGACGTAGCCTATGGTGGGCACTGCGATGGACGCGGCCAGCAGGCTAGCGGATTGGACTACACGCAAATGATCGCGCCGTTGGTCACAGGATTCCAGGACCATGAGCGGCGCATCGCCGCGTTGGAAGCCAAGAAATGAAACGTACAAAGGAGCAGAAGCAGATGCCTGAGATCAAGACGACGTTGGGAAAGCTGATGGATGCAGCGCCAGCCTTGACGCGCGTAACAGGACTGGCCCTGCCGCCGAAGAAGTCCTACCACCTGATGAAGCTGAAGAAGCTCGTCGGAACGGAGCTTGACCTCATGGAGGAGCAGCGCCAGAAGCTGCTCAAGCTGCACGGAACCGAACGTCCTGCGACGGCCATGGAAATGAGGGCGGGATGGCAGCAAGAGAAAATGCACGAAATTCCCCCTGACGATTCAAAGGCCATGCTGGCATTCGTCACGGCGTTCCGCGACCTCCGCGCAGCAGACGTGACGTTGCCTTGGGGGCCGTTCAACGGCAACGACTTCGACGGCGGACTCGTAACGGCTGCAGACCTTGGGCCGTTGACCGACGCAAACTTGGTCGTGTGGGACGACAAGAAGGACTGATGCGTGAAGAAGCTTCACCGCGGACATGCCTACAGGCTGTCAGGCATGACGCCAGACATGTGGCAAGTTCCGCATCCGCGGTGGGGAAAGCCAGACAGCGTCGTCGGCGTCTTCCTCGGCGCGCTGAAGGGCAGCAGGACATGGTACGGGTTTGAAATAAGGGTCGGCGGTACGGAACAGGGCGTCATCTTCTTTCCTGAAGCCGACTTGAACAAGATGAAGTATAAGGACCTGGGCGTATACCATCATGTTAAGGCGAACGATGACGCCAATCGTACCTGAAGATCCTGACTATGATAACGAAGAGTTAGAACGACGTGCCAGCCGGCGAAGGCAGGAGGACGTTGAAATGTTTGCAGCCATCACGAACGGAGGCCCGTCATGGTCGACGATGATACGAGCAGTGGGGCTGATCGGAGTGCCGAGCGTGATCGCAATGTGGCTGGTCTACCAAGGCAGCCTCTGGTCCCCGAAGATTTACGCCGAGACGGTCGAAGTGCATCAGACGCAAGCTCAGGAGAGGCAGCTGATCGATCAGCAGATAGCCAAGGAGGATCAGATTTACCGCCTGCTCCAACGAATCTGCAGCAACACCGCAAGGACGCCCGACGACAGGCAGAGGTGCTTCGATTGAGGTTGGTTGCAGGAGTCCTGTTCGTGTTGCTGGCGTCATCTTTTGGCTACAACATCGCGCTGGCCCAGAGGGTCAGCGTGCTGCGAACGATGATCGGCGACAACAAGGTGCGGATCGATGACTGCATCTTGAAGGTTAAGACGGCTGACGCGATCGGCAGCAGCCGTTTGAACATCTTGGAGCAGGAAGTGTTCGGCACCAAGCCGCCGCCGACGACGGTGACGCAGCCTGTGCAATGGCCGAAGAACAGGTTGGATCAAATCGACAAAAGATTGAATGCCTTGGAGCAGTTCAGGCTCAAGACAGAGAAGGAGAAATGATGGTCGTCGATCCAATCGTTGCTGCGCGCGCAAAACACCTCGCAGGAGGGTCTGAGCTGTTCCCGTTGTTCGTCATGGCCATGATCGACGCCGAAGGAGGCATGGCGCGCATCGAGAAGGCAGTAGCCTGCTCAGATCCGAACGTACCCTCAGTCGAAGCGGCCGTTGATGAGGCCTGCCGCACGGCTGCGCACCGCATTATCGACAAGTCCTTGACGGAAGATGCGCCCGCAGCGGTGGCTGAGGTTGGCAAATACTGGGCGCCCGTCGGCGTCGCAAACGATCCTAACGACCTCAACGTCAACTGGATTCCAAACGTGACGAAGCTGTACGAACAGGCGGTGAACGATGCCAGCGCTTAACTCGCGCGGACAGATGGCAGGAGGCGTCGCAGGCTCAGGCGTCTCCTTGGACAACGCCTACGTTGCTCCTGGAGGCTGTGCCTGCTGGTTTGACGACGATCATATCATCTTCAACGGCCCAAATGCATCCGGCATTTGGATGCTGAGGGTTTACGACATCATCACAGGAGCCATCACAGACGTCGACGGCCGAGGCGCCAACATGATCGGAGCTGCAGGAGGACGTTATGCCGCTTCTGCTGCTGGGTTGTATGCAAACTTCAGCTTTCATGCTGGCTCGCACATGGCGCTGACGAAGACAGACGAGCGCGGCCCGTCGCATCCTGACGGGGGCATCGCGCTGTGCTCCGATCCTTCCTGCACCGACTTCAACGTCTATTGGCCTGACGGCACGATCGAGCACGTGCCAGCGACTGCATATGGGCTGGAGATCGTCGGGCGCGGACAGTTCGTGTGGGACTCAGGACAATACGGCATCAACGTCGTGACGGCGCTGCCCATGATCGACAAGAGGGTAGCCGTCGTCAACGGCATCACCTGGGTCGTTGGCTGGATGAACAACGTCGGGTTGGTCGCGCAGGAGAACGGCTCGAACCTGGGCTACATCCTGTCGAAGTCTCCTGCCTACAACCAACGCTGCCGAAACATCAACGGCGAGCTGCGCGTGTGTTGGTCCTCAACGCAGGGAGAGGCGCCAGGAACGAACGTCAACATGGTCGTCGACCTCTCTCAGCCTCCTGTGCCCTTGGTGCCTCCAGTCGTCGTTCCGACCTTCAGCTTCCAACATCCTGTGCTGGTAGCCCCCTTCAAGGACCCGGCAGGAACGGCCGGATCTCCGGCTGAAGTTGTGGTCAACCAGTCCGGTCAAAGTGCGAACAGGCCGTACATAGCCGCCTCGGACAGCCTGGGAGGGCCGTTCAAAGGCATGATGGACGGCATCTACTCTGAAGCAATCAATCCTGCCCAAGACCTGAAGACTGCTGAAGGGTTGAAGACGCGCCTCGTGTTGGCGCACGACGCAACGACGCCGTGGACGGTGCCTGCTGGCCTGAGGTCATGCGACCTGCCCAGCATCGAGCTTTACCTCAGCACTGCCGAAACGTTGGCGCAGTCAGTGGCGCGCTGGCATCAGCAGGCGCAAGACCTGTTGGCGCAGTGGCCTGGAAGCGTGGGCGTCATTCCCATGTTCTACTGCGCCGGCAATGCGCCGCCGAACGAGCTCTTCACCGTACAGCAGGTCTGCGACGGACTGCAGCACCTGTCTGAAGTCGTGAACTTGTCGCCGCGCATCATCTTGATCATGCCGTTTGAATACGACAGGGCTAACGGCATCGTTGCGCATCCAGAGCTGCAGCAGGCCTTTGCCAACCTGCTGCAGGAGCAAAGCCGCGTCGGATTGGCGCAGCTGCCGCCGGTTCCTACGTCGTCATGGAAACAGTTAAGGAGGTTGCACATGGATCAGTTTCAGGGGTTCGCAAAGATCAACGAATGGGGCGCGAAGGAACTATATTACACAGGCGTCAACCCGGGCGACCCAGCAAAGCACGTGTATTTCAACAGACCAAACGCACCCAATGCCGGAGGCCCCTGGGAGCAGATCGACTTCGTCCCGCAGGGCAACCTTTATGCAGCGAAATACGCCGCGGCAGGAGTTTGGCTGTCGATCCAGAACAACGGATCGTTGCAGTCTCGTCCGGGCGACTCCAACCCGGGGCCCTTCGAGCTGTTCCAGATACGGCAAGAGGATGACACGCAGCGCATCATCCTCTACCGGGATGACATCATCGGGTTTACGTTGGTCGTCGAGGTGCAGCAATGAAGTTCAAGCTTCTACGCCGTTACGGCGGCGGCGGAGGTAAGTGTCCACCGACGCTGCAGAAGTCATTGCCACCCTTCGACCCATCTGACGACTGGGGCCTTGTGCATACGACGCAGCCGCCAGACCTGATCCTGCCGACGTCGCGCACGCGTGACTTCATGCTCTTTGACCTCGGCGGCGTGATGCTGCCTTCAGCCCCACCGTTCGTCGACGGCGCAAACACGACGCCTCCTGAAATGACCATGTCGTTCCTGCTGCCGAAGTATCAGCAGCCTTGGATTGACAACATCTTGTGCGCACATGCGACCAGGAGCTATCCCTGCTTCCTGCTCGACCGCAGACAGGCTGACGATGCAGGCATGAGCGACGCACAGTTCTGCGACCTGATCGAATACGTGCAGTCGTGGGGCTTCTACGTGCTGGTCTGGCTGTCCAGCTCGCGCGACAACCGCAGCGGCGGTTGGAACACGATCGGCGGACGCATCAACCAGTTCCTGGACGTCCTGCTTGCCAGAAGCCAACATACGCTCGACAACATTGCGTCGCTGCTGCCTGGACAGGAGCTGAACAACGGCTGCCCTCCGGGTCCAGGAGGAGCAGACGACATCATCGCCAACGTCTGCGCACGCGTGAACCCGACAGGCATTCCAGTCGACCTGCACTTCACCGCGAACTATCCCGGGTATCCGGTCAATGTGCCGCCCGATCAAGCAGATGCCGAGATGGTGCATTGGATCGCGCAGTGGAAGGGCCGCGTCCGGGGACTGTTCGCACAGATGGATGCGTACAATCCAGTCTGTAAGATCGGCGGCGTCGACCGTCCCTACGGCGATCCCTCCTGCTACAATGCCCAGCATGGCGCAGGCCTGCAACCGCTCTCCAGCGCAGGCTACATGGGCGCGAAGCTTTGGGACATTCGCCGCTTCTGGGCGCGTGCAGGCTACAACACGCCGTCGATCTATTCGTCTGAGCTGATCAACGACGCACAGCTGTACGGCAAGTGCTCTGAGGAATATGGCTGCTTGCGGGGGTTGGAGATGCTGTATTGTACGTCGGATGGGTCGTGCCCGCCCCTCATGGGCACGGGAGGCTGCAGGCTGCCAGACGGCCGCCCGCTGTTGACGTGGTGATCCCAAACAAGAAGCAGTTCGAAAATGACTCCGCTGTCGCCATGCTCGAGGCCAAGCTTTGGCAGCTCAAATACTACCGCGTCGACGGCTGCACGCTTACCAACAAGGAGCTGGCAGACTTGGCAGCAGTGGTCATCGCAGACTTGGTGAAGGCTCTCGAAGAAGCCATGTTTCCAAACACAGAGGAGAAGATAGCATGAACTGGCTGGTACGATGCCTGACAAGGCTAGGATTTACGCGCGACATGTTTACGTGGCTGTGGCTGCGCATCGTATCAGCAGCAACGTTGGTCACTGCCAACGTCATCGACGTCAACTACTGGGGCAGCTATCTCGGGCTTAACGTCACGCCCAAGGAAGTGCATTGGATCACCGTCATCGCCACCGCCATCCTGTGGATTGCAGGCAAGCAGGATCGTTCGTGGCTGCCGAGCACTGAGGAGAAGCAGTCGGTCAAACTGCCAAAGGCGTCGTAAAGAAGCAGGGAAGAACACACGGAGGGGCCATGAACGTACAGGACTATCTGACGAGAATTCAGTCGGATGCCACCGCGGCGCTGGCGCTGTTGAACCAGCCGCCAGCGGGCACAGTCGTCACCACATCAGCAGAGCTGACGGCAGCCTTGCTGCAGGGCGGCAGCATTACCGTGCAACCAGGCACATACATAGGAAGCTTCGTCATCAGCGTGCTGGGCACGTCCCTTAGCGGCACGAAGGATGCCATCCTTCAGCCTGATGATCCTACGCAAGTGACGTTGTCCATTTGTGCGAGTCAAGTTCACGTTACAGGCATCTCCATCCATGGCGGGACGGGCACGGCCGTCGAGGTCGGAGATCCAGCAGCAACCACAGAAGCTGCGCAGCCGGACTCTGTGACTCTGGCTGGCATAACGGTCGTTGCGCCAGGAACAGGCGCGCACCGCGGCGTGAGCCTGCACGGCACGAACCTCATGCTGACGAGTTCGCAGGTGCTGGGCTACTGGCTGAACGGGCAGGATGCGCAGGCAGTCTGGGGGAACAATGGCGCAGGCCCGTATGAGATCAGCGCATGCTACCTTGAGGGTGCTGCGAACGCCATCCTCTTCGGAGGAGACACGATCCGCATCCCGAACTGCCTGCCCAGCAACATCATGATCAAGGACAACGTCTGCACCAAGCCAACTGCTTGGAGGACCAACGGCGCGACGGTGAAGAACGCGATCGAGATCAAGGTTGGCGTGCACGTGCTCATCGACGGCAACACGTGCGATGGCTGCTGGACTTCAGGTCAAGATGGAACGCCGATCGTGATTACGGTCCGCAACCAGAACAACGATACGCCATGGGCGCTTGTGGATGACGTGACCATCTCCAACAATGTCACGAAGAACTGCGTAGAGGGCAAGGCAGTCAACATCCTCGGCAGCGACGACACTTATCCATCGCAGCAGACACAAACGATCACCATCAAGCATAACCTGTTCACGGACAGCCCACGCGGCATCTACGTCAACAACGGCGTCGCCAAGGCGCTCATCGTGACGAACAACACCTTCCCGGGCATCGTGCCGTGGGATTCGACGTTCCTCTACTTCATCGTCAGCAATGGCGTGAAGTCTCCGCTCACCTTCACAGCAAACGCTTTGAAGGCTGGACAATACGGCATCATGTCTGACGGCATGGCGCCAGGACAAGGCGTGCTCGATCAATGGGCTGCGCCGTACATGTTCTCTGACAACTTCATCGAGCTCAATTCAGGCGACACGCAGTTCCCCCTGCCTTCTGGCAACACGTTGCTGGCTGCTGGAGGACTGGCACCGCTCATGGATCCGACGACGTTCAAGATGCTGCCGCCGAACACGGCAGTCGGCTACTGAAGGAGGACGCGCGTGAAGGTAGGCATTACGGCAGGCTTCGGAGGCTTGATCGGCAGCGACGTGCTGAAGGCCCTGAAGGATAACGGTTGGCAGATCGTTCGCACAGGCAAGTCAGCAGCACAAACGACGCCCATGGCGACGCTAGTCGATGAGGTTCATCAGGCAGGCCTGCAAGCCCTCATCTACTGCGACAGCACGCAGGTCGACGAAGTGCCAACAGGAGTCCTCGGGGCTGAAGTCTCGCATCCGATTCCTATGAAGATGGGCACGGAGCCTGTCGGAGTGCCCCTTCGTCCAGGTGCCTCAACGTACGACCTCAAGCTTGATGCGGATGAGTTCGCACGCGTTATGAACTTGGCCGTTCCGTCGTTGAAGTCTAAGGGCATTCCTGCCTGGACGTGCATGACGGGGCTTGAAACAAGCACGTTGGCATGGACAGCTGAAGTGCTGAAGACGCTTGATCCGTACTACGGCATCAGCGTACATCGATATCCTCCTGGAGGAGCAGAGGAAGTGTCAGCCAGCAATGCAGGCGGGCGCGAGGCAGAGGTTGCACGGTTGAAGGCAGTCATCGGCGCGCGTCCGTTCATGGTGGGCGAATGCGGATGGAATCAAGGAGCCTATCAAAGGTTTTGGGATCGCCTGCTGTTTCGGCATCGACACCTGACCGACGCGCGCCTTCGGGAGCTGACCATCGGCGAGCTGCTGTTCTTCTAC
>Ga0126381_100001590_pt1 | contig 24271 bp, 23 predicted proteins | sample PanSoiMetPlot_28_FD_96465 | JGI IMG/M metagenome (GOLD analysis project Ga0126381, IMG submission 96465) | Tropical forest soil microbial communities from Panama - MetaG Plot_28 | ecosystem: Environmental > Terrestrial > Soil > Tropical forest > Bulk soil | place: Panama | collected 2016-02-17 | reverse complement strand
TGCTCACCACTCACATTCTGGAAGAGGCCGACCGCTGCGATCGGCTCGTCCTGTTGCACCAGGGCAAAGTCGTTGCACAGGGCACACCGAGCGCGCTCCGCTCTGAAATCGGCGGCGATGTGGTGGTGCTCGATAGTGGCGACACCGCCACGCTCGCGGCGGGTATAGAGCGCCGCTTCGGCATCCGCCCGGCGGTGCGCGACGGGCAGGTCCGAGTGGAAATCGAAAACGGCCACCGCTTCATCGCCGAAGTGGTCGAGGCGTTCCCTGGTGCGGTGGAATCGGTGGGTCTGCACAAACCCACCCTGGAGGACGTCTTCATGCGCGAGACAGGGGCCGCCATTGAGTAGCTTCTTCTTGCCCGCCGCGACTCTCTGGCAGCGCGAGCTCGTGCGCTTCTGGCGGCAGAAGAGCCGCATCATCGGAGTAGTGGCGTCGCCGCTGGTTTTCTGGCTCCTGATCGGCTACGGCTCCAACGACCTGGCGCGATTCTACTCCGGCGCGCTGGTTCTCACCGTCATGTTCTCAGCGATCTTCTCGACCATCTCCATCATCGAAGACCGCCGGGAAGGCTTCCTTCTATCGATGCTGGTTTCGCCCGCTCCGCGCACCAGCATGGTGCTCGGTAAGATTCTTGGGTCGGCGACCCTGGCGTGGATTCAGGGCCTCATCTTTCTCGCGTTCGCGCCTCTCGCTGGCGTCTCTGTCAGTGTGCTCGAGCTCCTTCCGATTGCGGGCGCGATTTTTCTTATCTCGTTCACCCTCACCGGGCTCGGCTTTGCGATCGCCTGGAAAATGGAATCGACGTCGGGTTATCACGCGATTATGAACCTGCTGCTGGTGCCGATGTGGATGGTATCGGGCGCTCTGTTCCCCATGGCGACGGCTCACGGCTGGATCCGCGCGCTCATGTGGATCAACCCTCTGACCTATTCGATTTCTTTATTGAACAACGTTCTGCGGCTGCCGAACGCAGCACCCGGACTGTTCACGAGCCTGGTGGTAACGCTGGCGTTCGGACTGTTGCTGTTGCTGGCCTCCGGCGTCATGGCTGCGCATAAGAGCACGAGGAGCGCCGCATGAAACGGATAGCGCCAGCTCTGGTCGTGGTCCTCGCCGGCTGCATGCAGCCCAAGCCGCTGCCTGTTCTCGGCCAGGTTGCTCCGTTCCAACTTATGGATCAGGCGGGTCAGCCATTCGACAGCCAATCGCTGGCCGGCCACATCTGGGTGGCAGATTTCGTTTACACCACGTGTCCAGGTCCGTGTCCGATGATGAGTTCGCACATGCACCAGGTGCAGGACCGGACTGCCGAAACACCCGACGTGAAACTCGTTTCTTTCACGGTCGATCCGGTACACGACACGCCGCAAGTGCTCGCGGAATACGCCAAGCACTTCAAGGCCGATCCCGCGCGCTGGTCGTTTCTCACGGGCGATGCGGCCCACCTCACCGGGATCGGCATGAATAGCTTCCACCTGAACGCCGTGGACGGCTCGATGGTGCACAGCACGCGATTCGCGCTGGTCGATCGCAGCATGCGAATCCGCGGCTACTACTCGACCGGTGAGGATAACTTCATGACGCAACTGCTCCACGACATTCGTCAACTGGAGCGCGGAGCATGACCGCGCCCCTGCTTCCGACGATCAATGCGATCCTCAACGCTACGGCTGCCGTGCTGCTGGTTTGGGGATATACGCTGATTCGCCGCAAGCGGATCCAGACGCACCGCAATGTCATGATTACGGCGTTTGTGGTCTCGTGCCTGTTCCTGGTTTGCTATCTGGTCTATCACTACCAGGTCGGGTCGGTCCGATTCCAGCACACTGGCCTGCTGCGTACAGTGTATCTCAGCATTCTGGGCACTCACACAGTGCTGGCCGCAGCGGTCCCGGTGCTTGCAATCATAACGCTGCGCCGAGGCCTGGCCGCACGTTTCGACCGGCACCGCGCCATCGCGCGTTGGACGTTGCCCATCTGGTTATACGTGAGCGTGACAGGCGTGGTCGTGTATTTGATGCTCTATCACCTGTGAATCAACAGCATGAAGGCGAGCATTCCTCCGATACCGCCGAGCAGCGTAGCCAGAATCTTCCATGCGTAGGGATTGGAGAAATTAAGCGAGTAGCCCCAGCCCATCGTTTTCGGCACAAACAACGGCGGTTTGCCGTTGCTCAGGGCCTCCTCGTCGGGCTCTCCCGAAGCTGTCACCAGGAGGATTCCGATCATCGTCAGACCGAATAACGGCAGCACGGCAACCCCTGCTCCCGGTGGAAATCCGAGCGGCAGCAGTCCCACGCCGGAGAACACGACCCCGAGGAAGCAGCCGACTCCGATCATGACGCGCAGCATCATCTCGCCGGCTCGCGAGCGGCCCGACGCGAAATAGCCCATAAATCCAGAGCCAATCAACACGCCAGACATTCCGGCGGCGAAGATCAGATTCCCATACACGCCGAGGAAGGTTCGCGTCGCCCATCCGTTCGGGCCATGCGCGCCCCAGTGGATCGGGAAGCGCGCGGGGATGTCGTTCCAGCGAACGTTTAGATATACGGCGCAAGCAGCGATAATCCCAAACGGCACAACGGCCAGGAACGTCCAGCGCGGCAGGCCGGAGCGAGCCGCTCGGGCGTCGGAATCCATGCCTTCAGCCTAGCGCTTTCGGCGGCCTGCGCCAAGCGTGTGGAGGGCCTCTCGCGCCACCGCGTGGAAGAAGCGCCCTCCCAAGACGCCAATAGCGAGCAGCGAGCCGAACAACAACACCACGTCGATGGAAGCGCGGCCCTCGCGCTCCCAGTACACATCGCGCAAGTTCAGCCAGAGCGCGAATTCATCCAGCGTGAGCGCCGCACCCACGCCATACAGAAACGCCATGATTCGTCCGGGCCAGCGCGATGGCGCACCCACATCCGTGCCGATTTGCAGCAGCCACCCGTACCCGACCAGCAACAGCAGGAGGATTCCCCAAACCAGGTGGTGGATGTGTCGTCCGCCCATCTCTACGTTGTGGAACGGCCCCCGGCCGGCGCGGATGGCGTGCGTCAGCAGCCGAACGATGGCGAAAGCGAGATAGAATCCCAGCACCGCCATCAACTGCCGTTCGCGATGCCGCTGCTCGAAATGTTCGCGATAGATCTGGTGGACTCGCCGGTAGCCGCCGGCAATCAAGCCCCCCAGTGTGAGATAGACAATCAGTCCCGCGGCAAAAATCGCTAACGAGATCCGCGCGGGATGGAGAATCAGCAGCGCCACACGATTTCAGGATGACATGATGCGCAGACAGCGGCGCGAGCAATCGGCACGCCACAGATCGGAATTGCATAATTCCCCACGAAGCATGAGATCTCGCGGTGGAACCGCAGATGCTCTCTGTTCCTGGATTCGTTTCCACGAAAGGAAAAATGTATGGCCGACAATCAACGCTTTGAGCAATTGAAGCAAAAATACCAGTCTGTACAGAATTCCATGACACAGCATCAGGTGCGTCTTCAAAACCTGAATATGCAGGGCGACAAGCTCTACATGAGGGCCGAGGCACCTTCTCAGGACGCCAAGAACAAGGTGTGGGACCAGATCAAAACTGTAGATGCGTCCTACTCCGACCTGATTTGCGACATTTCGGTGAACGAAACGGCCGCGGCGCCGCGCACCCAGACCGCGGGCGCCGGCGTCGGCGGTGGACAATCGACACGGACGTATACGGTGCAGGCGGGCGATACGCTTTCCAAAATCAGCAAGCAGTTTTACGGAAATGCCAACCAGTACATGAAGATCTTCGAAGCCAATCGTGGCCGACTGCAGAGCCCCGACAGAATCGAAGCCGGGCAGCAACTGGTCATTCCAGAGTAGAACATCAACCAGGCGCACACATCGAGCGGCAGAGGCCGTCGATTGTGGACGAGGTCAGCAATTTTTACGCGCAGGATCCGCAGGTAGCGGAAGTAGTCGGGGTCTGGACGCACGGCTGGGAGGACGGGCAATCTGACCCTGCGCGTTTCGGAGCCGCGACTATAAGGAGCAGTTGGACAGCTCCTTACAGTCGGGGTGTCGCTGGTCGGCGGAATTTCGTCTGCACTTTTTCGCACCGGTCTGCGTCATAGCAGCAGATCGTATGCGCACACTTCTGGCGGCTCTTCCGCTGCTCGGCCTCGCCGCAAGCGCGCTCCACGGCGCAACCATTCGCGGCGTGGTGTTGGAGAATCTGACGGGTCATCCTCTGATGCGTACCGTCGTGGCCATCACGCCTGTGGCCGGCGGCTCGGGAACGGCGCTTTCCACCCGCACCAATCGATACGGCGCTTTCGAATTTCCGCCGCTCTCGGCCGGCTCGTACCTGGTGAGCGCTGCGCGTCCCGGCTTCGCTCCCACGCACTACGGGCAGAAGGAATGGCGCTCGGCGGGGGTGCCGATCGTCCTCTCCGACACCGACGACACCTTCCTCAATATCCGCATGAAACGCTTCGGCGCAATCGCGGGAACTGTGGTGGACGAAAACGAGGTGGGACTGCCCGAAGTCACGGTCGTGGCGTACCGCAATACGCGCCCGCCCGAATTGGTCGGCAAGGCTGTAACGGACGATCGCGGCATGTATCGTGTCTTCGGCCTCGAGCCCGGCACGTATCTGGTTCGCTCGACTGCGAAGGACTTCTCGAATTTCGCGGGCGGCGCCCATTTCGGCGTCGCGGATGACGGTTACGTGCCGACGTTTTTTCGTCAGACCGGCCGGGTGGACGAAGCCGTCCCTCTGGAAGTCCGTCTCGACGAACAGTCGGAATTCACCAACATCAAAGCCGAGCCGGGGCGATTGCTCTTGATCGGCGGCACGATATTCGCGGGCAACTATCTGGACGCACCACCGACCACGGTAACGCTCGTCTCCGATATGGGCCGCGAAACCATCACCACCACGAACGACTTCCGCTTCAACCCGGTAGCACCCGGCCAGTACGAGCTTTTCGCCGAGACACCGCCCGACCGCCGCGGCAACCGGATGGCCGGCTATCTGGCGATCGCAATGGATCGCGATCGCCCAGATATCCGATTCCCGCTGGCCAGCGTGACTCCGACGTTCTTCCGGGTGCAGGACAGCGGCGGCAAGCCGGTCGATACGCACGATATCAAAATCCAGGCGCGACGCCGCGATGTGGCCGGAACGGATGCTCCGCGGTCGATCGATCCGGCGCGCCAGCAGCTGCTCTCACCCGGACGTTGGGAGTTCTCGATCGCGGCCAACCCGGCATGGTACGTTTCGGGATTCAACGGCCCGGGATACGAGCGCTCTGAGCAAAGACCTCCGGACGGATGGAACGAAGTGATCCTCGGAAGCAATCTCGGGAACTCGGTGACATTCGTCCTGACCTCCGGGCCCGGCTCGCTGCAAGGCGCCGTGACTGCCACGTCCGGTACGCCCGCGCAGGGCGCGCCTGTGTTCCTCGAATCCTATGATCCGCGCGAGCGCCGCCGCCTGAAGGATCTCGCCACCACGCGCACCGACGTCCGCGGCCATTATCAGTTCTTCGGACTGGCACCCGGCAGCTACCGTGTGCTCAGCACATTCGAATACCAGTCGCCTGACGAAGCCGCGGTGGAGCGCACCAATCCCCGCGTCGTGGCCATCGAGGGGGGCCGCAATCAGGTGCAGGATCTGGACCTATTCGTGATTCAGTAATGCCGGCGGTCGTTGACGCCGGCGTGGCTATAGGCTCCGCAGATGGAAGCCTCCGTCCACGTTCAACACGGTTCCGGTCCCGTAATCCAGGAACCCATCCGCGACCGCGCGCACGGCCTTCGCTACATCTGACGGCTCGCCCATGCGCTTCTGTGGCAGCAGACCGCCGGCGATCTTCTCCTCGTAGAGCTGTTCCACTTTGGCGATCATGTCGGTGCGGATGATCCCCGGCCGGATCTCGAATACCTGAATTCCCAGCGCCGCCAGGCGCTGCGCGTAGAGCGCCACCGACATGCTCAGCCCCGCCTTCGAGATGCAGTATTCGCCGCGATTCACCGAAGCGGTGTACGCCGAAATCGAAGTCACGAAGACGATTCGTCCGCTCGAACGCTCGGCCATCCAGCGCGCGGCCTGTTGGGTGAGGAAGTGGGGCCCCTTGAGGTTGGTCGCGATCAGCTCGTCGAAGCTCTCTTCGGTCGCATCGAGCAGGTCGCGGCGTTCGCGCGGCCCCATCCCGGCGTTGTTCACTAGAATGTCGAGCGCATCGAAGCGTTCACGCGCGAAGCGCAGCAGAGCCTCGCGGTCCTCGCGGCAGGCGACGTCGCACGCAAAGATCTCACACCCCGTCTCGGCCCGCAGACTCTCGGCGGCATCCGGACGGCTGCGATAGGTGCCAATAACTCGGTGAGTTTTCGCCAACTCGATGGCGATGGCGCGGCCGATGCCTCGGCTCGCGCCTGTGACGATCGCGGTGGGTTGTGCCAACCCTATATGTTAACCGCGCTGTCGAGCACAAATGTGAGGCGCGCTTCGGACGGAACGCGAACCCGCTCGCCCTTAGTCGCCATTTCGACGCCCGCGCCGGTGGCTGCTCCCGCGCCGGCGCCTACCGCTGCGCCCTTGCCGCCGCCGGCCGCCGCGCCGATGATCGTCCCGAGAGCGGCGCCGATACCCGCCGCCGTCGCGGTCTTCTTGCCGCGCGAATCGCTTTCACGCGTGACCGTCTGGGTGTTGATGTCCACCATGCGGCCATTCACGCTTACCGATTGCAGGGAAAGTGCCAATTCGGCGCGCCCTGTGGCTCTGCCCGACTCCTTCGAATCCACCAGCTTCACCACCACGTCGGCGCCGCGCGGAATCACGGCGTCGCCATTCACCGTTACCGGCTCATCCATAGTCGCGCGGAACGTCTGCCCGACGCTGGCCTTCTCCGAATCCACCGCATCGATCATGCGGATCATCAGGTTCGTACCCGCGGAAAGCTGGATCGGAGCCGGAGGTGCAGGCTGCGGCATCGAGGAGACGGAAGGCTCGGCATCCGGACGCATGATCGGCGGCGCCGGCGCCCGCTGCGCCGGACGGTTCGAGCCGTAATCCGAATCCGCCGAGTCCGAGCGCCGCAGCGTCGGCCGGTTGTCGTCGTAGGTTGAATCGGACGATCCGGAATCGGCGCGCCGCAGCGTGGGGCGATTGTCATTTGAGCTCGCGGAGCCACCGCCGGAACCAGGCGACCGGCGCAGCACCGGGCGATCGCTCGGCGGGGCAACGGTCGTGTCGCCGTTGCCGAATTCGATGCGCGCGATTTCGCTCACCTGGAAGGTTTCGACCTGATCGCCTTCCGCTACTTTTACCTGCCGCGCGTCGCCGCCCAGGTAGGTGCCGTTGACAACGCGTCCGTTTTTCAGCGTTATGACGTCGGCATATGCCGATGCGCAAAGGGCCAGTGCGAGAGCGATGCAGAAGCGCATAGTTGTCCTTTCCTTCTCATTCTACGACGCAGCATCCCCATGGAAGGTTTACAGTATCTTGTGATCTTATCCTTGGAGCTAACCGCTCCCTGACGGTCGCGGCTCTGATATCGACGAACATCCGTAACAGAGCCGCGACCGTCAGGGAGCGGTCGCGATTTGGCTGCGGCGCTCCACTACCCCGCGGCCGGCAGCTCGTGGTTGATGGCTTCCCTGCCCCGAGCGAGGCCGTGCTGATATGCCTTTTCCCGGTCGGCGGCTGTCCAGGCATGGCCGTGATGCAAACGTTCCAGGCCCTTGCCCACCATGTAGGTCCCCGCGAAGGCGATGAGGCCTTTGGGTATCAGGCCGCCGCCGAATGGGATCTTTCCCACCAACTCGCGTGCAATCGCTCGCCAGCCGAATGCCCCCGCCCCGATGGAGAGGATTTCCAGTTTCTGGTGCGTGAACCCCACCGGCTTGCCGCACGCCGCCGCGATCATGAACGCCATCCTCACCTGATTCACCGTGAGGAACGCCGTGTCCGATGCCCATTCGCCGAACGCCCATGGCAGTTCAACCAGGCTCGGAATGACGTCGGGCAGCGCCGTCGTGATGGCGAACAGGCCGTTTTCCCGCGCCACCGAGTTTATGATGCGATCGATTACGTGCTTCCGCATGCCAGGAAACTGCCGGGCCAGCGGCAGGGCGTACTCCTCGTGGTCGCGCGTGATCTCGTCGACCGTGCGCTCGGGGGCGTCATCATACAGCGTGTAGCCGCCCTGCGGCACCGGGAGATGCGAATCGTAAAGCACGAGGTCGACACGTGCCGGTGCGTCCGGCGCGGCTGCCCGATACGCCAGCGAGTTCGCCATGCCGCGAACCCCGAGTATTTCCTCCATGCGCTCGAACCGCGCGTCGGTGTCAGCGATCAGCCCGACGTGTACCGGCCGTTCGGAGCGGCCGCGGACTTCATCGGGATTCAGCAGCGAAACCGCCGCGCGCACCTGCTTCAAAGCTTTGAGCATAGGATCAACGGGGCCGCTCGGCGCCGCGAAGGCGAAACATCACTTCCAGGCCCTTCCGCCATTCTACCGCCAGTCCGATTCTCTCCACGTCGATCGCGGGTGAGAAAAAACTCAGTACGATCTCCGTGGTCGGGTGAAATTCGAGCGATGGCGCGACCAACAGCAGCCGTGGTGGATCGCCGCGTAAAGCCGCGCCGGGAAAATATCCGAAACGGCCAAATTCTGCCCGATCCAGGTGCCACTTCACTCGAATCCAATAATCCAGCGCCTGAAGCGGCAGGTGAGGGTCGGCCGAGGCTTTCAGCTCGACAACCGCTAGTCGCCCGTTGCGATCGACCGCCAACAGGTCCATGATGCCGCGCTCGCCGCCCGCGAAGGCCGGCACTTGCCCGTAAACCGGTTCATGCAGCAGCGTGGCGTCTATCGTCTCAATCTGCGCGCGCGCTTGTGATTCTAGCCATGCCTCCGGAAACTGACGATAGAACGGATGGTTCCTGTCGCGAGCGTCGGCTGAGCGGGCCCGTTCCAACTCGCTCACCAGCGCCCCAATCTCACGCAGATGATGCTGGCGCGCGGGGATCCGCTCCGCCAGTCCGAAGCGCAGCTCACCCGCGGCGATCTCCGCGAACTCGATGCCGCGCACGCGCAGGCTCTCGCGGCCGTCGTGCTTGGGCACGCGTTCCACGCCCGGCAGCGACGTAATGTCGCGCCATGCATCGGCACAATTGGGCTCCGGCCGCCGGCAGGGCTCGAGGCGTGTATCGAGATTGCCGCGGTCGTGGGGATCGACGGCCGTAACGTCATCCTGATCGGTGTATCGGAACAGCTCGAAGCGCGCAGCTGCTGGATTCAGGCAGAGCAGCCGCAGTGCCGTACAGCTTTCGGCCCCTTCGGGGACGTAGATCGCTAAGCCCTCCAGGGTCACGCGCCGCTCGCGCGAGCGCAGGTACGCCAGCCAGATCAGGCCGAAGGTCAGGACCGCTGACGCGTCGCCATCGGGCGGGCACGCGATGGCCGCCCAGCCGTGCTGCCCATGGCGCAGAAAGGCGCGGGCAAACGCCGGCGAAAGACTGTGCTCCAGGTCGGCTTCGGCGCTGAGTTCCGCGAGTGTCCATTGCGGGAACTGCCGGCGCAGGAACAGGCGAAAGCGCTCGCGCAGCACCAGCCGGCCTCCGCGCCGGCTCATATCGGCGCCAGAGCGCCGCGAGACATCGAGCAGAAACACGCGTCCTTCCTTCCGCGCAAAACGCTCGACAACCAGTTCCAGCCGCCCAGCGGTGCTCTCGTCAATTCCAGTGACGCGGCGCGTGAGATTGCGACGCGTGTCCCACGCCTGCAGTGTGAGATGAGACCCGCGCATTCCGAGATCAAAGTTCTCAGACGTAAGCGGCAGGAGCTCTTCGCCAGGTTCCAGGAGTACCGGTTGACGGCAATTTGCGAGGAAAGCCTCGATGACCGCGCGAATCTCCTCGGCACTGCGGCCCGGAGTTCGCCGCGCAGGCGGCATGGGAAACGCGATTATAACGCGGGGCGAGGCTTGCGCTTGTTCACCGAAATTTGAGTTGAGCTGGTATACACTGATGGGAACCTACGCCAGCAAAGGAGTGGAACAACTCTATGGCTCACCGCCTCATCTCCGGCCTGGTGCTTTCCGGACTGCTGGCCGTCCCGGTCGCCGCGCAGCCACCCGAGGGCTATCTCGACATCCAAGTCGCGAAAGTCAAGATGGGGAAACGCGCCGAATTCGACGCCATCAACAAGCGCTTCGCAGAGATCAACCGTAAGAACAATGGCGACAGGTGGCTCGCCTACGAGAACTGGTATGGCGGCGGTAACACCGTATACTTTGTATCCTCGCGTCCTAACTACGCCGGCGTCGCCGAGGCTCTCAAAGCGTTTCAAGGCGCTCTCACGAAAGCTCTCGGCCCGGCCGGCGCGAGCAAGATACTAAACGACTGGGACACGACCGTCGACTCCGAGGAGATGCAACTGCGCCGCCGCCGATGGGATCTGAGCGCAGGCGCTCCCGCCAATGCGGAAAGCTATAACCGCATCGTCGGACAGGCGCGCTTCCTGCGAATCGCCGTCGTGCGCGTCCGTCCGGGGCGGCTGCTTCAATTCGAAGCTCAACTCAAACAGACTAGGGCCGCGCAGGAGCGTGTGAACGAGGGGTTTCCCGTGTTCGTCAGTCAGTCCGTGGCCGGACAGCCGGCCGGCGTCTTTTACATCACCACACTGCTTAAGAGCCTGGAGGACTTGGATAAGGTGAAACCGATTCAGGAAGTCCTTGGCCCGGATTATGCCAGTTACCAGGCCGCCAGCGCCGAAAACACCGCCGCGACCGATATCCTGATCTGCCGATTCCTACCCGAACTGAGCAACGCGCCCGAGGAGATCGCCGCTGTCGACCGCAAGTTCTGGCGTCCCGCTCCGACACCGCCGGCCGCGCCGAAAGCGCTCGGAGCGAAGTGAGCACCTAGCCTCGGACAGGGTGCGCCAATCCTCTGTGTGCCAATGACTTACGCTTGACCCCAATTTCCGTGCATCTTCTCCTCCCCGGATCAGCGGTGTTCCTGGCCGATGCTAAAATAGTTCGATCTTATAGCCGTCATGTGCATCCGTGCCGTACTCCTGAGTTTCGCGCTGACGTGGTCGTGTGCCGCGGCCGGCAAGACCACGCTCACGCCCGAACAACGCAAACTGAACATTGAGTCCTTCGAATACGTATGGACTACCGTGCGCGACAAGCACTGGGACCCCAAACTGGGCGGCCTGGACTGGAAGGCTGTGCACGATGAGCTTCGTTCTGCCATCGAAACGGCCGACACGCCGGAACAGGCGCGCGAAGTCATGAGCTCCATGTTGCGTCGCCTTCACCAGACGCACTTCGGCATCTTTCCCGCCGACGTCTACGGCGAGATGAAAGGCTCCCAAGGCAAAGATGACGAGAGCAGTGACAACGCTGACGGCAATCCCGGCATCGATCTCCGCATAGTCGACGGCCGCGCTGTCGTGACCGCCATCGCGCCGGACTCACCCGCCGCCACGGCCGGCATCAAGCCCGGCTGGGAGATCGTCAGGATCGGCGGTAAGGAGCTCGCCAAAAGCATTGACCGCATCGACCGCAAACTGGCCGTTACCACGCTGCATGAATTGATGCTCACGCGCGCCATCGGAGAACGCCTGGACGGCGATGCCGGCACACAGGTGAAAATCGAATTCCGCGACGGCGCCGGCCGGCGCCTGGAGCGCACCATCGAGCGCGTCAAGCCGCGCGGCGCTGTGGCACACCTCGGTAACCTGCCTCCGCTCCACTTCTGGGTAGAGCAGCGTAAGCTCACGCACGATGTCGGCTATCTGCGCTTCAACATGTTTTTCGAACCCGAGGCGCTCATGTCCGCCGTCTCCGCGCTGATGAAGGATTGCGCCGCCTGCCGCGGAATCGTCATCGATCTGCGCGGAAACCCCGGCGGTATCGGTGGACTCGCTATGGGCCTTGCCGGCTGGTTCACGGACCGCTCCGGCACACAGCTCGGCACGATGTACATGCGTACCGCCCACGTCAACTTCGCTATCTTCGCACGCCCCAATCCGTTTCGCGGGGAGCTGGCCGTGCTGGTGGACGGTTGCTCGGCATCCACCTCGGAGATCTTCGCGGGCGGATTGCAGGATCTCAAGCGCGCCCGTATCTTCGGAACGCACACGGCCGGCGCGGCCCTGCCTTCCGTGATCGAGCGATTGCCCAATGGCGACGGCTTCCAGTACGCCATTGCAAACTATATCTCGCAGGGCGGAAAACCGCTGGAAGGGATCGGCGTCACTCCCGATGAAGAAGTGAAGTTGACACGTCGCGCCCTACTCGATGGAAATGATCCCGTCCTCGACCGGGCTCTGGCCTGGATCGGTACTGCGAAGAATTAAAGGAGTCTATATGAAGTGCACTCGTACGATACTCAAGCTGGCCCTCGGGGCAGTGGCCCTGGTGCCGCTATTCGCCGCCGACACGCTGCCCAAAGCCGATACCATTCTCGACAAGACGGCAGACGCCATGGGCGGCAAGGCTGCCTATGACAAGCTTCACAGCATGGTGGTTACCGGAAGCATGGAAGTGAAGGGCATCGGAATCAAAGGCAGCCTGACGTCTTACCACGTTGCGCCCGACAAAATGCTGGTCGAAGTGACCATCCAGGGCATCGGCACGATTAAGGACGGCTCCGACGGCAAGATCGCCTGGGAGCTTTCGGCCATCCAGGGTCCTCGCATCAAAGACGGCGACGAAAAGGCCATTGCTTTGCGCGAGGCCGATTTCACGGGGGGGGTTAACTGGCGTAAGCACTACAAAGAAGTCGTGACATCCGCAATCGAGAAGGTGGACGGGAAGGACTGCTACAAGATCGTGATGACGCCCAACGACGGTCCACAAGAAACGCATTACGTCGAGAAGGAAAGCAACCTGCCGGTGAAGATGACGATGACCATGAAGGGCCCAATGGGCGAGATTCCTCTTGAGGCGACGATGGGCGATTTCCGCAAGGAAGGCAATCTCCTGATGCCGCACAAGACCATTCAGAAAGCCGCCGGTCAGGAAATCGCCATCACGTTCGATACCGTCCAGTTCAACGTAGACGTTCCGAAAGACAAATTCGACCTGCCAGACGAGATCCAGCAGCTACTCAAGAAATAGCCCGCGCGTACAGTCCCTTCTCCGCAATGTAATCCAATACGGCCGGCGGCACCTCCGCCGGCCGTAGTCCCTCCGCTAATTCACGCCGTATCTCCGAGCTCGAAACAGGCATCTCGATCGTGTCCAGCCGTGAAGCGCGAACCTCCGGCGGCGTTTCATATTCGTGGCCGGGACGGCTCACCACCAGAAACGCTACGTCCCGAGCCACATCGCGCCATCGATGCCATGTACGGATCTCGGCAAACGCGTCGGCGCCGATGATAAAAAACAGCTCGTCTGAGGGTCGAAGGCGAACGCGCAGCTTCTCGATAGTGAGGATGGAATAGCTGCGCTCGGTCGCCTCTTCTAGCCGCGATACTTCGAATCGCGGATCGCCCGCGCAGGCGATCTCGGCCATACACACCCGGTCTTCGTAGGGAGCGTGCGTCAGCCCGCCCTTATGCGGCGGGTGCGCGGCGGGCACGAACAGCACGCGGTCCAATTGGAAATGGTCCGCTGCCAGCCGGGCGATCGCAAGATGAGCGTTATGGATCGGATCGAAAGTGCCGCCGAAGATGGCCAGCCGCATGGACGTGGCCGCGCTTATTGCGGCCGCTCGATCTTCACGGAATTGACACGGACCTCTTTCAGAGGCCGGTCCTGAGCGCCGCGCGGCAGTTCGGAAATCTTCTTTACCACATCGTAGCCTTCCACTACTTCGCCGAACACGCTGTGTCGGTTATCGAGCCACGGCGTGGCGGCAACGGTAATGAAGAACTGGCTGCCATTGGTGTTCGGCCCCGCATTCGCCATGGAAAGTACGCCCGGCTTGGTGTGCTTCAGATCGGGATGAAATTCGTCGGCGAAGCGGTAACCGGGACCGCCGCGGCCCGTTCCTTCAGGGTCTCCACCCTGAATCATGAAGTCGGGAATCACCCGATGGAAAATGGTGCCGTCGTAAAACGGCTTGCCGGTCTTCTTCCCCTCGGCTAAATCCAGAAAGTTTTGGACCGTTTTGGGCGCGCGGTCCTCGAATAGCTTGATCTTGAACTTCCCTTCGGTGGTATCGAATGCGGCGTAGATTTCGTTAGCCATCAATGCGATTGTACTATGGCCCCAGCGAACGTCGGGTCCGCCTGTGGTTCGGATAAACCCGCCGTAAATACAAAACGCAGGGCTGTAAACACTAGCAGTCGCCCCGCGACGCCACACTTGCAAAATCTTCCGGATAAAGTGAATCGCATAAACGGAAATCGGGGGTCATTCCCCAACCGCACGATACCCTCCGCTTGACTCCACGTCCAAGTCCGTGATAAATATTTCCGAAAGCGATTACAAAATGGTTTAGGCGATTTCGGTCGCTGGCCAGGGGTCGTTGTCAATGGGGTCTGCCGCGCTCGCGCGGAACGAGAGGAGTTGTACATGCAGGTTAAACGCTTTAAACGTCTCATAGGGATTTTACTGGCGCTGTGTCTCGCAGGACTGGCTCCGGCCCTGTGGGCGCAGACTGGCACCACCGGGTCGATCTCGGTGACGGTGCTCGACCAGAGCGGCGGGATGGTTCCCGGCGCACAACTGCAACTGAAGGATACGCAGACTAACGTAGTGGTCAAGGCCGAGACCCAAAATAACGGCGTCTACACGTTCCCCAGCCTACCGTTCGGAACATATGAGCTGACGGTCACCAAGGAAGGCTTTGAGAGCCAGACGTTTCCGTCAGTGCAGGTCCAGACCGCGCGCACAACGGCTGTGAGCGCGAATCTAAAAGTGGGAACTACGACAGCGAATGTGACTGTGATTTCTGCCGAGACGCCGCTAGTCGAGCCGGACAGCAGCGCGATCGTCGACACGGTGGATACCAAGCAGGTGGTAAACCTCCCGGTGGGCGGCCGAAGCGTGTTCACGTTCGCACTGCTGGTGCCCGGATGGTCCTCAACAGGAGCGAACAGCCAGACCGGGACGTTCGACAACATGCCGGGAGGCGCCATTCAGAGCGCCGACTACGACGGCACTCCGGCCAATGCCAGCCGTTTCCGCAGCAGCGGATACGCGTACGGCAGTTCTGCGGTATCGCCCCGCATCGAAAACATCCAGGAAATGACCATCTCGACGGCGCAGTTGGACCTGAGCGGCTCCGGGACTTCGGCCATGCGGATCAATATGGTCACCCGCCGCGGCACCAATGCTTTCCATGGCCGGCTGTTCGAGGATTTCCGCAACACCGATCTCAACGCCAATTCGTGGTTCAACAACAATCATGGCCTGCCCACCAGCATCCTCAAGCTGAACGACTTCGGTGGCAGCGTCGGCGGGCCGATCTGGAAGAACAAGCTGTTCTTCTTCGGCACCTATGCGGAATCGATTCAGCCGCGCTTCAGCACCGTCACGGCAACGGTGTTGAGTCCGCAGGCCCAGCAGGGGATCTTCCAGTACAAAGACTCGACGGGCGCGACTCAGTCAGTGAACCTGATGACGCTCGCGGGAGGAGCGGGCGCCCCGTCCACGGTGAACCCGCTGGTCGCTACCCAACTTCAGAAGATCAACGGGTCGCTGAGCGCCGGATCGCTCACCCCCACATCCGATCCCAACCTGCAAACGCTAGCCTGGGGCAATCCCAGCCGGACGACGACATATTATCCGGCGCTGCGGTTCGATTTCTACGCGACCGAGAACGTGCGGCTCAACCTTTCGTACTCGCAGACGAAAGCGAACAATTATCACACCTACGCGCCGATCTTCCCGGGCGGAGTCGATCCGCTTGACAACTCTTCCAGCGGCAGCAACAACAAGATCGCCGGCTTCGGCGTCGATTGGACCATCCGTCCCACGCTGCTTAACTCATTCCATTTCGGCTATCTCTACCAGTACAGTGACTTCTCGCCGGAAAACCTGGGTATCGACCTGTCCTCGATTTACGTGCAGAACTGGAATTACGGCACGAGCCTCTACGGCGCCGGCATTTATCCGCGCACCGCAATTTCGTCGCTGTATTCGCCGCTCACGTTTAACGACAGCCTCAACTGGCAGCGTGGCAACCACTCGTTCACTTTCGGCGGCGGCTGGTTCCGCGAGCATGATCTCTACTGGAATGGGCCTGGGGGCTTCCCCTACCTGACTATGGGAATCGCCGGAAACGACCCGCTGGGCGCTACCTTTACCTCGGCGCTCAAGAGCCTCAATACAACGCAGTTGGGCAACGCGGAGAACCTCTATGCCGAGCTTACCGGCAGAATCTCCGCCGCCGGACTGAACTCGCCCGGCCGCCCGCTCGATCCGAGCACGAAGCAATACAAACCCTTCGGCCAGTACAATCTCGATGAGCTGATGACTACTGGCAACGTTTTCGCGCAGGACCGCTGGCGCATCACACCCACCCTCACGCTGAACTATGGGCTGCGCTGGGATATTGTGGGCGATGACAACGATGTCAACGGCGGCTACAGCAGCATCGCTTCGCTAGCCGATTTTTGGGGTCCGACGCCGGTGGGCGCGATCTTCCAGCCTGGTGTTTTGGGCGGCGTGAATAACCCAGTCTTCACCGCCAAGAAGCACGTCTACCATACATCGTATAAGAATTTCCAACCCGCCATCGCGCTGGCGTGGAGCCCGCAAACCGAAGGCTTGCTCGGCAAGATCTTCCCGAAAAACAAGACCGTAATCCGCGCCGGCTGGTCGCTTCGCAACTACCAGGAAGGCCAGCAGAACTTCTGGGCGTGGGGCTCGAACTCCGGCCTGTTCTTTTATCAGCAGGGCACACTCTCTCCGGATACTTCGGGTGCTATCGGTACGTATCAACCGGGAACACTCTCCCTCGGGCAGCCACTGCCGGCATATAACCTGACGCCGGCCCAGTGGTCCTCTTCCGTTCCTGCTTCTGCTCTGTCGTTCGGCGGCAACTCGTTCTACGGCATGAATCCGAATATCCGTGAGCCGTATGTGGAATCGTGGAACATCGGCATCCAGCGCCAGTTGACGCAAGGCACCGCACTCGAAGTGCGCTACGTAGGCAACATGTCGCAGCACTCGTGGATGAGCTACAACATCAACGAGCGAAACATTTTCGAGAATGGATTCTTGACGGAGTTCCAGAATGCCCAGAAAAACCTGACGATCAATCAGGCCAACGGTAAGGGCAACACATTCGCCAACAACGGATTGGCGGGGCAATCGCCGCTGCCGATCTTCACAACGGCCTTCGGCAGCCCCACGTCATCGAACTTCACCAACGGCTCGTATATTACCAACCTGCAAACGGGCGCTGCCGGTTCGATGGCGGGCACGTTGGCCAGCAGCGTCAGCTTCTTCTGCAACATGGTGGGATCGAGCTTCTCGCCGTGTGCGACGCGCGGTTATACGAATCCTGGAACGTACCCCGTCAACTTCTGGGAAGTGAACCCGTACACCACCGGCAGCAGCCTGAATTACCTGGATGCAGCCGGCCACTCCAACTATCATTCGATGCAGGTTGAATTGCGGCAGCGGCTCGATCATGGCATGCAGTTCAACATCAACTATACGCTGGCAAAGTCCCTCGTGCTTGGACCGGTTAATGCTTACCAGGCGAACGCCGGCGCAGCAGCGGGCGGACTGGCGGGCCTCTACCTCACGGACCGAAACTTCCGCCTGAACTACGGCCCGAGCGGTTTTGATATCCGCCAGGTGCTGCATGCGAGCGGCACCTACGATCTGCCGTTCGGTAAAGGCAAGAGGTACCTGAGCTCGAGCAAACTGGGAGACGAGATCCTCGGCGGCTGGACGCTCGGAACCATCTTCGTCATTCAGAGCGGCAGCCCGACGCAGTTGAGCGGCGGCTACCTGACTGTCAACGGCAACGACGCGGGTGTAGTTCTCAACGGACCGCTCTCGCAACTGCAAAACAACATCGGCGTGTATAAATCCGGCAATCCATGGGTCTATACCGTCAACCCGAGCGTCATTCAGGCGAACGGTCAGGTGAACCAAAGCCTGATGTCGCCCGCCAGTACGCCGGGCATATGGGGCTATCGCGGTTTCGTCTATGGACCGCGCTGGTGGAACGATGACTTCTCGCTCAACAAGGCGATCCCGATTCACGAACGGTGGCATTTCACATTCCAGGCGCAGTTCCTGAACCTGTTCAACCATCCCACGTTCAACCTCGGCGGCATAAGCCCGCAGGCGCTGAACTTCGCACAGTCGACGGGCGGACCCACCTCGGCGCGTCAAATCGAACTCCGCGCCAACCTGGAGTTCTAACCCGATCCACAGGAGGAAACAATCGCGGGGCAGCCTCTAAACGGCTGCCCCGTATCCGTTTACAATATTGAATGCCATGAACCTGGAAGAGGTGGCGCGCCGGGCCAAGGTTTCCACTGCCACGGTCTCACGCGTCATCAACAATGCCTCGGTCGTCAAGAGCTCTACGCGCACGCGCGTAATGAAGGCCATTGAGGAGCTGCGGTATCATCCGAACCTTCATGCCCGCAACTTGGCCGGTGGCAAGAGCCGGACATTCGGCATCATCGTCTCGAATCTCGAAAACCCGTTCTTCTTCGATATCTACAAAACCATCGAGGCGGATGCGCACTCGCTGGGGTTCGAGGTGGTCATGGCCAACACGGACTACCGCGCCGAACAACTGGTGAAGAGCATCCGGCTGATGATCGGGCGGCGGGTCGCAGGGCTGGCGGCGATCGTCTCCGAAATGGCGCCGGAGCTGGTTCACGAGCTGGTCGAAAGCCGCATTCCCGTGGTGTTCTACGATGTGGGCTCGGCGTACAAGAACATCACCAATATCCGCGTGAACTACTCGCGCGGCATCGAAAAGGTCATCAGCTACCTGCACAGCCTTGGACACCGCAAGCTCGGATTCGTTGGGCACCACGCCATGCTCGGCCCCATCAACGAGCGCATGCGCGCGGTAATGGATTCAGTGGCACGGAATCCGGAGCTCGAAGTCCGCACTGCCGCCGACGCCGACACGCTCGATGGCGGCCGTCAGGCGACGCGTACTCTTCTCGCGTCGGACTTCAATCCAACGGCAATCATCTGCGTCAACGACATCACGGCCGTCGGCGCGCTGGCCGCTCTGCGCGAACGCGGCCTGCGCGTGCCCGAAGATGTTTCGGTAACGGGATTCGACAACGTGAAGCTGTCCGAGTTCTGCTACCCTGCTTTGACCACCGTGCACATTCCTCGCGAACGCATCGGCCACATCATATGCGAACGCCTGATTTCTCTGAAGGACAACCCGGAGGAATTGGGCCCGGAGATCGTGATCGACCCCGAGTTCGTGGTGCGCGATTCGACGGGTCCAGCGAAGAAGACAAGCTAGGTATTCACCGCCGAGACACAGAGGCGCAGAGAAACACATCCAAAACGGAGCATAGATTTTGGAATTCTCTGTGTCTTTGTGTCTCTGCGCTGAGAAATCCGGCCGCCTACTCCTCCGCCAGTTCGAACCCGTGATCCGCGATGCCGGCGTGCAGGGTGTCCGACTCGTGCCTGTGGAGCGCGAAGATCTGCCGTACCAGGTCGCAGACGCGTTCGTACCCGCGCTCGTAGAACACCAGAATGGAAGGCCCGGCGCCGCTGAGCACACAGCCGAGCAGACCCGGCGCGCGCAGCTTCAGAATTTCGTCGAGCCCCGGCACCAGCGGCACGCGGTAGGGCTGGTGGAAACGGTCCTCCAGCGCCGCCGGGAACGCCCATGTGGCGCCCGCCGCCAGGGCCGCAATCAGCAATGACGCCCGCTGCACGTTGAATACGGCGTCTTCGCGGCTGTAGCCTGCAGGGAGCACGGCGCGCGCCTTGGACGTCGGCAGATCGAAATCGGGCACAACGACAGCCACGCCGAAGCGCTGAGGCAGCTCCAGCCGTACGGCCCGCGCCACGCCGCCATTATCGATCGCGCTCGCCACAATCGAACCAAGCGTGCACGCCGCGACGTTATCGGGATGACCTTCCAGCCGTGCTGCTTCGTCCAATATGCGCAGCGGCTTCCACCCGAGATCGAGCACCAGGTCGGCGATGACGACACCCGCCGTCAACGCCGCCGCACTCGACCCGAGTCCCTTGCCGATGGGAATGTCATTGTGGATTTGCAGCTCGATAGGAGGCATCTGGCAGCCGTGATTGGCCGCGACGGTCTCCGCCGTCTGCCAGATCATGTTTTCGGCCGTGCTCGGGATGATCTCGGCGTCGCGCCCGGTGGCGCAGATGCGCAGTTGGTCGCTGCGCCGGAACCGGCAGGTCAGGTAGACACCGAGAGCCATGCCGAGCGCGTCGAATCCGGGCCCCAGGTTGGCGCTCGATGCCGGCACCCGGACCTTGAACCATGACATATGAAACGAAAATTATCGCATGCGGCCCTCTCAGCCATGAGCTATGAGCTATGAGCTGTGAGATAAAGCCGCGCGGGTCAGCTCAAAGCCCACAGCTCTAAGCTCACGACTCATTGCGGCGTTACGGAACTCTCACAACCGAGAAATTGGTCAGCGCCAACGAATCGCCAATCTGAGCGATGCTTCCCAGGAAGCTTACCGTAACTCCCGCGCTGTAGTTATCCGACGAACTCGCAGCGCTGGCAGCAAGCGCCAGTGCGGTGCCCCAACTTTCTGCGCTGAGTTGCGCACCGCTCGCCAGGACAGCCGCTGCTCCCCGTCCGGACACCAGCTTCTCGCCGGTCGCCGCGTCGCGATGCACCAGCACCGTGGCGCCCCAATCCACCTCGACCGAAAAACCACCGGCCGTTCCAGGGTGCGCGTAGTCGAACCGGACCTCGACCCGGTCTCCCGCCGCGAGCACCCCGGCCGGAATATTGCATCTTCCCAACACCGTGAGCGTCGTGGTGGTCGCGCTGGTACCTGTGCCGCTGCACAGCACCTGAGTAGACGAGAACGTCGCGCCGGGCGCCGAATCCTCGCCTGTGCCGTTCAACCGATAGCTGGCAAGCAACGTATCGCCCGGCAGCGGCGTCGCCGGCGCGACGAACGTCACAGTGCTACCGCTCACCGCGTAGTCCTGCCCGATCTTTTGCAGCATGCCGTTGCGATACACCGCGAGGCTGCTCACCGGATCGGGAACCGCCGAGAGCCCAAAGACCGTGTTCGATCCGTCTACGATTCCCGCGGGAGCTTCGGCATCCACGAACGAAGGCGCGTTCGCTGCGGCGCACGGCCCCGACGAGCCATCCACATGCACGCAGTCCGTTGGATTTCCCGCGGCCGTTGAAATCAGGCCACTCGAATCCACAACAGCCGTACGCCCGGGCGCAAACGTCGGACTCTTCACCGGCCGTGCTCCCAAATCGGCGACCAATCCGGTTACGTTCGCCTCCGTAATCCCGTTTGTGTCATTCGAAACCGTCCCCGTTAGCGCGCCCGAGGCCGTCCGCACATCGCGGACTCGCAGCGGCGTCGGGCTCGACGGGACACTCCAGCTTTCCTGAAACTGCACGCGTCCATCGCTGTTGTACGTCACCGTGTAAACCGATGACGGCGAGCTGGTCGTGGTCGGCACAAGCTGCACTCTCAGCAAACCGTCCTGTACCTTCACAGTCGTGCTCTGCGTTACGATGGCGGAACTGTCGGCGGCCTGAAAGCTGTTCCAACTGATGATGAGCACTCCATTGAAGCGAGTACCGTCGGCTTTATACAGCACGTCCTGAATGGTGGTGAGCGGCGGGGCGGCAACAACGGCACCGGCAAGCAATACAGCCGCGGCCAGCGCGCGGCAAAGTCGGCGAAACATGAGATCCTCCCTTTCGCCCCCAGTCTAGGCATGCGATATCCGCAAAAACAGGCCATTTCCTTTGCTGTGCCATGGCAAACTGCTGCCGGGTAACCACTTACACACAGCGAACAACGACGCGTCGCTTGTGACCCGCAACAAGCGCGCCGCCGGCGTGTTATATTCTTCACGATTGAAAGTTCACGTGCGCAACCAGACCAGGGGTAGTGTGTTGGGCCAGGCTGTCGATGTCGCAGACACCAGCGCCAAGCGCCGCGTGGGTTTGTTGAAACATGATCGGCTGGAAAGCGGGACGGGCTTATGGATCGTGCCTTGCGAATCGGTGCATACGTTCTTCATGAAATTCCCTATCGACCTGGTCTATCTCGATAAGCGGCGCAAGGTGCGCAAGGTTCGCAATGCCGTTCCCCCATGGCGGCTTTCGGCGTGTTTCACGGCGCATTCGATTTTGGAGTTGCCTGCCGGAACGGCCGCCCAAACGGGAACCCGGGTAGGCGACGAACTTTCGATCGACAAAGTGGAATGACACTCCGATTTTTATTAGCGGCGGTGGCGGTGGTAGGATGCTCCTGCACCCACACGCCCGTCACGCGCAATGTGGCTCCGCCTGCGCCGACCCCCGTAAGCGCCTTCGACCGCCAGATTCGCAATGCGCATGACGCCGGCGATGGCGACTACCAGTTGCGGACCCTGCGTGAGCGCGTGGCCGCGGAGCCCGACAATCCCGCCGCGCGCCTGGAACTCGCCAAGGCGTATCGCGACCGTGGCTATCCGGACGTGGCGCTCGAAATCCTTCGCCTCGCCGCAACCCGGTTTCCCGAATCGGGCGAAGTGGAACTGGCCCTGGTGCGCCAACTGCACGAGTTGAAACAGCCAAACGAGGCTGTCGCCAACCTGCAGGTATTTCTGAAGCAGCATCCGCAGAACGGCGCTGAATACTACTCCTGGCTCGGCATTCTGTGGGATCAAATGGGCCAGTTGCCCACAGGCGAGCAGGCGCATCGCCAGGCAATTGCACTCGCGCCCAGCGCCGACTACCTGCACAACAATCTGGGCTATAACCTGCTGGAGCAGCGGAAAAACAGCGATGCCGCCGCTGAATTTCGCGAAGCCCTGCGGCTCAATCCGGCGTCCCAATTCGCCCGTAACAATCTGGCGATGGCTCTCGCCGGTGACAACCGGAGTTCCGAGGCGGTCTCCAACCTGCAGGCCGGCACCGACCCAGCAACCGCCCACAGCAACCTGGCAGCAGTGCTCATGGAAAAAGGGAACTACGCCGAGGCCCGGAAGGAATTAGACATAGCCTTGGGTTATAATAGTTCGCACCCCGCAGCGCTAAAGAACCTCGAACTGCTCTCGCAACTGGATGGAAGCCCGGCCACGCTTCCGGTTTCACGTGCCGCGCCGGAGGGAACCCGTTGGCAGCGCTGGACGCTGGGAATTAAGAAGCTGTTTGTGGGACCGTTGGACGACACACAAACGAAACAGGCGGCCGAGTCCGCGACGCACTAGCTTTCAGGAAGGAACCATGAAGCAACTCGCACTACACTTGATCCGCGACGAACAAGGTCAGGACCTTGTGGAATACGCCCTGATCGTGGCCGCCGTCGGCCTGGCCCTGATCACCACCGTCAACCAGCTGTCGCAGGGCATTGTGAGCTTGTACCAGAGCATCACGGGCGATCTCTCCAGCATCGGTACGCCGGCCACCTAGCGTTTACTGGAAAGCATCCGGTCCAATGGTAGCCGAGGCGCAGGAGCGGGTTCGTATCCGGAGCCTTACCGCGCCGCGGGGCCGCATCGCAGCTGTGGCCCCCGACCTCGCGCTGGTGGCAGCCTGCGTGACCCTGTTCTACTGCCTGTTCCTGTTCGAAGGATACCGTCAACTGTTTCGCGACTCAGACGCCGGTTGGCACATTCGCACAGGCGAGGCCATCCTGGCCACCGGAACGCTTCCCCATTCCGATCCCTACTCCTTCAGCCGTCCCGGGCAGCCGTGGTTTGCCTGGGAGTGGCTTTCCGACGTCATAACCGGCGCCGTTCACCGCTCAGCCGGTCTCGGTGGAGTGGCATTGTTCTACGCCACGGCCATCGCAGCGGGCGTGTGGCTCTGGTTCCGCCTGCACTGGATCGTTGGAGGCAACTTCTTTTTCGCCGCCGGCATGGCGCCCCTGCTGCTCACTACCTGCTCGCTGCATTGGATGGCGCGCCCGCACGTAATCGGCTGGCTGTTTCTGCTGCTGACGATGATCTTCGCCGAGCGTGGGCGGCCGAATCTGGTCACGATCGCGTTGTTCTCGGCTTTGTGGGCCAACATGCACGCCAGCTTTTTTCTGGCGCCGGTGATCTTCGGGATTTACGGTAGCGTCGGCGGCCCACAGCGGCGGCAAGAGCGCCGGCGTTACCTCCTCGCCGCTGTCTTCTCGGCCATCGCTCCGCTCGCAAACCCGTA
>Ga0126381_100001589_pt1 | contig 24274 bp, 23 predicted proteins | sample PanSoiMetPlot_28_FD_96465 | JGI IMG/M metagenome (GOLD analysis project Ga0126381, IMG submission 96465) | Tropical forest soil microbial communities from Panama - MetaG Plot_28 | ecosystem: Environmental > Terrestrial > Soil > Tropical forest > Bulk soil | place: Panama | collected 2016-02-17 | reverse complement strand
GCTTCGGCGCTGTGATCCTTTGCCGCCTTGGCGCGGCTGACAGGCAAGAGCGGGAAGACAGGTGCCGCCACAAGGGCGAGGCCGAGCTTGTTGAGCAGGCTGCGGCGAGATGTGTGGGTCGCCAGTCGTCGCGTGAGGCTTTCGCCGACTTGATCAGGCTGGAATATCTTCCTCATACGGGCTCTCCCCAGGATGCTTTGGTTGATCAGGCGGTCTTCTGCTTGAGGCTGACGATGTAATCCTGCACCGATTCCAGTCCCATTTCGTGGGCAACCACGAGGCTCTCCAGGTGCTCTCGGCTGTTCACCAGGCCCTTCGAAACAATTTTTCCGTCATGATCGATCAGCACCGCGTGTGGAAGCTTGTCCACTTGGTAGGCATGCCCGACGTCGGGCCCGTTTACGAACGGAATGCCGGAAATGCCAAGCGCGGAAATCATAGCCACTTGATCCTCTAATTTATCATCGCCAATGAAGACAACATCCAGGGTCTCTCGTTGAGCGAAAGACTTCACGGCCGGGACAAGTTGCTTGCACATTGGGCAAACGGGCGAGACGAACATCAGCAATTGCAGGCGGTCTTTTGCCTTGGCTCGGCCGATGGCAACTTGAGCGCCATCGATCGTCGTCAGATTCAACACGGGCGCCGATGTGCCGACAGCCGGTCCGCCAGCCGTTGTCAGGGCGCCCGCGGGAGCGATCCGCATGTGAAGCACGCCAACCTGACGGGCAAGGGCGAGGAGCGCCACGCCAAGTCCGACGAGGAATATCCAGCAGAACACCTGAGAAATGATGAGGGCGACGAGCATTGATCTACGCAACGGTTCGGTTGAAGCCCGGCAGCGAAGCGAGCGTGTTGAAGAGCAGGTAGAAAAGGTAGGCCGTGGCACCCGCCAATCCGCCGACGGCGATCAGGGGAAGGGACGAAGTCGAAGCCTCGGGAAGCGCCGGAAGGAGCAGCAGGACAAGACCAAGATTACGGGCGACCAGAGACCATCGCAGCGTTTGGCGCATGGTCGCCTGATGGCAGCCGCAGTCGATGTGGGATCGGCCCCGCCGCAAGTTGACAGCCATCGCCCAGGCGAAGACGGACAGCAAGGCGATGCCGGCTGCCGGCGGCCAGATGCTCGGCACAAGCGTCAGCAGCGTGCCCCCCAGCACCAACTCTACCCAAGGCAGGGTGGCTGAAACCGGCGCCACCAGGGCGCGAGGCAGGATTCTGTAGTTGGCCACGACACCTTCCAGCACCGCGCCGGACCTCAGCTTCTCGATCGCGGCGGTGATGAACACAAGGCCGAGGCATACCCGGCCCATGACGGCGAGAACGAACAAGATGTCGGAAGCTACCATGGGCTGTCAGGACTGATCGGGTACGAAGATGTTGCCGGTGCCGCCGCGATCGAGGCTGTGCTTGGTTTCAAAGGTCTCGCCATCCAGAATGAAGACCTTGTTGTCAGCGCCCGTGAGATAGACGAGCGGCTTTTCTTCTTGGCTGACCTGGATGTTGTTGAACTTGCCCGGTGCCTTATGGCGGCCGATCAGCTTGTGATTGTCCCCATCAAGCACCCAGATTTCGTCACCGGCTTCGTCGTGGCTGAACTGTTCCCCCATGTGCATGAGGATGTAGATGCGGCCATTGATGCGGTTGGTGGCGAAGGGCGAACGGCCGCCGGGAAGCCAGGCCACGTTCGGCGGGGGCATGGGCTCCTGCATGCCGGCTGCCCGGTGGATGGACCAAGGCTCGGAAAATTTGGGCGTTTCGCCAAAGGTGGCGGTGTATACCTTGCCGGCACGGCTGAGGAAGGTCGCGACGCCTTTTACCCTGTCAACCCCCACGGTATCGAAGACCGGATCTTCGGTCGCTGAAAAAAATGGACGGCTCTTGGAGACCGATGCGGTTGCGCCAGAGAAGCTGACGGTCGCCATCGATCCGTCGGCGCACAGCGCCGACACTCCGCCCGGACCTGAGGGAAAGAGAGCGGCGCAACCCGGGATTTGTACCGTCTGCTGGAGTGCCCGCTTCTCCAGGTCCACGACCTGGATGGAGGAGGACGGCGCCATATTGTAGACGAATCCGAGCTGTCCGTTCGTACTGATCACAAAATTCGTCTGATTGTTTCCACCCAGCAGCCGTCCTGGAATCGGCACCTCCGCGACCAACTTCAGGTGTTCGACGTCATAGATCGACACCTCGTCCTGGCGGGTACCGCGGTTGATCTTGGTATAGATCGTTTCGGCGACGTAGTAGTAGCGACCTTTGGGATCCAGAGCGACGTTCGCCAGCGGCGGGGACTCGATAAGCCCCTTCATCTTGCCGCTCTCACCGTCGATGATCCGGGCATTCTGTTGCCCAGAGCCGGGGCTCGCTCCCATGACATAGAACCAGCGGGGCGTGGCGGGGGGCATGGCCGCAACATCCGAGACTTCCGCCTGCGGGATCCCCCCGGGCGTCGGTGGAACTGGCTGAGCTTGGACGATCGCGACGACACCCGCGCCGCAAAGCAGAGCTGCGGTCGCGCAGAGTGGCTTGGTTCCTTTGAATTGCATCTTGCTCTCCGGTCCCCTTTGGATTTCAACAGTTGGCGGATCGCCCCCGTGGCGGCGACAAGATGGAAAGCGGCAACACCAACATACCCGAGTACGTCAGCGGCAATTTTCAGCATTTGTCCAAAATTCGTCAATTCAAAAGATGTGTCGAGCAACGAGCCAGGCGATATCGGTAGGATTGCTTTTGCAGCGCAAAAGCCGCGCGTGCCCGCGCCGTGCATTCCGCCGTCGCCTCGCGATGCGGGCGGTGGGTGGTGAAAGGCGGCGCGCATGCAAGGGTGCTTGCCGACGCGCGCGCACTCCTGGCGGATGCGATCTTCCCTCGCAGGCGGCCTGAGCGACGCTAACCTTTACGGATGGAATCGATAGCGCTTTGATCGTATTTGTTGTAGGAATACCTTCATCCGGAAGGCCTCGAACCTAGGTTCTCAGCAGTTCTGCCGATGCGGGCGTTTCGGGATTGCTCCATATCTGCACGCTCGTTCCATTCAACCTCCCATCCGCGAAAGCGGGGCAGGAATGAGGAAACCTGCCTTTTCCTTGAGCGGGGGAGCATTAGGGTGATTGAATGGCCTTCGGTGTCCCCCTGAGCGAGCTCGCTTGGCTCATTGCCCTGGTGATTGCCGGCGGCGTGCTGACCGGATTTCTTGCCGGCCTGTTCGGAATCGGCGGCGGCGGCATTATTGTGCCCGTTCTTTATGAGGTATTCGGGGCGCTGGGGGTCCCGCCCGAGGTGCGCCTGCAGCTATGTATCGGCACCTCGATCGCCATCATCGTGCCTACGAACGTGCGATCGCTGATGATCCATCGCCGGCAAGGCGCCGTGCTGATGGACGTGGTGCGCATGGCCACCCTGCCGGCGATCCTGGGCGTCGCGATCGGCTCGGCCATCGCGGCCTTCGCGCCCGCCGCCGTCCTCAAGCTTGCCTTCGTGGCGGTCGCGAGCGTGATCTCCTCCAAGCTTCTGTTCGGCCGGGACAGCTGGAAGATCGCCGACGATTTTCCCGGGCCGGCCGCAGTGGTCGGCTACGGCTTTACGGTCGGGTTGGCGGCTTCTCTCATGGGCATCAGCGGCGGCTCGATCTCCAACATGATCCTCACGCTGTTCGGCAAGCCGATCCGGCAAGCCGTTGCCACCTCGGCCGGGTTGGGGCTGCCGATCACGATCGCGGGGGTGGTGGGCTACATGCTCGCCGGGCTGCCGCACCAGGCCGAGATGCCGCCGCTCTCGATCGGGTTTGTCTCCTTCGTTGGGCTCGCCTTGATGGCGCCGATCTCGAGCTTCACCGCGCCGTTCGGGGCGCGGCTTGCCCATGTGCTGCCGCCGCGCCGCCTCGAGATCGCATTCGGCGTTTTCCTTTTGCTGGTCTCGCTGCGCTTCCTGGCGAGCCTGGTGGCCTAAAGCGTGATGACTTCTCTTCGAATCGTCATCCCGCTTTAGCTTATTGAAGGAGCATGATCTTTCCGAAAACCGGCATCCACTTTCGGGATCATGCTCTAGCTTATTGCTGGAGCATGATCTTTTCAGGCCTGCCTGCGCGCGCCGAAGCACCACTTCGCGCAGGCGGGTCAGGATTGCCGCGCATCAGCAGTCGATCGCCGTGCACCCCCCAGCTGTCGAGCCGTCTGAGGAAGCTCATGCCGAGCAGGCTCGTGCGCAATTGCCCGGGCTGGGCGATGAGCGCCGGCACCGAGCGTTCGACGATGCTGCCGACCGCCACGCGGTCGAGCGTCACCGGCGCCGCACGGCCGCGTCCATTGGCGGTGTCGATCGCAACCGTGTAGGAGAGCACCTCCAGCGGCAGCCCCGCCGCCTTGGCGGCCTCCTGGGTCAGAACCACCGAGCTTGCGCCGGTATCGAGCGCCATCGCAACACGCGCGCCATTGACGGCCGCCGCAATCGAGAAGCCGCCGCCGCTGCCGACGATCTCGACCGTGCGGCCGTGGCCTGCAGCATGGCCGCGCACAAGCTCCGCTATCGCCGCTTCGCCCCCGTCCCGCAGCTCGAGCCGGTAGGCGTATCCGATCACCAGCACAAGCACGATCGCCGCCCAGATCAGCGTTGATTGCAGCGCCGCGGAGAACCTCTCGCGCAGCAGCACCAGCGCGAGCGACCCGGCGACCGCGATGAGCGCGATGTTGATGGCGAGCGAGGCGAACCCAAGCCCATCCAAGCCGGCGAGGGTCTCTTCCTCCTGTACGGAGAGGATCAGCAGAACGGCGGCGAGCGCCGCAAGCAGAAGCAGGAGCAGACGCCACACGGCTAGATTCCGATCTTCAGCATCATCATCCGCCAGCGGTCGGGGGACGTGCGCATGGGCGCCCTCCGGCCGTCGTCGGGAGGTCGCGGCTTTGCAGCGGGTGCAGGCTCGGCGAGCGGCCCCAGCGCCGCCATGACTCGTTCCGGGGGAAACGTCACGATCACCTCGGTGCCGATGCGCAGCTTCGATTTGAGCGAAAAGGTCCCCTGATGCAGATCGACCAGGCTCTTGGCGATCGGCAGGCCGAGCCCCGCGCCCTGCTCGGCCGATTTGATCGAGTTCGAGCCCTGCCCGAAGGAGGCGAGCACGATCGGAATCTCCTCCTCGGGGATGCCGGGACCGGTGTCCCTGACGCTGAGATACTGGCCGCCCGAGGCGGTCCAGCCGACCTTGAGCCAGATCTCGCCGCCCTGCGGGGTGAACTTGATGGCGTTCGACAGGAGGTTGAGGCAGATCTGGCGAATTGCCCGCTCGTCTGCCCACAGCCGCGGCATGTCGTCTTCGAACACTTCGTGAATGGTCAGGCCGCGGCTCTTGGCGCGAATCTGCAGGAGATGGCTGCATTCCGCCACCACCTGCGTGAGCGCAACGGTCTCCTCGTTGAGCTCGTAGCGCCCGGCCTCGATGCGGGAGAGATCGAGGATCTCGTTGATGAGGCCGAGCAGATGCACACCGGAATTGTGGATGTCGCCGGCGTAATCCTTGTAGGCCGGCACGTTGTGGGGGCCGAAGATTTCCGCCTTCATCACCTCCGAGAAGCCCAGGATGGCGTTGAGCGGCGTGCGCAGCTCATGGCTCATCTGGGCGAGAAAGCGCGACTTGGCGACGTTGGCCGCCTCTGCGCGCCGGCGCGCCTCGTCGGAGATGGCCTTGGAGGTCTCGAGCTCCCCGATCAGCGCATCCTTCTCGGCGCGCGCTTCGAGAGTGGCCAGCATGGTCGAATAGAGCCGGTGGGTCAGCAGCGAGAAATAGCCCTGGGCGGTGAGCGCCATGACCGCCAGGATGTAGTCGTGCAGATTGTCGCGCAGCGCGAACTCGAGCGCGACCGCGCTCGAGACCGGCATGGTGGCGGCAAACACCGCGATCGGCACGCTCGAGGCCAGCATGCTCGCCACTGCCACCACCAGCAGCATGACGAACAGCATGAACGTGCTCGACCCGTCGTCGGCGCCCACCGGCTGGATCAGGATGAACATCCAGGCGAGTCCGAAGAACAGGTCGAGCGCGATGAAGCGCAGGCGCCAGGCCCGCAGATTGAGGCTGCCCTGCGGCTCGCCGAGGAACTGCCGGCATTTGGCGGTCATGATCACATGGATCACCAGCACGCCGCCGGTCCAGGTCCCCGCCGCGAGCGCGCCGATCCAGAGGCTCGACAGGAAGCCGACGGTGCCGACCAGGAGCAGAATCACCAGCGAGGCAGACAGCCGGTTCTGCGCGAACAGCCGCAGGAGCTCGTAGTCGAAGGCCGGGCGGGTGCCGGTGGTCGAGATCAGCCGGTCACGCGCCTCGCGCACATGCTGCGCGGACGCGCGCCGACGCTTGGCGGGCGTGTCGGCGGAAGCGGGAGCGGCAATATCGCGGTGTTCGCTGGCAACGCTCATGAGCACTGGTAATCGCGCGCGGGCGGCGGGGCGCCCCAAACTCGCGCGAAAACCTTAAAGGCACGCTTAAGACTCCGCTAAAATCTCCGGTTAACGAATCCTTTCATCTGGAATTGGGCACGGATTCCGCGAGATTTCGCCTCATCGCTCCAGCCGCGCGATCAGGCTCGACGTATCCCAGCGCGCCCCGCCCATCTTCTGCACCTCCGCGTAGAGCTGATCGACCAGCGCGGTGATCGGCAGGTTGGCGCCGTTGCGGCGCGCCTCGGCGAGGCAGATGGACAGATCCTTGCGCATCCAGTCGACCGCAAAGCCGAAATCGAACTTGCCGGCGTTCATGGTCTTGTAGCGGTTCTCCATCTGCCAGGACTGCGCCGCCCCCTTGGAGATCGTCTCGATCACCGCTTCCACGTCGAGGCCGGCGCGCTTGGCGAAATGGATGCCCTCGGCCAGCGCCTCGACCAGGCCGCCGATGCAGATCTGGTTCACCATCTTGGTGAGCTGGCCGGCGCCCGCTTCGCCCAGCCGCCTGCACATGCGCGCATAGGCGGCGATGATCTTCTCGGCGCGCCCATAGGGCTCGGCGTCGCCCCCGCACATCACCGTGAGCGCGCCGTTCTCGGCTCCGGCCTGGCCGCCGGAGACCGGGGCATCGATGAAATCGAAGCCCCGCTCCTTGGCGGCGGCATAGAGCTCGCGCGCGATGGTGGCCGAGGCCGTGGTGTGATCGACGAACACCGCGCCCTTGCGCACGCCCGCGAAGGCGCCGTCCGGTCCGAGCGTCACCTGCCGCAGGTCATCGTCATTGCCCACGCAGGCCATGACGAAGTCCTGCCCCTCGGCGGCGGCCCGGGGGGTAGGAGCGCTGCGGCCTTGATGCTGGGCCACCCAGGCCTGCGCCTTGGCGGCGGTGCGGTTGTAGACCGTGACGTCATGGCCGCCCTTGGCCTTGAGATGCCCGGCCATCGGGTACCCCATGACGCCGAGACCGAGAAATGCCACCTTCGCCATCGCTTCCTCCACGCTGCCCTGCAATCCCGGCAATGACTATATGAAAACCATGGCACCGACCAAGCAGCAGGTTCTCGACCGTCTCGCCTCGGTTGCGGCTCCCGACGGCACGCCGCTCACCGCGACCGGAACGCTCTCCGACGTGGTGGTCGCCGACGGCAAGGTGTTCTTCTCGATCACGGTCGATGCGGCGGTGGTGCAGGGCTGGGAATCGGTGCGCCAGCGCGCGGAAGCCGCCGCGCGCGCGGTCCCGGGGGTCCAATCGGCGCTGGTCGCGCTGACCGCGGAGCGCAAGCCGGGCACGCCACCGCCTCGCCCGGCCGAGCGTCGCGCGCCGCCGCCGGGGGCCGTGCCGCGCGGCGGTCAGTCTCCGATCAGCGTGGCGGGGGTCGAATCCATCATTGCGGTCGCGTCCGGCAAGGGGGGCGTCGGCAAATCGACCACCGCGGTCAATCTGGCGCTGGGCCTGTCTCATCTTGGCCTGAAGGTCGGGATTCTCGATGCCGACATCTATGGGCCGTCGCTGCCGAAGCTGCTCTCCGTTCGCGAGCGGCCGCAGACGCTCGGTGGCACGCGGCTCAAGCCGATCACCCGCCATGGGCTCACCGTCATGTCGATCGGGTTCCTGATCGAGGAGGAGACCCCGATGATCTGGCGCGGCCCGATGGTGATCTCGGCCTTGACGCAGATGCTGCGCGAGGTCGAATGGGGCGAGCTTGACGTCATGGTGGTCGACATGCCCCCCGGCACCGGCGATGCCCAGCTCACCATGGCGCAGCAGGTGCCGCTCAAGGGTGCCGTGATCGTCTCGACCCCCCAGGACCTCGCGCTGATCGATGCGCGGCGCGGCATCGCCATGTTCCGGCGCGTCAACGTGCCGGTGCTCGGCATCGTCGAGAACATGAGCTACTTCCTGTGCCCCAAATGCGGTACGCGCTCCGATATCTTCAGCCATGGCGGCGCCCGCCACGAGGCCGAGCGGCTCGGCGTGCCGTTCCTGGGCGAGGTGCCGCTCGACATGAATATCCGCGAGACCTCGGACGCCGGCCGCCCCGTGGTCGCGACCGCGCCCGACGGTCCGCTCGCCGCCGCCTATCACGACATCGCCGCCAGGGTACGCGATCAGCTGACGGGCCCGACCCGGCCGCCGCCCCGCATCGTGATCGAGGCGTGATGGCAAGCACGCTCGTTCCCATCGGGGAGCCGTGCGGCCGCGGAGTGATCGAGGCGCAGCCCTGCCCGCGCGAGCTGGGGCGCGAAATCCCGCATCCGCATCGGCGCGCGGTTCTTGTGGCCTGCGTGCTTGCCTCCTCGATGGCATTTATCGACGGCTCTGTGGTCACGATCGCTCTGCCGAAGCTGCGGGCCGCGCTCGCAACCGACCTCGCCACGGTGCAATGGGTCACCAACAGCTACGTCCTGGCATTGGCCGCGCTGACGCTGATCGGCGGCGCGCTTGCCGATTCCTACGGAAAGGCGCGCATGCTCTCGCTCGGATGCCTCATGTTCGGCGCGGCATCGGTTGCCTGCGCCTTGGCGCCTTCCATCGGTTGGCTGATCGCGGCTCGGGTCGGGCAGGGGACTGCGTCCGCCCTGGTGGCGCCGGCGAGCCTTGCGCTGATCGGCGCGGTTTACCCGAAGGATGAGCGAACCGGCGCGATCGCCATCTGGGCGGGAGCATCCGCGCTTGCCACCGCTGCCGGTCCGGTCGTGGGCGGCTTTCTGATCGAGACCTTCGGATGGCAGTCGGTGTTCTGGATCAACCCGCCGATCGCGCTCATCGTCGTTGTCATGTTGATGCTGTTCGCGCCGCCCGACCGCCTCGAGCAGCGGCGGTTTGATTTTCTGGGAGCGGCGCTTCTGGCCGGCGCGCTTGGGGCGATGGCCCTGGCGCTGAGCCGGCTGGGTGCGAGCATGGCGCAAGCGGCGGGTGCATTCGGGCCCGACGTCGTGAGCATCGCCACTGGCGTGCTCGGCCTGGCCGGGCTTGCCGTCTATGCCTGGTGGGAGCGCGTGAGCAGCCATCCGATGACGCCGCCAAGGCTTGCGGCCAACCGGGCCTTTGTCGGGCTCAATCTCGCGACGCTGCTGATCTATGCGGGGCTGGCGATCATGTTCTTTCTGCTGCCGTTCGAGCTCGTCGATCGGCGCGGGCTGTCGATGGTAGAAGCCGGATCCGCATTCCTGCCGTTCACGCTTGCCGTCGGCCTCCTGTCGCGCCCGTTCAGTGGTCTCGCGCGCACGTTTGGTTCCCGCGCCATGATCATCGCCGGCGCGATCGGAGCTGCGCTTGCCCAGACCTGGTTGGCGCTCGCGCAAGGTGCGCCGCTGACCTGGGCCGTCCTTGCGCCGCAGATGCTACTCGGCGTGTCGCTCGCCATCCTGGTGGCGCCGCTGACCGATTCGGTGCTCTCGAGCGTGAGCGAATCCGACGAAGGCCTTGCGTCGGGCATCAACAATGCGGCGAGCCGGGTGGCGCAGCTTGCCGGCGTCGCCCTGGGGGCGGGTCTTGGGAGCCTGAGCCTCGGTTACAAATTTGGATTGCTCGCCGCCGCCGCGATGTCCGCCGCCGGCGCAGCAACGACGGCGCTCACGGTGCCTCCCGCGCGGCCAATGAGCCGCGACCGGCGCTAGCTAGCCGACTGCGCCTGCAGCGCGCGGATGTTCTGCGTGAAGGCGGTGACCTGGTCGTGGATCAGCTTTGCCTGCCTGGTCAGGCTGGCCGAGGCGGAGCTCAGCACCACGGCCGCCTCGGCCGTGCGATTGCCGACATTCTCCACCTTGCTGATCGCGCCGTTGACATTGAGCACGTTGGAGGAAACCGAGGCGAGATTGGTGGCGATCTCCTGCGCCCCCCTGGTCTGCTCCTCGACCGCCGCGGCAATGCGCACGGAGAAGTGGTTGAGCTCGCCGATGGTCTCGGAAATTCCCGCGATCGCCGCGACCGAGCGATGGGTGACCGCCTGGATCGCCTCGATGCGCCGGCTGATGTCGCGGGTGGCATTGGCGGTCTGGGCGGCCAGCGTCTTGACCTCCTGGGCGACCACCGCGAAGCCGCGGCCGGCTTCGCCGGCGCGCGCCGCCTCGATCGTGGCATTCAATGCCAGGAGATTGGTCTGCCCGGCGATCCGGCTGATCAGGTCGGTCACCTCGCTGATCTCCCGGGTCACCACCGCGAGCTCGTCGATGGTGGTGTTGGTCTGCTGCATTTTGGTCACCGCGCCTGCCGCCAGGCGGGTCGACTCGATGGCGCTTGTCTCGACCTCCGCGATTGTCTGCGCCAGCTCTTCGCCCGCCTGGGCGGCGGACTGAACCATGACGGTCGTCTGCTCGGAGGCCGCGGCGACCGTGATCGATTGCGCCTTGGCCTGCTGCGCCATCTCGCTCAGGCTCTCGGCGTTCGAGCTCAGGTCCCTGGCGGCGACGTTGAGCTTCTCGGTCGGTTCCATCATCTCGCGCATGAAGCCGTCGAGCACCTTGCTCATGCGATCGGCCTGCAGAGATTTCGCCGTCAGCTCCTGCTCGCGTGCAACAACCTCGGCAGCTGCGATCTCGACGTCCCTGCGCTCGGCTTCCGCCCGCGCAGCCTGCGCCTGCGAGATCAGGCGCTCGAGCAGCACCAGCGCGACGACCACCATCACAAGAACGCTGCCGATTGACATCCAGAGCAGCCTGTCGGTTTTCGCAGAGAGCCCTTCGATGTCGGAGCGCGCCTTCAGCCCCACCGTGGAGCCGCGCGATCCGAGCTCCTCCAGATCATGCTGAATGCTCAGCAGGCGGGATTTCAGGTTGCCGGCGCCGGTCTCGGCGCGGAGCGCGGCGATCTTCGAACGAAGCTCCTTTTCGAGGTCACGCGAGCGGGTCGAGTCCGATTGCTCGATCGCGACATCGAGATTTTTCAGCGCGATCTCAAGATCCTCGCCCACCGTGGCGCCGTCAGCGGACGACGCTCCGGCGAGGCGCTGGTCGACGTAGTGCTGAAACGAGACTTCCGCGAGATGGATATGATTGGTCGAGATGAATGCAGTGTCGTAGACATTCAGGGCATACTCGATGATCGCGTGCTGCTGCTGTCGCGCGAGCAGGCCGACCATAAGGTTGACGAGAAGCAGCACGACGGCACCGACGCGGACCTGCCGGCGAAATGTCGCGTGGTCGGCTCCGACCAGGCCAGGAGCGCGCGCCCGCGGATCGATTGGCCCGTCCGCCGGCCTTGCATTGTTGTCAACAGGAGTCACGCCGTCGCGCTCCGCACCGCACCACGAGCTCGCCGCCGATGGTGATAAACGATAAAGCGTCTGCATTGGGTAAATGCGCAGCTCCACCCGCCGCGACAAATTTATATTCATGCTTTGTTAACCATGCGCGGCATGAGGCTTGGCCGCGTCAGGGACGATCGACGCCATGGGCAACTGGGAGGACACGACCTACCTCGAGCAGGCCGATGCCCGGGGCGTGGCCGATGCCATCGTGGCGCTCGTGCGTGAGGAGGGCATGCGGCAGATCGCGCGGCCCCCGGCAAGGGAGCCGGAGCGGTTAGATCCCATGCAATATGCCGGCGCGATGGGGAACCTCGCGGTCGCGGTCCGCGTTGGGGTCGGAAATACCTGGGGGACGTCTCGGCGGCCTCGGTTATCAAATTGACGGGGGAGGAATGGGACCGTCCTGGCAACAAGGTCCACTCTCAACGGAAGCAATCGGCCGGTTCCTAGCGATCTCGGGCTCACGTCCTGGTATGCCGTGCGGGCGGACGAGCAGATCGAATCGCGAGGGGCGTGGCAGCACACCAGTCTGCGCGCCCATGCGACCGAGTTGCAGGCACGCGTTGCCTTCGCTTAGGCCATGGGCGCTTTCTGCGAGGAAGACGAACGAACCGCAAGCCATGCTGTTGATAGCTAAGACCCCTATGCCTATCGCGCAGGCAGAAGTCCGACAACGATCATGCAGGTTACTCGATACAGCAAGGATTACGAATACATCACCGTCGAGGACGGTATTGGAACCGTTGGAATAACCGAGCAGGGTCAAGAAAAGCTCAGTGACGTGACCTCGGTCGCGCCCCCGCGTGTCGGCGAGCAAGTGAAGAAGGATAGCGCTGTCGGTGTCGTCGAGTCCGTCAAGGCCGCAAACGACCTCTACACTCCCGTGAGTGGTGAAATCCTTGCGGTAAACGAGGCGCTGAACGGCAAGCCCGAACTCGTCAACCAAGACGCTGAGGGCGGCGGTTGGATCTTCAAGATCAAACTCGCCGAGCCTTCCGAATTGGACGTGCTTTTGGATCGGGAGGCATATCTCGCTTACGTGCGGGGGCAAGGTTGAAGCCGCATCTTTTTAATGCGCGTCCAGGAGATCTCGATTTGCGATCGGACATCGCCTCCACGAGCCATTGGCCGGAGTGATCGCGAGGAAAGAACAATGGGACTGTCCTGGCAACAAGGTCCGCTCTCACCGGGAGCAATCGGCCGGTTCCTCGTGCCGGAACCGCTGCCCAAGAGACTGTTGTACGTCGAGCCGTTGCGTCGGCGGATGCGTGTGCGCTTCGGCGGAACCTGGATCGCCGATAGCGAGCAGGTCCTCCTGCTCTTCGAACCGGACCGCTATCCGGTCGCCTATTTCCCTGAGAGCGACATCTCTCCGCACGTCCTGGAACGCACCGACCATACTACTCAGCACCGCGATCTCGGGCTCACATCCTGGTATGCGGTCCGGGCGGGCGAGCAGATCGCCTCGCGAGGAGCGTGGCAACACACCAGCCTGCCCGCCCACGCGAGCGAACTGCAGGGACGGGTCGCGTTCGCCTGGCACGCCATGGACGCTTTCTACGAAGAAGACGAACGCATCGTGGGCCATGCCGCTGACAGCTACCACCGCATCGACATTCGCCAGACCTCCCGTCACCTCGTGGTCCGCCAGCATGACCGCATTATCGCCGATACCACGCGGCCGCTCGTCCTCTACGAGTCCGGCTTCGCGCCGCGCTGGTACGTCCCGCGCGCCGATATCGACGAGTCCGCCCTTACTGACGTCCTCACTCCCGTAAAGCGCCAGACCTTCTGCCCATACAAAGGGCTCTGCAGCTATTACAACATCGGCGACGCACAATTGGCGGCATGGTCGTATCCTGATCCCTATCCCGAAGTCAGCCGCATTTCCAAACTGGTGTCCTTCGAACCGGACATCGTCTCGGTCCAACTCGACGGCGCCCAGCTCCATCTCGAGCCTGGCCAGGCAGTGATTCCGCACGGCCCAGATCGCAACATCACGGTCGAGGAGGCGTTCGGTCCTGCAGTCCTGCGTGAGCGAGCACCGGCGGGCCACTAGCGGCTGCGAACCGCCAGCTACGAGCGGGTAGCGACATGGCTCGGCTCCTATCGGTGAATGTCGGACTTCCGCGCGACATCGCGTGGAAGGGCCGCACTGTGCACACCGGGATCTGGAAGGCTCCGGTGGGCGGCCGCTGTCGGGTCGGCCGGTTGAATTTGGATGGAGACGGTCAAGGCGACTTGGCCGGCCACGGGGGTGAACAGCGAGCCGTCTTCGTCTACCAGATCGAATCGTATGGCTACTGGCTCAAGAAGCTGAACAGGGCCGACTTCGTCCACGGACAGTTCGGCGAGAACTTCACGATCGAGGGATTGCCTGACGATGCCGTTTGTATCGGCGATCGTTATCGCATCGGCAGCGCACTGTTCGAGATCACTCAACCTCGCGTGACCTGCTATCGCGTCGGCATTCGGATGAAGGAGGCCCGGATGCCGGCATTGCTGACGTCCAGCGGACGGCCGGGCTTCTACTTCCGCGTCCTGCAGGAAGGCGAGGTGGGCGCCGGCGACGAAATCGTGAAGGTGGGAGAGGCGAAGGAGCGAATGACCGTCGCGGACATCAACGCGCTCCTCTATTCGCCGGATCATCCGCGCGATCGACTGGAACGTGCTTTGCGGATCGAGGCACTTTCACCCGGATGGCGCTCCTCGTTCGAGGCATTGCTGCAGAGCCAGACGACCGCCGGACGGACCGGGAACGCGGGGCTCGCGCCGGCAGCAGCTGCGCATCCGGCTGCACCAGGATTTCGGCCCCTCGTGGTGACAGCGATCGATCAGGAGTCCGCGGACGTCCGCTCGCTGACGATGCAGAGTCCGGACGGCCAGCCGCTGCCGACCGCTCTGCCGGGGCAGTACGTGGTCCTGCGCCTTCCGCGGGCCGCACCCGGCACGCCCCTTTTTCGGAGCTACTCGCTCTCGGGGCCCGCCTCGACGGAGCGCTATAGAATCAGCGTCAAGATCGAGCCGAACGGCTCAGCCGGATCCTATCTGCGGGAGCACGTGCGTGCGGGCGATGCTCTCGACGTGAGCTCGCCGCGCGGAAGCTTCATTCCGCAACCCGGAGAGCGGCCGGTGGTGCTGCTCAGCGCAGGAATTGGCGAAACGCCGGTTCTGGCCATGCTGTACGCGCTGGCGGCGGCCCGCTCCACACGACAGGTCTTGTGGCTATACGCGGCCCGTGATCGGCAGCATCATCCATTCGCCGCCGAAGTCCGTCGCCTCATGCGCACGCTCGCGCATGGCCGCAGCTATGTTTGTTACAGCAGGCCGGGCCCGCGCGAAAAGGTGGGCGAGGATTTCGACGCCATCGGCCACCTGTCGCGATCGGTCTTAAACGAGGTCGGCATCCCGCGAGAGGCGGACGTTTATCTCTGTGGGCCGACTCGCTTCATGGCAGACATGAGAGAGGCGCTTGCGGCCTCGGGGGTAGCGCCGGAGCGGATTCACGTCGAGATCTTCAACGGCAGCGAGTCAATGACTCCTGGTGTCGTCGGCGCAGCGACGCGAGCTCCGCATCTTCCGAAGGACGACGCAAATACCGGTCCGCTGGTATCGTTCGCGCGAAGTGGCATCGCTGCGCATTGGAAGGCGTCGGCCTACCAAAGCATTTTAGAGTTGGCGGAGGCATGCGACGTTCCGGTCCGCTGGTCGTGCCGGACGGGTGTTTGTCACAACTGTGAGAGCGGCTTGGTTTCTGGGGAGGTCGTCTACGGACCGGAGCCACTCGACAAACCCGCCGACGGCAACCTTCTCGTTTGCTGCTCACAGCCGATTCGTGACGTCGTCATCGATTTATGAATCCTGACCGGGATTGGACGTCCGGCTGAAGGACCGTCACGGATCGGGCGCCCCACCGGAATATCCCGCCAAAGCTGCGCAGGTTCATGCGCGTGCGGTCATTGACGACATTGTGCCTGTTCGGTGCGGCTGCGGTCGTGGCGCTGAAGTACCCGCTCGTCGGCCTTGGTATCTGCATCTGCTGCCTCATCGGCTATCTGAGACCAGAGCCATGGGATCACAGGCAGCGCGATGGAACGTAACAGGAGCAACCAGACAACTGGTCGCCCACCCCACCCAGCGCTGGGCATACACCTCAAGTGCCGCCCTGCGTTGAGACTTCGCGGCACTTCTGCTCGTAAGGCCGAGAGATGCGCTCGCCGTGACGATGCCGGATCGCGGTGCGACAACGTGCCGGGGGCGTGGCCAATGCCATCGCCGCGCTCGTTCTGCCGCTGATGCTGCGGCGCAATCGAGCGTTATTTCGCGTGGCCCGCCCGCGATCGTGCCTGCGGCCGCTGAGATTCACGCCGGCTGCAGCCGCCGAGCCTTGACCAGGAAGAATGCGAAAAAGCCGCCAAGGATGATGTGGATCAAAGCTCCCGGCGCAACCGCCATCCCCACGCCGAGCTGGGCGGTTCGAAGGATGACCAGGAACGACAGCCCCTGAACCACGAGATTGCCGGTGAGGACGGCGACCAGCCCGCGACCGTCGGCTGCGCGCGCCATCCAGTTGATCACCCCGAGGCCGATGAGGGTCGCGCCATGCGCCTGGGCCAGGGTGGCGAGGAGGGGCGTCAACGTGATCCCGGTCGGCTCGTAGAATTTTTCCGGAATGGCGATGAGCATCGCCCCGATCAACCATGCCAAGACCGCCGCGATGGAAAGAAACAGCTTCATGTCACCCCCCGTTTCGCCGCGTGTTGCGGCTCGTCGGGCGAAGCTACGTCGAGTGATTGGAAAATTCCAGACGCGATCAGGAGCGGGGGCTGGCTCCGGCGGGCCGCCGCGCTATCCTCCGGTCACATTCATGTGCCGGGCAAGCGCCGGGCGCTGGTGGCGGCGGTCGATGATGAAATCGTGGCCCTTGGGCTTGCGCGAGATCGCCTCCTCGATCGCGGCCTCGACGAGGTCGTTCTCCTGGGAGCGGCGCAGCGGGGAGCGCAGGTCCGCGGCGTCCTCCTGGCCCAGGCACATATAGAGCGTGCCGGTGCAGGTCAGGCGCACCCGGTTGCACGATTCGCAGAAATTATGGGTGAGCGGCGTGATGAAGCCGAGCCGGCCGCCGGTCTCCTTGACCTTGACGTAGCGCGCCGGCCCGCCGGTGCGGTAGTCGATCTCATCGAGCGTGTAGCGCTGCGCAAGCTTGGCGCGCACCAGAGACAGCGGCAGGTATTGCTCGAGCCGGCCCTCGCCGATATCGCCGAGCGGCATCACCTCGATGATGGTGAGATCCATGCCCCGCCCGTGCGCCCAGGCGGTAAGCTCGGCGAGCTCGTCCTCGTTGACGCCCTTGAGCGCAACCGCATTGATCTTGACGTGCAGCCCCGCGGCAAGCGCCGCATCGATGCCTCTCAGCACCTGGTCGAGCTCGCCCCAGCGGGTGATGGCGCGGAACTTGTCGGGATCGAGCGTATCGAGCGAGACGTTGATGCGCTCGACCCCGTGGGCAACAAGCTCGCCCGCGTATTTGGCGAGCTGGGAGCCATTGGTGGTGACGGTGAGCTCATCGAGCGTGCCGGCGGCGAGATGGCGCGACAGCGAGGCGACAAGCGTCATGATGCCGCGCCGCACCAGCGGCTCGCCGCCGGTGAGTCGGAGCTTGCGCACGCCCCGCTCGACAAAGACGCTGCAGAGCCGATCGAGCTCCTCGAGACTCAAGAGATCGGCCTTGGGCAGGAACGTCATGTTCTCCGCCATGCAGTAGACGCAGCGGAAATCGCAACGGTCGGTCACCGAGACGCGCAGGTAGGTGATGGCGCGGGCGAACGGATCGATCAGCGTGCGCGGCGCGCGCGCGCGTTTCGGTCCAACATCGAGCGGTGCGAGTGCTTCGGTCATTCTCTGGTCACATGGCAATTCTGACGAAAGTCTGCCAGGGCGTCCAGAGGAGAGCCAAGCCCGCTGAGGTGGAATGCCGCGTGCCTATTGCGGCGCCGGCGGCCACGGATAGCCGAAGCTCGAGGTCGGATAGGAGGCGGCCGGCGAGGGCGCCGCGGGCGCCGGGGCTGCCGCCTGGGCCTGGGCCTTCGGCGCGGGCGGAGCGGCGGTGCTGGTGCGCTTCTTGGGCGGCGGCGCTTTCGGCTTGGGCGGCGGGGCCGCGGGTTGCAGCTCCACGTAAAGCGGATTGGGTTGCAGACGGCTTTCGCCGCCCCCGCCCTCGACCCGCACCGGCAAGGTCTGCGGCTGGTAGCCGGTGAGCGCAACCGTCACGGCAAGCTCGCTCGCCGTCGGTACGCTCAGCTCGCATGGCGTGCGGCAGGTCTGTCCCTCGGAGGTCCTGGCGTCCGCGCCCGGCGGCTCCGATTCGATCCGCAGAACCTCCGTGCTTGGGCCTCCCTTCAAGAAATCGAAGCTCGGCATGGACATGGAGCACGCGCCCAGCAGAACGCCGCACGCCATAACCCCAATAACTCGGCTCATGGTCGTCCCCACCCTTCGAGCGGCAATCGGTCCCCCCCCATTCGCCCCCATCGACCATACGGGCATGCCAGCGCACGCGCAACCGCACCGGCATCAGGGGGGTCCTTCAATCCACTTAACTGTGGCGAGCGTAAGGTGAATCACCGATTAACTTTTTGCGGGAATTCGACTTTTTGCGCCGCCAGCAAGGCGAAAACGGCCTCCGGCACCGCCGCAAAGCTCGCCACCACCCGATCCGGGCCAACCTCGGCCACCGGGGTGTCGCTGTAACCGAAGTCGACCGCAATGACCGCGATGCCGGCCGCCCGTGCGACCGCGATATCGGTCGCGGAATCCCCGACCATGACGGCACGCGCGAGCTCGCCCCCCGCACGTGCAACCGTGCCGTGCAGGATCGCCGGATTGGGCTTCGCCACCGCAAACGTATCGGCGCCGCAGATCGCGGCAAACCGGGCCGTGAGCCCAAAGGCGTCGAGGAGCTTGATCGACAGCCCTTCGAGCTTGTTGGTGCACACCGCCAGGCGGCAGCCCCTGCGCGCGAGCTCGGAGAGCGCCGCCTCCACGCCCGGAAAGGGGCGCGAGCGATCCGCGATGTGGGCCGTGTAATGGGCGATGAATTCCCGGTACAGCCGATCGAGCTCGCCCGCCTCGAGCGAGCGGCCTTCAGCCGCAAGGCCCCTCTCGATCAGGGCCCGCGCACCGCCCCCCACCATGTTGCGCGCGGCCGCGAAGGGCAGGGCAGACAGTCCCGCGCGGCCGAGCACCACGTTGAGGGTGGCGACAAGGTCCGGCGCGGTGTCCACCAAGGTCCCGTCGAGATCGAAAATCACCGTGGGGGCGCTCATGGATCGTGGCTATGCCATTTTGGGGCGCAGGGGAATCCCAGCTCTCTGGTGCGATTTGATCAGGCGGCCCCCTAGGCGGCCCATGGGATCGCCGCTAGATAGACCCCGGTTCCGCCAAGCCCGCCGCTATCGCGATGGACATCGACAGTCAAAAGCGTGCCGCCGCGGCGCGTGCCCTCGAATACGTCGAGCCGCGAATGCGGCTGGGGCTCGGCACCGGCTCGACCGCCCGGCATTTTGTCGAGCTCCTGGCCGAGCGGGTCCGCGCCGGGCTTGTGGTGACGGCGGTCGCCACCTCCGAAGCCACCCGCGAGCAGGCAGAGCGCCTGGGGATCAGGCTTGCCACGCTCGACGAGATGCCGCAGCTCGACCTCACGGTGGACGGGGCCGATGAGATTGCTCCCGACCTTTGCCTGATCAAGGGCGGCGGCGGGGCGCTTCTGCGCGAGAAGATCGTGGCCGCCGCCAGCGCCCGCATGGTGGTCATCGCCGACCAATCGAAATGGGTCACAACGCTTGGACATTTCCCGCTGCCGATCGAGGTGGTGCCGTTCGGGCTTGCGCCCACCTCCCGCGCGGTCGAGGCGGCTGCCGCAGCCGCCGGATGCCCCGGCCCGGCGCGCCTGCGCATGACCAGTGACGGTCACGCTTTCGTCACCGATGGCGGGCACTGGATTTTGGACGCCGCGCTCGAGCGGATACCCGATCCACCGTTGCTGGCGGCTCGGCTCTGCGCCATTCCCGGCGTCGTCGAGCATGGCTTGTTCATCGGGCTTGCCGACACCGCCATTCTGGCCCATCCGGATGGCGTGCGCGTGGTGGGGCGGAACTAGAGCATGATCCCGAAAAGCTCGCCGCGCGCAGGCGAGGGTGGATACCGGTTTCCCGCCTGCGCAAAGCCTTGTTGCGGCTTGTCATTTGACTTGAATGCTTCGGTGCGCGAAGGCAGGTCGGAAAGGATCATGCTCCAGCGGAAGGAGCGGGGCGCGGGAGTCAGCGAAATTCTCAACGAAGTGACAGAGATCGAAACAGGAGCATGTCCATGAGCTTCTTTGCCGGATCGGTCCGCACCGCGCTTGTCGCGCTCGCGCTTGTCGCCGTGGCGGGCGCGGGCGAAAGCTCCGCGCAGTCTCCGCCATCCGTGGTTGCGGTCGCGCTGGCGAAGGAGATCATCATCGCCAAGGGCACCGGCACCGGCCTTGATTCGATCGGGCCGAGCGTGATCGAGCGGGCCAAGAGCGTCTATCTGCAGCTCAACCCCTCGCTCTCCAGGGATCTCAACGAGGTTGCCGCGAAGCTGAAGCTCGAATACGCGCCGCGGTTTGCCGAGCCGTTGAACGAGGCGGCGAAGATCTATGCCGCCAAGTTCACCGAGCAGGAGCTCAAGGATATTCTGGCCTTCTACAAGTCGCCGGTCGGCAAGAAGGTCGTGGTTCAGGAGCCCGTGATCATCGAGGAGAGTCTCTCGGGAGCGGATCGCTGGGCGCAGGGCCTGCTGGAGGAGATTGGCGGCAAGTTCAAAGTCGAGATGAAGAAGAAGGGGCATGACCTCTAGCGCCCGCCTGCGCCCCGTCCCGGCGGCGCCCTGGATCGACTGAGATGGCGGATTACGACCTCGACCTGTTCGTTATCGGCGGCGGTTCGGGCGGCGTTCGCGCCGCCCGCATTGCGGCCGGCCATGGGGCGCGCGTGATGGTCGCCGAGGAATATCGCATCGGCGGGACCTGCGTCATTCGCGGCTGCGTGCCCAAGAAGCTCCTGGTCTATGCGGCGCGCTTCTCCGATGAGTTCGAGGATGCGGCGGGTTACGGCTGGAGCGTTCCGGAGCCGAGCTTCGACTGGGCGAGCCTCATCGCCAACAAGGACCGCGAGATCGCCAGGATCGAGCGCGCCTATACGTCGAATTTGGAGCTCGCCGGCGTCCAGGTGGTCAAGAGCCGGGCGATCCTGGAGGACGCCCACACGGTGCGGCTCGAGGCGGGCGGAAACCGCGTCCGCGCACGCCATGTTTTGGTCGCGACCGGTGGGGCGCCCGATTTTGGTCCCGCGATTCCCGGCATCGAGCACGTCATCTCCTCGAACGAGGCGTTCCATCTCGAGCGGTTGCCCGAGCGCGTGCTGATCCAGGGCGGCGGCTATGTCGCGGTCGAGTTCGCCGGCATCTTTGCCGGGCTCGGCTCGCAGGTGACGCTCGTCTACCGGCGCGACAACATCCTGCGTGGCTTCGATGACGACCTGCGCAGCCACCTGCGCGCCGAGATGGAACGGCGCGGCATCCGCATCGTCACCGGCGCATGCGTTTCTGGCGTGAGCAAAGGCGCAACCTCGTTTGCCGCCGAGCTGTCCAATGGCGAGGCGGTCGAGGTCGATCAGGTGATGTTCGCGACCGGGCGGCGGCCCAACGTCTCAGGATTCGGTCTGGACGCCGCCGGAGTGCGGCTTGCGCGCAACGGCGGCATCGAGGTGGATCGCTTCTCGCAAAGCTCAGTGCCGACCATTCATGCGGTCGGCGACGTCACCAACCGGATCAATCTCACGCCGGTCGCGATTCGCGACGGCCACGCCTTTGCCGATACGGTCTTCGGCGGCAAGCCGACCCCGATCGATCACGTCGATGTGCCGACCGCGGTGTTCTCCGAGCCCGAGCTCGGCACCATCGGGCTGACCGAGGCGCAGGCCTGCGCGCAGCTCGCCAAGGTCGACATCTACAAATCGATGTTCCGGCCGCTCAAGGCCACGCTGTCGGGCCGCAATACCCGCCTGCTCATGAAGCTCGTGGTCGACGGGACCACCGACCGGGTCGTGGGCTGCCACATCATCGGCACGGATGCGGGTGATCTGATCCAGCTCGTCGGCATCGCGGTCAAGATGAAGGCCACCAAGGCCGATTTCGACGCCGTCATGGCGGTGCATCCCACCGCCGCCGAGGAGCTCGTGACGCTGCGCGAAAAAAGCGCCAGCTATACGCGGCAGGCAGCCGAATAGGCTTTCGCTTTTGCTGGCCTCCGCCGCTTGCCCTCGTGTATAAGGCCGGGCCAAGGCCCGCTGCGGTGCCGGCCCCTTTACCGGACCTGTTGGCGGACCCACCGGAGTTGCGTGTCATGGTCGAGCGATGGACGCCCGAGAGCTGGCGGTCGAAACCGATCCAGCAGATGCCCGAATATCCCGACCGGCAGGCGCTGGCCGACATCTAGCAGCAATTGGCCACCTTTCCGCCGCTCGTGTTTGCGGGCGAAGCGCGCAACCTGACCAAGGCACTGGCGCGGGTCGCCGCCGGCCAGGCTTTCCTGCTGCAGGGCGGCGACTGCGCGGAAAGCTTTGCCGAGCACGGCGCCAACAACATCCGCGACTTCTTCCGCCTGTTTCTGCAGATGGCGGTGGTGCTCACCTATGCGGCGGCCTCTCCGGTGGTGAAGATCGGCCGCATCGCCGGCCAGTTCGCCAAGCCTCGCACCTCCCCGGTCGAGAAGCGCAACGGGGTTGAGCTGCCGGTCTATCGCGGCGACATCATCAACGGCACCGAGTTCACCCCCGAGGCGCGCATTCCCGATCCGCGCCGCCAGCTTGCCGCCTACCGGCAATCGGCCGCGACGCTCAATCTGCTTCGCGCCTTCGCGCAGGGCGGCTATGCCAACCTCGCCAATGTGCGGCAATGGGTGCTGGGCTTCGTCAAGGACTCGCCGCAGTCGCGCCGCTACGCGCAGCTCGCCGACCAGATTTCGGAGGCGCTCGGCTTCATGCAGGCCTGCGGCCTCGACCTCGAGAGCCATCCGGAGCTGCGGTCGACCGATTTCTACACCAGCCACGAGGCGCTCCTGCTCGGCTTCGAGCAGGCGATGACGCGGGTCGATTCGACCAGCGGCGACTGGTACTGCACCTCCGGCCACATGGTCTGGATCGGCGACCGCACCCGCCAGCTCGATCACGCCCATGTGGAGTTCTGCCGCGGCATCAAGAATCCGCTGGGCTTGAAATGCGGGCCGTCCAGCAAGCTCGACGAGCTCATGCGGCTCATCGACATTCTCAATCCCGAGAACGAGGCAGGCCGCCTGACCCTCATCTGCCGGCTCGGCGCCGACAAGGCCGGCGATCTCCTGCCGCCGATGGTGCGCAAGGTCGAGAGCGCAGGCCGCAAGGTCGTATGGTCGTGCGACCCCATGCATGGCAACACCATCTCCTCGGCGTCCGGCTACAAGACGCGGCCCTTCGAGCAGATCCTCAGGGAGGTGCGCACCTTCTTCGAGGTCCACGCTGCCGAGGGAACTCATGCGGGCGGCGTGCACCTGGAGATGACTGGGCAGAACGTCACCGAATGCACCGGCGGTGCGCGCGCGATCACCGAGCAGGAGCTCAACGACCGCTATCACACGGTCTGCGATCCCCGCCTCAACGCCGAGCAATCGCTCGACCTCGCCTTCCTGCTCGCCGATCTGCTCAAGCAGGAGCGCAGCACCAAGGCGCGGCCCTTGCCGGCGGTCGCGGGGCTGTGAGGTGATTGTTTGTAGGGCGGGTTAGCGCCCGAAGGCGCGTAACCCGCCAATCGCACGGGCAGCTATGATGTTGCGTGCTTGTAGGGGGCAGCGAGCTGATTGCGAGCCTGGGATTGGGCCGGCAAGCGCGGCAGCAGTTCGGTTCGATGTCAATCGGTGGGTTACGCGCCTTCGGCGCTAACCCACCCTACAGACCAACAAATTCACGCTCCGTGAAGGTAAACGAATCTCCGCTTATCGCCGCATTAAACATAGGTCTGCTTGCAGCATGCGATCCCTAAGATTGTAAGGATTGCGCAAAGCATTGCGTCGGAAACTCGACCCCGCATTCACTGGGGGTCATCGTGGCGGTTGCGTCCGAACGGGCATCTTCGATCAGGCTTGCGCTTGCGCTCGCGGCGTGCCTCGTTGGCACGACACAGGCGCGCGCCGCCGACTTGAGCCTGAGCGCCTTTGAGCCGCTGGCCCCCTTGCACGCCTTCGCGCCGCCGGCCGCCTACAGCTTCCATGGCTTCGACCCGCCGGCCGCCTACACGGGCGAGGTCGGGCTTCGCTTCTGGTTCGGGAAGGCCAGCACCGGCAAGAACCTGTTCGATCCGACCGGCTCGTTCCTGGTCTCGCGCCTGACCTACAGCAATCTTTCGATCTTCTCGGCCGAGGCGTTCGGCCGGCTCGATCTCAACACAGGCTGGTTCATCAAGGGCATCATCGGCGGCGGCGGCTTTCGCAACGGAACGCTCAAGGACGAAGACTTTCCGCCCGCCATCTCGCCCTATTC
>Ga0126381_100001588_pt1 | contig 24275 bp, 16 predicted proteins | sample PanSoiMetPlot_28_FD_96465 | JGI IMG/M metagenome (GOLD analysis project Ga0126381, IMG submission 96465) | Tropical forest soil microbial communities from Panama - MetaG Plot_28 | ecosystem: Environmental > Terrestrial > Soil > Tropical forest > Bulk soil | place: Panama | collected 2016-02-17 | reverse complement strand
GGCCGTACGTGATCCACGAGCCCATGCTCGGATAGCCCATCAGAATGCGCCCGGTATTGATCTGGTACATGGCGGGCGCGTGCACTGTGCTCTCCGTATAGAAGCTGCGTACGAAACACAGGTCATCCACGCACTGCGCAATATTTGGGAATAATGTCGAGACTTCGCGCCCGCACTGGCCATACTTCTGGAATTTCCACGGACTTCGCAGCAGCGGCGTGTCGCCCTTGGTGAACTGGCTCACCACCGTTCCATAGCTCGCGGGCAGCGGCTGCCCGTTGTATTTCTCGAGCGCCGGTTTGGGGTCGAACGTATCCACCTGGCTCGGTCCCCCGACCATAAAGAGGAAGATGACGGACTTGGCCTTCGGCGCAAAGTGCGGCGGCTTGGTTGCGAGCACGTTCAGGCGCTCGGCCGCCGGCGTGCGGCGCGGCAACAGTGACGCGAGCGCCAGCGATCCGAAGCCGTGAGCGGCCCGGACCAGGACGTCGCGCCGTGTCAGTGCCGGCCGTATGTGGCACGAGTGTCTTGCATCAAGGGACATACAGGAACTCGTTACGGTTGAGCAATGCCAGGCAGAAGTCCGGCAGCGTGCTGCCGGATTGCAGGAACTCACCCGCCAGTCTGGTCTCGGAGCGCCGCGGCCGCCGGGAAAGCGCGAGCCGCCATGCGGAATCGATCTGGCAGCCGCGGTCCTTGCCGCAGCTTGCTTCCAGATGATCCGCAAACGCCCGCGAGACCTCCTGCATGAAATCGGAGTTCAGTAGCGAGAGCGCCTGCAGCGCGTGGGTCGAGACCGGGCGCACCGGACAGGAGGTAATCGCATCCGGCTGGTCGAACGCAGCGAGCAGTGGTAATCGGACGCTCCGCTTGTTGTACAGGTAAATGCCGCGGCGGTTCTGCACGTGCTTGTCAGGATTTACCGGCCACAAGCCGTCGCGCTCGAATTCCGTGAAGATCAGGTCGTACACATCCGGCTCGATCGGTATCCGCACCGGCCTGCCGCCAACCTGGAAGTTCAACACGCCCGCGACTAGCAACGTGGCATCGCGGATCATCTCCCCCTCCAGGCGCTTTCGATTCATCCTCCAGAGCAGCCGGTTCTCGGGATCGATCTTCGACTTCGCCGCGTCCGGCGCGGATGACTGCCGGTACGCGCTCGAGGTCACGATTAGGCGGTCGATTGCTTTGACGCTCCACCCGCACGCCACGAACTCCGATGCCAGCCAGTCGAGCAGGGCATGACTGGCCGGCTTGTCGCCCATCATTCCGAAGTCGTTCGGCGTCCGCACCAGGCCGTTGCCGATGCGGAACTGCCAGATCCGGTTCACCATCACGCGAGCCGTCAGCGGATTTTCCGGAGATGCCAACCACTTCGCTAGCGCCGTGCGGCGGCCAAACGCGCTTCCCGGAACGCGATACTCCGCGCGCATCACCAGCGGCACTGCCGCATCGACCGGATCGAGGCGCGCGTGCGGATCGCCGAGCCGCAGCACATAGCTCTGCGGCGCTTCCTCCCCAGTGTTCACGTACGCGTACGCCATCGGCAGCGGATCGGGAGCTGTCGCTTCCACCTGGTGCAGTTCCTCCCGCAGCTGCGCACGCTGCGCGACGACGTCAGCGGGCATTCGGGCGACAATCTCGTCCCATGTTGGTTTGAGTTGAGCTTCGGCATCCGAGGCCAGCCGCTTCTGGTCGGCTGTCCGGCGGTCCTTCGGGACTTCGAGCGCCTCGCGCAGCTTGGGATCGAGCGCCGCCTTACGCTCATCTACAATCTGCTGCTCGAACGGCTTCGCCAGCCCCTTCAGGGCATCCTGCACCGGCGTCAGCCTCGTCTTATATACCGCCTCGGCAGAATCGTGCGCTGCCTTCTCCTCCGGTGTCGCGATCTCTACTTCCTTGCCCTTGCCCCCTGCGAAAACCGCCTGCAAGGCGTAGAAGTCCGCTTGGAGGATGGGGTCGAACTTGTGGTTGTGGCACCGCGCGCAATTGATGGTCATCCCGAGAAAAGTCTGCCCGACGCTGGTTGCAATCTCCGTCAGCACCTCCTGCCGGCTCTCTTCCGGGTCGATATTACCGCTCACCACGTGCTCGGAAGCGGCTCGCAGGTAACCGCTGGCAATCAACGCCTCCTTGCTGCCCGGAAACATCTCATCGCCTGCGATCTGCTCCTCGACGAAGCGGTCGTACGGCTTGTCCGCGCTGAACGACCGGATGAGGTAGTCGCGATAGCGCCACGCGTTGGGCCGGTCCTGGTCTAGCTCGAAGCCATTCGTGTCGGCATAGCGAACGACGTCCAGCCATTTCGCGGCCCACCGCTCCCCATACTGAGGCGACGCGAGCAGACGGTTCACGACCTTCTCGTAAGCGTCTGCCGATTTGTCCCGGAGAAAAGCGTCCACTTCAGCAGGGCTCGGTGGCAGCCCCGTCAAATCGAACGTCACACGCCGGATGAGCGCAGGCCGGTCCAGCGCTGGCGACGGCGACGTCTGCTTCTCCTCGAGATCTTGGAGTATAAAGGCATCGATAGGCGTGCGAACCCAGGTGCCTCTGACCGGAGGTATAGCCGGCCGGTCGACTTTCTGGAACATCCAGTTTCGCCCGCGATTGCCGATGAAGGCCTTGTCCTTGTCGGATTGCGCCCATACAACCGCCAGCGCGACCAAGACCAGCAGCGGCTTCAGAATACGCTCAACCCTCATCGCAGAAAAGTCCCAATTGCTCAAGACTATATCACCGCCAATCCGGGATGAGATGGGCAGGCGCGCTCAGTTGGCCCTTTATCGTCCCAAGTCACCGTACCTTCGTAACAGCGCTCCGGAAACATACGAAGCCGGGGCGAGGGTGCGGAACGGGGATAGCGCCCATGTGATCGAGATTGCGGATCGTCGCCCGGACATTCCGGCGGAGGACCATCGATAAGCGTTTCGGCGCCATGCATCCTCGCTAAGAGCCGTCTGGATGAACGCGCACTTCAAAGGTTTTAAACGGCTGGACCGTCACATGCCGTTGCGATCTGGATGGTTTGGCAAAATGTATGAAATACCACTTCTACCGTGTCGGAGCTCCGAGCTCTTGTAGCTCACTCCATTACGGCTGCAACCTGTTTTGTGGAGCCCCTATAGTCAAGAAATCCGTACGCACCGAAAGCAAGGGAGATCTCGAGTCGCCTCACATCGGGGTTAACCTGGCGTTAAGGATCGATCTACTCGTCTTGTAACGTCGCGTTACGTCGGCGTTTTAGGATCATCTCCCTAATCTCGTGCAGCGCTCGCAAGAGCTTGGAACAAAATCGTTCCTATATTTTGACCATGCGGGATTGCGGCCTGCCCCTCCCAGCCCCACGGTTATCATGCATCAGAAGGTCAGATGAACCAGTGTCTAACGCTTCTGGCTTGCGAGCGCGCTCTCGTAGCCCTTTAGTTGCCGGAGGGCTTCCTCACGATAATCAGGAGGAAATCCTGGAGACTCCAGGGCTTGTCTTTGCGTCGTTACTGCTCGTTCCAGATTCCCGGATCGGAAATATGCCAGCGCAAGTACAGTCACGTAAGTGGGATTCGGGGAGAGGGTGATGGCTCGTTCGATTAGGACAATTGCTTTCTCCGGATCGCGGCCCGCCGGATCCGGACAATCCGCGTAAACACCCGCTGCCTGGCCATATGCCTCAGCCCACTGGGGATTGAGACGGGCCGCTTCTTGAAAATCGCCGGCAGCCTGAGAACACGTCTTACTCGCCGCTTTCGGTGCCTTTGCTGCCGTAATCCGATACTCGCGACCTCGGCGCAAGAACAGAAAAGGTTCGTTCGGATGCAGTTCAATCGCGCGCGTGTAATCGGCAATAGCAGCGTCGCGTTGATTGAGGGAGTGTTCAGATTCTGCGCGGCGAAGATAAGCGTCCCAGTCTTTCGGACTGGATTCGATTCGAGATGTGAAGTAAGGGACTGCATTGTCTAGCAAGATGGCGTCGCCTTTGTTGACCCAGCCGACGGGCTCATTTCCGGCGCCGTTAGCCCTGATCCAAATGCGATCAGCTTCGACCTTGGCGGCCACGGCGACGATGTTTACGCCGAGACCCTCCGGGTTGGCCAGTCTCGGCTGTCCATTCGCGCCGAGGGCAAAGTAGTCCCCAAAACCTCGGAGGGTGACAATCCTCTGCCCCGCCCATGATTGATTCGGTTCACTTTGTACGGGCGCAGCCGACTGCGACCAGACGCAAGAGCCCGAAAGCGTAATCAGAAGCGCCAGGATGCGGCGAGGGACCTCCGATCCGTCGGTTTTTGTGAGGGCAAATGGCATTGTGAGGAACCCCTTCCGCTTTAGACGATCAGTGTACTCCTGAGATAGTTTTTCCGGACAGCGTACCTGTGGGTAGAAAAACCCGGTCGGGGCGCCATCGCAACGTTATTAACGGATCGCTCGCTGTTTGTAGGAAGTTGGATGGGCCTACTTCATATTCATCTGGACTGGACGCGCGTTACTGCCGACGAAAGGGCCGCAGGAACCATCGCACCGCCTCCATCTGCGGTGGACTTACACAGAGCAGTGAGGTTCGAGCCCGGCCTGAAAATCGTGCGTTCCGCCTACGCGGCCTGACCCCACTCATACCGGTGATGCGATCCACCCAATCGCGCCATCGGGCTGAGAGCGCCGGGTCGTTTCCACAGCCAATCGCCCGATCCGCTGAGGATGGAAACACAAGAATGCGGCGCCGCTGAGTTGAACGGCGCCGCATCGTCGGACCCAGGCGAATTGTGCCAAGAGGGGATTACTCGGACTTGACCAGGGTCACAAGCAGTTCGGCCACCTCCTTATCGGACTTCGGAGCGATGTGGCCGGGAAACTTGTAGGTCGGCAAATCCGTTCCGGTCCAGAACGTGCGCAGCATGCAGTGGCCTTCCGCGCATTCGAACGCGAACACTGGCTTGCCGGCTTCCCGCCACCGCTTCGGTGCGTCGCTGCCATATGTCGGCACCAGGAGGACCGTGCTGTTGGCGTCCCTGTTCTGGATCGTCACCGACGCGATCCCGGTGGCACCCAACGACACCCGTACGTCGTAAGCGCCAGGCTGCATCACCTTGTTTCCTGCGCGGAACGCCAAGGGGATTTCCGCCTTGTAGGTCTGCGCCGAAGCCACACCAGCTGCGACCGCCAGAGCAGCCGCCGCGATCATCATTCGCATCGTTGAGCTTTTCATCGTCTTTTCCTCCCTCGGACGGCCCTCTTTATTGGGTGCCGGTCACGCGCGACTATAAGGCACTCCACCCGCCAAACCGCAACCGCCCTGAAAACAAAGCACCAGCGGCTCCAACCAGGCTGCAAAATGAACCGCGCGGTTCATGCCCGCGAACCGGCCGGTTCCATGAGTCGGAGGCGCGAAAGGAGTGGAACTGCCGGTACGGGCAGCCAGGCGCATGTGAAAGCGAGTAGAGAGTAGACGCAACAGTTCGTTTTGTCATTTGCGCTCACAAGACGGTAAAACGAAAGCGCGTGGAGAATGTCTTATCGTTCGCCGCGTGTTTCCCCTTGCTGGTATAGCAAACGCCACCCGGGGTTGACAAGAGGGTCGCGGGGTTGCGGGAGGCGCGAATAGGTTTTCCAGGTTGCCCAAAATAACCTGCCCGCCAATCTTGCACGTATACCTGCAAACTTCGATGTGGAGCGGTGCCGTTGGTTCCTAATCAATATCTATCCATTCCGTGGCGGTGTATCCGTGCTCTTTCGAGACATCTCGGAAAAAAAGCAATAGGAACTGCAGCGGGAGTTCCGCAATCTTGAGATCGAGCGGGTCGAGCCGTTCATGCCGTTCCGCTATCTTGTATCGGGAGGCGTTTCGATGAGGCAATTGATGCCGGCATTCACGTTCGATGCTTGGCGCCGATGGGACGGCTCTTTTGCGGGCGGGTGGCCGATGTTTGCCTTCATCCGCTGAGAGACGGCACTAAGGCGGGCTGCGCCGCGGCTTTCTCTGGTGCCGGCACATGCGGCAACGCCCAAGGCGAGAAGTCCAGAGCGAAACTCGCCACGAACTCTAAATCATCCCGGCGCTCGCTGTGCCACCCGCCCCTGAAACATTTTGCCAGGTTCAAAACAACATCTCAGGATAAAGGCACTAAGCTAGAATGTCGACATAGAGACGCGACCCTTATTTCGGGATGTAGGGTTGTAACGCGTGAAAGGCCGGGCTCGCTGCGATTTCCGGAGGTACAGGCTTCCCGCCCGGTTTTTTCAGCGCATCGAGGAAGGCGATCGAGATTTCCTTGCGCGGCTGCCAGTATCCGCTTCGCAGGATGCGGCGATGATCGGGAAGCGACCACAAGTTGCCTACGAACATTCCCAGCAGCACGAGTTGCACTACCGGACGCGAGAACCGGCCCGAACGCAGGATCGCCGCGGTAGCGAGCATGAGGAAGAGCATGAACACCATCGTGGTCGGCTCACTGTACAGCCAGCGGCGCCAATCGGGGTCCAGGATGGATTCGTGGCGCGACGCGAGCACGGCGAGCATCCCGACGATGAGAACTGCGGCGGCGGTCAGGTGAAGAAGGACGCCGCGGCGTGTGGCCACTCCTTTGTCGGCGCGGTCCGGAGCGACGATTGCGGCCGCTCCCGACGCCGTGGCAGCGGCCATCCACATTATGATCAGCATCGCCGGCAGGTCGACCTGAAAACCCGTCAGGTAGCGGAATTGATCCATCAATAGAACGATGGCCTGCCAGCATCGGGACATACATTCGAGCGCGAAGTTGCGCAGCGCGCCTTTTTGGTAAGCCAGGCCGTCGACCAGCGGCGGGGTGTCGCCGAATCGCACGGTGAGTTTCGGGTGGATCGCGATGGCGTAAATGCCGAACACGGCGAGCGCAGCGATGGCCGCGAACATCAGAAACCGGGCGGTAGATGTGTCCGGCCCGGCCGGAAAACGCCATTCGATGAAAAGCGTCGCGACCAGAACTCCGGTGAGCAGCACGCCCTGCTCGTCAAAGAGGCAGGCGATGAGCAGCAGGATCGGGATGGACGCGAGCAGCAGCGTTTTTCCCGCGCCGGGAGGTGAGGAGCGGCGGCGCACCAGCAGGACTGCGATCATACATAGCGCGGCAAACATGAAAGTCGAGGTCCCCGGCTTGGCGGAACGAAAGAAACCGAAGTTGCAGTTGAGAACCGGGTCGGAGGCAAGTAGGCACACCAGCAGGCCGGAGGTGAAGCGATCGAGCTCGAGGCATCTCCGGCAGAAGATCCAAACGATCAGATAGTTCAGAAAAAGGAAGATCATGAAGCTGACCGAGAGCAGATGCGGAAAACCTTTGCTCACCGACCAGGCGATAGCATTGGCGTCCAGGCAATCGATCATATAGGAGAGCGGCCGGGGACGCTGCAGAAAGACGAGCGTCACTTCGCGACCATGCCACATGGTCTTCGGCGCATTGAGGTCGCCTTCGACCACTGCGCTATCGAAGGTCTTGGCGAGAAAGGAGCGGTCTGACAGGTAATGAGGGATGTATTGATCGAGCTCGATATCGAGAATTCCGCCGCGCGAGCCGACGAGCGACACGACGAAGAGTCCGGCCAGAACCGCGGCAACATGCCACGCTCTGGTGCGGGCTTCGATTCGACTCATGGATTCGGTGAGCGACCGGCCGAGATCGGCCAGTAACTGGGCGCCTGACGGAATCGCTTTGCTGCGCGCAATGACCCGCGCGCTCATCGGCCAGAAAGAGGCGAATATGAGTGCGACGCCGCCCGCCAGGATCACGTTCGCGATTCGGATCGTAGTGGGATTAATGAAAAAGTGAATGCTGGTAATTCCTATCACGAGCAGAGCGATTCCGAGCGATCGCATCATGCGGCGAATGAGGTCATAGTGAAATTTTGGCGTAGGGCAGTTCAGCATCATAAAAAAAACCAGTGCAGAGGAATCATAATAGGGAGTCGGTTGCCCTGGACAAAAACTGACTAAAATGATCGTAGTACTTTGCAAACGCGGAGATCTCGCGAGCCAGGGCGCTATTCAGATAACAATTCGATCGGCGCGGCCTTGGGCGCTGAAATGCCCCGGAGGTGACAAGCTGAGCATCCTGTTGGCACGCCAATACTTGCACGCTAGGTCAGTATTGCATCCGCGCCGAGGTGAATCAAGGCGGGTCCGAAAGGAAATGGTGCCTATATAGACGGAGCGGAAACACTGCTCTGGAATATGAACCGCGGTACAAGGAAAGAAGCATGGCAAAGGAATACATCGAAGAGCGGGACAGCAACTACTACGTTGCCGGAACGCGCATCTCGCTGGACTCCATCGTCCATGCATTTCGCCGCGGCGAATCTCCTGAAGCGATCTGCCAGAATTTCGAGCTGCTACGCCTCGAGGAAGTCTACGGTGCCATCGCGTACTACCTCGCAAACCAGGCGGAGATTGGTGCCTGTCTGGTTCGCCAAGGCGAGAAGTGGACCGAAGGAAAGCGCAAGTCTGAACCTCTGCCTGCCGATCTGCGCAAAAGGCTCATGCGCGCTCGGAACGAGCTGCACATGGCCCGCCCGTCGTAAAGGTCCGGTTTCTCGCGGGTGCAGATCTCAACAAAGCCATCGTCAGCGGAGTTATGCGCCGGGCGCCCTCCATTGATTTCCTCACCGCATGTTGCTGGGCGCAAGATGAAGGACCAGGAGGTCCTTGCGCTGGCAGCGGAACAGCATAGAGCGCTCGTTTCACACGATGTAGGCACGATGCGGGCGCACTTTCGCGAATTTAGGGATGCTGGAATGCGCAAGCTACTGGATTTCGGTCTCGCCAAAACAGCCGAACAGACCTAGAACTCCACTGCCGCCGCCCCCACAATCTCTCCGACCCTGTCGATGAATATGACGCCGGGCCTGGGCGCATCTCCGCCCTCAAAGTCGCGCCGCCTCGCTCGTTCCTTCGGCCGACGCGCCAGGCGTGGGAGGGCGTCTGCGAATCGGCAGCCCGTTGGATTAGCCCTTTCGTGCCTTAACCTCAATTTCTCATTTAATTCTTTCGTTCTACTGGTTATTGACGCCATACGTGCTGTTCACGCCACGTCCGACGTTCACGAACGTTCCGACCATGGGCGTTAATGCCGACGGCGAAACTGTGAACACGTTCAGGCCACCGGCGGCCGCGATCATATTGAATGCCGGCCCTTTGGCACTTGTGTAGTTCAGGCTGACCGCACAGGTAGCCGAGGTGATCGAATACGTTCCGTACAGCGGCATCGAATTCGTTCCGTTGCGTTGGATAGTGCCGCCCTGATTCTCCCAATACGTGATCGTAAAGTTGCCCGCGCCGTCCAGCGTCAGGATGCCCAGATTGGAATACAACCTAGCCGGAGTGGCATTCGCGGAACTCGTCGCTGTGCCACCCGGCATGATTCCGTCGTAGGCGAAGGCAAAGCTCTGCGGGTTGTTGTAGTCGCTCCCGCAGAAGTTCGGCCCATGAATCAGCGTGCCTACGACGCCAGGATTCGAGGAATCGGTTTCCTGAACGAGGATCTGAGCACCGGCCGCAGCAACCACCGCATTGAACTTCGCAGTGCTTGAGCCCGTGCCGAGGGAAATGATCCCAGTGCAATCGGGGTTCACGGTGTAGCTGCCGGCAGGTACTAGAAACGAATTCGTCATGCTTGTGTTCGCTCCCCCCTGAGAAATGCCAGAGATTGGCCCGGCGTTGGCAGTCCCAACTATGTTGCCCTGGCCGTCGAAATAGAAGCGGCTGAGACCGAGCAGATCTCCGCTGAGGGTCAGCGAGGAAGCAACCCCGGTAGATGAGCCGAACCCGGCATCCGCGGCCGATGTCCCCGAGGTGCCATTGACGTTGTTGAGCATGTTCAGGACGTCGATTCCCATCTGAGCCGTGTACGAGCCCATGAGCATGCCATTATTGCAACTCAAGCCGAGGCCGTAAGGGATCTGGCCGAAGGAAGCCGGTGGGATTAGCACTACTGCAATCAGGGCGATGACGAACGAGCTAGTGAGAGATTTCAAGTTTAGTGGCGACATTGGTGTGGGTGCCTTTCTCTTCGTAACGATCTGGTTCATGCAACTCTCGGCCGCCGAACACTTTTCAACTTCCGTCCGAAGGCAGGCGTGGCGGCTGCGAACATGTTACGGCAGCCTACTAAGCGCGAACAACATAACTGTGGACAGCACGACGGTGTCAATTTTGGTAAGTGTTGGGATGGAAAAGCGAGGCAGGAGGGTCAGGTTAACCTGTTGAGCCCGGGAATCCCCTGTGGAAACCTGGACCCGAACACCGTGCGCATCACTGATTCTCAACACCTGGGTGGACGGGAGCCCGCGTACGGCGCGACGTGACGGGGCAGGCATCCCGTTTGTTAATGCGCCGCCACTAACCGCTGTCATCTTGTGCCGGTACCCTTATGGTTCGATACTGACGTTCATATTTGCTATGACCGCACTATCGCCCAGCTCGTTTTCTTCGGCCTCGGCAATTGATCGGGGCACCGCCAAAACACTCGGGTCGGCGCCGAATAACGCCATCATCGTGAATGAGCCACTCGTTGTCGCCATGCACGAAGGCAGCGGTGAGATGGTGCAAGAGCGGGCAATCGAACTAGATCTCGCCGAACTCGCAGAATGCGTTCGGCAAAAGTTGAAACTGGCAGTCTCTCTGGCGTGTCAAGCGGAACAAGAGCGGCGTTTACGGCGTTGGACGTCCGCCCAAGAGTGCCAGCGCCAATGGGAACAGATAATTGTGGAGGTGAAAGGGCTTCTGCCGCAGCTGAAGCAAAGAGGAGTGGCTCTATACCCATAACTTCATTTACTCTTCAAAGGGCCGATAAGACCCGAACCGAAACGGAAAGTCGATCTTTGCCTCGCTCCAGAGTTCAGGACACTACTCCCATACTATGAACGAACTTGTAATTTAGGAGGGTTCAATGGATGAATCTGTGTCAAGTGTGCCGGTTAGCAGAAAAATGGAACAGATCGGTGCTTCGGCAACAATCGGAAAGGCCGTCAAGATTGTGGGCTAGAGTTACAGCATGGAAGATCTATCTGTGGACGGAGATCTGGAAGGCACGGTCGAGGCTCTCGATTGCAAAATAAGCATTGGCCCGAATGGTGCCCTGCACGCCGGTGTTAAGACGCGCGATGCGGTTGCGTTGGGGAGAATTCAAGGCGATGTGGAGGCCACCGACGTGATCGAGGTCCGTAAGGAAGCCAAACAGGTGGGGCAATGTTAAGACGGCGCGGATCATCATCGTGGATGGTGCCGAGGCACCATTGAGATGTGAGGCGATCTACATCAACCTGAAAATGAAACCGGAAGCCATATGATCAAACAAGGGATACCACTAGCGATGATCCTCGCGTTCAGCGCCTTACCGGCCTACGCCCAAAAGAAGGAAAACGAGAGAGTGGCCAACGCAGGCCGTGTGATGAGTGAGATTCTCCGAATCCCCGACAACATCCCTTCGGACCTGTTGCAGAAGGCGGAGTGCGTGATCGTGTTGCCCTCGGCGCTAAAGTTTGCCTTTGGGATCGGCGGCAGCTACGGCCGTGGCGTGATGGTCTGCCGGAGCGGAGACGATTTCAATGGTCCTTGGGGTGCCCCTTCCATGATCGCCGTCGAAGGGGGGAGCTTCGGATTACAACTAGGAGGACAGGCGACTGATTTTGTCCTGTTAGTCATGAACCGCCGAGGCGGACAGAGCATCCTCAGCAGCAGGGTCAAACTTGGCGCGGATGCCTCCGCCGCCGCCGGGCCGAAAGGGCGGGATGCGGCGGCCGCAACCGACGCTACGATGAGAGCCGAGATCTTGACCTATTCGCGTTCGCGAGGGCTGTTCGCTGGCGTGTCGCTCGAAGGCTCGACCGTTCGGCCGGATAATGCCGCGAATAAGAAGCTGTATAAGAAGGAGATTCGCGCTCGCGACATTGTGTTGCATCAAGCGGTTCGTGCGCCCGCCTCCGCCAAGCAATTGCTATCCCTTCTCAACGCTAAATCCCCGAGAAACAGGTCACAACGCGGCTGACAGGGCGGTTTGCCAACTTGAGCTTATCGGCGCCAGCGTTAGACCACAACTTCCGCCAGCGGACGGCTTCGCTCGGACTGTCGGGCCAGGAGAGCGCGACCGACGAAAAACGTTAGGGCCGATTGCCCTTAGAACACGGGACTACGTGCGATCGTGATGATGTTCAATCGCGTGGATGAAAAAGACGGAGCAGAGCTTTGCTTACGAGCAAGGCGGGGGCGGGAGCGCGAGGGAAGCGACAAGCATGGCGTTCGAGTGTGACGCCGAAGAAGCGCGACGCCTCGCTGGCGCGGGGAGCACAGTGTCACCCTCCAGACGCAGAAGATCCTCGCTGATACACTCGAGTACCGCATTGCGGATCTAGGTGCGAGGGCTGTTCGCTCTGCACCAACAGTACGCCTTGATAAGCACTAATGGCCTATCTGACGTTAGCGGGAGTTATCGGCCGTGGTGTTCAGCCGCCGTGCTCCTTTTGCCATCTAGCTTAGGCGGGTAAGCCCCTTCTACGCTGCGTGAGGGAGTCGCGGTGACCTGCAGTCCCCCTAGCGCCGCTTTCGGCGCTCTGACGGTACGGAGGCCTGTGGCTCCCAGCGCAACCGTTGGATGGCTCACTGTGTTAGCATCTTCGCCGGTAGCAGGGTACCTTAGCGGGGGCCATCGCTCCCGGGATTCGCCGAAGCATCGGCGATTGCGCCGGAGCAGTTTCCAATCCGGTTGGCCGCCGGCAGGATTCAGGTCTCGACACACTTGGGCCAACAGCACTCAAAAAGACGACTTTCCTCCTGCTCCTACATGCCGGCAGGGTCGGAGGTCCGTGGTCGTTGTGGATCTTACCGCCCCTTGATCCCGCCCCGATCATTGCGGTACACCACTCCATCCTTCATCACGAAGAACACCTGTTGCGTAGCTTTGATATCGTCGACCGGGTTGCCGGGGACGGCGACCACGTCGGCGAGCATTCCGGGTTTGAGCGTACCCACCTTATCGGATAAACCGAGCAGTTCAGCACCGGAACGCGTGCCGGCCATCAACGCCTGCGCGTTGGTCAGTCCGTCGGCAGCCATAAGGGCGAATTCCAGCCCATTTTCGCCATGCGGGAAAACGGCGGCGTCCGTGCCAAGGGCGATTTTCACGCCCAGGGCCACCGCACGTTTAACCATGCCGTCCTGTTGTTTAATGGCGGCGTCGGCCTTAGCTCGCACCAGAGGCGGGAATTTCGCTTCGGCGATGCCCACTCGAACCGTCAGGGTCGGCACGAGGAACGTTCCGCGATCATGCATCATCCGAAGTGCTTCATCGTCGAGGAAAGTACCGTGCTCGATGGAATCGATGCCGGCGCGGATGGCCCGCTTGGCGGCTTCAGCACCGTGCGCGTGGGCCGCGGTCTTGCGGCGCTGGTTGTGCGCTTCGTCCACCAGGGCGTTCAGCTCTGCCTGGCTTAATTGCGGCACGTCCACCTCGTCGGTGGGAGAAAGGACGCCGCCGCTGGCACAGGTCTTGATCACGTCGGCTCCGTATTTGATATTGAAGCGCACGGCGCGCCGCCCGTCGTCGGGCGTATTGATCACGCCGTCCTCGATTCCCGATTCGTGGCCGAACAGGCCGTAGCGGAACGAGTCCTGATCGTCGCAATGGCCGCCGGTCGAACCCAACGCGTGGACCGCGACGAGCATGCGTGGGCCGGGCGTCATGCCAGTGTTAATGGCGTTCCGCAGTCCGACGTCGATGAAATCGCTGGAGCCTACGTCTCGCACGGTAGTGAAACCGGCCATTAGAGTCTTGCGCGCGTTGACGGTCGCGCGGATCGCTCGTTCTGCGACCGTCATTTGCAGGCCCTTCAAGATCGCGCCGCTATAGTCAGGGTTGAAATCCATCGTGAGATGGGTATGGGCATCGATGAATCCGGGCATGAGGGTGGCATCGCCGAGGTCGATGACCTCTGCGCCTGAAGGAACGGCGCCGCTCACAGACTGGATCTTGCCGTTCGCCACCACGACTACGCCGGGAGAACTGATCGTTCCGCTGACGCTATCGAAGATGCGTCCAGCTCGCACTGCATACGTTTGGCCGAAAGCAGCTTCCGCAAAGGACAGAGACAGGAACGCGATGGCCGATTTTGTCGAACTCATATCGGTCTATTATGCCCCGGAACGTGTGAAGTAAGGCGTATATCGACGCCTGGGCACTCTCCTTGGACGATCCCTTGGACTAGGAGTCGGCCATGGCCCTTACGAACAGGTGGTAGAACTGGCCATACCTCTGGCTACGCTTAGCCGCCCAGCGTTTCTTCGCGGTGTCGCTGATCGCTTTCCTGCCGGCGGTACTCAGCTTTCTCCTGGGCTTTGATTGTTACTGGGCACCGTCTCCGCTCTGACTTTGGCCCATCTTGCCTTTTGCGAGCCTATGTCCTGACTGCGGGTGCCGGCAGGCGTAATGCGTACATAGGTTTCGGGAGCTTCGAGCGCCGCGCGGGCGATGCCGGCGACGGCCTCGGCGCCGTAGCGCGCCGACCAGCAGGCGAGCAGCCACTCGGGACAGCAAAGCTTTTTTGGGCAGCCGCGATCCGCTTTCGAGCAGCGGCGCTCATTTCCGTCTGGGTTGTATCGATTCAGTAGCAACAGCGGGCACCGCTCGGCCGCCGTTGAGCAGTTGACGAAGTTCGTCAATTTGGGCGTCGATGCGCCGTTTCTGACCTTCCATCCATCCTGCGCCGCCGATTTCGACGATCGCCTGGTTCGGATGTTTCTCGATCAAGACACCGCGGAGGCGATCACGGGATGAACACCGCTCCGTTTGTGGCCGACATCAACTGACCCTCCGCATCGCGCACCACCTGCCGGATCACGTACGTCCCCGGCGCGACATCGAACGACGTACGGATGGTCAGCCCCCGGTTCAGGCGGCTGCTCAGGGTCTCATCCTTAAGGTGCAATTCGAGCACCTTCTTGACGCCTTCCACCCAATGGCCATTGCGGTCGAAGATACCGGTCACCATCGTCACCACATTGTTGTTTCGGCCATCCGCCTTGCGGAATCGGAACTGCTTCAATCCAAGATGGACCATCACCGCCAGCTTGGCGCCGCCCGCATCCGTCTTGAAGAACTGGGTGTGCATATCCATCGGCAGCTCCGACCTCTCTTCCCGCGAGTAGAGCGCCGATTCAATCTCCTGGCGCGCTGTCTCCGCCTCGTCGTCCACTTTGCGGGGAGCGTAGTATCCCTTGCGTGCCTGGATACTCAGGTTGCTCGACGGCTTCACGACGACCCGCAGCGCATGAAATGACCCGTCCGATTTCAGGTTCTGCGGCGAGAATCCGATCAGGTACACATATTCGGGCGCCGCCGCCAGGTTTTTGAATCCCTCGTCATAGTTGTTGCTGTTCTGCCAGAAATGTCCGCCGGTGCCGTCGGCGAGCTCGGCTAGGATGTCGGCGCGCATCGATTCACGCATCAGGCCGGTGCCGAGCCCACGCCCGCTGCTGCGCGAAGCATCGAGCGCAGGGTCCGTGTACAGGCCGCGGGCGTCCATGGCGTTGATGATGACGTTGGCGCGAATGGCTCCGTCCAGGATCTCATTCTTCTCGTCCACGAATGGATCGGAGGGTATCCTGTCTCCCTGTTGGCGGATGATGGTGAAAAATCCCGGAGACACCAGAACCATGCTGCGCTGCCCCGGCGCGCCCGCCAGGCGCTGCACCAGTCCTCTGAGCATTTTCAGAGTGCCCATGGTGAGCTGATACTGGTCGGTCATGGCGCCCACGCGGGTCATGCTATTGGGCCGCAGGTGAAACATGGCATCGCGCAACTGCGCTCTGTCATCGGTAAAGTCCAGCACTACACCGCTCGAAAGGCTGCAGACGGCCGCGCGGTCGGTGGGCTTCAGTTCTTCCAGGCTGCGCACCGCCGCCTCGCGGACGCGTGACAGGTCGCCGAACGCCAGGTGCAGGTCGTCGAACACGTACGCCACAAAGCGCTCCGGCACCACCACCATCTGGCCCTTCGGCTCCTCGGAGGAAGCCGGAATGCCAGGTGCGGCATTGGCTTCGAGCGGCTCCGCGGCGCCCACTTTCTCCACCGAGAATCGCGAGATCTCCTGCAGCTTGCCCTTGTCGAAAAGCTGGAAATTCTCCTTGGTCAAATTGCCGACCGCCTTACCGCGGGCGTCGCGGGCCACCACCGGCACCGTCACCAGGTTGACGTGCGCATGGAAAGATGTCGTCGTTTCCTCATGCGTGCTCATCTCCGGCTGGTTCGGATTGGCCGGCGTTTGCTGCGGCGGTTGCGTTTGCTGTTGGGGCGGCGGCGCAGGAAGAGGTGGAGGGGTGGTTTGAGACAAGGCGAGCGAGAGGGTGAGGCATCCCACGACGGGCAGCGCTTTCATGGCACCTCCAGATTGCCACTTTTCCATCCTATGTGGGATAGCTCGTTTGAGTACCGAGGAGTACTCTGGAGCTACATGGGAGCCCCCATCCGCTGGATGCTTGTTGGCGCCAATTCCGTTATTTGCAGAGATTCCAGTCTTCCCAGGCGCGGCGGGAGCATAGGCTACCGACGAAGGCACCGGCAGCGTCTATCGCGCCACCAATCTCAAGAAAACACGAGTCGTCAGCTAAGTCGGGTGGTTGTCAGCCAGCACCAGAGAAACCGAGGTCTTCATCCATTCTGCTTGCCGTAATCAAGTTGGGAGCATTCATGAAAGCCACCTTAGGGCGCGTCACGCATTCTTCGTTACCGGCCCGAAGTGTCGGGGATTGCGACGGGCCGAGTGGGACCAACTCCGGCAGTCATCGCTGCGGACCGGGGCCGGGTCTCACCAAAGATGAACCGTTCGGCAAAAATCCGCGCAAATGTGTATATCGACTGCATCGGATTGGCGCCGACTGAGGTCGGGAATATGCTGCTATCCATCACATAGAGGTTGGGTACCTCCTGGCGCGTGAGCACGTTCCAGACGCGCTGATTGGTAGACACAACCGCAATATCAGGGTTCGGCCCGATCTTATTGGACGCCTGCAAATGGGCCGACGTGAGGACAGTGCGATTCGGAATGAACTGCAGATTCTGCTCCACCAGATCGGCTTCCTCAATCTTAGTAAGATAGACACCACGCATCGGATCGAAGTCAGGCTGGTTGAGGAAATTCTCGTTCGATGGAATGATCACCTTCTTCGCACCGGCGAGGAACATCATGCGGATCGCGATCCCCACCCCGGTCTGGAATCGTTGCTTGTCCAAATCGCTCAGCGCGTATTCGAGCACCGGGTTGCCCTGCGCGTCGAGAGTGACGCGGTTTGATTCTGAAGGAGTGTCCACCAGCATGACACCGAAGCCGGCCGATTGATTGAATCCTACGATGTTTTCGTAGACCTGCCGTCCATCGCCGGGAATCAACACCGCTCCATATGCCGGAAGTCCGGACATGGTTTCGAAAATGAAGCCCGGAATCACACCGAACGCGTCCACGAAGGTGGCGCTACCCAGGCCTTCCAATAGATTGATGTTCTGGTCGAACTGGCCGATCAGCGGAAACGAGGGATGCAAGATCACGCCCTTTCCAATGAGCGGATTGTTAACGGCGGCCGTCGCCGCGGCGGTGTTCAGCAGGACGCGCGTGGTCCCGATGGTACCCGCCGAAAGCACGATCTCCTGCGCGTCTATTGTGACCGTCGTGCCGGGGGCAATGCCGAGCTTGCAGGGATCGGCCACCGTGTTGTCGTGATCGGTCCATGGCGCATTGATGGTCAGCGACAGACCGGTGGCGCGCACATCTTGGCTGTTCGGCACGGGCGCGAACAGGATCTCGTTGACCGTGGTGTCGGGGATAATACTGAGCGGATTCTCCAGATCGGTAACGGCTGGCAGGATCAACTGCCGCGCCGCATCGCGTTTGTCATCCACGGGAGAAGGCGACGTATTCTGCGGGAATCGGTTCAGGTGGTAGAGCGATGGATCGACGCCGAAAGCCTTTGCGCCGTTCCACAGGACCAGGTTATCCCGGTTCAATTCACTTTGTGACAATTCGCGGGTTTGAATCACTTCGCGCACCCATTGATAGGCGGCCGAAATTCGCTCGGGTGAGTAATACTCCGAATCGATAAGCCCCTGCTTCCGCCATTCATCGACGCGGGCCTGAATGGTGGCTTCGAGCGGTGAGAAGGCAAGGTCGATATTGACTGTGGAGCCGCCGCCGACGGTCTCGCCGCTCCGTATGATGATCCCGTTATTTGTTGTGGTCGCTTTATCCTGCTCGAACATAAGCCGCGGATAGCTGCGGGTATCCATCGACCCCCAGATTACGAATGGTCCCTTTTCGATGATGACGGCGCGCTTGCCGGCCTTCCACAACTCGTGGGCCACGGTGGCTCCGCCCGGTCCGCTGCCCACTACGATGCAGTCGATCGGGCCGTCCTTGTGGTAGATCTTTTTCTGGGCCGAGTCGTATCGCAAACCACTTGCCGGTATCGCAGGGGCGTGCCGCTTGGCATAGATTTCCGTATTTTCCATGAATACGACCGGAGTCTGGATCTCGGTCAGCGGTACGGCAAGAGGGAGGTCCCATATACCGCTGAGATAGAGCTCGCGAAGTTGTTGAGCGATCTGCGCGGTCTCGGCGCCGCAGGCGGCTTTGAACAGGAAGGAGAACAGCGAAGATCGCTGCGAGACCGGCATGCCCCCGTATCCGCCCGCGCTGCCGATGAAGCTCTGCACGGCTGGATTCTTTGAGTCCTTGAGGCACTCGTAGAACGGGAGTCTGGTTGGATCGGTCATGCCGCCGAGCAACTCTAAGATTCCTGCCGATTGGCTGAAGTCTTTCAGCATGTTCTGACTCACCTGGATCGCAAGGGCGGCGATATCCGGTTTGATCGAAGGCGGAATCGGCAAATCTTCGAGCGGAAACCAGGTGTCGAACAAAGCGGCGTGTGTATTTTCAATTGCGGGATCGATCGGCGTCCCGCCGTTTTGCTGGGTCGTCATGGAAACCTCCTGCAGGAAAACCGGATGATAAATCAACCGCGCCGCTTAATTACGCGGCTCGGCAAGTTGACGGGCCCGCATATGCGCCGCGGCCGCCTGAAGCCTGGCCGGGCGATCCATTTGCGGCGCGACAGCGTCGGCGCCCCATTCGCACGACGACAGGAGCGGATATTGGCTATCCAGCAACCATTGAGACGTGCGAAGCGAGTGGTTGCACTCCACCGAATGGAAATCGTACGGTTCGAGTTGCGAAATGGTTGGCGCGAGTTTGACGCCGGCATCTGCAACCTGTGAATATCCCGGGAACGAAGGCGGGGCCGACGGCACCAGGTCCCATGGATTCCAGATGCGAAACGTCTGGGGAGCGCCGCTGTTATAAGCGGTGGCGGAATCACCGTCGCCGGGCGCGGGTGAAGGGAAAGTGTATACCATCGCGGCGTTCTTGACCGACGTACTGGCGCAGCTCAGGGTGAGCGCGAGCACGGACTGGATGGCACCGCCCGGGCTGTAATTTTCGACGATGATCTGGACCTGCGGATTCGACTGGATGGCGTCGGTCAAGTATGTCGGCAGGTCGAACGGATTTCCGTTCGGATCGACAAAAGAAGGCGGCGAAAAAACACGATAAAAGCCCTCCTCCACCGAGCCCGCTCCGGTAATGGGAGCCAAAAGTGTCAAGGGAAATTCAAAATCGATGAGCCACTCTGTAATGTCGGAGGTCCCTCGACCAGCGACCACGACTTGGCCGGTAGCTTTAGCAACCAATCCGTAATATTGAGGATTCGTGTATCCCCAGAAATCATCTACGGCCTGTGCTAGAGCGACTACGGTGTAGCCGGCTGGAATGCCGGGCGGGAAGGGCGGCGGATACTTTCCAGGAACCGCACCAGCGGCAAAGGTGTAAACGTAGTCGATTAATTGCGCGAGCCCTGCGGCAGTCTCATTCGAGAAAATCGTCACAAGGAGAAAATCCTGGAAAAAGCGTCTTTCACTCTATCCTTGTCGTCCCGGCCTCGTCAATCGTATTTTCCGCGATAAGTGAAGAAACAGGCATATGACTTTAACTAATTAGCAAAACAGAATTGTTACAACGGGTTTATCGGAGGGCACCTGCCGCAATAACCGGATCGACCTTCGTCAATGCGGTCAGATACGAAAGTCATCCGGCGCCACCGCGTTCAAGGATGGTGGCACAGCCTCAATCAGAAATCAGATCCATTGTCCAAGCCCGAAATCTTGCGCGCTCGCAAGATTGTAACCTTGTGAGATAGAATGCGCAGCGGAGGTGTTGCCGTGCGGCTTGCGTCTGCTGTTTCGGTTTTTGCCTACCTGGCTTTGGGGTGGGCGGCGCCACCGGAGCTGACGATCGAGATCAAAGACTATGCGACCATGCCCATGACGGGAGCGGTCGATGGGCCCGGCAATAGCGCGGGTCTCCTGGCGCGCATCAATTTCTTCCGCGAAGAGCCAGCCGGCGGCAGAAAACGGCTTTTCGTGAACGACCTGAATGGCCCACTGTACATCCTGGACAAGGAAACGAAGAAAACGATTACTTACCTGGACTTCAATGGGCTGCCGGGCCAGCCGGGCATCTTCCACCGTCTGGCGATAGACCAACTCCTGGCGAGCGGTTTCATCAGCTTTGAGTTCGACCCGGATTACGCTCGTAATGGCAAGTTCTATACGATCCACCTGGAAGACCCCGCCCTGACAGCCTCCAACCTGCCCGATAACAAGAACCTTCCCGGCTTGAACACCTCGGGCTACACCGTGACATCGCCAATCCCCACATTCGGACCCACCGAGCGCGAGGCGGTTCTCATCGAATGGACCGACACCAACACCGCGAATTCGACGTTCGAAGGTACTGCGCGCGAGCTAATGCGTCTCCAGTACAGCGGCCGCATTCACCCGATGGCCGATCTGATTTTTAATCCGACCGCGCGTCCCGGAGATCCCGACTGGCGTGTCATGTACGTCGCGACCGGTGACGGCGGGAATGGAGAGCAGACGTCGAGCGTCCGCAGCAATCCGCAGCGTCTCGACATGTTGGTGGGCAAGATCCTTCGCATCATTCCGGACCTCAAAGAACACGCGGGCAGCAGCACGGTCAGCGGAAATGGGCGCTACCGCATTCCGAACGACAATCCGTTCGCGTCGACGCGGGGCGCACGAAAGGAGATCTGGGCGTATGGCCTGCGCAATCCGCATCGCCTAACCTGGGACGTCGATCCGGCGGACCGGGCAGACAACCACTTGATCGCTCTCGTAATAGGCCTCAGTACCTGGGAGACGGTCGATATTATCCATAAGGGAGCGAACTACGGCTACTCGCTGCGCGAGGGGCCGCAGCAACTCAACGCTGACAACAGCCTTGCCGCCCCGCCGGAGAGGGACGTTGTTCCGGTCCAAATCGACGCCAACAAGACCGACGGCACGGTGCATCCGACCTATCCCGTCATCGCTTACGGCCATTCCAAGAACGCCGGCATAGTGGCGATCGCGAACGGCTTCGTATATCGTGGGAACGCGATTCCGGCGTTGCGCGGCAAATTCCTTTTTTGCGACATTACCTCTGGGCGGATCTGGTGGGCCGATATGAAGGAGATGCTGGCAGTTGACGACGGCGATCCGAAGACAATGGCCAAGATGCACGACGTCAAGATCGCGTGGAACAACACCATCTACCAAACGATGGCGCCGATCAACGAGATTGCATACCATGGACGCGGCGGCAAGGCGGAACATCTCCCGGGCGCGGAGCGAGTCCCTGGAGGCCGGTCGGACATCCGGCTGGGTATAGACGCAGCCGGTGAACTCTACATTATGACTAAGAGCGATGGCATGATCCGGGCCGTCGTTGGAGCGGGACTTCCGTGAGCCATAGGGATCATGGAAGGCGATGCGTAGCAAAAAAGAGAGCCATTTGCGAGGCCGGCTGTTGCAGCAAGCAACACAGTGAACTTGTTGCCCATGTCATTTAATTGTGCTCAGGGCTGCATGGTTTCCGAAATGGCGTCTACCGACCATTGACCTCTAACCTGAACGTCTGTCGATATTCCAACTCCTCAGCGCATGGTTGCCGCCAGCGCCTTTGCTCATCGATGCTGCCGGAGCGCCGAGAGCGCGCGGATTTCGTCGAACGCGAAGTGGAGAGGATCGGAAGCGCAAGGTCCTTTGGCGGCGGATGTTCTATCGGCGATGGTCGCCGACGATAGGCTGGGCAGAAACGTTGAGAAACGAGAAGAGGTGTGCGAGGGACTCAGGCCGCCGACAGAGTCTCCCCACGAGTTCGACTTGGGGAAATCACTCGGGCGTAAGCACGCCGGTTCCGAGCCTGCTGCAGGAATTCCGAAGACGTTGACCTGGGTTCCAGCGTGACTGCGGGACGAATCGGGTCGATTTTCAGCCACTCGTCTGCGACACGACGGATTTTCATGCCGGTACAGAGTATACGCGAAAATCTCTGGCATTCCTCGGATCGCCTTCGGGCCACCATCGGTAAATGACTGATTGTAATAGGTTAATTTGGGAATGATCTCGCTGTTATTTCAAAAATTCCAAGCCTGTCGATTTTATCCCTTCCCAAACGACTATAAGGTGCGCCGGCAACCAAGGCGCGACAGCTCATTGCGGGAGACTCGAAAATGATTGCATTGGAGAAGAAGAACTTGCGTGCTCTGGACAACGCAATTGTCGGACACGGATAGCAGCAACAATAGTCGCGGTGTTCATCGTTCTGGCGGTGGCAAAACAAGCCCAAGCGCAAGGCGCCGACGCCCCATACGGCCTTACGGGCGCGCAGGGCGACAAGGCTGACCCAATCGGGACATGGAAGTGCGAGTACAAGATCGGCGACCAAATCCGGATGCTCGAACTGACGATCAAGAAGGACGGGGACAAGCTCGTCGGGACGATGAGCTGGCCGGATCAGAAGGAAGCGAAGCTGAAGGACGTGAAACTGAAGGACGACACTCTGACGTTTTCCAACGTGCGGAAGTTCATGGATAACGAGTTCCCTATCGATTACACGCTGGAGATCGACGGGGACAAGTTCAAAGGGATAGCCGCAACGGAGTTCGGGGGCAACAAGCAGAAATATGACATCGAGGGAAAAAGGGAGAAGACAGACAAGTAGAAAGAACAGAGGGATGGGGAGTCGAATACCAAGCTTATGAAATCGCTTTTATGGATTGCATGTTTCGAACATGTGAGACTCAATCACCTCTTGCAGCAGGAATCCAATCCCAAGGAGTCATTATGAGCGTGAAGCAAGAACTCTCTGGACGGCGTTCCGTCCAGGTTGAAGTCGAAGTCCCCGGCAGCACCCAGTCTGCGGCGGCGCGACGATCGGCAGAAGCCCAGTTGCGTACGCTTATCACCAGGTTCACGCCCGCGCATCCACGGCTCATAGGCGCAATGCGACGGTGGTTGCGAAAGCGCGTGCCCACCGCCCATGAGGTGGTGTATGAGTATCGCGACTGCTACGTCATCAGCTATTCACCGAACGAGCACGGGTACGAGGGCGTTCTTGCAATCCGCGCGAGCGCGAACGGCGTTAGGCTGTACTTCAATCGTGGTAAGGAACTGCCGGATCCTGCGAAACTGCTGCGGGGGTCCGGCAACCAGACGCGCTCGATAAACCTGGAGCGCGCGTCCACACTCGCTCGTCCGGAGGTCGCGCGCCTGATCGACGAGGCCATCGCTCGCAATCGCGTGCCGTTCGCGCCCGCCGGCCGCGGGCCGGTGGTCATTCGTTCGGCATCGGGGAAGCAGCGTCGGCGGCGTCGCCCCGCCTAACATAGAAATCGCGTAATGGCGTTCGTCCTTTGGGGTAGAGGCGACTCAAATGTCCATGAAGATATCAACGGCCAGGTCTAAGGAGAAACAATGAATCCGAGAACTCTCAGAACGATTGCACTAGGAGCCATTGTGCTGGTCGCCGTGGTTGACGCGCCCTGGCGGGCACAAGCACAGAATTTCCAGACGCCATATCCGAACATGGCTCCGCTTGATCAATACCTGATGGAGCGAGATGCCGAGATAACGCTCGCGCGGAGTGCGGCACCAGACTCCGTATCGCGCAACGCGGACGTTATGGTCTTAGGACGCCAAGGTTACGAAACAGCGGTGAAGGGGACGAATGGTTTCGTGTGCCTGGTGGAACGCTCCTGGACCTCTCCGATCGATGATCCGGGTTTCTGGAATCCGAAAGGCCGGGCGCCGATTTGCTTTAATCAGGCGGCCGCGCACTCCTATCTCCTTCGCACCTTCAAGAAGACGGAGTTGGTGCTGGCTGGG
>Ga0126381_100001587_pt1 | contig 24275 bp, 21 predicted proteins | sample PanSoiMetPlot_28_FD_96465 | JGI IMG/M metagenome (GOLD analysis project Ga0126381, IMG submission 96465) | Tropical forest soil microbial communities from Panama - MetaG Plot_28 | ecosystem: Environmental > Terrestrial > Soil > Tropical forest > Bulk soil | place: Panama | collected 2016-02-17 | reverse complement strand
GTTCTCGAGATGATCGAAGAAGCCCGTCCCGGCGCCAGCGGTTAGTAAGACCCTTTGCAGGCCGCCGGGATGCGCACGATTGTTACCTCAGCGCACAAGTGGCCGTTCTGTCAATGGCTTGCGACGCTGATCCGCGCCAGCGCTTCGCCATACCGGACCGCCACAAGCTGGGCCACGGCCTGGTGAGTGCCGAGCGGTGCCGCGCAGGGCGCGTCGATGGCCCCGCTGAGCTGCGTGAGTTCGTTCGGGTCAGTCTCCGGGCCGATGAGGCATGGGGCTATGGCAGGATGACTCGCCCCGGCCTCTCTGAGCCGTTCGAGCGCGCCGCTGATGCTGCCTGAATCGCCGAGCGAGGCAGGCACGACGGGAACCGCGAGCCTGGCCGCTAGCAGGACCGCCGTGACGCCGGCGTCGTTGATCGCCTGGGGTCCGCGGTCGGCGATGACGAGCACGCCGTTCGAACCGGCGGCGATGTTCAGGCCGCGGGCCCGGCTTGCGCGTGCCAGGCCCACCTCAGACAGCCGGTCGTGCAACGCACCGGCAAGCAGCGGGTGCGGACCGAGATGCGCAGCGAGCATCACCGGCGCTGACGATTGCGACAGGATCGTCGCGATCTGCAGGTCAAATGCGGGATGCGGGCCGGCCAGCAGCGGCACGACTACCGCCTGTGGCGCCGCTGCGCTGCCGTTGCCTTGCTCCCAGCTAAGCGCGCTCGCCAGGTTGTCCTCTGTGCCGCTCAGGTAACCGATCCTGATGTCGACGCCGGGGCAGGAGTCGGCGGCGGCCTCGGCGATCTGGTCGGCGAGCTCGGCGACGAGGTCACCGGCTTGTCCTGGTATCGCCAGCACCAGCGCAGGGGCGTCCGACGCCACGCTGATCCGGTGCATGCTGCGGTGCCTGCCGACCCGCCGTACGGTGCTCGTCCTGCGCGGCAATCCAAGGCTGGCGCCGCCGTTGGCGCCGTCTTGGCGCGGGCGGCGCTGTGGCAGCGGTTCCGCGGCCGGGCTCTCATCAGTCACGCTGATAGATCGTAATCCTCTTGCTGCGCACCCGCCGACACTTCGTGATGTTCGCACCGATAAGTCGGTGTCGGGCGATTAGTGACATCCGGGGTGGGCTCCGGGCCGGGCCGGGCCCGCTGAGGGGTCGGCGCTGTCGTCATTCCGCGCTGAGCATGCTCCGGTATACCGAGATCAGCGCGGATTTCTGCTGGTCAGACAGCCGGTCGTCGCCGGTGATCGCGTCTTCGACCGCAGGTGACCGCGGACCGGCGGCGACGGTGCCGTCCTCGCCGTGGTGGAGCAGTCCGGCCTGGGTCAGCAGCGTCTCGGCGGAGACGTTCAGCGCGTCGGCGATCAGCTTGATGACCCGCATCGACGGCTGATGCAGGCCCCGCTCGATCTGGCTCAGGTAAGGATTGGACAACCTGGTCCTCTCCGCGAGCTGGCGCAGCGACAGGTTGGCTTGCTTGCGGCGTTTGCGTATGAAGCCGCCGAGCGCCTCCATCTGAGCGTCCCAGGGTTCTTTCACACCGTTTCCTCGCGTCGGTCGGCCTTAGGCCTGATCGCATCGATCGAGATGGTAAGGCGCGATCGGCGATCTTGCTGCGCCGACCGCGCCCTGTCCTGCGTTGTCCTGCTGCTGGGGACTACTTGTCCGCCGGCTTGGTCCTTGGCTTCCTGCTCGCGGCGGTCTGCCGTGCCCTTGCCGCGGTCGTGCCGCCGTTCTTGGCGGTCTTGTCGTCCGTGGCCTTCTCGGTCTTGGCTGTGTCGGCCTTGGCCCGGTCGCTCTTGGCCACGGTCACTTCGCTGACCCTGGTCGTGGTCTCTGACTTGACCTCGGGCGCCGGCTTGCCTGCGGGCTTGGTCGTCGGCGCGGCGAACTGAGTCAGCCTCGCTGCGGCCTGATGCGCCAGCGGGGTGGCTGCGGTGCGCACCTGGTCGACGACGCGGCGCTGGACGGTGCGGGCCTGGTCGGCCAGGCCCTGGGCGCCGGCCTTCAGCTGGTCGGCGGTCGGCAGTTTGGTCTGCAGCCTGCCGGGCAACTTAGCGACAAGCGCTGGCGCCTTCTCGCGGAGCTGCGCCTGTCCCGGCAGTGCCGAGATGTTGAGCGTGGGCTTCGGCAAGCTAGCCAGCTGCGGCCTGATGTGCTGCGCGGCGGCCGTCACGTTCTTGACCGTGCTAGCCACCCGCTGCTGTCCCTTGCGGGCCGCGGCCAGGACCTGGCCCTGCAGTTCCTGCCCTGCTGCGCGGTAGTCGTTCATCGGGATCCTCCCTGTAATCATCTGCAGCTAACTATAGTTTGCAGTGACGATATATGTCAAGCGCACCCGGGGAGGCGGGGAGGGGCTCGGGCAGGATCAGGCCGAGCCGCGGGCCTTGACGATGCCGGTCTCGTAGGCGAACACGACCGCCTGGACGCGGTCGCGCAGGCCTAGCTTGGACAGCACACGCCCGACGTGCGTCTTCACGGTTGCCTCAGACACAAAGAGCCGCTCGGCGATCTCGGTGTTGGAAAGTCCTTGCGCGATCAGCGCGAGAACCTCGCGCTCGCGGCTGGTCAGCCCAGCCAGGTCGGGTTCGGACTCGCCGGCGCCGCTTGGCAGCATCGGCGCGAACCTGTCGATCAGGCGGCGCGTCGTCGACGGCGCCACCACCGCGTCGCCTGAGTGCACCGCCCTGATGCCGAACAGCAGCTCTTCCGGCGGCACATCCTTGAGCAGGAACCCGCTCGCCCCTGCCTTCAGCGCCGCGAACGCGTACTCGTCGAGGTCGAACGTGGTGAGCATGAGCACCCGCGGCCGGTCACCGGCCTGGCAGATCCGCCTGGTCGCCTCGATTCCGTCCAACCTCGGCATCCGCACGTCCATCACGACGACGTCGGCTGGCGTGCAGCGCAGCGCGGCGACGGCGGCCATGCCGTCGCCTGCCTCGCCGACGACGGTCATGTCCGGCTGGGCGTCGAGCACCATGCGGAACCCGGCCCGCACCAGCTCCTGATCGTCCACGAGCAGGATGCGGATGGTCATGCCGCGCCCGCGTGCACGGGAACGATCGGCAGCGTAGCTGTGACCTCGAAGCCGCCGCCTGGCCTGGGCCCGGCCTGAACCGAGCCGCCGTACATGGCCGCGCGCTCGCTCATCCCGGTCAGCCCGTGACCCTTTCCGTCGCAGGCGGCGGCCGCCCCGGCGCCGTTGTCACTCACCGACAGCTCGACGGCCGAGTCGGTGTAGCGCAGCACGACGTTCGCGCACGCCATGCCGCCCGCGTGCTTGCGGACGTTGGTCAGCGACTCCTGGATGATCCGGTAAGCGGTCAGCGCGGTGCCCGCGGCAAGCGGCCTGACCTTCCCCTCGATCGAGCAGGTCACTGGCAGGCCCGCGGACCTGGCCTGATCGAGCAGCTCATCGAGCTGCCCGAGGCCGGGCAGCGGGGCGAGTACGGCGAGGCCGCCGTCGTCGCCGCGCCGCAGCACGCCGAGCAGCGCCCGCATCTCAGTCAGCGCCTGGCGGCCGGTCGACGAGATGGCGGCGAGCGCCTCGCGGGTGCGCGCCGGGTCGGTGCCGAGCGCGTAAGCGGCGCCGTCCGCCTGTACCACCATCACGCTGACGTTGTGCGCGACCACGTCGTGCAGCTCGCGTGCGATCCTGGCGCGCTCCGCGGCGGCGGCGATCTGCGCGTGCGCGTCCCTTTCCCGCTCGAGCCTGGCCGCGCGCTCTTCGAGGTTGGTGTAGTAAGCGCGGCGGTACCTGGTCGAGTCGCCGAGCACCCAGGCGGTCAGGCATGGTGCGGCGAACAGGAAATAGACGAAAAGCAGCACTTCCCAATGACCAGGCACGGGCCGAGGCAGCTGCAGCCCGAGCACCTCCACGGTCGCCCCGAACAGGCAAAGGCCGAGCCCTATCACCGAGTTGCGCCTGGTCGAATACGCCGCCAGCGTGTATAGGAGCACGACGATAGCGGCGTCGGTGACTATCGGTCTGCCGCGGAACACAGCGACCTGGAGCGCTCCGAACGCGATCGCCGTGGCAAATGCGCCAACAGGATGCGAGCGCCGCACCACGATCGGTATCGCGAGTCCTAGCGAGATGACGACGAGGACGTAGACGTGCTGGCCGATTCCGGTCCCGATACCGCCAACGGCGATCGGGAATGCGAGCACGCCGTCGACGAGCCTGGGGTGGCGACGCAGCCACGCATACACCGCTGACACGGCACTAGGTTAGCCGCGAGTTTCCGCACTGGCGTCATCCCGGGGGCGTGAGTTGCCGTCAGCCGAATGGATGACAGCGGGATGACGTACCGGCTGACGCGACAGCAGGCCGCTGCCGCCGACGATCGTGGTATGGCAAACACAATTGGCGAGCCGGCCGCAGTGCCAGCCCGGAGGGCCAATTCCCCGGACCCCCTGGCTGTGAAGGTCCGCGGGCTGCGCAAGCAGTACCACGGCAAGACGGCGGTGGACGGCATCGACCTGGACATCGAGCGCGGAGAGGTGTTCGCGCTTCTCGGCCCCAACGGGGCTGGCAAGACCACGACGGTAGAGATACTCGAAGGTCACAGGCGAAGAGACGACGGCGAGGTAAGCGTGCTCGGCATCGACCCGGCCGGCGCCGACCGGGCGTGGCGGGCCAGGATCGGGATCGTGCCGCAGTCCGACTGGGCGACGGGCGAGCTCACGGTGCGCGAGATGGTCGCGCAGTACAGCGCCTATTTCCCGCGGCCGCGCGACCCCGACGAGGTGATCGCAGCCGTCGGCATGACCGAGCAGGCTGGCAAGCGGCTGCGCAGGCTCTCCGGCGGGCAGCGCCGCCGGGTCGACGTCGCGATCGGGATCGTGGGCAGCCCTGAACTGCTGTTCCTCGACGAGCCGACGACCGGCTTCGATCCGCAGGCGCGCCGCCAGTTCTGGGAGCTGATCGCGGGGCTTTCTCACGACGGCACCACGATTCTGCTCACCACTCACTACCTGGATGAGGCCGAGGCCCTGGCCAGGCGCGTCGCCGTGCTGGCCGGCGGGCGGATCGCTGCTCTCGGCACACCCGCCGATCTCGGCGGTTCCGCCGACGAGGCGACGGTCAGCTGGCTGACCCCCGACGGGACTCGGTCGGTGCAGACGACCACGCCGACACAATTCGTTATGCAACTCGCTGGCAGTTCCGAGGGGGAAATTCCCGGCCTGTCGGTGACCAGGCCATCGCTCGAAGACAGATACCTGGACCTGATCGCGGCGGCTGAGGAACCCGAGCCCGCCAGCGGCAAGATTGGAGCGGCGCGATGATCGCAACGGCGCCGGAGGCTGGCCGGATCCAGCCAGAACCAGCCGTAGGCCGGCTTCCCTCGCTGCTGAGGCAGGCCGGCGTGCGCGGGCTGGTCGAGATCAAGCTCTTTTTCCGGCAGCGAGAGGCGGTGGTTTTCACATTCGCGCTCCCGATCATCCTGCTGCTGCTTTTCGGGGAAATTTTCCACGGCGAGATCGGGCACACAGGCGTCAGTTTCCGGCAGTACTTCATCGCTGGGATCACCGCCAGCGGCCTGATGTCGACGACATTCGTCAACCTGGGTGTCAGCATCGCCGCCGACCGAGACGACGGTACGCTGACCCGGCTGGCGGGCACTCCGCTGTCGCCGGTCGGCTACTTCGCCGGAAAGGCCATTCTCGCCTTCGTGGTGTGCTTGCTCGAGATCGTCGCGTTGCTCGCGGTGGGCGTGGGCCTGCTCGGTTTGCACCTGCCGTCCACGTCCGGCCGGTGGCTCACGCTGGCCTGGGTGCTTGTGCTCGGCGCGGCGACCTGCTCGCTGCTAGGCCTCGCCGTGAGCTCGGCGGTCAAGGCGACAACACGCAGCGCCGTCGCGGTAATGAACTTGCCCTACCTGGTGCTCTCATTCATCTCAGGCGTGTACTTCGTGTTCAGTAACCTGCCGACTGGGCTGCAGCGGGCCGCCGCGATCTTCCCGCTCAAATGGATCTGCCAGGGCCTGCGGTCGGCGTTCCTGCCCGACTCGGTGCAGGGGATTGAGCCATCGCACAGCTGGGAGCATGGCCGCATCGCACTGGTGCTCGCGGCCTGGCTGGTCGCAAGCTTGGTGATATGCATCAGGACATTCCGCTGGAAGGGCATGGACCGTCGGTGAACGACCAGGCGACCGACGCCTGGACGCTTGGCGAGCTGCGGTGGGACGCCTACTTCGCCGTCGTCTTCATCGCGACCGTGACGATTACTCAGGTAGCCGGCCAGGCATCACAGTCTGGTCGGCTGCTCGCCAGCGCCGCCCTGGCCGCGATGGTGCCGTGGTACGTGCTGGTCGGGCGGCCTGCGCTCTACACCAACCAGAATCGCCCGCGGCGAGGAACGGTTTACCTGATTGGCTTGGTGCCGCTGCTCGTCGTCGTGCAGATCGGTGCGGGGTCGGGCACGTTCATCTTGCTAGCGCTCTGCCCCCAGTGCTTCATGACGGTGCCGTTTCGCAGGGCGGTGGCGCTCGTCGTCGCCTTGAGCCTGACCCAGCCCATCGTGGCGCTGGCGCAGGGGGCCGACGCGGCCGAAGTCGGAGCCCTGAGCGGCGTCGCGGTGGCCGGGATAGCGTTCTCGACAGCGTTCGGTTCCTGGATCATGCGGATCATCAACCAGAGCCAGGAGCGCGCTCAGCTGATCGCTCAGCTCGAGCAGACTCGGGCCGAGCTTGCCGAGGTCAACCGCGAAGCGGGCGTGCTTGCCGAGCGCGAGCGGCTGGCCAGCGAGATTCACGACACGATCGCGCAGGGCTTCACGAGCATCGTGATGCTCGCGGCTGCCGCCGACGCGGTGATCGAATCCGATCCCGCGCGGGCTAGGAAGCAGCTCGAACTGGTCGACCGCACCGCCAGGGAGAACCTGGCTGAGGCGCGGGCCCTGGTAGCGGGCCTTGCGCCGACCGCGCTTACCTCGGCCACGCTATCTGACGCGCTGGCCAGGCTGACCGAACGGGCCGGGCAGGAGCTTGGAGTCACGGCGGAGTTCTCGATGACCGGCCAGCTCACGTCGCTGGGCACCGGCGCCGAGGTAGTGCTGCTCAGGGTCTGCCAGGAGGCGCTGTCGAACGTACGCAAGCACGCCAAGGCGCGTTCGGTGCGGGTGCGCCTGCGCTACGGGGGAGATGGTGTCAGCCTCGAGATCGCCGACGACGGGGTTGGCTTCGATTCGGCGCTGGTCGAAGAGGGCTTTGGGCTGCGCGGCATGCGGACTAGGGTGGCCGAGATCGGCGGCAGGCTGGCCGTGCGCAGCGCCCCGGGCGAGGGCACGACGGTGATCGCGGAGGTGGCGTGAACGGCGCGGGTCCGGCGGACGCGGGCATGATCAAGGTGCTGCTGGCAGACGACCACCCGGTGGTGCGCGAAGGCCTGCGCGGGATGCTGGCCGCTGAGCCGGACATCGACGTGGTGGCCGAGGCAGGCTCCGGCACCGAGGCGGCGGCGCTCGCTGCCGCTAGGAATCCCGACGTCATCTTGATGGACCTGCGGATGCCAAACGGCGACGGCGTTGAAGCGATCGGGAGGTTGCGGGCCGAGGGTAACGCCGCCAGGATCATCGTGCTGACCACCTACGACACCGACTCGGACATCATCAGAGCCGTCGAGGCCGGAGCGACCGGCTATCTGCTCAAGGACACCCCGCGGGCCGACCTCATTCAGGCGATACGAGCGGCGGCCAGGGGAGAGACCGTGCTCGCGCCGGTGGTGGCCGGACGCCTGGTCACGCGGGTCAGGACAGGCGGCTCGCAACCAGACGCGCTATCCGCGCGGGAGACCGAGGTGCTCGGGCTGGTGGCGCGTGGGCTCACCAACGTGCAGATCGGGCGCGCGCTGTTCGTCAGCGAGGCGACGGTGAAGACGCACCTGACCCGAGCTTGTACCAAGCTCGGCGTGGTCGGAAGGACCGCGGCGGTGACGAAGGCGATGGAGATAGGCGCGCTGCCGACGCCCGGCCAGCCCAGCTAGCGGGCGGCAGGGCGGTGCTGTCGCCGCGAGTCCTACGCGGCTAGCCTCGATCACGAGGAGCAGGAGGGCTGAGCAGCTCGACCCAAACGGGAAGGACCGTCACATGGCTGACGAGCACGAGCATAATCACGACCCGACGTTCTATCGATCGCCGCGCGACGCAGCCGCGGGCCCGCCGGAAAAGCTCGCGTACGTGGCCGCGTTCTCCCGCCCCGCCGACAAGCCGGACGCGATCGCCGTGGTCGACACCGATGCCGCGTCCGCCAGCTACGCATCGGTGATCGGCTTCACCGAGCTGCCGCACCTCGGGGACGAGCTGCATCACTTCGGGTGGAACGCCTGCTCGAGCGCGCTCTGCCCAACTGGCGACCACAGACACGGCGACCGCCGCTACCTCGTGGTTCCCGGGATCCGCTCCTCGCGCATCTACATACTCGACACCAAGGAGAACCCGGCGCAGCCGACCGTGACCAAGGTGCTCGATGCCGCCGAGCTTGGCAAGCGGGCCAGCTACTCCCGTCCGCACACGGTGCACTGCGGTCCGGGGTACCTGTACGTGTCCTGCCTGGGTGGCGGCGACGGAGCTGAGGGTCCTGGCGGCGTCGCGCTGCTCGATCATGCGTCGTTCGACGTGATCGGCCAGTTCGAGCATGATCGCGGCGACCAGTACCTGGCCTACGACGTGTGGTGGCACATCAACGACGACGTGCTGGTCACCTCCGAGTGGGGGACGCCGTCGATGATCGAGGACGGGGTCGTGCCCGAGCTGCTGCTCGGCCGCAAGTACGGGCACCGGCTGCATTTCTGGGACATGCAGACCAGGCGTCACGTCCAGACCGTTGACCTCGGCGACCAGCACCAGATGGCGCTTGAGCTCCGCCCGGCGCACGACCCGGCGAAGAAGTACGGGTTCGTCGGCGTGGTGGTCAGCGTCGAAGACCTGTCTGCTTCGATCTGGCTCTGGCACGAGGATTCTGAGAACGCCGGGCAGTTTGCAGCGACCAAGGTCATCTCGATCCCGGCCGAGCCAGCGCCGGCCGAGCAGCTGCCACCGGTGTTGCAGGGTTTCGGCGCGGTGCCGCCGTTCATCACCGACCTGGCGCTTTCCGTCGACGACACGTACCTGTACGTCTCCTGCTGGGGGACCGGCGAGATGAAGCAGTATGACGTCAGCGACCCATTCAGCCCGCGCGAGACCGGGTCGGTCCGGATCGGTGGCATCGTCGGGCGGGTAGCCCATCCGGCTCGGCCTGACCAGCCGCTGGCCGGCGGGCCGCAGATGGTCGAGGTCAGCCGCGATGGCAAGCGTATCTACTTCTCGAACTCGCTCTACGGCGCCTGGGACGACCAGTTCTACCCCGACGGCGTCGGCAGCTGGCTCACCAAGCTCGACGCGGCCGAAGGCGGCGGCGTCAGCTTCGACGAGCGGTTCTTCCTCGAAGGAGACGAGTTCAGGGGTCGCCGGGTACACCAGATCAGGCTGCAGGGCGGCGACGCGTCGAGCGATTCCTACTGCTACTCGTGAGCAGTTGTGTTGCAGACTTGGCTCGCACCTGAACTGGCCACGCTCACCAAGGCCAGGTTCTCCGATCCTGCGTGGATGTACGAGAGGAAGTTTGACGGTGAGCGCTGCCTGACCTACCGGACCGGCGGCAAGGTCGCCCTGATGACGAGGAACCAGATCGACGTCAGCGCGACCTACCCCGAGCTGCGCGACGCGCTGGCCAGCCAGACGGCGGCCGACTTCGTGGTCGACGGCGAGATTGTCGCCTTCGTCGGCGAGGCCACCAGCTTCGGCCAACTGCAGCAGCGCCTCGGCGTGCGCGATCCTGGTGCCGAGCTGCTTCGGCGGGTGCCGGTCGTCTACTACCTCTTCGACGTGCTCGCGGTCGGCGGCCGCGACGTGAGGCAACGTCCGCTGAGCGAACGCAAACCGCTGCTGCTGGAGCTGATGCGTTTCGACGACCCGATCAGGTTCACCGAACACAGGGACGGGAACGGCGAGCCTTTCTGGGAGGAGGCCTGCAAGAAGGGATGGGAAGGGCTGATCGCCAAGCGGTCGGCATCGCCCTACCAGGCAGGAAGAACCAGAGACTGGCTCAAGTTCAAGTGCCTGAGCAGCCAGGAGTTCGTCATCGGCGGTTACACCGACCCGCAGGGCTCGCGCTCCGGGTTCGGCGCGCTGCTGATCGGCTACTACGACCCGGCGGGCCGGCTCGTATCGGCCGGCAAGGTGGGTACTGGCTTCAACACGGCGACGCTGGCCAGCCTCGCCGCCTCGCTGCAGCACCTGGAGGTTGGCACGTCGCCGTTCCAGGCTGGCCAGCTGCCCCGGTCTGGTGTGCACTGGGTCAAGCCCGAACTTGTGGCCCAGATCGGATTCTCCGAATGGACGGCCGCCGGCCAGCTCAGGCATCCGCGATACGAAGGGCTGCGCAGAGACAAGGACCCGGCGAGTGTGGTCCGTGAGGTTCCCGAGTAAGCCGTCCGTCACGTCGGTAACATTGCGGCCGGCGCAGGCACCGCGGATGGGCCCGACCACGCATCGCACACGGAAGGTGATTCGTGTCAGTTGAACGCTGGCCGGTCCAGTGGACGGGTGAGCGCGCGATCGTGGCGTTCCCCGCTGAGGTCGACGCGAACAACGCCCACGTCGCCAGGAGCCACCTGATCGCCGTCATCGAGGAGGACGGCGCGACGGCGGTGGTGGCGGACATGACGCGAACGACATTCTGCGACTCGGCGGGAGTCACGGCGCTGGCTACCGCGCGCAGGAAGGCACTCGCGCACGGCGCTGCGTTCTCATTGGCCTGCTCGTCTCCGCAGATCCTGCGGATACTGGAGCTGACCGGCTCGATCAGATGCTGCCGTTGTTCGCATCGGTCGATGAGGCGCTGGCTTAGGCGCGAGCGGGGCCGCCGCGGTCGGCCGAGTCGAAGTCACCGGTGCCGTCGGGGGCGCCTTCCTCATGACGCTGCGGGTAGGCGGTCCGTCCTTCGGCCGGAACCATCTCGGGGTGCACCCGCTGCGCCGAGACTCGCCTCATCTTCAGGTAGCGCTTGATATCAGGCCAGCCGGCCTTGATGGCCGCTACGACGGCCAGCGCCAAGACCAATCCGAGCGACTTCTTGATCATGGCAGCCTTGTTCCCTGCCAGCGTGTGCCGAATCGCGATAGCGGGCGGCCAATCGGCGGCGGAGGGGGGCGGATCGCCGCCGATTGGCCTGGTATCAGCCCGCTAGGCGGCGTGTCCGCCGACTGGGACGAGCGTTTGCTTCGAGGCCGCGGACCGGCGACCCCCTGTCCGGCGCTGCGGCGGGCGGCTAGCCGACCGGCCATCCGCCGGGCGGACGGTCCGACCCTGTGCTGGCTGGCTGGTTGTTCGTGGCGCCGCGGCCCTCGCGGCCGCCGCTGGCTCGCACCCGGGAGCCGTTGCGATGGTCCGCTCGTAGACCGCGGTGGTCTCGCGCGCCACCCGGTCCCACGGATACCTAGACCTGGCCCGGTCAGCGGCCGCTATGCCGAAGGCGGCGAGCCGCATCGGGCTGCTAAGAAGGTCGCGGAGCCTGCGGGCGAGCAGGTCCTGCCGTCCTGGTGGCACGAGCAAGCCGGACGTGCCATCGATGACGGCGTCGCGATAGCAGCCAACGGCTGTCGCGACGACCGGGACGCCGCACGCCATCGACCGGATCGAGCTGATTCCTTGCGGCTCGTACCGCGCCGCGCTGACGAGCAGGTCTGCCGACCTGAGCAGCGCAGGAAGGTCGTCGTCGGCAACGTGGCCGGTGAACTGAACCCGGTCCGCGACACCGAGCTGGGCTGCCAGCTTGGCGAGTATCCGGTAGCCGTGGTCTGACTCGAGCTGGTCGGCGCCTGGGCCGCCGGCGATGACGAGCTCGGCGCCCGGCAGCTCGGCGAGGCACCTGAGCACGATGTCAAGTCCGCGGTACTCGGCGAGCGATCCGACTGCGATCAGCCGCGGCTGCCGCTTGCGCTTGGCAATCAGGCCAGCGGGAGAAAATCTGCGGATGTCCACCCCGGCAGGAACGAGGCTGACCCGTGCATTGGGGATCCCAAGCCTCGACAGCTCGGCTACCTCGTCGGCGGTCGTAGCCAGCACCGCGGCTGCTGCCTTGGCGATGCAAGGCTCCATCCGGGTCCGTACGCTCGTCGTCTCACCGGCGATGCCATGTCGGCGCTCGGCTGAGGCGAACGAGCCGAAGCTGGCGACGACCGGTACCGGGTGCTCGCGGCCGGCGCTAAGCGCGGCGAGCACGTTTGTCCAGTGGTAGGCGTGCACGATGTCGGGCGAGTTCTTCTGCCAGCGCGCGGCGAGATGATTGGCGATGTCCTTGGCATACTGCGGAAGCTGATCGGCCGCGAGTTGTACTTGCGGACCCGCCGTGATGAACTCGGCCTTCAGCCGTGGGCTGATCGATGCCTTGTCGGGCAGCGCTGGTGCGTCCTTGCGCGCGTAGATCATCACGTCGTGGCCTTCGGCAGCGAGTGCCTTGGCAAGGTCGCTGACATGTGCGGCCTGATCTGCCGAATAGGGATCTAGCGCGCAGGTAGGGGGCGTGGCATGCCGAGCGACGAGGGCGATCTTCATCCTTGGGCCTCCTTGGATGAGTTCCGGCTGGTCACAGCCGTCGCAAGGTGGCCGGTATCGGCAGCGATTTCGCTACAACAAATAAGGCACACCCAGCAACGTCACGCCGTGACTGTTGGGGTGTGCCTGCGTCGTAAGCACTGTTCGTCAGGTTAGCGCACGTAGGTCGGGCTGTCCAGCAGGCTGGGTGCCGCCAAGGGCCAGCGTGGCACGAGATTCGCGTGTTTGAGCAGGCGTTTTGCGGGGAGCCATTACCAGCCAAATTCGACGAGGAGGTCCAGATGCCTGGCGGGACCCTGGGCGCGATCATTGCATTAATTATCCTGATATTGATAGTTGTCGTCGTGCCTGGCGGCTACGAGAAGCGCCGGCGCAGGCTGCGGGAGCGGTTCGGCCCGGAGTACGACAGGGTTGTCGGCGAACGGCGGAGCCGCAGGACGGCGGAAGCGGAGCTCGCCGCGCGGGAGCGCCGGATCCGCAAGCTCCGACTGCGTGATCTTGCCGGAGACGCAAGGGACAAGTACCGGCTGCAGTGGAGCGAGGTCCAGGAGCGCTTCGTCGACGACCCTTCTGGCGCCATCGCACAGGCCAAGGCACTCGTTGCGACCGTGATGCGAGAACGCGGCTATCCCGCGGCCGAGTACCAGCAGACACTCGCCGACCTGTCGGTAGCGCACGCGCGGAACCTTGACCACTTCCGGGCGGCGCACGAGGTAAGCGCCAGGGCCGCCTCAGGAAATGTCGCGACCGAGGAGCTCCGCATCGCGCTCCTGCAGTACCGGGAACTGCTCGGCGAACTGCTCGGGGCAGCCCTGACCGGAGACGATCATGCCGCCGCTGCATGACCGGCCTGAGGCCGATCGGCCAGAAAATCCCGAAGCGGAGGCGGAGGACGAGCTGCAAACGGACACGACGTCTGGCGGTCAAGGCCAGAGCGGCTGGTCAGGCAGAGCAGTCGGACCGCTGAGCGGCCTATTGCCCGGGGGCCCCGGGTTGGATGCCGGCGAGGTGCCAGTTGCGGCATCGGCGGCGGTAGCCGCGGTGGGTGACGCGCAGGCGGCCACGCAGGCGCCTGGCGACGACGAACCGGCAGCCTCGGCTATCGCGGCGGCTGGCGATCACGAACCGGCCGTTCCCGATGCGCCCGATGAGCCGCCAGCGGGAGAAGCCTCGCGATTGCCTCAGCTCGATGAGACCGCCGAGGCTGCCCAACCGTCAGAGGCGGACCTGACCGCCACCGACGACCGCTGGCACGCGGCGCTCGCCGCCTTCGTCGACAATCCGCGCGCCTCAGTGGAGGCGGCCAGGGCGCTCATCGATGAGGACATTGCCGTGCTGATCGCGCTGCTGGCCCGCCGAAAGGAGGCCATGCACGCCCTCTGGCCAGCCGAGAAGGACGCGGATACGGAAGCGCTTAGAGTGGCCCTGGTCAACTATCGTGACCTTCGCAACCGACTCGCCGACGTGATAACAGCGCTAACCGCATGATCGCGGCGGGACTTTGCCGCTGTTGGGACAGCAGCGTTGGGACTTTGCCGTTGCTGGGACAGCAGCGTTGGGACTTTGCCGTTGTTGGCCAGTCCACCCGGTGCGGAGGGCTTGGCCTATTGCTGGGCGTGGTTGCTCTGCTGGGCGTGGTTGCTCTGCTGGGCGTGGTTGCTGGTTAGGCGCATGTGGAGCCTAACTACCGTGCCGTCCTGGCCGGTTCTGAGCTCCACGAGGTCGCAGACTTGGTTGACGAGCCAAAGGCCCTGGCCGCCGGGGTGATCTCGGTTCGGCGGTCTGCGGCCAGCGAGCGGGTCGGTGATGTGGCCCGTGTCGGCGAGTTGGCAGATCAGTTCGCCGTCGGCCAGCCAGGTGCTGATGGTGCCGCCCGCCGCTGTATGCCGCAGCGTGTTGGCGGCGACTTCGCTGACCGCCAGCACGAGGTCGACGGAGCGAGATTTCGACAGCCTGGCGCGTCTCGCCTCGTCCGCGACAAGGGTCCTGACCGCGCGCAGATCACGCGCGTAGGCGGCGACTGTGGCATCGCCGGGAACGCCAGGCAGCGGGTCATCACACCCAGCGGGCATGTCATCAGACCCGGCGAACGCCTGGCTGCGTTGTGCCCGGCCGTCGCAGATCACGACCGGGTGCGTGCGCCAGAGGTCGGCAATGACCCGGTCGGGCAGCCCGGATACGTCGTAGGGGCACAGTATGGCGGCCGTGGCCGGCCCGAACGCCTGATTGATGAGCGCCTCGTGCCTGATGGCCTCCCGTATCTCGGCGGCGCTTCTGCCTGGCCAGACCGGCTCGCCGACGAAACGGATCGGCTCGCCCGCCGCAGCGTCGATGAATGCCTGAATCGCCGGCATGATCCGCGCCGGGTTGCGCCCGAGTTCTGACATATCGGTAAAGACCGTCGGTGCGGGGGCCCGAGTCGCGGTCAGGCTCGCTGCCGGCCCGTCGGTGCAGCCAGTCCGGCCAAGATCGCCGCTTCCACCAACTCCGCTGGCACGGCCAAACCTGCCCGCCGATGCGGGCCACTCACCGGATATCGGGCGTCGGTCAAGCGCCAGTCGCAGCCGCTCCTGATTGGCTCCGGGCACGGCGACCAGCGCAGGCTCACCCGCTGCCGCTCCGGTTTGCAGGAAGTCAGCGATGCCGAGCGAGTAGTCGTCTATGTCGCGATAGAGGAGCGCGAAGTGCTGCAGCCACTGGTCGGTACTGCCGGCCGCGCCACCTTGACCGCCCACGCCGACCCTTCCCAGCCACGCCACTGCCGCAATTCAGCCGCCAACCTGGCCGTTCCGCACTGGACGTCCTGCTGCTCTTGATCACACGATATACATATCGGGTACCGGTCGCCCGTAAGGGCTGTGGCGGCGCGCATAATATGTCGCTTGCGGCAACAGTCCTATGCATCTTCCTGTGGAGTGCAGCTTGGAGGAGTTCCAGCTCTCATGGCAGGCACGAGATGGGGTCTGCGTTGTCAAGCCGGTCGGCGACCTGGACATCGTGACGAGCCGGCAGCTCGACGACGGCCTAGCCCAGGTGCGCAAGGCGCACAAGCAGATCGTGCTTGACCTGTCAGCTGTCGACTTCATGGACACAAGCTCGCTCGCGGTCATCGTCGGGCACTGGAAGAGTGTCGAGGAGGTCGGCGGCTCGCTGTCGCTAGCAGGCGCCAGGTACCAGAGCACGAAGTCGCTATGGATCACCGGCCTGGCCGACCGCATTCCGCTTTATCAGAACGTCGAGCTGGCGATCGACGCGGCCAAGGCGCTGGCCGGAGGCGAATAGCGCAGGCTTGCGGAGGACTAGCGCAACGTGACCGCCAGCAGGCAGGCATCGTCGTCGGTGTCCGAGGCTAGCTTGCCAACCAGCATGTCGGCGTAGCTATCTATGTCGTTCACCGGCCTGCTCGCTACCTTGAGCAATGTCTTGATCGACTCATCGATGGCCTGATTCCGGCGTTCGATCAGGCCATCGGTGAAGAGCAGCAAGGTGTCGCCTGGCCGCAGATCGGTCGTCGCTTCCTCGTAACACGTCTGCTGGTCGGCCCCGAGCAAGACGCCGCGCGGCTGTTTCAGCAACCGCGCCCTGCCGCTTCTGACCAGGACGGCAGGTGGGTGACCGGCTCGCGCCCAGCGGAGCGCTCCTCGCTCGGGATCGTAGAGAGCGCATATGGCAGTGCCGAAAGTGTCCTCGGTCAAGTGACAGGCCACGCTGTTCAGCCAGGAAAGCAGCGACCCCGGCCCGGCGCCGGTGATGGCCAGGCCGCGCAGGCAGTTACGCAAGGCGACCATGCCGTGCACGGCTTCGATGCCGTGCCCAGCGACGTCGCCGACGACGAGCATGACCTGCTTGGTCGGCAGTGGCACCGTGTCGTACCAGTCTCCGCTGACTAGGTGACCCTTGCCGGCTGGCCGGTACCTGGCCGCGACGCTCAGCCCGGCCGCCTCGACCAGGTGCGAGGACTGGGGCGTTATCGCCTGCTGCAGCCGCAGGGCGAGGCGATGCTCCTCCTCGGCACGTTCTTCTGTGCCTGAAAGCAAATCGCGGCTGGCCGCCAGCGCTAGCTCGGTGTGGTAGTGCGCCGAGACGTCCTGATACGTCCCCCGCACCGCGATCAGCTCGCCATAGTTATCGGTCACAGGCTCGGCGAACGCGCGGACCTGCCTGATGCTGCCGTCGTCACGTCTGATCACGCGGAACAGAGCGGCGGTCGGCACCTTGTCCTGCAGCAACCGATTCCTGAACGACTCGACGAGGCCGACATCGTCGGCCACCACCCTGAGGTCCAGTTCAGACAGCCTGACCGGCTGCCCGGACGGAATACCGAACAAGGCGAACATCGGCTCGGTCCAGTGCACCGTCCCGGCCGTCAGGTTCTCCTCCCAGCCGCCGAACCTGCCGAGCCGCTGGGCGTGCCCGAGGAGCGAGGCGAGTCGTTCTACGTCGGCCGCGTGCCGCCAGGTGATCACCACGCCGTCGAGTAGCCTGGCGAGCCGCACGCTTGCGATGGCGACCTGACCGGTGCTTGTCACCCCGCCGATCACCTCGCCTGAGACGTGCTGGGGTGCGCCGGTCTCCATGACTTCGATCGCGCGGTGATACAGGCCGCCAGGCATCGCGGCGTCCGGATACGCCTCGATCAGCGACTGACCGACCAACGCGGTTGCCGAGCGTCCAGCAGGATCTCGGAATCCCGGGCTGACGTGCACGATGCGGAAGTCGCTCGGCTCACCTGGCTGTTCGCGCATGGCGTGCGCGACGAGCGCCGATTCGTGCAGCGCGTCTAGCAGCCCGAGCACCCACGATGCACTGGGATAAGCGCCATGGCTGTCGTCGGTTACGTTCGGCGTGCTAACGCCAAATGAGCCAAGGCCAAGCGCCTGCACGACCAGTTCGGCGAGCGCCCTGACCTGACGGCGCAGATTGACAGAGAACTCGGCGAGCGCGCTCGGCCAGCACACTTCGAGAGAACCGATGGTGCGGCCGCTGCCGGCCGGCAGCGGCAGGACGGCGCGGGCGCCGCCGTCCCAGTGGCCGATCAGCGGGGTCTCGTCACCAGCGGGACGTCCGTCGTGCCACCAGAACTCAGCGCCGGTGCCGGCGGCCCGCGCGGGAAGCGCCGCCATCGCCGGCGGCATCCGCCGCCAGCTGCTCGCGTCGGCTGGCCGCAGACCTGACTGGCCGACTAGCTCGATGGCGCCGTCGGGCATCATGAGCCAGATCGCCACCGCCACCGCGCCCGCGCTGGCCAGCGTCTGGGTCAGCAGCGCCTCGGCGAGTTCCGAGCCGTCGCTGGCGCGTTCCATCGCCGCTTCGGCGAGCGCGGCCGACACGAGCCATGGCGCCTGCCGAGGCCGTTCGTGATCCTCAGAGCGGCTATCGCCGGCGTCTACCGCAGGCAGGCCGGCAATCTCGCTGGCAAGCTCGATGAGGGGAGTGCCCGATTCTTCCGCTATCTTGACGAGCTGACCGCTGGCCTGCGCCGCGGTGCAGCCGAGCCGTTCGATCAGCACGCCTCTGGCTAGATCAACGACGGCCCGTGCGTGAGCATCGGAGCGCAGGTCGTCGAGTTCCCTGCGCTGCCGTGCTATAACCGCGGTCAGCCGCGCAACATGCGCGTCGTCGTTGACCGTCACGACACCTAGCTTTCCCTGACCAACACCGCGCGTCGAGCGGAATCCTCGCAAGGAGCAAAAAGGCGAAGGGCTCGTCGGGCAAGATTGGAATGTCGCTTTATCGCGTTATCCTGCCGACCCGGCTGCTGTCGCCAGCCGCTAGGAGGTGTGACAAATGCCCACCGCCACGAGAAATAGTCATCAGCCAGCTGACACGCGGCTCTCTCAGCTGCTCGTAGGCCTGACGGCCGTTCGAGGCGGAGACTTCAGCACCAGGCTGCCACTTGCTGGCGACCCCCTGATGGATGAGATCGCCACTGTATTCAACGGGATGAACGACCAGCTGGCGCTGTTCACCTCGGAAGTCACCCGGGTGGCGCGAGAGGTCGGCACCGAGGGCAAGCTGGGCGGTCAGGCCGAGGTTCCCGGCGTCGCCGGTTCTTGGCAGGACCTGACCGACTCGGTCAACGCGATGGCGGGCAACCTGACCGGCCAGGTCAGGAGCATCGCACAGGTCACCACCGCCGTCGCCAAGGGAGATCTGAGCCAGAAGATCACGGTGGAGGCGAAGGGCGAGGTCGCCGCGCTCGCAGACACGATCAACGGGATGGTCGACACTCTGTCCTCGTTCGCGGCCGAGGTGACCAGGGTCGCCCGTGAGGTGGGCACGGAAGGCAAGCTCGGCGGTCAGGCTGACGTGCAGGGCGTATCCGGCACGTGGAAAGACCTCACCGAGTCGGTCAACGTCATGGCGGCGAACCTGACCGACCAGGTGCGGGCGATCGCCGCAGTGACCACCGCAGTCGCCAAGGGCGACCTGACCCAGAAGATCGGGGTGGACGCGCGCGGTGAGATCCTCGAGCTCAAGACGACCATCAACACCATGGTCGACCAGCTGTCGTCGTTCGCGGCAGAGGTCACAAGGGTGGCGCGCGAGGTCGGCAGCGAGGGCAGGCTCGGCGGCCAGGCCGAGGTCGAGGGTGTCTCTGGCACGTGGAAGCGGCTCACCGAAAACGTCAACGAGCTGGCCGGCAACCTGACCAGGCAGGTCCGGGCCATCGCGGAGGTGACAAGCGCGGTCGCGACCGGCGACCTGACCAGGTCAATCTCGGTCGAGGCCGAAGGCGAGGTGGACGAGCTCAAGGACAACATCAACGCGATGGTGCAGTCGCTGCGCGAGACCACCAAGGCGAACATGGAGCAGGGCTGGCTGCAGACGAACCTCGCCACGATCAGCAGGCTGATGCAGGGCCACCGGGATCTCACCGCCGTTGCCGAACTGATCATGGACGAGCTGATCCCGCTGGTCGGGGCCCAGCACGGGACGTTCTTCCTGGCCGAGGGCAGCGGCAGCGACAGGCGGCTTATGCTCATCGCAGGCTACGGCCTGCGCGCCGACATCGAGGCACCCAGCCAGTTCATGCTGGGCCAGTCGCTGATTGGCCAGGTCGCCAAGACCAAGAAGCCGATCGTGCTCAGCGATGTGCCGGCCGACTACGTGCGGATCTCATCGGGCATCGGCGAGGCAGCGCCGCTGAACCTCATCGTGCTCCCCGTCGTATTCGAAGACCAGGTGCTCGGCGTGATCGAGGCCGGGTCGTTCTTCCCGTTCACTCAGGTGCACAAGGACTTCCTCGAGCAGGTGATGGAGACCATCGGCATCAACGTGAACACGATCCTGGCGAACGGGCGCACGGACTCGCTGCTCGCCGAGTCGCAACGGCTCGCGGCCGAGCTCCAGGCGCGCACCAGTGAGCTCCAGGCGAGGCAGGATGAGCTGCAGCGCTCCAACTCCGACCTGGAGGCCCAGGCGGCTCAGCTGGCCAGGCAAAACCGCGACATCGAGCTGAAGAACGAGCAGATCGAGCTGGCCAGGCAGGAGATCGAAGAACGCGCCAGGCAACTGGACCAGGCTTCGCGGTACAAGTCCCAGTTCCTCGCCAACATGTCGCACGAGCTGCGCACGCCGCTCAACAGCCTGCTCGTCCTGGCCAGGCTGCTCGCGCAGAACCCTGACCGGAACTTGACGTCCAAGCAGGTCGAGTACGCCAACGTGATCCACTCGTCGGGCTCGGATCTGCTTCAGCTGATCAACGACATACTCGATCTCTCGAAGGTCGAGGCCGGCAAGATGGACATGCACCTGGAGCGCTTCGCACTCCGCGGCCTGGCCGACGAACTCGAGGCCATCTTCCTGCCGCTGACCGCCGAGAAGCGCCTCGACTTCGGGATCGGCATCGAGCCTGGCGTCCCCGCCGAGATATTCACCGACAAGCAGCGGCTGCGCCAGATTCTGCACAACCTGCTGTCCAACGCCGTCAAGTTCACCGGCCAGGGCAGCGTGGACGTAGGGATGTCGTTCTCTCCGGCACGCAACGGCGACGGTCAGGCCTGCGTCGAGTTCGCGGTCACCGATACCGGCATCGGCATCGCGGAAGAGGGCCTGACCACCATCTTCGGCGCCTTCCAGCAAGGCGACGGCACCACAAGCCGGCGGTATGGCGGCACCGGCCTTGGGCTTGCCATCTGCCGCGAGGTGGCGGCGCAGCTCGGCGGCCGGATCACGGTGCGCAGCACGCTCGGTGCTGGCAGCACCTTTACCCTCTACCTGCCTGTCGTCGATGGCCCCGCCGATGAAACGCGAGTACCGGTCGTCTCACCGGCCGGCGCGGGGCTCGAAGCGGGCCGGCGGCTGCCGAGCTCTAGTCCTGCCGATGCCGATGGCGCATCCAGCATCATCGCGCCGGTCGGCCGGCCAGGAGGGCACGAAAGCCTGAGAGGCCGGCGAGTGCTGATCGTCGACGACGACCCGCGCAACGTGTTCGCGCTGACCGGCGTGCTCGAGCTTTACGGGCTGACCGTGATCCACGCTGACAACGGCGAGCATGGCATCGAGGCGCTCCAGAGCGGCGACATCGACTTGGTCCTTATGGATGTGATGATGCCGCAGATGGACGGCCACGCCACCACGCGCGCGATTCGCGACATGCCGCAGTTCGCCGACCTGCCGGTGATCGCGGTGACGGCGCGGGCAATGGCAGGGGACAAGGACAAGAGCATCGCTGCGGGCGCCAGTGACTACGTGACCAAGCCGGTGGATACCGAGCAGCTACTGACCTGCATGGAGCGCTGGCTGAGCCGCTGAGCCGCCGAGCCGTCGACCGCCGGCCCCTCGACCTCCGGGCGCAGGAGTGTGTTTACACGCCAGGAAGTGGCACGATTGGGGTTATGGCTGGGTTTTGGCCACGCCATAGCTTCGAGGCCGGATTAGGGCGGAGGTGTCATGACGGGCTCGGATCTCACCGACTTGCTCGACATCGCCGCTGGGTCCGATGCTCGATCGCTCAACCAGCTCGCGAGCGCTGCCGCGCAATCGGTAGCAGGGTGCACTGCCGCGAACGTGGTGATGTGGCACGAGCGTGAGCCCGTGCTCGTCGCCTCGTCCCATCCCGATCTGGCGACGCTCACTTACGTGCAGGTCGAATCCGGTCGTGGACCGGTCCTAGTGGCACTTGACCGCCCAGCCGAGCCGGTCGGCTGCGCCGACACGCTCGCGGAGGAGCGGTGGCCAGAGTACGCGGTCGCAGCGCTGCTCGCCGGTGTCCGCTGCTCGCTGAGCTACGCCTATCAGGCCGAGTCCCGCGCGCTGTCCCTGACGCTGTTCGGGGCCAGGCCGAGGTCGATCGACCCGAGACGCGCCCAGCCTGCTGAGCTGCTCGGCGCGCTTGGCGGCGCAGTGCTCGGCGCGGTGTCTGTCTACGACGATGCCAGGCGCACCGCGACTCAGCTCAAGGACGCGGCCGCCAGCCGGGCCGTGGTCGATCAAGCCAAGGGCATACTCATGCACGCTCTTGGCTGCAGCGCCGACGAGGCGCTTGAGCACATGCGCCAGACGTCGCAACAGCGCAACATTCGGGCCACCGACGTGGCCAAGGAGATCGTTGCGTCCGGGGGTCGGCGGCAGGCGCCTGCGCGCGGCCGCAATAGACCGCCGGTCAACTCAGTCTCCCCAACGCACTCATCCTGACTGACCCAGACCCGGCGATAGCCTTTCGTTTTGAACGAGGGAGTGCTCTTTTTGGCCACACGGCACCGCAGCGACGTATCTGAGCAAGCGAGCGAGGCCACCGGTCTCAAGACCCGCGTCGGCGCGCTAAGACACGCGGCGGGGATGCCTGAGGCTGAGCCGCGTTCGCTGCTGGACGCCGCGCTCGCCGAACTCGACGCGGCTGTCACCGCGCTCGACACAACCGGTGCCGGCGAGTCACCCGAGGGCGAGGCCGCAGGTCAGCACGGTCCGAGCGCGGATCGCCGGCTCCTCCAGGCGGTTTTCCAGCAGGTCCCGGTCGCGTTGTTCCTGCTCGGCGGCGACGGCGCGGTCAGGCGGGCCAACTCGGCCGCCGCCGAGCTTGTTGGTGCGACGCCTGGCTACGCCACCGGCAGGTCCTTCGCTGCGCTTGTCGAGCCCGCTCATCGCGCCGCCGTGCGATCGCAGCTGGCAGCGGTGGCGCGGACCGGTGTGCAGCAGGTGCTCAGCTGCGGGCTCTACGGACCGGCCGGAGTGCGACAGTGCCAGGTGATGATACGCACGGTCAACGTGCGCGGCGACGACGACAAGCTTCTAGTCGTCGCCTCGCCGCAAGGTGGGCGCAGGGCCACGGACCGCAAGGCCGCCGCCGGAACCAAGGCGGCGCCGCGGGCACGCCAGGCCGACAAGGAGGCTGACTCCGCAGCAGCCTCGACCACGGGGCATTCGACCAGGAGGCCCGACGTCACGGTTGGCCAGGCGGTGACGGCGATGACCAGGCGGATCGACGTGGTTACCGCGGTCAACAGGCTGCTGCTCGAGAACGTCGCGTCGAGTGAGGGCCAGCTCCTGCAGCGATTCGGGCGGCTGCTCGCCGATCACGTCGCCACCTGGGTCATCGTCGACGTGATGCACGCGGGCAGGCTGGAGCGGCACTCTGTCGCAGGGCCAGACGAAGAGGCGTCGGCCGGCCGCGCCCAGGCGGTCATGGCGGTGCACCCGTCGGCGGAGTCAGCTCCCGGGCAGGTCGCACAGTCCGGTACCGCGCTTGTGCTTGCTCATCCCGATGAGGAGGAGATACTCGGTGCGACGGAGGATGGCGTGCCGCTGCTGTTGCTGCTCGGCGGTGCGTCCGTGCTGGCTGCCCCGGTCACCGCTGGCGGCGACTGCTACGGCGCGCTGACGCTGATCAGGAACGCCGAGGCAGGCACATTCGGGCTCGCCGACGTCGGCATGGCCGAGGATGCCGCCGAGCAGCTCGCCAGGACGCTCGAGGTGCAGCGGACGATGCGCCAGGGCGCCGACGCCGCCGAGGCCTTGCAGGGGAGCCTGCTGCCGCGCGAGCTCAAGCCGGTGCCCGGGGTCGAGATGGCCGCCACGCACATACCTGCCACCCAAGGTCGGGCTGTCGGCGGTGACTTCTACGACATTTACCGGACGCCAGAAGGTTGGGGGATCGCGATCGGCGATGTCACAGGGAAAGGCAGGGACGCTGCCGCCGTGACCGCCGCGGCAAGGCACGCGATCAGGGTGCTCGCGCACTGGAACGCCGATCCGGCGGGCGTGCTGCGCGGAGCCAACGAGATCATGCTGGCCGAGGCGTTCGGCGGCCGGTTTGTCACCGCGGACGCTGCCCACCTTTCCTGGCAGGACGGCGAGTTGCGGGTAGTACTCGGCAGCGCCGGGCACCCTGGCCCCGTGCTCGTCAAGCAGGACGGCAGGACGCAGACGATCGAGGGCGGCGGCGAGCCGCTCGGCATCTTCCCCGACAGCGAGGCAGAGGTCAGCGAGCTCACGCTCAGCCAGGGCGACGTGCTCTTCTTCTGCACCGACGGCCTCACCGGAGCGCGGAGCCCTGACCTCGGCTATTTCGGCGAGCGGCTGGCCGACGCGCTGGCCGGGCTGTGCGGGCAGCCGCCGGCCGAGATCATCGCCGGCATGCAGCGGATGCTCATCGGCTTCTGCGAAGGGATGCTGCTCGACGACGTGACGATGCTCGCGCTCCGTGTCGGCGAGGCTCCGGCGACGGCTTAGGTTTCCTGGGCGCCGC
>Ga0126381_100001586_pt1 | contig 24294 bp, 25 predicted proteins | sample PanSoiMetPlot_28_FD_96465 | JGI IMG/M metagenome (GOLD analysis project Ga0126381, IMG submission 96465) | Tropical forest soil microbial communities from Panama - MetaG Plot_28 | ecosystem: Environmental > Terrestrial > Soil > Tropical forest > Bulk soil | place: Panama | collected 2016-02-17 | reverse complement strand
GGGAAAATCATCGCGCCTCCGGGCATGAACGAAACCGCGCAGCGCGCCGGCCACATCCCCAAAGCCGCGAATATTCCCTGGGTGCAGGCCGCCAACGAGGACGGCACGTTCAAATCGTTCGAAGATTTGAAGAGGCTGTATGAAGCCAAAGGTATCGACGGCAAGGATGAGGTGATCGCGTACTGCCGCATCGGGGAGCGCAGCTCGCATACTTGGTTTGTGCTCAAGTATTTACTAGGCTTTGACAAGGTGCGGAATTACGACGGCTCGTGGACCGAATGGGGCAATTTGGTTGGCGCGCCGATCGTGAACGAAACGCGCTCCGCGCAACCCGGCGCCGCTGCCACCGCCCACTAACGGGAGCGGTTTGTCTGGGGCACTCGTGCAAGCGAGCGCCAAACCGGTAGTGGCAGGTCTGCAGGGCGGTTTTCTGCATCGAAGGGATGGTGGCCGACAACTAGGCGACGGTAGCCAGGAATGTATCGGTCCTGACCGAGGAACTGACAACTTATAACTCTCAACTTCCCGACGGCGCGGTGGCCAAGTGGTAAGGCGAAGGTCTGCAAAACCTTTATCGGCGGTTCGATTCCGCCCCGCGCCTCCATAACCTTGAAAACCTGACGGTTCTATAGCATCACGGTGAATCATAGCGCGCGGCCTTATCACCTCAAGTGCAAAAGAGGGTGTTAAAAAATGAACGGAAGGCCTAAGGCGCGACTCGGTTCGCCCAAGTCATTTCGTTTCCGCAACCGTCGAACACGCCACCGAGGTTGAAGCGGATCGGCGTTCGAAGCGGCTGTCCGTGGTCTGTACCGATTGGATTTGCGTCTCTGGACGGAAGAGGATGGGTTTGACCGGACGCGCATCACGGCTGCTCTTATCATTCATCGGCCCGTCAATTTCTTGTAACGCGGTCGGGGCCACACCATCCGGCTTCAACTGAACGACGCGGCCGGCATCGGGGCAGCTGATTTGTTATAGTCTGGCTGTTCTTGGCTCCTAGGGAGGATACGACATGAAGTACCTTATGCTGTTTCTTCTGTTCCTCTTACCAACAGCTGCGAATGCCCAGATCGTCAACGGAAGTCTTGACGCCGCTTTCGCTGTTGGTAAGTGGAAAGAATCCCACGAAGGCGTGAGCCTATTTTGTGTTCGTGTCACGACTCAAGAAGATGTGTTAAAAGGCGACAGCAGCGGAGCATGTTTCCTGACCGAAGCGCAAGCCAACGCAAAGGATTCTGTCACTATGTCTACGAATACGTTCGCCGTCACCGCATGGGACGAACATACTCTCACAGCAATTACCGAATTCTATGCTAACAAGAATGGAGATCAAAGCAGCAAACCGAGTCCCGGCGCAACCAAGTTTGTATTTCGCTTAGTACTGGACTTCGAGACCCATCAGATGACAAAGTTTGTCGAGCCCGGCAGTGGTAACACCCGTGGATATCATCTGGTGGACCAGTGAGGATGAATCGTTCGCGTATTCCTTGGCCCGCTGTAAGCACACGGGATTGTGTCGCACAAGGTCTTTGTGGCGTCCGCCCATTTGTACTTGCACAACTGCCCGGCGCGAGGCAAGTAAGGGTTCGGGATGTACCCGCACAACGGATCATCGCGCGGATACTAGGGCAGCAACTATGCAGCCTTTTTTATCCTAGCCCAACGCGCCCTTTGCGCCTTCGCTATTCTGGCTCTCGCGCTTGCTGACAAGTGCCGCTTCTTGCCACGCTTGCTGCGACTGACGCTGCTCTTTCCGCCAAGCATTTCCATGGCCGCGTTGATTGTGTCCAACTTCTCTTGCAGCTTTGACGCTTCGCTTTTGAGGGCTGATAGGATGTCCATGTTTCCTCCGACAAGAATGTATCACAGGAAATCGAGTAAGCATGCGACGTTGACTTGCGTGGATCTGGAATGTGGAGACAGCATGAGAATCGTTGTGCAGAAAAATCTCCGGAGCTAATCGCCTAACGACCTGCCAAGAGGGAAATAGACTTCAAGAGCATTAATTCGCTCATGGGGTTCTTACCACACGTTACGAAAGCTACACAACGAGCAGCAAGGCCTTCCCCATTATATCGGGATTCCCGCTTTTTGAGCCTTTACCACTAAGTAGGTCACGAATGCAGAGCACGAAACCAGCATGAACTTGGCATCTTCTACGTCGAGTGTAGGCTCATCCATCAAAGCATGGTGAATACCCTGTGCATCGCTTGTATGGCCGTATAGCTTCTGGAACGCCTGCTTGAGGGCGGCATGCAGCTTAGTCTGTTTCTCGACGGCGTTTAGGTCGGGGCCAAGAGTTGCCTTACCTTGCTTTACAATAATTTTGCATAGAGATTCGACCGCAGAAATCGAGTCCTTGATTGAATTCCTGTAACGGGCCTGTTTCCTCTTTGCTAGAAGCGTGAGGGACTGATTCAAATGCTCCCTGACGGGCTTCAACGAATCTGGCAATGCGAGTGCTTGCTCAATGGCTGCGATTTCTTCCTCGCTGGTAATGGGTACAATGCGCCCGGATACAAAGCCGTAACCAGACAATTCTTCCTTTAGCAGGGGATTCACCGAATCAATGAAACGCTCCCTGACTCCAGGATGAGCGCCGGAATCAGCCAGGAATTCGAGCAAGTCATATACCTCGTACCACTGGGAATCCAGGAAATAATTCTTCAACTTTCTTAGTGCCTCGAAATAGGAAGTGCCGATTTTGTCTGTGGTCTGTTTGAAGTAGTTGTGCCATAGGTTTTCGGGGAAGGCAGGCGTTCGCCGGGCAATTCGGGTTCACACAGGCGCGCCTTTCTCGCGAACGGAAACGTGGGTTTACGAGAAGCAGATCTCACTTATTTTGCCAGAGGCTCTTTGCGAAGGGGGCGGCCGGCCAGTACGCCGTTGTACTTGCCGTCTTCCACGGCAAGCTTTCCGTTGACGATGACATACTTCATGCCGATGGCGAGCTCGTTGGGGTGTTCGTAGGTGGACTGATCCGCGACGGTAGCGGGATCGAAGGCGATGACATCGGCGAAATAACGCGTCCGAAGCAACCCGCGCTCCGATATGCCGATAGTCTGCGCCGGGAAGTCGCTGCTGGCGTGAATCATCGAGGGCAGGGTGATGATTTTTTTCTGATAGACATAAACGCGTAGCTTGCGAGGGAAGGTGCCGAACATGCGTGGATGCCCGTGCGAGCCGTCAGAGCCGGTCATTACCCAGGGCCGCTCCATGAAGCGGATCACATCGTCTTCGCTCATGTTAAACGAGGCGACCGCAAGGCCTTCGAGCTTGCGTTCGCGCATGAGGGCGAGCGCAGCTTCCACCGGCGCCAGCTTCTTTTCCTTAGCCACTTCCGAGAGCCGTTTGCCGAGTAGCTCTGGAGCGCCGGAGGATGTGAATAGCAGTGAATCCGCGCCGCCGCGCCGCTTGAGGTTCTGTGTCATTTCTTCCAGCAGGCGCGGACGAAGAGTGGGATCATCGAGGCGCGCCAGTACCTCGTCGGGTTTGCCCGCCTGGGCCCACGCGGGAAGCAGGCTCGCAATCAGGCTCGAACCCGAAGCGGTGTACGGATATTGGTCCGCGGTGACGTCCACGCCTTCGGTTCGTGCTTTCTCGATCATCCGAATGGCAGGGACGCTCTCACCCCAAACTTCCGGACCGAGGGCCTTGATGTGCGAGATGTGCACCGGGATTTTCGCCTCGCGGCCGATGCGAATCGTCTCCGCAATCGAGCCGAGCAGGCCGATGGAATAGGAATCCTCATCGCGCATGTGCGAATCGTAATATCCGCCCACCGCCGCGACGACCTTGGACAATTCAATGACTTCCACCGTCTTCGCGAAACTCCCCGGAACGTAAAACAGGCCCGTGGACATGCCGAAAGCGCCTTCCTGCATGGCCCCGCGCACGAGCGCTTTCATGCTCTCGAGTTGTTCGGGCGCGGGCTGGACGTCCCCGTTGCCCATAACCTCTGCCCGTACCGCGCCATGACCCACCAAAAGGAGCGCGTTCGTGCCGATGCCCTGCCGTTGCCACAAGTCGAGAGTTTTCGCGACGTGCGGCGAACCGGCCCCATCGTTGCCGGCGACGACGGTGGTGACTCCCTGCATCAGGTAATTCACGTTGCTGTTCAATTGGGGACTCGAGAGGTCCCCGATGGTATGTGTGTGCGGATCGATCAAGCCGGGACAGACAATCAGACCGTGGACATCCAGCGTGTGCTCGGCGGTGACCTTCTGCCTGGAAGCGTTCCCGAGAAACGCAATGCGGTCGCCCCGAATGCCCACGTCCTCCGCGCGAGGAGCTGAGCCGCTCCCGTCCACAACCTGTCCGCCTTCAAGCAGCAAGTCCAGATGTTCCTGCGCAGGAGGGGTGTACCCGAGGCCTCGTAAGTGAAAACTTCCGCAAGAAAACACGAAGGTGAGTAGCGCCCCGAGCAGAGCGAATTTGCGCATTCGATATTTCCCGCTGGCAAGGGGTGATTCTTTGAGACTCAGTGGTTCTTCAACAGCGCTCGCACGTGCGCTTCTTCCGACAACGGCAGCGCGTCCCCGTGCCCCAGGCAAGTGTAGACATTCACGTCCTTGCTTCCCAGCTTCGTCATGGGCGCGCCGGTGGCGGTATCGTGGCTCAAGCAGAAAATGCCTCTTTCATTCTTCGTGAACTTCGGCGAACGGGCCCACGCCACATCGTCGTGATTGGGAAATCGCACCACGACTTTGTTTCCTTTGACTTGGCCGCCCTTCAGGACCGATTGAATCTCCACCACCGCTTCATGCCAATCAGGGTCATGTTCGGTCACGCGCAACGGCGAGCCCGATTTCGTCTTGGGAGCTTTCCATTTACGAACATCCGTGACGCGTCCGACCACGATGAAATCCGACGCGTTCATACGATCTTTCAATTCTTGATCGGTGAGATGGTCCTGTCCCTGCCCAGGTGCACTCACTCCGGCGACCGCCGCCGGAGCAGCTTCGCCGAGCACATGCCCCAACTCTTTGACCGCGACGCCGGAGCCAAAAATCCAGCCCTCGGTATAAAAAGTTGCTTGTGCTCCTTCCTGAAATGCAGAAGCATCTTTTGCTTCCACCGTGACGCTATCGCCCTTCTTCAACGATACCGCCGGCGGCTTTTTCAGGATCGCATCCACGCGCACGACAATCGTCTGCGCCGACTTCGGCACGTCCGCAAACGAAGTGGCTGCGAGCTGACTCACGGTTCCCGAGAATACGATGCTCGCTTTGCCCATGAGCGCGGCTTGGTTGTCCGTTGCCTGCGACCTTGCGGCGTTCGCACAGCCACACAAAGCCAACAACAAGCCAGCTCCCCCTAAACTGCTTTGGATGAGTACTGACGAAATCTTCATCGAGGCCTCCTTCTCCCGCGCTTTCGAGCAATACTCGCGGGGCTTACGCGTTTCACGGGATCACCGGAACGCTAAAATAGAATGGATCGATGGAAATGGGCACGGGGTTGCCTGCGCCATCGTTGAGCGTCTTGGCCCTAAAATCCGCCGCGCGCTGAAACGTCACGCCCTGCGGAAAATCCGCAAAATCTGGCTTGTTGTTCGCGCAAAAAACCCCGCGAAACTCGTTCCCCAACGAAAGCAGATAATCGTAGTCTCCCAGATATGGCAGGAATTGCTCCGCCGGCTGATCCGCTGGAACGGTGGCGAGCACCCTGTCTTGCGCCGAGGTGAAGGCATCGTGCGATTGCACCAGGTGCGTGACCCAGCGCCCGCCGTTCAATTGTTGATACAGAAATCCCACCACGCCGTTGCTCGCAATGGCCAGCGCGACGTTCGTCGCATTGTGAATGGTCGTGCCCGGCAAGTCCACTTTCGACCAGGTCACCCCGCGATCGGTGGAATTTCTGACATGCAACGTATAAATGTCACCCCTGCTGCCTTTGTCTGCCCAGGCCACATACACAATCGAGCTGTTGTTCGGGTCCACGGCAATCGAGAGCGTGGAGCCAATCCGTTCTTGCCCGAGCGTCGGCGCATTGGACCACGGAATCGAGGCATTCTTCACCACCACACGCCCTGGCTGCTTATCCGAAGGATCGGTCAGCGCTTGAAAAGGATTCGCGCCCGTCGCCGCGGCATCATCCCGTACCACCACGACGTCGCTGGTCGCCGTCTGACCGTCAAATTTGCGCCAGCCAAAAAACGCCGCGTACACGGTGCCGTCGTTTCCCACCGCCGGCCGCACCGACGGCCCGTCCTGACCTGCGGTTTTGCGCCTCTCGATCGGAATCGATTTGTACGTTGCGCCGCCATCTACCGATACATCGATGGTCGCCGTCCGCCCACTGGTCTGATTGAAATCGTTCACGCCCACATAGATGCGGTCGCCGCTCGAAACGCCCAGCGCGCGCACGAACGGCTGGTCCACGTTGCCGCGCGTGGATTGCACGTTCATCGTGGCAGTCGACGCGACGTCGTTGGATTCCGATTCGTCGAGCGTGACGCCCGACGAGCAATCCAGCATCCCGGCGTGCAAATCGCCGCGCGGATGACTTTCGCCCGTGGCCATCGCATGCGTTATGTCGCAGGTCATCCGTTCGACCGGAGTAATCGCGTTCAGCGCCCAGCTTGCTCCGCCGTCCTGCGAAACGTACACCGGCGCATTCCCGGTTAGGGAAAACGGGTTGGGCGTGAACGCCGAGGCCACCATCACTTGCGGATTGTCCTTTTGAATTGCCAGGAATGGCTCGCTGTCTTGGTTGCTTTCGCCGCTTAGGCTGGCAGGAACCAAGTCGACAACTTTAATCGATGGGGGCGCGGGCGCTTGCCCTCGCGCGAGAAGGAAACCCGCGGCCCTCTTCAACGAGGGGGCCAGCAGAGGGCTCAGCAAAAGGGCGAACAGTGCGGCGAATACAGCAAAACCCGGAAAGCGCAGCCTGGTAGCAACGGCGTTCATCGAAGTGGTCTCTCCTGTAATGGTATCCCTCATCGGGCCATGGTTCCGCCCGCGTAGGGTACGCCTGCAGGTGAGCCGGGTCCGCATGCCAGGCATACTGTCTTGCAGTTGCGTCGATCCAACCAGCTAGCCCGTAACATACACCTGAGCCTTCCTCTACACAATGCCCGCATGGGCACAGACTTCAGTTTGTGCTCTTTTCGCAATGTTGTAGTTGCCGTCTTCTGACTACCCCTGGTCCCTTTTCTCGGCTTTACCGGCCCGCAAACTTCTCTGTTTTCCTAGAAAGGCGGAGTGTATAATCCGCCCCGGTCGGCAAGTCTTGCCCTGCGATGGGCCTATCCCCGCGAGTGGCGCGAGAAAAAGATCCGCGCGCATGCTCAAGCGCTTTCTCCAAGTCGCCTCTCTCCTCGCGGTTGTGGGTCCGTTGCGCCTTACCTCTGCTGGACAACCGCACTGGTGGCGCGCTTGGATCTGCCTGGCCCTGCCCATCTTTGCCGGACTCGATGCCGTGCGATTTCACATGTATGCCGGAGTCTGGAAGACCGCATGCTGCGCAACGAACTGCCCGGCTATGCCGAGTATGCCCAACGCACACCCTACCGTCGCTTGCCAGCCCTCTGGTGACACCTTTTCTGATGTCCACCTAGCTCAGACTTCTGTGCTTTCCTTCAGCGCGTCTACTCGGAGCTCGTTTACCCTGAGGTGGAGCCGAAGGGCGCTGCCTTTTTCTGCGCCTTCAGGAACGTCCCGAGCTCCAGCTCGCGGAACGCCTCGCGCAGTTGCTCCTGCGTATTCATCACAATCGGCCCGTACCACGCCACCGGCTCCTCGAGCGGCTTGCCCGACACCAGCAAGAAGCGGATGCCTTCCTCGCCTGCCTGCACCATCAACTCATCGCCGCGGTCGAACAGTACCAGCGAGCGGTTGTCCGCCTCCGAAGGAGGCGGCGCGGTTTCCAGCCACCCCACCGGCTCCGTCGGCACCTCCAGCGGCTCGGACGCATTGCAGAACTTCCCCGCGCCCGCGAACACGTATGCGAAGGCGTGTCGTGTCACTTCGATCGGCAGGTTCTTCCTCTTCCCAGCCGGCACGCTTACATCCAAATAAATCGGGTCCGCTGCGATGCCTTCGACCGGCCCGGTCTTGCCCCAGAACTTCCCCGACACCACGCGCACTTGCGTCCCGTCGTCGTCTGTAATTTCCGGAATCTCCGCCGCTTTCACTTCCTGGTAGCGCGGTGCGGTCATCTTGAGCGCTGACGGCAAGTTCGCCCACAACTGAAATCCGTGCATGCGCCCGGTCGGGTCGCCTCTGGGCATCTCCTGGTGGATGATCCCGCTTCCCGCGGTCATCCACTGAACGTCGCCAGCGGCAATGGTACCGCGATTTCCCATGCTGTCTCCGTGTTCCACCGTACCGGAGAGCACGTAGGTGATGGTCTCGATGCCGCGGTGCGGATGCCATGGAAAGCCCGCGAGGTAGTCGGCCGGCACGTCATTGCGAAAATCGTCCAGCAGCAGGAACGGATCGAACTCCCTCGTGTTGCCGAAGCCAAACGCCCGTCTCAGATGCACCCCCGCGCCTTCTATCGTTGGCTTCGACCGTATCAGCTTCTTCACTGGTCGTAGTGACATGTTTAACCTCCCTTGCCATCCAGCACGCGCGGGGCCTCCCTCACAGCTCTGCAGTCTACGCGTTTCTTCCCATCATTTCGAGCGAAGCGACGAATCGCAGCTTGATTTAGCACCTCCCTGGTTTCGGGACGACGCTGAACCGGACGGATGAAAGGAAACCCGCACCCTGGAACCTGCAGCGGCTAGGAACAGAAGCCGGGGTGCAGCGAGCACGGCGCGATTCGCAAGCGACGGTGGCCGGATGGACGGATTTTCTACGCGGATGCCAAGAATGTTTCCCGGGCGTTCAGGTCCCGCCGCGCGCTTGCGGAAGTTGTTCATCCTTTTTTTGTTGCATTCGCACCTTCTTGAGCCTAGCATCCCTACAAAAGGTTTCGAGGTCATAGGCGGGAACCCGGTCAACCTCCTCAGGCTGCCAAACCTATCGCTCGTTGCGACTCTCGCTCCGGGAATTCCTTCTAGGTTCGACAGTCTCCGAAGGCTCGCGGCCGGAGGTGCCTCATGTCGAAACAAATACTGCCTCCCCCTTCTAGGCGCTCAACCTCGCGGATCAATACGCCCGAAGGCGTATGGGTCTACTGGCAATGTAACGGACGGGACGAGGCTTCGCGCGTTGACAACTTGAGCCTCGGTGGGTTGTTTGTCGAGACCGCGAAGCCCGGGCCGGTGGGTTCGACGGTGAAACTTGATTTTCTTGTCCAGGAAGGGCAGATCAGGGCTGAGGCCATCGTGCGGCGTGCGGAGCCCGGTCGTGGATTGGGCCTGAAATTCACGGCCATAAACGACGGAGATCGCTCTCGTATGGCCGCGTTGATGAATCGAATTCATGGTTTATCGCGTGATCGTGCCACTCCTTCCCCCGGGGGTCTCCAGGGGGGTTCATGAACTCCTGCAAAAGTAGCGAGACAGACCGCGAGGAGATGTAGGCGTGCTCGCTGGCGGAGGGTGCTTCGCTTTATCTGCTTAAGCTTAGAATAACAGCTGACCATGGCGGCATCCTGTCAGGAGCCGAAGCGTGCCGCGGCGCGGGCGCGAGCCTTCGCGGCTTCGGCTGCGCGAGTGCGCCGCGGGGCGGAGGTTTCCAGCGACCGCAGCAGGCGCGCCGAGGCGCCGGTAATGTCATCGATCGCGGCGTCGAAAGCGGCTTCGTTGGCTTTCGACGGATGGTGGAAGCCGGTGATTTTCCGGACGAACTGCAGGGAAGCGGCGCGCACCTCTTCCGGCGTCACCGGCGGATCGAAATTGAAAAGGGTTTTGATGTTGCGGCACACGGTCGGGCTCCAGTATTTTGCGCTCAGTCGTCAGCGGCAAGTGCTCGAGATTCGGCCCTCAGTATACCGCTGAACCACGAGCCCGCAGTTAACGCCCCAGCGGTGAAAATGCCCTCGCAACGCGGAACAAAAGACCGCCCGGGAAAAGCGGTTGACGCGAAGTACTTTGCAGTGTAAAGTACATGGCGAAATGGAGCGGCGCTAGGCTCACAAGGATCCCGGGCTGCACGCCGTCGGGTACCGGCCGACGACAGGCCCCGGGGAGAGGCGGCTATGGATAAACACGACTCGCAGCCATCGCTGTCGCCAGCGGAATCATCGTGGAAGGGGCTCAGAGACGCGGCGCGATTCTGGGAGCCGCGCCGGCTGCTCTACAACCTGTTGCTCTTGGCGGTCGTCCTGCTTTGGGTGACCAATACGTGGCCGCATTTTCGTCCGGCCATCACGCTCGAGTCGCTGGGGATCATGACGGTGCTAGCGCTGCTCGCAAATCTCTGCTATTGCGCTGCGTATCTCGCGGAAATCCTGATTCAGAATGCCACCAGCAGTGTGGCGTGGGACCGCCAACGCTGGGCCGTCTGGGTCGTGGGTACGCTGCTGGCGATCCTTTTCGCAAATTATTGGATCGCCGATGAGATTTATCCGTTTGTGCGCTGAGCCGTGTGCCGCACCTCGGCCGCTCGGTATTCTAAGGTGCGTATTGACACCGCCCCGAGTTGGGCGCTCGGAGCGACCAGAGTAGCTGACGCGCGCCCGGCTCACCTTGTGGTTGCCAGGCCAGGCGCGCGCCAGTCCTCGGTAGACGCGTGTAGGACGGCGCGCTGGCGTCGCCAGGCGAGCCTTTGATCGAGCTAGACTCACCAAGTGCCCTGTGAGCCTTAGCGCAGCCGTCCTCTCGTATAAGGGAAGGCCGGGGCCTGAAAAGTATAGGGTGTTTACCTGAAGTCTTCGCGAAAGGCCCAGGTTGCCGTGGCTCGGTTAGCCACCGGCGATGGCGCCGAGAATGAGCAACGGCTCTTTCCCTGAGACCACGGCCTCGGGCAGCGGAGTGTCCGGCGATTCGAGAGAGAGATCTTCTTCGCACGCGAAGAAGCGCAAGAACGGGCGGCGCTGCTGCGTGACATGATCGCGAATCGTACCTTGCAACATTGGGTAAGTGGCTTCGAGCGCGTCGAGCACGGAGCGCACCGTAGGTGTGCCGGCGACGTCTAGGTAAATCTCTCCTTTGACATGCGCCAGCCCGCGCAAGTGCGGCGGGAGGATAATCCGGATCTTCCCTGGGAGCGAACCGGTCATCGCAGCGTTTGCACTTCGACGGATAAGACGGCCGGCAAATCGCGCACGATGGCCTTCCAACTGTTTCCGGCATTGGCGGAGCAATAAACTTGGCCACCGGTGGTGCCAAAATAGACGCCGCATTTGTCCAGCGAATCGACGGCCATGGCGTCGCGCAGCACGTTGACGTAGCAATCTTTTTGCGGCAGGCCCTTGGTGAGCGGCTCCCATTCGTTTCCGCCGGCGCGGCTGCGATACACACGCAGCTTTCCTTCGTGCACATAATGCTCGCCGTCGCTTTTGATGGGAACGACGTAAACGGTTTCCGGTTCGTGCGCGTGAACGTCAATGGCGAAGCCGAAGTCGGTGGGCAGATTGCCACTGACCTCTTTCCAGTTGTCGCCGCCATCGTCGCTGCGCATCACGTCCCAATGCTTTTGCATGTATAGAACGTTGGGACGCTTTCCATTCATCGCGATGTGGTGAACGCAATGCCCCACTTCGGCGGTGGGGTCGGGAATGTATTGCGAATGCAACCCTTTGTTGATGGGCTTCCAGGTTTTGCCGCCATCGTCGGTCCGAAACGCTCCCGCGGCAGAGATGGCGATGACCATGCGCTTAGGGTTGCTGGGATCCTGAACGATGGTATGCAGACACATGCCTCCAGCGCCTGGCTGCCACTTCGGACCGGTGCCGTGGCCGCGAAGTCCCGAAATCTCTTGCCACGATTTGCCGCCGTCTTTCGAACGGAAGATGGCGGCATCTTCAACACCGGCGTAGACCACGTCTGGTTCGGTGAGCGAGGGTTCGATGTGCCAGACGCGCTTGAACTCCCAGGGGTGCTGCGTGCCGTCGTACCACTGGTGCGTGGTGAGGGGCTTGCCGGTCTCCGTGGAGGTGTCGTAGACGAACTTGTTGCTTTCGCCCTTGGGCATTCCTCCCGGCCCCGCCGCGGATTCGCCGGGTGGCGTTCCCGGCTGGATCCAAGTTTTGCCGCCGTCATCGGAGCGCTGGATAATCTGGCCGAACCACCCGCTGGTCTGCGACGCGTAGATGCGGTTGGGACTCGCGGGCGATCCTTTCATGTGGTAAATCTCCCAGCCGGCAAAATGCGGGCCGCTGACGGTCCATTTTTCGCGCTTGCCGTCCGCGGTCAAAAGGAACGCGCCTTTCCTTGTCCCCACCAGCACGCGAACTTTGCTCATGGAATGCTCCTCTCCATTTTGTCAGGCTCTCCTTTTTACCAAGGGCACTAGCCGGAATCAAATCAACTTCAACTGAAACGGAAGGGCGCGCGACGGACCTTGCTGCCGACGAAGAGATGGGAACGCCTGGGACATCCGATTCCCTTCAGGATTTGACCGGTATCCAGATTTCCATTCCGCCCATACCGGTGTGCGGATCGAATTCCTCGGAGTAGCGCTCGAAGAAATCCGGCGCTTCGCCGGCACGCGCAGCGGGCTCCTGGCCGGATTCGGGGTACCACTTGCTGCCGATGGCTTCGATCGTCTCGCGAATCCGTGAAACGTGCCCGCGATGAGAGAAGACAGCGTAACGCTGCGCAGGAATGCTGACAATCGTGAATTCACCAGGAAGACACGAGAAATCGGAAACCTCGACTCCGCAGAGATAGCTGATGGCTTGCGAGTTCTCCGGACACCAGCTCACGCCATAGGCAGCGCGGCCAATCTGTCCAGGGATTTTTCCGAGGTGAGGGACCAGGCGCTGCCATTGAGCGGGAAGGTCGTTCATGTTTTCCGGGGCGTAATCGTGGCGCAAGCCGGCGATGAGCAAAGCCTTGCCGTTCTCGAAGCGCAGTGGTTCGAGCGCCTGCGATGGTTTTGTTGCAGCGTGAGTCATTTGTATCCTCCGGTGTGGCGGCGAGAGCTGCCTGGTCAGTGTGCACAGGTCACTTGCAAAATGCAAGTCAAAACTGCTACTGTGGAAAAGTGGCAAAAAGAAAGCCTATTACGAAGCCTCGGTCAGGCTGCCCGCTAAATATATCGGTGGAGATGCTCGGCGACCGATGGTCGCTGCTGATCATCCGGGACATGATGTTGCTCGGGTCGCGGACGTTCAAGGAATTTTTGGGTTCCTACGAGGGGATCGCCACGAACATATTGGCCAACCGGCTGCGCAGGCTCGAAGCCTATGGAATCATCCGCACGGAGCGCGATCCCTTCGACGGGCGAAAGCTCATTTACCAGCTCACGCCGAAAGGGATTGATCTTGCGCCGGTGCTGACCGAAATGGTGCTGTGGGCAGGGCGGCATGAGAAAACGAAAAACCAGCCGCTCATACGGCTGATGCAAAAGGACAAGCAGCGATTCGTCGAAGGAATCCGCCAGCGCTGGGCGCAGAACAAAACCCGTTCAGCCGCTCCTCGAGACCGACGCCGACGCTGAGGTAGATCCCTCCGCCCACGAAGGCTTTATTTGACGAATTCGCCGGTCCCGCCGTGCGACCATGGGTCGTACCTGAGAGCAAATTGCACGCGATCCGGGATGGACGGGTGGCTGTAGAAGAGAACCACATCCACCGGATTCGGCTCAGGATCGGCAAGGTCGACATCGCCCAAGAGGTTAAACGCCTGAGCCGCGACCTGGCTCGAGTCAGGCGTGAGACCGTGCGTGACTTCCAGACCGTATTGATCCGCTTGATGTTCCTGGTAGCGGCTGAAGGCGCTGCCGATGGGATTGACAATAAACAAGAAAATCGAGAGCAGGAGAAGCAAGGCGGGGAGTGACGCCCAATCGTCGACGCCGCGAACCTCCCACCCCGCGCCCCAGCGCCCTAGGATCCAGCCGATGGAGCGGTAAGCAAGATAAGAAAACACTAGAAGCAGAACGGCAAAAAAAACGAGGCCCTTGGGTACGTGCCCCAGGACGTAATGGCCCATCTCGTGGCCGACGACAAATACGATTTCAGGCGTACTGGCCTTGGCGATCGTGGTATCGAGCACCACGATGCGTTTGGAGGCGCCAAAGCCGGTGACGTAGGCGTCGACCGCAGTGGTTTTTTCGCTGGCGTTCATCCAGAACATGCGCTCGGGTGGAATGTTTTCTCCGGCTCGCTGAACTAGTTTTTCGAGGCTGGCGGTAAGCGCGGGATCTTTTTGCGCGAGCGGCTCGAACTTGTGGAACAGAGGATCGATGACCAGCGGCTCGAGAAAGAAAACGAGCAGCAGGATGGGCAGCGACACGAGCCAAAAGTAAAACCACCAGCGCCGCGGGGAGTTGCGAATAACGGAATAGAGAAGCCAAATAAAAATGGTCCCCAGAATGACGCTAATGAACTCGCCTTTGGTCCAGTCCCAAAACCACGAGCCCCAGCCCTGCACGGAAAGGCCGTACCGGCGCGAAACCCAGTTTTGGTAGATGCCGGTGGGGAGCTCCAGGACATCGATCGTCAGGATCATTAGCGGAGAAAAGATGAGGGCCTGGAGAAAGCGCTTGGAGAATTTGTTTTCGGCTAAGGTGCGGTATTTGGCCGAGAGCTTCCAGCGCAAGATGAGCCACAGGACCAGCAAGCCATAGACGAAGCTGATAAGCGTGAAGCGAAAATGAATCTTGGCGAGATTGCGAGCCTTTTGGTAGCGATCCGGAGAAAGGGTGTATTTGGTGATTCTTGGGGGACGAGCCGGTTGTGACTGAGCCGAGGCCGCGGGAACGGATGAGGGAGTAGCGGAAGGCGTCTGTGTGGATTGCGGCGAAGGTCGAGGAGATGCTGCCTTGGCCAGTCCGGGCGCGACAGATAGGATCGCGGAAGCGGCGGCTGCCAGGAAGATGCGTTCGAGGTTCATAAAACCTCACCGAAACCAGAATCGAGCCCCTACAGCGAAGAAGGGAACGGAGAGTATGCTCTCCAAGCGAGTCAATGTGCAAGACATTGGCAGGCGCTACAGGCGCTAGAGGAGCACCACAAAGGCAAGCTCGGTGCAAGAATCCGAACAGTGTGGCAGGCTACGGCTTGCTCTTTAGTTGTTTTTCGGTTTCTTCGAGAAGTTTGCGGAATTCCGCAACCGCAGGCACGTCAGGTGAGCGCAGCGCGTCCTTGGCGACATAACGCCAAAGCGGGGGACGGTCCAGCGGATAGTCCACCCCTCCGGCATAAAGAACAAACATGTCCTCCAGAGGGCCCACCTCGAGCTTCGGATGAGGTCCGGTTTCGGGCGGCGGGGCTTGCGTGCCGTCGGGCGGATGCCCTCGCTGTCCTCCGAGGCGGATGCCATTGTCCGTGGGTTGTAACACTACCGGACGATCGTTGTCGTTTGGCACGCCGCCGATCGTGGGCTGCACGGGTTTTCCCTGGCCTTTGCGAACCACAATGACCAGGTCGGGGTTCTGCCCATCGAGAACGGGCAGAAACCGGCCCCACTTCATCATGGCCGTCTCGACATCGTCGCGGGCTGTTTTGTTGGCGGCGGGATCCCTGACGGAAATGCCTGCATCAGGATCGATGAGCACTAAAACGGTGCGCGCCTTGACGACGGTGGCCGGCAGCAGATCCTTTTTCTTGCCGGCGGAGACGGTAAACGCGGTTAAGAGAAGAACTACGGTCAGCAATACGCGGATGCGGATTGGCATGCAGTCCTCCAACAACCCACATACCGGTATTATACTCCCGCGACGGCACTGCCAGCGAAGGCCTCTCACAAGAGGTCCCAGCCTTGTCAGGGGACGCCGGACCGGCTATTTCCAGAGGACCAGGATGGTGCCCATCACGAGATAGCAGACCAGTTGGTAGCCGGTATTGATGGCGAAGAGTTTCATGCTTTGCTTGGCAAACAGAGCGCCGGTGAATTGCACGGTGGCCACGAAGCCGAGCCAGACGTGAAAGCTGGCCATCAGGCCGAAATCGAGAGACTCCGCACGCATGCCATGAAGAATGAGTGCAAGGGTGAAGGCCGCGATCAGGGCGGCGACGAAGGAGCCGGCGTAAGCAGGGCCAGCGTGCTTGCGCATTTCATCCATTTTGGCTTTGTCGTTCAGGTCGTAGCCCATCTCGCGCGTCCAAGGCTTGGCGAAGAGCAAGGGCGAGTACCAGACGAAGCCGAGAATTATGGAGGCAATGGCGGCCACCAGGATGGCAAGCCAATTCAAGCTATGCATGTGCATAAAAGTCTCCTTGTGATGGTTGGTAGGGAAAAGGTAGGCGGTATGGTATGACGCGGGGGGAGGGGATGCCACGGCAAAAAAGCTCTTCCCAATTCGTGCCCCGGCTTGAGCCGTGTAAGCGGTGACTTTTCGGCGAGCACTAGGGCAAGAAGAATTCATCGCCGCTCAATCGACAGAAGGACGATTTCGGAATCGTAAATTGCCTCTGGATCTTGTCGGTCGTCCGCATCCGCCTGGGAGCAGTGCGGGCGGAAGCAGGGGTAGTCACTTTTGCGCAGCAGCAGAAAAATTATCCTCTTGGGTGCGTCTGTAGATGCTTTACAACAGTAAGACCTCAGGAAACCCACAACCTGAGAAATGCGGTTGCGCTTCCATGCAGCATGGCAGTCGCTCTCCAGCGTCGTGACAGGCGACGTCACGCAGACGGGGAATGGGGCAAATCACGGCGGTCCGAGCCGAAATCGGACAAGGAGGAGCGGTTCATGAAAGTAAGAATCGTCGGTATTCTGACAGTTGTATCCCTGGTTCTAGCCTTTGCTTTCCTTTCCTCGACGCCTGCGGCGCCGCATAAAGCGAATGTTCCGGCAACTCCGGCAGCGAATGCGCTGCCAGCGACCCCGGCGGCAGCCACGCCCGCGGAACCCCACCCGCAAATCCGCGAGGCGATCGCCTCCTTGCGCCGCGCCAAGGAACATATGGAACACGCCGCGCATGATTTTGGAGGACATCGCGTCGAGGCGATGAAGGCAACCGATGAAGCGATCCGGCAATTGGAGGAATGCCTGAAGTACGACAAGGATTAGCACGCACGAGAGCTCTGAGTTCAGAGTTTTGGAACAAAACCCCGGGCTGTGGAAGAGATCAGCCGGGGTTTTTTTTTGGCAAAAGAGTTCGCTTGAGGACCTCCGGCCCGCTGGCTCGAGAGCTCGCACGCTGATGCTGAAGCCCTGGCCCGCATTTTTCTGGTCAGCAGAGGGTCGGGAGGACGTAGCGAATCAGCTGGCGCGGCGGAATTCGGTGTAATCGCGCCCCACGTAAAGGCGATAGCTGCCGGCGTTTGAGGAGGCCAAGACTTGAAGCGGGACGGGGCGCTTCATTTCGGCGTCGCGTTGTCCGGCGGCTTCGATGAGGTTATTGGCGGCGAGGTCCATCAAGATGAATTTCCCACCTACAAAACCGAAGCCGTAGGAACCGGGTTTCAGACTCTGGCCCGCGATTTCCAGATTCACCTCGGTGAGCAAGTAGCCTTGGTATTTCTCCTTAATGCCTGTGGAATAGCCGGAATTGTCCACCAGACCTGCCAGGACGTAAAAGTCGTCGGCAAAATGCACGCCGCCAGTGTTGCGGAGTTGCGCCGGGGCGACTTGACCGCGGAAAAAGACGTGTTCGGGGAAAAGCTTGGGAGTGATGTCGACGGCCTTGAGGACGGTGTCTTGTCCGGCAGATGAGCCGCGGGCTTCGACAGCGGGGGGCGGAGGGAAAGCGAAGACGAGCGAGAGAGGCAAGAATACAAAAAACTTTACGAAGAGTTTCATCGCAACTCCTTTCAAGGTAGAGGCATGATACGGGATTCCATACATGTGGGCAAAGAACGCAGCGCCCACCAGGGCAATCCCGCAGGGAGTGGCGTCCGCTTTTTCCCGCCGGCGGTAGGGTGGCGCGTGAATGTGGTATGTTACGCGCTCGCAAGAGGGACCAGTGCGGAGGATGAAGATGCTCGATCGGCGAAATTTCATGAAAACCTGCTCGGGGATGGGTTTGGCAGGAACATTGTTTCCGGGAGTGTTGTGGGCCCAGGCGCAAACACAAGGTGCGGCGAAAATTACGAAAGAGATGATCGATAACGCCGCGGCCATCGCGGATGTGTCCATAGCAGATGAATACAAGGAAATGATGCTTGCCGGGCTAAACGATCACGCCAAAGGCTACGAAGAGATTTACAAGCTGCACATAGCGAATCCGGTCGACCCGGCGCTGGTATTTGACCCAGTGTTGCCGGGAATGAGGTTCGAGACCGAGCGCAAAACAATGCGGATTTCAAAAGCGCCGAACGTGGCGGCGGGAGCGCCGCAGAGTCTCGAGGAGTTGGCGTTTGCGAGCGCGAGGGAGCTTGGCGAACTGGTGCGGGTGAAGAAGGTTTCATCGGTGGCGCTGACGCAAATGTATCTGCAGAGACTGAAGAAATATGACCCGACGCTGAAGTTTGTGGTGACGCTGACCGAAGAGCGCGCGCTGGCGCAGGCCAAGAAAGCGGATGCGGAAATTGCGGCGGGCAAATACCGCGGGCCGCTGCACGGACTGCCCTGGGGAGCAAAAGACTTGCTGGCGACGAAGGGTTATCGCACAACGTGGGGTGCGGGCGGATTCGAGAATCAGATGATTGATGAGGACGCCACGGTGGTGAAGCGGTTGGATGAGGCAGGTGCGGTGCTCGTGGCGAAATTGACGCTCGGAGCGCTGGCGCAGGGGGACGTGTGGTTTGGCGGGGTGACCCGGAATCCATGGAACACAAATCAGGGATCGAGCGGGTCGTCGGCGGGGCCGGCGTCAGCCACGGCGGCAGGGTGCGTGGCGTTTAGCATCGGATCCGAGACGCTGGGGTCGATTTCCTCGCCTTCGACGCGCTGCGGGTGCACCGGCCTGCGGCCAACGTTCGGGCTGGTGCCGCGGACGGGGGCGATGGCCCTTTCCTGGAGCATGGACAAGCTGGGACCAATTTGCCGGGCAGTGGAAGATTGCGCGCTGGTGCTGGATGCGATTTACGGCAGAGATGGAAAGGATCGCACGGTGCAGCCGGCGGCCTTTAACTGGGACGCAAATCTCGACTGCCGGAAGTTGCGCGTGGGCTACTTGAAGGCCGATTTCGAACGAAAGCCCGAGCAACCGCAAGAAGAGAAGGAGGAGCCGGCGAAGACCGCCGAAGAGCAGAAGAAGCGCGAAGAGCAAAAGAAACGGCGAGAATTCGCGCGGGCACGCGCGGAGTACGACCGAAAGTATAGTGACGCGGCGCTCGTGAAACTGCGAGAGATGGGCGTGAACTTGCTTCCCGTTGAGCTGCCGAAATTTCCCTACAGCGCGATCACGGTGATGCTGACGGCAGAGGCAGCGGCGGCGTTTGATGAGCTGACTCGCACGGGAAGAGACAAGCTTCTGACTTCGCAGAAAGACCACGACTGGCCGAACACGTTTCGCGCGGCACGGTTCATCCCTGCGGTGGAGTACATCCAGGCGGCGCGTGCACGAAAGCTGTTAATGGAGGCGATGTCGAAAGTGTTTGAAGACCTGGACGTGATTGTGGCGCCGACGAACGGAGGCTCGCAGCTGGTGATCACGAACCTGACCGGCCACCCATCGGTGATTCTGCCGAATGGGTTGCGCGGAGAGGACGCGCCGAAGCCACCGTCTGAGGATGCCAGCGATTTTCAAAATTCCGGCGGCCCCGGAACGCCAACGAGTTTGACGTTCCTCGGGAAACTGTATGGCGAAGCTGGCTTACTGGCGTTTGCCCGGGCGTACCAAGAGGCCACGGGATTTCATCTGCAGCATCCGAAGCTTGCGGTTTAGCAAGCAAAGCCTAAAACCTCGATCGAAGAGGCGGCTACTGCATGCCCTTCTGCATGGGGTAGCCCTTGCCGGCCCAATCCGCGGCGAAACTCGTGGGGATGGCCAGCACACGGAGTTTCTTGAAGCCCATACCGGTAAGCGCGGTGTACGCGGGGCGAATGTTGGGGCACTTATCGAACGGACAGCACCCGCAGTAGATGACGAGATCGGTTGAGCGCGGCAGGGTGGCCGCCCAGGCCTTCAACTCCGCAAGGCCCTGTTCGGTAGAAGCGTTGCCGTGAAAAGCCGCGTCCGGCACGTGTCCGCCAACATAAAGGGAACGAAAGCCGACAAACACCACCGTCGGAACCGACAAAGACTTGTCCCTAAGCATCTTGGCGAGCTCGGCAGGCTCGATCGTTTGCGAGGCGGGCCAAGGATCGGCGGATTGTTTTTCCTCCCCGCTCGCGGTGTCTGCGGGGAATGAGCTGATCGCCATGGCGAACAGAAAGATGAGCGACGCGACAAAAACGAAGCTAGGAGAGCGAAGCTGCCGGAAAAGAGGCACCTGAAACCTCCTGACTGCTTTCCGATTGTAAGCCGAAGTAGATAATCGAGGCTACTCGGATCGACGTTGGAGAAAGACTCGGAGCACGGTGGATCGCCGAGGTTCGAAGAAAAACGCCCGGGAAGTTCCTTGCAGAAATGGAGGACGAATTACCTCTTCTGTTCGGCTCGCGTGCGCTGAAGCTTGAAGGCCGTTGTGCGCAGCGTTTCGGGAACATTCTTGTTGGTTGTAAGACGCTTGAGGTCTTGCGGATTCAGCATGGGCAACATGTGCAGGGTTACGTCCAGAGGAGTTTTGGGATTGTTGATGAGATTGCGCACAACTACGTAGTTTTTGCGAAACGCGCGATTGCCTGCAATCAGCCGGAGAACTTCATCGGTGAGGCTGGACATGGAAGCGAAGGCTTCGACTTCCTGATCCGTCAGGCGCGGGGACTGCAAGACAGCCCGCTGGACGACCTTGTTGGCGTCGCGGATCAGCGTGCGCCGCGCGTCGGAACCGCCTTTAATGGCATATTGCACGCGCTGGGCAACCGTCATTTTGGCGATGCGCTGGATCAGGGTTTGCCGGCGCTCGGCGTCGGGTTCCGCGGCGGCAGCGGCGTCGGCCAGAACAGCTTCGTCGATGGGATGGCCCGGCAGGTGAAGGTCGCGAAGCTGATTTCTCTGTTCGGGCGTCAGCGAGGGGGAATGCTCGAGAGCCGCGGCGAGCGCGGGAGCTGCGCTAACGCGGTCGAGGTCCTCGATTAAGGCTTGCGTTGCGGCATTTGAAAGATGGCGCGCGAGATGAACAAGATGCTCGGCGGGGCAACGCTTGTTCTCGACCAGCGCTTCACTGATTCCGGGCTTCTCGGCCAGATTCCGTGAGGCATAGGCAAAAAGAGCGAGCAAAGCATTTTCCCGCTTGATAGCCTGTACAAAAGACTCCGCGGGTACGGAGAGGATGGCCTCACTGGCGCGAGTCGCGATCATTTCGTCGGGGTCGCTGGCGAGGACGGCAAGAATCTCTGCGCGATCTGCAGGCTCGAGATGTGCGCCGCCGGTGCAAACCGCAAGTTTGCGCTCACGCGTGCCGCGGCCGTGCCGAAGGTCTTCCACAACTTCAATGCTTAGAGTCTCCACCGCTTATCTGCCTCAAGTCCCTGTGGGTATATACCATTCTACCGAAGGTTCCCGGCGCACTGAGGGGCGCCATGGGTCTGCCGTTCAATTGCAGCAACACGGCCCCGGAGTTCGTCGCGCTGACGTCGAACTGGCGTTTCGCGGAGAAATGCAGGGTTTCGCCGGCGTACACTCCAGCGTCCAAAACGACATGATCATCGGCAATGACCCGAACATGCGTCGGCTCAGAGGCGGAAAGCGAGAGTTCCAGGGGTGCATCGGCAGAAGGAGCCACCTCGAGAGGAGATTGCCGCGCAGCGGGATGAGCAGCAGAAGGAGCCACCTCGACAGGAGATTGCCGCGCAGCGGGATGAGCACCGGTGCGGCGCCATCCGTACCAACCCGCATAGAGAATTAAGACGATCAGGAGGAGGCTCCCCACAACGACTGTCGCGGGAATCCACTTAGAGGGAGAGGGCACAGGCTCCTGCGTCTTCGGAGGGGGCGGTAGATTCTCGGCGCGGGCCGAGTCGTATTCGCCTAGGAGCGCCTCTTCGGCGAGGCCGAGATAGCGCGCAATACTGCGCACAAAGCCATGACCAAAGACCCCGCCCGGGAGTTTTCCCCAATCTTCGTTTTCCAGTGCCAGGAGGAAGCGGTTGCTGATGCGCGTGGCCTTGCTTAGCTCATCCAGGGAGACTTCACGGAGTTCCCGCTCGCGCTTCAGGCGTTCGCCGAATTTTCCTCTGGCCATAGAAGCGACCTGTACCTCACAAAAAAAGTGGGCGCGGCGGGGGAGCAGCGTAAGAGCCCCTGACGGACTATAGGCGGGGCGAGAAGGTACTGTCAAATGAAGGAGTTGGGGTGTGTGGAAACAAAGGGCGCGTGAAGCACCACGCAAAGATGGCGAGATGGCAACTCCTGTACCACAAGCGTATTGCGTCCGTTTTTGGCAGGGGCCTATACTGATGTGGATTCGCCCCTTTCAGGAGCAGACGGGGTTGAGATGTGTTTTTGGGGCCTGAACTGGCCTTGCGGGCCGGGCACCGTAAGTGTGCACGAGGACGAAAACAAGGAAGGGCTGTAAAACCACAAAGGGCAGGGCGCACTGACGCGTGGAAGAAGTAAAACAGTTTCCGGCGGTAGAGAGGCGGCGGAATGTTGCGACGTCGTCTGATCGCGAGAAAGGGGAAGTAGCGGTCTTCCAAGAATTGGGGAAGGCGCTCACGTCCTCATTACAGCTCGACCAGGTTCTCCGGACGATCATGGAGAAGATCGACGAGTTCCTGCGCCCGGATAACTGGTCATTACTGCTTCTGGACGAAGAAAAACAGGAGCTGTATTTCGAGCTGGCGGTTGGGAAGGCGTCACAAGCGCTGCGAGATGTACGCATCAAGATGGGTCAAGGCATTGCGGGCTGGGTGGCGCAGCATGGCGAAACCGTGGTTGTGCCCGATACCTCAAAGGATACGCGGTTCTTCTCCAAAGTTGACGAAAAGACCAAGACCGAGACGCAGTCCATCGTTGCCGTGCCAGTTCGTTTTCGGGACACCTGCCTGGGTGTAATCGAGCTGATCAATTGTGTCGGGCCGCATGGGTTCGATCCGCGGGACCTGAAACTCCTCGAAGCGCTCTCGGATTTTGCCGCCATCGCGCTGGAAAACGCTCGCCACGTCAAGAAAATACACGACCTGACCATCCGCGATGATTGCACCACGTTGTACAACGCGCGGCACATGAGCTTCATCCTGGAGACTGAGATTTATCGCTCGCAACGGTACAACTACGAGTTTTCACTGGTGTTTATCGACCTGGACCATTTCAAGATGGTGAACGATACGCATGGGCACTTGGTGGGATCGCGGCTGTTAGCGGAAATCGGGAACGCCTTGAAGGCGCACTGCCGATTGATTGATTTTGCGTTTCGGTATGGAGGAGACGAATTTGTGCTCTTGCTGCCGCAAACTTCCAAGGAAAATGCGCTCAATGTCGCGCGCCGTTTGCACAAACTGATCCGCGAGAGCGTCTGGCTAGAAAAAGAAGGTCTAAGGATCCGTCTGACGCCCAGCCTAGGTGTCGCTTCTTACCCCGTCGACTCGCGCACCAAAGAAGGCTTGCTCCACCTCGCTGACGAAGCCATGTATCTAGTGAAAAACACCCGCCGTGACAGCGTGGCGGCCGCAAATATAGGAATCCTGCCCAATACCGCAACTGCGGAATCCGCCGGATAATTACTCTTGGCTCGACCACTTACCCTCTTCTATTAAGCGCCGGATTTCTACGGATCAAATTTGCTGCGACGCCGGGATCGAGCTCGCAGTACAATGCTGTCCATTCCCGGCTTCGCCACGCGACTCTAAGAAAGGGATCTCGGCGCTATGAAGCGTGCCCACACTTCGATAAAGCTGTGCAAATGCGGTCACGGCAAGAGCATCCATACGGGAATTTTTCAACGGAAGAGAACAGGCCCAGCGAAGTGCAATCACCCCGATTGCCGGTGTTCCAGCTACCGGCCCCTGCCCGCGTCGGAAATGCGGGCTAGCAAAGCGTAAATCCCTCATTTGCGTTTGCCGCTCCCGCTCGAGCGCCCTTGGTATACAGCACTCCGAAATTTTGCTTAACTGAAACTATGAAGAGAAGCGAAGCGGCCAGGTATGCGCGCTGGTCGGCCGCCACGGCATGCTTGCTGGCGTTGCTTACACTGGGGGTGTACCTGGACCGCAAGTGGGTGGCGCATCGCGAAAAGGAGAAAGCCCCGCCGCCGGCGCCCGCCGGTGTCACCCGGCAGGAGAGCAAACTTACCTTTTCCAAGGGGCTCGGCGCGCAAAAGCTTTTCACCGTAGAGGCGTCAAAAGCGACGAACTTTAAG
>Ga0126381_100001585_pt1 | contig 24297 bp, 24 predicted proteins | sample PanSoiMetPlot_28_FD_96465 | JGI IMG/M metagenome (GOLD analysis project Ga0126381, IMG submission 96465) | Tropical forest soil microbial communities from Panama - MetaG Plot_28 | ecosystem: Environmental > Terrestrial > Soil > Tropical forest > Bulk soil | place: Panama | collected 2016-02-17 | reverse complement strand
TACGGTTCGTGCTCGTGCCCGGCTTAACCGACGATGCGCAGAGTATCATGCAAATCGCGCGCTTCGCGGGAGAACTGGGAAACGTAGAACGTGTAGACGTTCTGCCTTTCCATCAAATGGGGCGCTACAAATGGATGGAGCTTGGGATGGACTATAAGCTGCACCAGACGGAACCGCCCGCCCCGGAAGCAGTGGAAAGTGCGTGCCAGCAGTTCCGAGCATTCGGGCTGAAAGCCTACTAAACTTCGTCCTCCGAAAGGTCTCGCGTGAAACATTCCGGCAAAGACTCTCACGAAGCGCCCGCGCGCATGCGCGGCAAGCAGTACGAAAAGGAAATCCGTAAGCTGCAAATCGAACTGTGCAAGCTTCAGGACTGGGTTAAGGAGAAAGGCCTCCGCGCGATCGTGGTCTTTGAAGGGCGCGACGGCGCCGGCAAGGGAGGCACGATCCGCGCCATCACCGAAAGAGTCAGCCCTCGTGTCTTCCGCGTCGTTGCTCTCCCCGCGCCATCGGACCGCGAGAAAACACAGATGTACATGCAGCGTTATATGGCGCACTTCCCCGCCGCGGGCGAGATCGTCATTTTCGACCGCAGTTGGTACAACCGCGCGGGCGTGGAACGAGTCATGGGCTTTTGTTCGAAAGAACAATACCAGCGTTTCCTGGAACTGTGTCCGTCCATGGAGAATTACATCATTACAGCAGGAATCATACTGATCAAATTCTGGCTGGAAGTCAGTAATAAAGAGCAGGAGCGCCGCTTCGATGCGAGAGTTCACGATCCAGTGCGCCAATGGAAGCTCAGCGTCATGGACCTCCCGTCCCGTGAACGATGGTACGAATACTCCCGAGCCCGCGACGCAATGCTAGATGCTACCGACACCGATATTTCTCCTTGGCACATCGTCCGCTCTGACGATAAGAAGCGCGCCAGACTGAACTGCATTTCACACCTATTGAAGCTCATTCCCCACGGCGAGCTCCCCAAGAAGAAGGTGAAGCTCCCCAAGCGTTCGCATAAAGGCGCTTACGACGACCAGGCAACTCTAAGAGATCGGAAGTTTATCCCCGAAGTCTATTGATTTCCTGAAGAACATCGCAAACGAAAGGGGTGCCCAGCGACTGGGTCCGCTGCTACTTGAGCCAGCGCAGTCCCTTCGTCGTCGTTGCTCATACGTTTTTCCGCTCACGCCTTCGGGTGTTCATCTGCGTGCTCAGGTGGTGTTATTTTCGGGCGTCAAAAAAATGGCCCGCGCGACCAACTTGCAAAGTCACGCGGGCCTTCTCTCTCACGAAAAACTTACACGCAACAGAAGGCGCAGCCTCCGTCGCACTCTTATTGAGCGGCCATCCTGTCTACCGCATTGCGCATGGATTGATGGAAAACCGCGTCCAGCGGAGCGCCCGAGGGCGACAAGAGCGTCGAAGGCCCACTGCTAGTGCAGTGCCGAAGCATCCGTTTACGAAGTTCGGATCTCGCGCGCTGAAGCCGGGACTTTGCGGCCGCGACGGAGATGCCCAATCTATCCGCCAGATCGTTCATCGGTAGTTCTTCGACATCCCGCATCATCAGGACGTTCCTAAGTAGTGGTGGAACGCGCCGCATTTCCAGCTTCAAAACTTGCAGCACCTCACGGCTACCACACTCAGCCTCAGGATCGGCATCCAACGTTGGTAACTGGATGGGTTGAGTATGGTGCTCGGAGACGTGACTATCGAGGTGAACAAACTGTGCCCGCCGCTTATGGCGAATTAGCATCAGGCACTGATTTTCGACGATCCGCATCAGCCAGGTGGAAAACTCTGATTCGCCGTGGAAGTTTCCGATGTGCTGAAAGGCCTTCCAGCAGGCATTCTGCGTTTCCTCCTCCGCCTCACCTCGGTTGCGCAGAATGTAAGCCGCCACGTTCGCGCACCTGCTCCAATGGCGACGTATTAGCTCGTTGAATGCTTCGTGTTGCCCCTGTTTTGCCAAATCGACTAATTGTGCGTCACTTTCTCGCATGATCACACGGGTATTAGAAGAATCCATATTTGCCTTTCCTACCGCGTAGTGGCTTTCCGTATTGCAGTTAGATGGCCACTGCGGAGCGCGCGTACTACCTCTTATTTTTCAAGGAGATATATCGCTAACATGGCTCCCCTGGGACAATCTATGTCCCAAATGGCACATGTCACAATTCTGAAATGCGCCTTCGGGGACAAAAAAGCTCATTTCGAAAACTCAGGAGGATTTAAAAAAATAGATTCGCCGATTTTTTCGTTTTTTTACGACCTGTCGAGCGGTTGACGCCACGTCGCAATTTGCTGCTGATCGGTTCTGAAATGTGACATCCCCGGGGGCGACCCCACCCGCATGAGGGAGTCACTTGTTAAAAGTCCACTTCAGCCCAGATGTGTATCCGTAATCCGAACCGTGGAAGTGAGGTGGCGGCCGTGTGTCCCAGTTCCCGTAGAACGAGAGGTTCCAAGAGAAGTCTTTGAAAAACTTCAGATAGAATGATGCGTTGGTGTTGTAGTAGATCCGGCCGGGATCGGAGAATGCAGGCATCATCGTTGCCGTGAAATCGAGATTGGTCTTCTTGAACACAAATGCGCTGACCTGCGCACGAATCACGCCGGCATAGACATTCTGCTCGTTCGTGGTAGCAATAGTCGGTTCGTACCGCGTCCTCTGAAATAAGACGCCTCCGAGCAATGAAATGCGAGTGCGGTTGGTTCTTTTAAAGAAGTGCCCAATTCCGCCTCCGACGTTTGACTGCAGATCGATGCCCTGCACAGAGCTCTGAAGGAAACCTGCAAAGCCACTGTAAAAATAAGAACTGGTGCGCATAAAACGAAGCGCGCTTAAAGAAGTCTGGTTTCGATTCGCGGTTTCCGCCCCTGAACTCGCGGAGAGATTGGAGTTGTAGTCCGCTTGTATTCCCCATCGTTCCCTGCGATAGTCGAGTCCGGCGCCAATGTTGTATTGCGTGTTGTTGTTGCCTTTTGTAAACGCGGAGCCGGTAGTGAACTCTGCGGTAACGCGCTTCCAAAAGGATTGGTCCGTCTGCTCGACTTTCACGACCTGGGCCTGATCTAGCGGCGTGTTCGTTTCGGGAGTCTCGATAACCTTGATCTTGAGGGGCTGCCCAAGTGCCGAATCCGCTGTTTCGATGCTCCCGGTATACACCGTGCCATTCTGCGTTTGAATCAGAAACAGCTGGGGGCTTTCAATATGCGCCACTTTCAGCCAGTCGATTGAAAGCGTCCCGTCCACATAGTCCAGGTCCACGCGGAGGATACCATCATCGAGGCCTTTGATTTGCCCTGTGATTTTGTCCCCATTCTTCAAAACCACAACGTCGACATTCTTCCGTCCCCACACTAGGGCCGGAGTCGTCGTCAGAACAAATAGGAGGAATAGCTTGTTCTTTCTTGCCATCCCCTTGAGCGATGGCCATGCTACAACTCATGAATTATTAACTCTAAGTGGACGAACGCCCGAAACTTTTGAGACAACCCTAAATGGTTCGCATCTGGGCAGTTGATAGAAGCTTCAGGCGTCGGGAGGAGTCATGCACGTATCCAAGCTGTCTTTAAAGTGTGCTTTCTCGCTTCTGGCCGGAATCGTAACGTTAGTTCCCGCCAGCGCGCAGAGGTTTGATGTCACTCCGCTGATTGCGGGCCGCTACGGCGGCACGATCAAGCTGGAGGACCAAAGCCAAACAAGCCGGGTGGACGGTCATCTTGCCGATAGCTTCGGCTATGGGGTCGCCGCCGGCTTCCGTTTTGACGCCGAGGATTGCGATTCCTGTGGGTTGTTTGAGTTTCGCTGGATGCGCCACGACAGCCACATTGACGTTAACAACCAGAATCCCGCCGTGCCAACCCCGGTTTCGGCTAATGTCTTACGGCCTCACGTCACACTCGACCACTTCATGGGCGATTTCACCTATGAGTGGCAGGTCCCCGAAGCCCACGCAGTTAAGCCGTTCGCAATGCTCAGCCTTGGCGCAATGCGAATGTCGACACCGGCATCGAGCGCAACCAGATTCGCCTTCGGCATTTCCACCGGAGTCAAAGTCTTCCCCAAGCCGAATTGGGGATTTCGTTTTCAAGTGGAATATCTGCCAGTGGTGATGCATGCCGACGTACAAAGCGTGGTCTGTACGGGAGGCTGCATCGTGGCCATAGGCGGCGGCCTGATGAATCAGTTTCAGATGAGTTTCGGCCCGACGTTCCGGTTTTAGTGCGTATATTTTCGATATTCATAGCTGTTTCCTCGGTACGTTAGGGCCCTAGCACGATTTAGCTTCACTGTCCTCATACTTTGAGTAGCGCCCAAAGAGCGGCTGCATCGAGATCGCGGCGCGTTTCGCACCTCATGGCAAGTCACGCCGAATCAAAAAACTTCTGTTACATTAAAGTGCGAACATATTTTCGTCATAGCGTAACGGTTTGTGGGTATTTTTGAATCTATATTCCTACTGATCTTCTTTCGACATCACGTGAATGCCCTAACACACAGTAACGCTATGGCAGGGTCGAACGCCATTTCTCCAGTTGGCTCAATTTGTTCGAAGGCCACCTGGAAGGGTCCAAGATTGCACCAAGGTCGAATGTCTACTACAGCCGTTCCGGTTCCGTTGCCGGGGCGAAGTGACGGAGCGGCATAGCCGCCGAGGCGCGGTTGTGTCTCTAGCGGAGGCGCTATTTGGTTTCTAGCCTTTGGACATTCAGCATTGTGGGAATCCTGCTTCTGTTTGCGGGAATCAACAGCGCGCGTAAGAGCCCGGCGCCAGGATTCACACGATGGATCATCGCTGTACTGCTTTTCACTGCCGCAACTACCGTAGTGGCGTTTCAATCCGCGTCTTTGATTGGGAATGTGTTCGCGATGACAGCATTCATCGCGGGACTCGGAATCGCGACTGAGGTTTGCCTCGAATTTCGTGGATTGCGACTGCCAATCGTAGTTCTTTATCTTGCGGCAGCTGGGACGGTGGCGGCGGCGGGCTATTTCGAACAGACCAGCCGACCGGCCACGCGCGATGTGGTTCTTTGTATTTTTGCCGCGGCAATAGGAATTTCTTGTGCCGTAATTCTGTCTCGGAATTGGCAAGGCCAGACATTCGGAAGCCGTATTACTGCGATCCTATTTGCCGTTGTGGCTTTCGTCGCCCCACTCGGCGTTTCGCGTTACACGCTGGCGCAGAACACCTCCGCGGTTAGTTTGCAGCAGCCAATTGAGACGGAAATGCTCCCCCTGCTATGCTCGATGGCCGCGTTGCTGGTCGCCATGACCGAACGTGGGGAAGCGGCTTTGCGTATAGCGCTGATCGAAAAAGAACGCGAAATCGAAAAATCTCGAGCCGATCACGCGAGTGTGGCCGATGCCGCGAAATCCGATTTACTGCTAATGATCGGCCACGAAGTACGAAATCCTCTTGCGGGGATTCTCGCAACCGTCGAGCTAATGCTGGATTCGGACCTTGACCTCGAACAAAGGAAAGACGCGCTCGCCGTGTACACCTGGGTGGAGACGCTGCTTCGGCTCACGGGGGACATACTCGATCTCTATCAAATAGAGGCAGGCAAGCTGCGGATTCACCCCACCGCGTTTTATCTGCGTGACAACCTTGACGGGCTGGTGAAGACAATGACGCCGGTGGCGGCTACGAAAGGTCTCACCTTAGACCTCAACTATCAGGGTCAGGTCCCTATCACGGCGATCGGCGATGCAACACGTATCCGTCAGGTGATCATGAATCTCGTAAGTAATGCCCTGAAGTTTACCTCTAGCGGTGGTATTCACGTCGACGTCGCTTACGAAGCGCTCGATGCCGGGAACGGCGAATTGCAGGTGAGCGTGATTGACACGGGCATAGGCATCAGTCCAGAAAACCTCGCTACGCTATTTGATCGCGAGAGTGTCGCGCACGAGTCTACCTCCCGCACCCATGGGGGCAGCGGAATCGGACTTGCAATTTCTTGGCGGCTGGTGAAGCTTATGGGCGGACATCTGGAAGCCGAAAGCAAGATCGGCGAAGGCTCTACATTTCGGGTCCGCATACCGCTCCAAGCTGTTTCACGGCCGAATTGGGCCGGGCGCTGAACCCTATTTTAATTCCGCGGCCGCGGCTAAAGAGTCGAAATGGCCTCGCTGCAGGCGTAAGAATGCGCGCGCCGGGGCGTGCGCTCCGTAAACTGGAGCGATATAACCCTTCTAAGCTTTCCGAACGTCTCGGCGCGAACCAAGACCGCTGGACCCAACGAAATGGTTCCCAGACCCCGCCGCAAAGCCGACATAGGCGCCGACGAAGCGAACACAAAAATCGAATCAACTCCAAGCCAGCAGGCCAGAGCCACTTTGGTATATCCAGCGGATGAAATCGATCCGTCAAATGTTCATTTTTTTTTTGGCCGCGGAAGTGTCCGGATGATCATTCCGGCCTTGCTGTAAATTGCTGAATCCAGCGCGCCAAGCCAGCCATCGTTTCCTCAGCTAGTTGGAAGTATCGCGCAAAGCGATAGTGGGTAGCGATCTAAGGACCAAAGTGACGATACGCGGGAAGTGGTTGTTGGCTTCTTTAATCTTTATACCGGTGCTGGCGGACTTATTGTCCAGCTCAGTAAGCCAATCCGACTTTTGGTCGAGATTTCTGCCTGGCCTCTACTATGCATGCATCGTCATCGCGGGGCTGGAATTCGGCTGGAAAATGGGCCTGGGATTCGCGGTCATCGCTGGGATCTGCCATGGAATTATCGGGCGTGTGTTGACGGCCAGCCCGTATCCTCAGCTACAAGCACAATTGCTGGCATTTCTGATTGTGGGCTTTGCACTCTTTGAATTGCGCCGGCGTGACATGGAAAAGCGAAATTCCGCCATCAAAACTGCCCCGGCCGAGCCTCAAAAGGAAGCGTGTCTTGAACTTGTTTCGGCGATGACTCATGAGGTGCTGGGGCAAATTCGGACCCCCTTTGGGAGCATTGAGGGCGCGGCGTTCGTCGCGGCCCATCCATCCGAGCCTCCGGCAAAACGGGAGGAGTTTCTTCGAATTATCATAAGTGAATGTAAACGTATCCACGGAATATTGTTTGAATTGGAGGAGTCTACGGAAATGGTCGCCTTATCCTGCCGTCCAACCGATGCTTCCTCGATACTGAGCGAAGTGGCCCGTCAGGCTGCCATGGAGTTTCCTGACCCTAACATTTCCCTGCGTATCGAGGTTGCTCCCGACCTTCCGCTTTTGTGGTGCGACCCGGTTCGCATTGAGCAGAGCATGGTGCCATTTGTTACGGGCGCCATGCATAGCATCCGGGGCGGCGGAGAAATCCTACTGGCGGCCGACAGGAAAAACAGCCATGCGCGACTGCAGTTGAGAATTCTGGAGCAAACCGTTCGTGGCAGCGACCCCGCCTCCGGAGTTGGGGCATTCTCCTCTACTTTTCAGGCGCTGCAAGGGACTCGAATCCTCGCGGCCCGACGAATCGCTCTTCAGCATGGCGGTACGATTACTTTTGACGAAACCGGGCATCTTAAGAAGCTGCTATGCTTAACCCTGCCCCTATACGGACAAACCTCGTGAGCGGCGCGAAGATATTAGTGGTTGAGGACGATGCGGCGCTGCAGCGTGTCATCCAGGCCCAACTCATGCAGATCGGCGGGACGCAGGTATCCGTCGCGGCCGATGTCCCTCATGCGCTTCAAATTCTGAGAAGCGAAATGCACGATATCGTGCTGACGGACCTGAATCTTCCGGGTTTGTCCGGGCTAGAACTGCTCAAGTCTGTACGCGCGGAATGCCCGGAAACGGCGGTCATTCTGATGACGGCTTTCGGGACCGTGGAGACGGCTGTGGACGCCATGAAAAAAGGCGCCTACGACTATCTCACCAAGCCGCTTCATCCCTATGAACTGCGAGCTCTGATCAATCGGGTACTCGAGCGCAGCCGTTTGGTGGAAGAAGTCCAGACGCTGCGGAAGACCATTGACAGCAAATTCGGATTCGAAGGAATGTTCGGGAATTCTCCGGCGCTCTTGCAGGTTCTCGATTCCGCGGCCCACGTCGCTGGAACCGATGCTACCGTGCTGATCCTCGGAGAGACGGGTACTGGAAAAGAGCTGCTGGCGAAGGCCATCCACTTTAATAGTCCCCGGCGCGAACGGCCGTTTGTGGTGATCAATTGCGGCGCGATTCCGCGAGAGCTGCTGGAGTCCGAGCTCTTCGGTCACGTTCGCGGCGCCTTCACTGGCGCCATGGCGCATAAAAAGGGCAAAGTCGAGATCGCGGACGGCGGAACGGTGTTCCTGGACGAGATCGGCGAGCTTCCGCTGGATCTTCAGGTCCGCCTTCTTCGCCTTCTGCAAGAACGGGAAATTGAAAAGGTAGGCGCGGCTCAGGCGACCAAGGTCGACGTACGAATCCTCGCCGCTACGAATCGTGACCTGGAACAGCTTGCAGAACAGGAGCGCTTCCGTCCGGACCTTTATTACCGCTTGGCCGTAGTACCGCTGGTCCTTCCTCCCCTACGGGATCGCAAGGATGACATTCCGGAGCTGATCCAGCATTTCTTCGAGCGCGCCAAAGCGCGCCACGGCAGGGATGTCCGGTTCACCAACTCGTTGCTGCCGTACTTCCAGAATTACAACTGGCCCGGAAACGTTCGGGAACTCGAGAACATCGTCTCTCGTATTGTGGTCCTGTCGCGCGGCGAAGAAATCACGCTGGCCGACCTTCCGGAGTTTCTTCACCGGGCCTCGCCGCAAGCAGTAGAGGCTGGAAAGATGGTTCTTCCGAAAGAAGGTGTGAGCCTCGATAACGTGGAGCGGAACCTCATCGTCGCCGCTCTGCGGAAATTCCAGGGGAACCGATCGAGCGCGGCACGTTACTTGTCGATTACACGCAAGGTATTGATGAACAGAATCGCCAAGTATCACATTCGCAAAATTGAGATGTTCTCGGACGAAACCCAGGCCTCCCTCGAACTGGGTTCGAAAGAAAATCCAGGGAAGGAAGAAGCCGTCGTCCCGAGAGCGGCTCACAGGCACGCAGGCTAGTCGTCACGAACAATCTACATCGACCCTGGCGCTCCCGGCATCGTTCGGATATGCGCGGGCTTCGATTTGTCGTAATTCTGGCCGGCGTCGGCGCTCTGGGCGTGTCATGCCGCGCTGCCGACGTTAGGGCTTTCGGTCCTAATGATGTCGATTACTCGCGTTACCGGACGTTTCGAATTCTTCCTCCTAAGGGAATGACGAAGACGGGCATCGTAGAAGGCGACCCACGGACGGCTCCTCCCATAATTAAATCCATCAGAACTCAACTCACGAAAAAGGGATTGGTCGAGGCGGGCGACGGCGCAAGCGCGGATCTCGATGTCACTTCGTTTGCAGTAGCTGAACCGGTCCCCCAGATCGAAGCGTTGATTTTTGCGACGAATCAGGCCGACTTCAGTACTTTCACAAGCACGATTGGCCGCTCCAATTGGAAGGGTAGTCTTATGGTTAATATGATTGACAACAAGACCAATAAAAGCATTTGGGCAGGCATCGTCTCGAAGGCATTGGGCAAGGCCGATTCCGTCGATAAGGATATCAACAAGGCAGCTACTGACCTGTTCAAGAAATATCCATTAAAGAAGTGACGCTGGAAATCTCCAGGAAATAGGAGCGATCGTTAGGCTTTTACGTGCGTTTAGAACCACAGGCTGAAGCCTGGATCGAGCCTGTCCCGCTAGGTCCAGAGTTCGTTGATCGGGCCGTATTGGCCCTGGTTGGCGAAGGGGACGTATTCGAAGCCGCGGTGAAACGGGTCGTCGGGACGGACTGTCGTCCAGTCAATGCCCATCGCCGAGTAGATGGTTGCTTCCACGTCTTCCGGGCGGACGAAGCGAGGGCCGGTGTTGACGCTGCCGTTCCAACCGAAATCGGTGGTGGTAATGTTGTTCTCCGATGGATCGGCTTTGGTTGCCCCAATTACCTTGCCGCCCTTCACTCCGGCGCCCGCGAACACTACGGTTTGGTTCAGGTAGTGATCGCGTCCACCAGCGGCGCTGATCGCCGCGGTGCGGCCGAATTCTCCTGCCATGACCACGAGGGTTTCGTTGAGCGCTCCACTTGACTTCAAGTCGGCGATCAATGCAGCGACCGCAGAGTCCAACTGTGGGCCCATGGTGAACATGTTATTCCCGTTGGCGTTGGTCTGACCGTAGATATCGGAATGCATGTCCCAGCTTCCGAAGGTGATTTCGACGTAGCGTGTGCCTTGATTGGCGGCAAGAATCTGTTTCGCCACCAAACAAGCATTCCCGAATGCAGAACTGCCGTAGCGCTGGCTATCCGCAGCCGTAAAGCCAAACGCACTTTGGACCGCGGGATTGTACATCATGCCCTGGGCCGCACTGTAGAAAGCGTCGTAATCCTGAAGCGGCGTTCCATAGGGCGAGTTCTTGCGCAGAGGGTCGTCCAGTTGGTGCAGCCGCGAGTACATGGTGTTGAAGGTCGCCTGCCCGTTTTTATTCGTGGTGTTCGGAACGCCCGTGGATGTTGTCTTGGAGGCTTCCGCGACTCGGAACGGCGCGTATGTCGCGGGGAAATATCCGGGGCCGGGTCCAGTTGGAGTGTTGAGTGCGACGAAAGTGGGAAATACCTGGCTCGGCGTGCGGTCCTTGTCCTTTTCGATGGCGATGACGCTACCGATATTCGGGGCGATGTCGCCCAAGGCCGCCGCAGGATTTCTTCCGATCTGCTGCCAGGTTTGAGCGAGCGAGTGGACCAGCGCCCAAGCGCTCATCGACCGAACCAGAGCGAGGTCGCCGAGCGAATTGCCCAGCTTGGGGAGCAAGCCTGCAGGCCACGAGATCCCGTTAATGGTGGTGGGATTGAACGCCGCGGGCGTGATTCCATCGACAGGTTGGAAATCGAAGGTGTCCACCACACTGATGGCGCCTTGAAGGCAGATGTAGATCACGTTCTTCGCGGTGTTTTTGGTGACCACCCCTGCGCTGGTTGAGCCATCGGCTTGGGCCTTGCCCGCGAGGAACGAGCCCATGATGCCGGCTCCAGCAAGTTGGAAGAAATTGCGGCGGGTGAAATCAGGCCGGCGAATGCCGTGCTGGTGATGATGCGGATACCTGCGCGCGAATTTCTCGGATGCGTCAATGGCGAATTTTTCCGGAAGAAGGCACATGGCGCGGGCTCCTAATAATTGAAAACGAAATCGACCTTGTTGTAGAGGCTCCAGTAAAGGTTCTGCGCCTCTTGCGTGCGGTTGGTCTTGAGATTTTGCAGCGCAGTGCTTTTCTCGGTTGCGGTGGCCGGGCGCGAGAGCACGGTTAGGAACAGCGTATCGACGAGTTGGTCGTCGGGAAGCTTCAGAGCTTGCTGGATAAGGCTCGTGGAAGCGGTGGATAGCACGCGGTTCATCACCATCGTGGTGTCATTCATCAGGCCAAGCGCTTGGGAGATAGAGCCGTCACTCCGCCGATCCTGTCATCGCGATTACCGCGAAGAAATGCATCAAGAAATTGCGCGACGACTCCGTTGGCTCCATCGGGCGTGGCCAGAGGCTCGGGTAATTTCATGGCGAAGCTCACGGGTCCCCAACTCATGGTAGTGCTGCCAGAAGTGAAGTTCCCCGGATAGCTGGGAAGAATTCCCGAACTCTGAGCGATGGCGTCATGAACTTCTTCGGACCAAAGGCGGCGAACCAGTTTACGGCCGAAGAGGTTCTGATTCGCGACATCCCAAGTTCCCGCGTAGCGTGACGAAAGTTGATACGCGCGGGAATTGGCGATTTCTCTTTGCAGCGCGCGAAGATCGTAACCGCTTTGGATGAAGTCCTGCGCAAGCGCGTTCAAGAGGCGTGGATTGGATGCCTGCAATGTGCAGGGCGTGTTTATCGGACAACCGGAGGGAGGATTGTCGGGATCGAGCCGGTAGGGGTCGAACTGATTCGACGGGCTGACGAGGCCGATGGTGAAGAAGTACTCCCACATGTAGTTCACAGTGGCACGTGCGAACTGGAAGTCCGACGTGATGAAACGGCCGAGTGCAGTGCGATAGGTTTCGCCGGAGGATGGCTTGGCGCCGTCGCCAAAGATGTAGGCCGGGGGCACAGTGGTTTGCGAGCCGGTGGCGGTGCGCGGTGGCCGGTTTCCGGTGGTGGTGTTGAGTTGGTAATCCGTTACAGCTTTCTGGCCGGCCAGCGGAACGTTATCGGTGACGCTCCAATAGTAGGGCTGACTGTTGGTGGCTCCTGTTACAGGCGTGCGGCCTTCGCGTGTATGCGAGAAGAATGAAGCCACTCCCCAGGCTTGTTGGCGGGACGTGTAGTAGCCCCACAGGCTGAGCGCATCCAAATGGCCCTTCCCGTTGTGGCATAACAGGCAGTTCAGGTGCGAGATGCCGAGGAACGTCTCAAACGTGTCCGCGGCCTTTTGATCCATGGTGTCCTGGATCGGGCCGTTGGTAATTTCGCTGCCGACCTGGAAGTTCAACTCGCCCTGCGAATAGCTGTCTTTCCCCGCGGCAGAGATCAGCTCGCGCGCCATCTGATCATAGGGCTTATTAGCAGAGAGCGAGTTGCGGATGTAGGTATTGAAACCCATCACGCCCGGCATGTAGCGGGGGATCTGGGTATTGCGAGAGTTATTGTGATACAGGTCGGCGAACCAAATGGTCCACTTGTCTAGCCAGTTAGGCGAGCCGATGAGTGTATCAATCAGCTTCGCGCGCTTGTCGCCCGAGGAATCATTGACGAACTGAGTGACTTGGTCGGGCGTGGGGATGCGGCCCGTGAGATCGAGGTAGATGCGTCGGACGAATTCGTAGTCGGTGGTCGCGGGAGCGGGGGCTACGTTTGAATCGCTGAGAGCCTGGAAGATGTATTTGTCGATCGTGCCGTTTGGCTGTTGCGAGGAGTTGGTTCGACTGCCTCCGGGGGCCGAAGGGAGGATGCTGGTAGCGGTGTCGTCGGGCGATTGAGAGCTGTTCGGGAGTTGCAATGCGACTTGCGCAGTAACTGCTCCTGCCTGGCTGGGTGTGATGCCGGCGAGCTTATCGTGTTGGGGACCGAAGAAGACGCAGTTGGGGTCGGTCGTAGTTTGCTGGGGTGGATCCGGCGTGGGGTCCTGAGCGCGCAGGCGGAAGAAGCTGACGGTTAGGGCCAAGACCGCCGTACTTCCCGCTAACAATTTGATTTTGCTCGCCATGTTCTTACGTTCCTATCGACTCTAACCCCGCCGAAAGGGATAGAGTTGCTCCGTGGTCTCCATTTTATTCGGTTGATAAAGATGGTCGGGCGGCCACGCGCTTTATGGCTTGCGGTCCGCTTGTTTTCAATTACTTCCTGGGATCGTTTGGTACAGCCTCACTTCCGCCGCACGAGCTTTCGCGGCGGGTAGGAATCTCGATCCCAGTTGTAGACTAACGCGGGCGCAGAGCAAAATCGACGACCTTGAAATTTCATTTCATTGAATCTGAAGCAATTATGAGTGGAACATTGTTGGAAAAGGAAGAAAAAGCCGGACCAAATCGGCAACACGTGGATTCGGTGGCGCAAGAGTCCAGGTTTACCAGTGCGCTTCCTTCGAAACGACGCAGCTCACTTAGAGATCATGTCGCTGTCCGGGCGGCGGCGCCGATGTATTGGACTTCTTCTTCCAGCATTAGGCCGAATTTGGAATGAACGCGGGATTTTAGGTCCGCGATCAAGCGGAGCAAGTCGGCGGAGCGGGCCGAGCCTTCGTTGTAGATCAGGTTGGCATGGTAGTCCGCGACTCGGAGGGCTCCAAGTTGGAGGCCTTTGGCGCCGGCTTGTTCCAGGAAGTAAGCCGAGGGCACTTTCCCTTCCCGGACTACTTGCGGCGGGACTTGCACCTGGGGAATGTCCTTGAGCAGGAGGTTTTTGAAGATGCTACCGGCGCAGCGCATAGCGGGGGGGTATTTTTCGTTTCTTATGGCAAGAATGCTGTCGGCTTTGGCTTGGAGTTCGGCAGGGATCGCGGGGGATAGGCTCAGGGTTGCCGAGACAATGATCCACTTTTTGTTTCGCTTGAAGACGCTTTCCCGGTAGCGGAATTCGCAAGCCTCATTGTCTATATCGAGGAATTCGTGGCCGTTGAAGAAGCGGACTCGGTCGATGCGCTCATCGATGGAATGGCCGTACGCTCCGGCGTTACCGTAGATGGCTCCCGCTACCCAGCCAGGGATTCCAGTCATTGTTTCCAGTCCTTTAAGTCCTTGGGCGATGGTGAGATCGACTAAGTCTTGAAGTTTGGCTCCTGATTCTACTTTCACGGTTTCGCCAGTGATCGTTGTTTTCGACGCGGTGTAGCGGAGGACTACTCCAGGGAAGCCTGCGTCGTCAACGATCAGGTTTGATCCGCCGCCGATTAGAGTCCACGGGGTTTTGGATTCGCGGATTACTTCGAGGGCTTGGGCGAGGGAGGCTTCCGTGGAGGCGTCAGCGAGGATAAGCGCCGGGCCGCCTATTTCGAAGCGGGTCAAGCTGGCCAGGGGAATGTTTTGGGAAACCTTTAGATTGGGGATCGCGGCTAGGCGCGAGAGCATTCTCTTTACGATAACCCGCGGCGGGGACCGCTCCATTTACGGTCGCAGTTCGGAAGGTGTGGGAAGCTCAGTTATATGTTTGCTGGGTTTCCTCCCGAGGCGTTGAAGTTTTTGCGGGCTTTGAAGCGGAATAACGATCGCGACTGGTTTCAGGCTCGCAAGGATGTCTTCGATACCAAGCTCCGGAGGCCAATGGAGCAGCTCGTCGAGGCCGTGAATGGCGAACTTTTGAAATTTGCGCCGGAGCACATCACGGATCCTAAGAAGGCCATCTATCGCATTTATCGTGATACGCGGTTCAGCGCAGATAAGACTCCGTACAAGACCCACATTGCAGCGATCTTTCCGAGACGTGGGTTGGACCGGCATACTTCTGCGGGATTCTATTTTCATTTGTCGCCCGAGGAGACTGGCGTGGCTTCCGGGCTCTATGGGCCGGGGCCGGAGGAACTGCGTTCGATTCGGTCGTGGCTGGTCGAAAACCATGAGAGCTTTCGCAAGGCTGTGAAGGCTACTTCGAAGACTTGTGGGGATTTTTATGGTGAATCACTTTCGCGAACTCCGAAGGGCTTTCGGAGTGAACATGCCGCGGACGATCTGGTGCGACGGAAATCGTGGATGTTTTGGATGGAGATGAAACCGGAGCTTGCGGAAACGCCGAAGCTTCTTGGGGAGCTGATCAAACGTTTCCGCGCGGGGGCCCCGGTTGTCGAAATGCTCAATAGGCCCTTAGTAGGTCGTCGAGCTCTCGATTTACTTTAGAATTCACAGGCTAAAGCCTGTGCCACAGGTCAGGATCGAAAGCACGGTCGGTGTTTTCCTTGGTATTTGTGTGCCGCAGTCTCATAGGGACAGGTTAGGCTTGGGACGACAATAGCAGCCGTAGCTGCGCTTTTAAATATTCCTTTCGATTACTTTTCGACGCGCAGGTCGTTCTGTACTTTGAATACACCGGAGACACCGTTGGCGGCGATACCGGCAATGTTTTTATCCATCTCGTTCGAGACTACTCCAACAAGCTTTACGTTTCCATTTTTCACGATGATGTGAATCGGGGGGACGGCGCCCATCTGGTAGCGCTCTAAACCGGGCTTTGAGAAGATGGCGCGGTAAGTCGCAATGCGGATCTGATCATCGTTCCCCGATACGGGGAGAACTTCGATCTGATTGTCCACCGTGCCGACGCCTTCAATTTTTTTCACAGCCTTTCCGGCGTCCGTCTTGAGCGTCGGCTTCGTGACTTGCCCGAAAAGCGTGACCTTGTCTCCATCAACGCGATAGGAGAGATCGTCGAAGATGCCGTAATACGGCAGTGTCACCAATTCGTGCCGGACTTCGCGAACGAGATTCGTTCCAGACGATTTATCCGCGGCCATTAACATCAATGGCGCAAAAAGAAGCGGTAGCAGCTTCTTCATAGTTCCTCCTCTGAGTTTCTTCACTTCTGCTTTACTCACCCATTTAGATGCAAAAGCTCACACGAGGTTACAGGGATAACACAATGAGCCGATTAGGTTTCGAGGGGGGTTACGAGCTCCAGCTTTGGACGGCTTCAATCACCCGATCGGCCTCATCCTCCGCTATATAAGCATTAATTGGGAGACTTACTTCGGACTCAGCCAGGCAGCGCGCCGTAGGGCAGTGGTTATGGTTTCCGCAAAGTGCGGGTTGATCGGGGATCGTAACAGGAAAGTGAATCCCGATTCCGATCTTGCGCGCCTTGAGGTGAGCTATAAAAGCGTCACGACGCTCGGGCGCGACAAATACAGGAAACAGATGCCAGTTCGATGGGGTGTCAGGAAGAAGCCGGACCTGGGGGTGGTCGATCGAATTCAAATAGCGTGTCGCGATTTGCCGGCGGCGATTTGTCCACGTTTCCAAGCGCGGCAGAGCTACCCGACGGAGCAGCGCGGCTTGCAGTTCGTCAAGGCGGCTGTTGTAGCCGATACGGTCGTGGCGGTACCTGGAAGACTGGCCGTAGTCGCGCAAAGTGCGGGCTTGTGCGTTGAGACTGGGATCGTTGGTGAGGATGGCTCCGCCGTCGCCCATCGCTCCGAGATTCTTTGTGGGGTAGAAACTTGTCGCGGCTATATCGCCAGCGTGGCCGGTGGGCGCTCCGATAGATTGGGCGCAGTCTTCGACCATCTTCACGTTGAAAGATTTTCGTATGGTTCGTAAGGCCTCGGCCGGGATCGCCTGGCCGTAGAGATGGACGGGAACGAAGAAGTGAATATCGGGGCGATGTTTAAGGATGTCGCGGCACTCCTTGAGGTCGATCAGGCCTCGATCGTCGGTATCAGCGAAAACAGGCGTTGCTCCCAGCTTCACTATGGCGAGGGTAGTGGCGAAGGCGCTCAGGGGACTCGTGAGGACGTAATCGCCTGGACCGCAGCCGAGAATTCGTAAACCGATTTCGATAGCGTCGAGTCCGCTGGCGACTCCAACGGCGTGTCCGATTCCCCACCAGAGGGCGAGCTCTTTTTCGAAGGCGTGGACTTCTTCACCGAGAACATACCAGCCGCTGGAACCGACGGCTTCGAACGCGGCGTGAGAGTCCGTGCGGACGTCTTCCCACTGGCGGCGAAAATCATTTGCTGGAATGGGAGCCAGTGCCGGATCAGGCTCCAATGGATTGGAGGTGGATAACGCCGCGGAGGTTGAGATACTCATCATAGTCGCGTATATATTCCTGTGCATCGTAGTATTCGGACGCCAGTACTAAGAGGACTGCGTCACGGGTGAATTTGTATTGCGTCGCCCAGACCATGGGCGGGATGTAAAGTCCTTTCGAAGGCGAATCAAGCACGACTTCGTGGCGAGCTTCGCCGTCATCGGTGACGACATTGCATCGCCCGGCTACACAAATGAGGAATTGGTGGAGACGGCGGTGGGCGTGCTCGCCGCGGATGCGTTCATTTTCGACTCCGTAGACGAGGAAATAGCGCTTCACTTCGAAAGGCACCTGGCGGAGGCTTTCGCCGAAGACGAGGCTGCCGCGCAGGTCTTCGACGTGTGGAAGACGGTGGACGAAGGCTTCACCGACAGGCCGGATTCCTTGGTCCTCACCGGGTTCGATGATTGTGGATGAAGCGGCTTCGGGCTTCGCGTCCATGTAGCCGACGATGCGAGCCGGGTTGCCCACAACCTTGGCGTGCGGCGGGACGTTGTGCGTGACTACAGCGCCGGCGCCGATCATTGCTCGTTCGCCGATGGTAATGCCGGGAGTGATAGTGGCGTTCGCGCCTACGGACGCTCCGCGGCGGATGAGAGTTGGAGGGCATTCGGAGAGACGCTGCTTGCTGCGGGGATAGCGGTCATTCGTGAAGGTAGCGTTGGGACCGATGAAGACGTCGCTTTCGATACGGACACCGTCCCAGAGTTGGACGCCGCATTTGATGGTGACCCGGTCGGCGATGATAACGTCGTTTTCTATGAAGGTGTGGTCGCAGATGTTACAGTCTTTTCCGATGATGGCGCCGGGCAGAATATGGGAGTACGCCCAAACCCGGGTGGCTTCTCCTACTTGTTGGGTTTCTACTATGGAGGTTTCGTGTTTGAAGTAGGGCATGGGGTCTGGTAAATCGTGGGCGCGGAGGGCGGAGATTCTCTAAGTTTTTGCGTTATAAGGAACGTGGCTTTGGTTTAGTTGGCCGATTGCCAATCGGCCGCAGGCTGCCAGCCTGCACTACATGGCTGTTCCGGGAGGTTGGGTATTGCTGTCTACAATTAATTAGGCATGCAGCAGACTATCCTCGTGATTGATGACGACGAGAGCTTGCGGGACACCATATGCCTAATGCTCGAAAAAGAAGGGTTTAAGGCGATTCAGGTGTCCGATGGGACGGCTGGATTGGAGCAGGCCCACCTTGCCAAGCCGAATTTGCTTCTGGTCGATTTGCGGATGCCGGGGTTGAGCGGGATCGATGTGTGTAAGCAGCTGCGCGCTTCGGGATCTAAGATTCCGGTAATCGTGTTGAGCGCTGTTGGGGATGAGATCGACAAGGTGCTCCTCCTCGAGATGGGTGCGGATGATTACGTCGTGAAGCCGTTCGGTACGCGGGAATTGCTCGCGCGGATACGGGCGGTGCTGCGAAGGACTTCGAAAGAGGTTGAGGTTGCGATGTCGTTTTCGGACGTCGAGGTCGATCTGGATCAGCGGGTGGTGCGGCGTAGCCGCGATGAGATTCGGCTCACGCGCGCGGAGTTCAATTTGCTCGCTTTTTTTCTCCAAAATCCAGGGAAGGCCCTATCCCGTGATGTCATCCTCAACTCTGTTTGGGGATATGACTCATTTCCGAACACGCGTACGGTGGATGCGCATGTGGTGCGGCTTCGGCAGAAGCTGGAGCCCGATCCCGAAACGCCGAGACATTTTCTGACCATGCACGGAGTGGGATACCGGTTTTTGCCGTGACTCCGGTTACTGTCCTCCTGGTTGACGATGCGGATGACTGCCTTACAACGCTGGATCTGGCGCTGAAGCAGTTACCGGGCGTGGTTCTGCGTTGGGCGCAAAGCGCCGAAGAAGCACTAGCGGTGCTGGCGGAGGATTCGGTCCGGGCCATCGTTACGGATATTCAACTGCCAAAGATGAACGGACTCGAGTTGATTGAGAAGGTCCGCCATGAACCCACGCGGCGCAGCCTGCCTATTGTCGTTGTCAGCGCCGACCCTGACCCAGCTACTCCGCGGAATGCCATAGAATTGGGAGCAAACGCCTTCTTTTCCAAGCCGTTCTCACCGGGGGCCGTCCGCAAAAAGCTGGAGGAACTGATTTATGGGGTGCCGCTACCTTCCGATGCTCGTGGTATGCAGTAGCTTCGCCACGGGCCTTCTCGCGCAGGATTCCACAGATTTGAAACGCATTCTGGATCGCTTGGACGTACTGGAAGCGCAGAATCGCGAGTTGTTGCAGGAGGTCAAGGCGCTCCAGCAGCAAGTAGCTTCGGCGAAGACTGCAACGCCAGAGACTCCGCCCGCGGGAGGAGCTTCTCCATCAGAATTGGCTGACAGAGTCGGGATTCAGGAGCAGCGCACGGCGGAGCTCGATCAAACGAAGGTGGCGACGGATCACAAGCTTCCGCTGAGCATCACGGGCATGGTGCTGGCGAATGCGTTCTGGAGCGGCAAGGGATCCGGAGGGCAAGACAATCCAACAGTCGCGTCGCCCAATGTGAGCCAGTCGGCCGGAGGTGGGACGTTTCGGCAGACGGTGATCGGGCTGAAGTACGATGGCGCGGATATTTTCGGCGGAGGGAGAGTTACCGGGTCGGTCTATTTCGACTTCTTTGGCGGATCGGGTGGAACTCTGCAGCAGTTGATGCGCTTGAGAGTCGCGTCCATTAATTCGACTTGGAAAGACACGACGGTGACGCTGGCGCTCGATAAACCCTTGATCGCGCCGTTTGAGCCGGATTCGCTGGCGCAGGTTGGCGTATCGCCACTGACCAGCGCTGGAAACCTTTGGATCTGGCAACCGCAGGTCCGCGTCGAGCAAAGAATTCATTTTGGCGAGCAGGCGGGGCTAAGGGCGCAGGTTGGTGTCTGGCAAACGGCGGAGGGGGGTACCGGAATTACCCAGTATGCTCCTGCGAAGTCCCGGCCGGGATATCAGGGGCGGTTCCAGTTTTGGAAAGACTTGGGGCACGGGGCGCGGATAGAGGTCGCGCCGGGGTTTCATTACAGCGATACGCACGTCGCTGGATTCTCTGTGCCTTCGCGAGTGTTCGGAGTGGATTGGCTGATTCGGCCGATGGAGCGGATTGATTTTTCGGGGACATTTTTTCAAGGAGAAAACGTTGGCGTGCTCGGCGGGCTGCGGCAGGGGGTCACGTTCTTCTACGACAAGCCTCGCGCGGTTCATGCCCAAGGCGGCATGGTGCAGTTGAAGATTCGGGCGACTTCGCGGGCGACTTTCAATTTCTATGCGGGCCAGGAGGATGACCGCAATCGCGATCTGCTGGTGGGCGCAATCGGCAAGAACTTTACTTACGCGGGGAATTTTATGTATCGGCTCGGGGCGAATGTGCTTGCGAGTTTTGAGGCTTCGCAGACGAGGACGGATTATATCGGGGGTGGGAGAAAGATATTCCCGCATTATGATTTGGCGCTCGCTTACTTGTTTTAGTGAGGATTTTTTGAAACGTCGGGATCCGCTCCATAACTATCGTGGCTCGGTTTTAAGTGCGATCACGCTTTCGTTGTTGATGACAGGGCTGGTCCCGGCGGCGAGTGTTGCGGGGCGGGTGATGCTGATTGATTCCAAGGACGCGACAGTTCGGAAAAAGGGAGATTTTTCGGGCGTTGTGCTTTGGCTTGAAGGTCCTATTGGTGAGCCGTCGCCTGTGCCGAAGGGCACGCGGGCAACAATGGCTCAGAAGGACAAGACCTTCCTTCCGCACGTGCTCGCGGTGAGCGTCGGGGCAGTGGTGGATTTTCCGAACTTCGATCCTATCTTTCACAACGCATTTTCGAATTACGACGGCGAGTTGTTCGATGTGGGGCTTTATCGTCCGGGTCAATCGCGCAGTGTGCATTTCACTAGTGCGGGAGTGGTTCGCGTGTTTTGCAATATCCACGCCTCGATGAGCGCAGTAATCGCTGTGCTGCCGACTCCGTACTTCGATACTTCCCGGCGCGACGGGTCGTTTGAAATTAAAAATGTTCCACCCGGCGAGTATCGGCTGAGAGTATTTCATGAGCGCGCAACGATACAGACGCTCAATGCTCTGAGCCGCAAGATTTCGGTGGGCACTGAGCCAATTACGCTCCCGACGATTTCAGTTTCCGAAAGCGGTTATCTGGTGGTGCCGCACATGAACAAGTACGGCCACGAGTACCAGGATCCAGATGACCGGGGCGTATATCCGGGGGCGCGGAAATGACCCAATCGAAGTCCGGATTGTCGCTGCTTTGGCGGATTCTGCTTTCCACTTCTATCGCGATCACGATTTTGTTCGCAGTGATGGGTGTGATTTTGCAGGATCAATTTTTGAGACTTGCGTCGTTCAATTTCGAAGACGAAATGCACGCGGGGTTCCAGGCATACGACTCTTTATGGAAGGCGCGCGCCGATCAACTGGGAAGCGTGGGGCAAGTATTGAGCCGCATGCCTGACGTCCGCGCGGCGTTCAGCACGGGCGATCCGGCGACGATTCGCGATACGGCAGGTGAGGTTTGGGACAAGATCGCGCAGCCGGGGACGCTCTTTTTGGTGGCTGATCCGAAGGGGCAAGTGGTGGCGGCTTCGGGGCTCGATCCCGCGGCTTTGCGCGAACTTCCCTTCGTTGCGACGGCTGCGCGAAGTTTTCCGAAGCAGGCGCGAGGGTTCGTGGTGCTGGGAGGGAAACTTTACCAGATTGTGGTTACGCCAGTTTATGTGGCGAGCGGGAATGAGGCTGCGCTCATTAATGTTCTCGTCGCGGGGATTTTGGTGGATGCGGAGCTCGGGCGAGAACTGAAGGCGGCGACGGGCGGTACCGAATTCGCATTTTTCGTGGAAGGCAAAGTGGCCGCGTCGACACTGGAGCCGGCGGCGGAGAGAGCTATGATTCCGGGGAAGACGAGCCAGCAGATCGATTTAGCAGGAGAGCAGTATTACCAGTTCGTTTCTCCGCTGCTTGATTTGGACGGGAAGCCGGTAGGCGAGTTAAGGATTTTGCGCTCGCTCGAAGCGGTGCGGGCGCGGGTTGCTTCGGCTCGGACGCGGCTATTCCTGTTGTGGGTGCTGGCGGTGCTTGCCGGAATCGGGCTGACGTATTTACTCGCGCGAAGATTGCTGAGGCCGGTTCAGGCGCTCGATGCCGCGGCTGCGGAGATCGCAAAGGGGAATTATCAAGTGCGCGTTCCGGTGGAAGGGCATGATGAGATGGCTCGGCTGGCGGAGACGTTCAATAGCATGAGCACTTCAATTCAGACCGGACGCGAGGAGTTGATTCGGCAGGAGCGGATTTCGACCATTGGACGGCTTTCCACTTCGATCGTGCACGATTTACGAAACCCGCTGGCGGCGATTTACGGCGGCGCCGAGATGCTGGTTGATACCGATCTCTCGCCAGAGCAAGTGCGGCGGCTGGCGGCGAACATTTATAAAGCGTCGCGGCAGATTCAGAGCCTGTTGCAGGAGTTGGGCGACGTGAGGGTCGGCAGGACGCAGGGCCGCGAGGTTTGCCGGCTGCGCGAGGTGGTGATGGCTGCTTATGAAACCCTGGCTACAACGGCGGAGGCGAATGGAGTGTCGGTTAGCATCGAAGTACCGGCCGAGATTGAGCTTCCGTTGGATCGTTCGCCTATGGAGCGCGTTTTTCAGAATCTGCTGGGGAATGCGATTGAGGCAATGCCCGATGGCGGATCGGTTTCGGTGATCGCGCGTGTATTGGGTTCGGCGATCGAGGTGAGCGTCGAGGATACCGGGCCCGGGATCCCCAAAGCCATCGCTGGGCATCTGTTTGAGCCTTTCGTGACTGCCGGGAAGAAGAATGGGATGGGGTTGGGATTGGCGCTTTCCCGGAAGACCGTCTTGTCACATGGCGGAGAGATGTGGACGGAAGATAAGGCGGACGGGGCTCGGTTTGTGTTGCGGCTGCCGGTTTGAGTTGAACCCGATTTGGCGGTTCCCGCACTTACGTGCGGGGGGCGGCTATCCGGCACGGTTGACCCACGATGGGCCGGGGGTTGAGATTGCGGTCAGCCGTTTAGGGATCTGAGTAAGATCGAAACGCCGAAAAGGATTGCTGTTGCTCCCGCGAATTTGGCAAGCAGGGGACCTTGCTTCCATAACTTCTCGAAGCCGATGACCGCCGCGACCAGGATCATCGCGCTTAGGTTCATCACTCCAAGAACCATTTGAATCAGCATTAGCGCCCAGCAGCATCCTACGCAGTACAGGCCATGGCGCCAGCCGATGCGTAACGCAGCCCGCAAGCCTCTCTTCCAGGATTCGCCAAGCATCAACAGAGGCGAGCGGCAGTGCTTAAGGCAGGCATCTTTCCACGGAGTGAATTGGAAGGCGCCGGCGACCATCAATAGGCCCCCCGAAAGCAACGGAGCAGATCGGCTTAGGGCGGCAGATCGCATGGTCTCCGTCGACCAGGTGAAACCGATGATGAATGCCACCGCTCCCAGCGCTAGCCAAGCGGCGAAATATCCGGCTCCGACGAGGACCGTGGCCAACCCTGCATGCGTTTCGCCGGCGGACCGGGCCACGCGGCGGTAGAGCTCTATCATGGGCCAGCTTGAAGGGAGCATCATCGCAATCATCATGGCTTGCCACATCAAGAGGAACATGGCGGCAGTGGACCAGATGGTCCAGCCGGGCATGGTCATCCACATCATGGACATCGTCCAGCCGCCGGGCATGAGCATCGCCCCGCTCATGCTGCGGACGAAATAGAGTGTGATGGCGGCGCTGGCGAGGAAAATGGCCGACGCGACGAACCGGGGAACAGTTTCAGGCGGGAGTTTCGCCACTATATTCGAAGCGCGAGAACTCGCCATATTTGCCGCTGTGATCGAAGAACAGGTTTGAATCGACGCGGAAGACCTTGGTCGCGCCGAGGGCGCTTCGCTTCGCAGTGAAGCCGGTCGGTTTATCCAGATAGATTTCCTCGGGACCACCGCTGACAGGATTGCAGATGGGGCCTAGCTCGAGTTCGAGCATCTTGCCTGCGCGAACTCTGCTCGAGAGTCCGTCGATAAGCATGTCGAAGTTGACGTAGTGAATGCCCAGGAAGTCAGATGTG
>Ga0126381_100001583_pt1 | contig 24311 bp, 21 predicted proteins | sample PanSoiMetPlot_28_FD_96465 | JGI IMG/M metagenome (GOLD analysis project Ga0126381, IMG submission 96465) | Tropical forest soil microbial communities from Panama - MetaG Plot_28 | ecosystem: Environmental > Terrestrial > Soil > Tropical forest > Bulk soil | place: Panama | collected 2016-02-17 | reverse complement strand
GGCCCGCGAAGAGGGGGACCTGCGCGAGAACGGCGGTTACCACGCGGCCAAGGAAGAGCAGGGCAAGATGGAGGGGCGGATCATCCAGCTCCAGCACATCTTGGAGAACGCGCGGGTGGGCGAACCACCGCGCACCGACGGTGTTGTCGGCCCGGGCATGACCGTGACCGTCAGGTTTGTTCGCGATGACGAAGAAGTCACCTTCCTGCTCGCCTCGCGCGAGGAGAGCGGCTCCCCGATCGACGTGTACTCGCCCAAGTCCCCCCTTGGCGCCGCGATCACCGGCAAGAAGGTCGGTGAGCAGGCGACGTACACGCTGCCGAACGGCCGGTCGACCACGGTGGAGATCCTGGACGCCGTGCCCTACGCCGGAGCCTGAAAAGCCGGAGAAAGCCGGAGAGCAACGGACGAAGCCCCCGGCGGTAATAACCGCCGGGGGCTTCGCTGTCGCCGTGGCCGTCAGGCGACGAGTTCTGCCTCGGGTGTCGGGTTCTCCGCGCCGGCCTCGCGGCCGCGCAGCGGCACTTCCTTGATGAACAAGGCGAGCACGAAGACGATCACCGAGGCGGGGACCACCCACATGAACACGCCCTGGACCGCGTGGGCTATGGCGTAGTCGACCGTATGCCGCGCCGCCGCAGGCAAGCTGTTCACCATGGCCGGGTCGATCTGCCCGTTGGTGGCGTGGAATCCGCCGCCACCAGCGGACGCCGCCGAGCTCAGCACGGCGTTCAGCCGGCTCGCGAACAGCGCGCCGAGCGCGGCCACGCCGAGCGACCCGCCGATCTGCTGGAAGAACATCCGTGCGCTGCTCGCGACGCCCATGTCCTTGAGCTCGACGCTGTTTTGCGCGATCAGCGAGACCATCTGCATGAGGAAGCCCATGCCGAGGCCGAGAACCACGTAGTCGAGGCTGGTCTCCAGCCGCGTGGTGCCCACGCCGAGCCTGCTGAGCAGGAACATGCCGACTGCCATGATGACCCCGCCGACGATCGGGAAGAACTTGTACCTGCCGGTCCGCGAGACGGCCTGGCCAGCCACGATGGACGTGATCCCGGAGGCGACCATCAGCGGCGTGAACAGCAGGCCGCTGACCGTCGGCGACGCGTCCTGCACGGTCTGCTGGTACAGCGGCAGGAAGGTCATCGCGCCGAATAGTCCCAGGCCAAGGAAGAAGGTCAGCACCATCGCGAGGGAGAAGTTCTTGTTCTTGAACACGTGCAGCGGCAGCATCGGCTCCTGCGCGCGCCGCTCGACCGCGATGAACCCGGCGAGCGCCACCACCGCCAGCGCGGCGAGACCGAGCACCTGGACGGACGCCCACCGGTACTCGGTGCCGCCCCAGGTGGCCAGCAGGATGATCGCGGTCGCGACCACGCCGAGCAGCGTTCCGCCGAGGTAGTCGATGCGGTGCTCGACCCGGCGGACCGGGACGTGCATCGTGGCGATCAGGTAGAACAGGGCGGCACCGCCGAGCGGCAGGTTGATGTAGAAGATCCAGCGCCAGGAGAAAGCGTCGGTGATCCAGCCGCCGACGAGCGGTCCGCCCACGGTGGCGAGCATCATCACGACCATGAAGTAGCCGATGTACTTGCCGCGCTCGCGGGGCGGCACGATGTCGCCGATCGTCGCCATCGCGCCCACCATCAGGCCGCCGGCGCCGAGGCCCTGGATGGCGCGGAACGTGATCAGCTCCGCCATCGAGGTCGACAGGCCGGACAGCGCCGAACCCGCCAGGAAGATGATGATCGCGGCGATGAAGAACTTCTTCCGCCCGTACATGTCGCCGAGCTTGCCGTAGAACGGCGTGGTGATCGTCGAGGCGAGCGTATAGGCGGTGACGACCCAGGACAGGTGCGAGACGCCGCCGAGACTGCCCACGATTCGCGGCAGCGCGGTGCCCACGATGAGCTGGTCGAGCATGGCTAGCATCATGGCCATCAGCAGGCCCGGCATGATGATCATGATCGCGCGCCTGTCGAGGAACTGGCCTGCCCCCGCGTCGGCGTTCCCGCGGATGGTGTCGCTCACTCCGCCCGCTGCCTCGTCCACACTCTGCTCCTCGAGCGCCCGCCCGGCTAAAACTTACTTGCCGCCCGGCTAGTTATTGATCCTGGAAATACGCTATAGTCCCAACTAACCGGCCGTCAAGCTAATTCCGCGCCACGCGGACGCGGCCGAGATGACTTTGCAAGCAGTCGGAGGCGGTACACGAGGATGGACGCGACACCGGCCGGAAGGGGCCTCGAGCGCGATGGCGCCGACCCCAGCGGCGTCGCACACACAGAGCCGGCGCAGGGCGGCCGGCGTGGCGACACGCGCGCCCGAATCCAGGCAGTGGCCCTGGAACTCTTCGCGGAGCAGGGCTACGAGCGCACTTCACTGCGTGAAATCGCCGAGCGCCTCGGCGTGACCAAGGCCGCGCTCTATTACCACTTCAAGTCCAAGGAAGACATCGTCCGCAGCTTCACCGAGGACCATTTCGCCCGCCTGGACACGCTCATCGCCTGGGGCGAGGATCAGCCGCCCACCGCGCGCACCGGGCACGAAGTGCTCGAGCGCTACGTCACGATCCTGCTCGACGGCAGCGAGGTTTTCCTCTTCCTCGAGCGGAACCAGGCGTCGCTGAGCACTTCCGGCGGGGGTAAGGCTAGGTTCGAGCAGTTCCGCCCAAGGCTTAACGCCCTAGTCGAGATCATCACCGGGCCGGGCGCCACGCCGCGCTCGCGGATCCGCGCCGCCGCGGCCATCTTCTCCGCCAGCGCGGCGTGCATGTTCTTCATGCACGAAGCGCTCGAGCCCGACGCCACGGTCCCGACCCGCGGCGAACTCAGGGATATCGTGCTCGAACTGGCCGACGATCTCACCCGCGATCGCGACTGAAAGTTTCGCGCGTGTTCCCAACCCCTTGACAGCGAAGGTCAAACGGGGTAAGGAGCTGCCGAGGTTACTGGCCGAATGTCAGGCTGTACCCGGCGGCGCGGAGTTTGGCCTTGACGTCCGCACAGTGCTCGGGACCTCGTGTCTCGATCTGGAGCACGACCTCGACCTCGTCCACCCGCAGGGTTGGTCCGAGCCGTTCGTGGCTGACCTCCAGGACGTTGGCGCCAAGCTCCGCGATGTCGTGCAGCAGCGCGGCGAGCGAGCCGGGGTGGTCGGGCAGGCGACAGCGCAGGCCCAGGTAACGGCCGGCGGCGGACAGGCCGTGCCGCAGCAGCTTGGAAAGCAGCAGCGGGTCGATGTTGCCGCCGGACAGCACGGCGACGACCGGCGGCTCGAACTCGCCCGGGTGCTCAAGCAAGGCGGCCACCGCCGCCGCCCCCGCGGGCTCGACGACCTGCTTGGCGCGCTCGAGGCACAGCAGCAGCCCGCGGGACAGCGCCGCCTCCGACACAGCGACGAACCTTTCGGCCTGCGCGGACAGGATGCCGAACGCGATGTCGCCCGGCCTGCTGATCGCGATCCCGTCCGCGATCGTGGGCAGCGGCCGCACCGGCACCGGATGTCCAGACGCGATCGAGGCCGGGTAGGGCGCCACCGACTCGGCCTGCACGCCGACGATCTTTACCTGCGGGTCGAGACTCTTGACGGCGACCGCGATCCCAGCCGCGAGGCCGCCCCCGCCTACCGGCACCAGGATCGTCCTAACCTGCGGGCACTGCTCGATGATCTCAAAGCCCAGGGTGCCCTGCCCGGCCACGATGTCGACGTGGTCGAACGGGTGGATGAAAACGCTCCCGGTTCGCTCCGCGTGGCGCAGCGCTTCGTCAAGGGCGTCTTCGACGGACGTGCCGTGCAGGATCACCTGCGCGCCGTATGCGCGGGTGGCCTCCACCTTCGGCAGCGGCGCGCGCTCAGGCATCACCACGGTGGCGGTCGCGCCAAGCATGCCGGCCGCGAACGCCACTCCCTGCGCGTGGTTTCCCGCGCTCGCCGCGACCACGCCGCTGGCCCGCTCGCGCTCACTCAGCCTGGCGATCCGCACGTACGCGCCGCGCACCTTGAACGAGCCGGTGCGCTGGAGATTCTCGCACTTGAGGTAGACCGGGCCGTCGGAGTGCTCGGACAGCACCCGGGAATACAGCAGCGGCGTCGGCGAGATGATGTCGCTGAGCATCTCGCGGGCGGCCACCACGTCGTCTGCCTGCACCAGCGAGGGAATAGTTGCCACGCATAGACACTAATGCACGCGCCTCAAAGTGCCGCTGACCTGCGGAAGATGCGAAGACGCACGTCGTCGACATAGTGTCGAAGCCGTGCAGCAGAACAGCCAGCAGCCAAGCGCAAGCGCTCGGCGCAACAGGGCACCCGCGGCGGCTACGCTCGGTGAACTGCGTGCGAGCGGCCACGTCTACCGAAGCGTCAAGCAGGAGATCAGGGAGAACCTGCTCGCCAGAATGCGGGCGGGACAGGACCGGTTCCCCGGCATCGTCGGGTTCGATCAGACAGTGCTGCCGCACGTCGAGCGGGCCCTCGTGGCCGGGCACGACATCATCTTGCTCGGCGAGCGCGGCCAGGGAAAGACGCGGCTGATCCGCACCATGGCGGGCCTGCTTGACGAGTGGTCGCCCGTGGTCACCGGATGCGAGATCAACGACCACCCGTACGTCCCCGCCTGCACCCGCTGCCTTCGGCTGGCCGCCGAACTCGGCGACGACCTGCCGGTCACCTGGCGGCAGGCCGGGGACCGCTACGGCGAGAAGCTCGCGACGCCCGACACCAGCGTCGGCGACCTGATCGGAGACATCGATCCCGTCAAAGTGGCCGAGGGCAGGACGCTCGGCGACCCGGAGACTATTCACTTCGGCCTCGTGCCACGCACCAACCGCGGCATCTTCTGCCTCAACGAACTGCCCGACCTCGCCGAGCGCATCCAGGTCGCGCTGCTGAACGTCCTCGAAGAGCGGGACATCGGCGTGCGCGGGTACTCGCTGCGGCTGCCGCTCGACATCGTGCTCGTGGCCAGCGCGAACCCCGAGGACTACACGAACAGGGGCCGGATCATCACCCCGCTCAAGGACCGGTTCGGCGCCGAGGTCCGCACCCACTATCCGCTTTCGCTCGAGGACGAGCTCTCCCTGATCAGGCAGGAGGCCGAGGTGACCTGGGGCGGTAAGGACCCGGGCGCCGAACTGCCCGGGCACCTCCTCGAAGTCATCGCCCGATTCGCCCGGCTCGTCAGGGAATCGCCGGCGGCCGACGCGCGCTCGGGCGTGTCGGCACGGTTCGCGATCGCGGCCGCCGAGAGCGCCGCGGCCGCCGCGGTGCGCAGGACCGCGCTGGTCACCGAGGCGCATGACGAGGTGCCCGTCGCCCGGGTCTGTGACTTGCCAGCGATCGTGAGCACGCTGCGGGGCAAGGTGGAGTTCGAAGTCAGCGAGGAGGGCCGTGAGGAGGAGATCCTCGGCCACCTGCTGCGCCGCGCGGTGGCGGACACGTTCCGCGCGCGGCTTGGCGGAGCCGACCTGTCCGGCCTGCTCGCGAAGTTCGCCGACGGCGGCACGATCGAGTCGGGCGAGCTCGTCTCGGCGACCGAGTTGCTGCGCAGGACGGGCGAGGTGCCGGGCCTGGCGAAGGTGATGGCGCGCCTTGGCATGGAGGGCCGGGAGTCCTTCGGCGAGGCGGCCGCGGCCATCGAATTCGCGCTCGAGGGCCTGTACCTGATGCGCCGCCTCTCCAAAGACACCGGCGACGGAACCGCGGTATATCGGACCTGACATGGCTAATTACCGGTACGGGGAGTACGACGGCGGGCCTGATCCGCTGGCCGCGCCCTACGACGTTCGCGGCGCTCTGGACGACATGGGCGAGGAGATACTCGGCGGCGGCACCCCGGCGGAAGCGCTGCGCGATCTGCTCAGGCGCGGCTGGCAGGGCCGCCGGGGCCTTGACGACCTTTTGCGACGGGTCCGCGAGCGGTCTCGTGAGCTGCGCGGCCGCGGGCGGCTCGACGGGATGCTCGAACAGGCTCGCGCGCTGCTCGACACCGCGATCGGGCAGGAGCGTGCCGAGCTTTTCCCCGACCCGAGCGACGACGCAAGGCTCCGCGAGGCGGACCTGGACTCGCTTCCCTCCGACACCGCGCAGGCCATCCGCCAGCTCGCGGAGTACGACTGGCGGTCGGCGGCCGCGCGCGAGACGTTTGAGCGGCTGCGCGACCTGCTGCGCCGCGAGGTGCTCGACAGCCAGTTCCGCGGCATGAAAGAGGCGCTGACCAACCCCGACCCCGCGGCCATGCAGCGGGTCATGGACATGCTCGCGAGCCTGCGCGCGATGCTGGACGCGGACAGCCGCGGCGAGCACACGCCGCAGGACTTCGAACAGTTCATGGCTGAGTTCGGCGACATGTTCCCGGACAACCCGCGCGACCTCGAGGAGCTCGTCGATTCTCTCGTTCGCCGGATGATGGCCGCCGAGCGGCTGCTCGCGTCGCTGTCCGACGAGCAGCGCGAAGAGCTGGCCGATCTGATGGCCCAGGCGCTGGAAGACGCGGGGCTCGCGACCGAGATGGCCGCGCTCGCCGACGCGCTGCGCGCTCGCCGCCCGGAGCTCGGCAGGCCGCAGCCGGGTGTGCGAATGTCGGGAGAAACGCCGCTGGGACTCGGCGACGCCACGAGTGCGGTGGCCGACCTGGCCGATCTCGCGGACCTCGAGAACGCGCTCACCCAGGATTACGCGGGCGCCAGCATCGACGACATCGACGAAGAGGCGGTCCGCCGGGCCTTCGGCAGGCAGGCGGTGGACGACCTGGAGGCACTGCGGCAGATTGAGCGCGAGTTGCAGCGGCAGGGATACCTCACCAATAACGGCGGCAACCTGGAACTCACGCCTAAGGCGGTGCGCAGGCTCGGCGACACGGCGCTGCGCAGGGTATTCGCCGGGCTGGAGAACGGCCAGCGCTCGGGAGATCACGACCGGCATGACGCCGGGCAGGCCGGCGACACGACCGGGGCGACCCGGGAGTGGGAGTTCGGCGACGAGCAGCCGCTCGACGTTCCCGGAACGGTGCGGACCGCGTTGCTGCGGTCGGCCTCAGAGGGTGCCCGGCGCGGGAGCGTCAAGCTCTCGGCCCGGGATTTCCGGGTGTCAGAGACCGAACGGCGCAGCGCGGCGGCGGTGTGCCTGCTCGTCGACCTGTCCTACTCGATGGCGCTGCGCGGCACCTGGGCCGCGGCGAAGCAGACCGCGCTCGCGCTGCACGCCCTGCTGCGCAGCAAGTACCCGCAAGACGCCATCCAGGTGGTCGGATTCTCCAACTACGCTCGGGAGCTGCGTGAGACCGAGCTCGCTGGCCTTGGCTGGGACATGGTGCAGGGCACCAACCTGCACCACGCGCTCATGCTCGCCGGACGCCACCTCGACCGGCACCCCGAGCACGAGCCGGTCGTGCTGATCGTCACCGACGGCGAGCCGACCGCGCACCTGCAGCGAGACGGCAGGCCCTGGTTCGACTGGCCGCCATCACCGGAGACGATCGAGCTGACGCTTGCGGAGGTGGATAAGATGACCAGGCGCCATGCGGCGCTGAACATCTTCATGCTGGCGGATGACGACCGGCTGAGCGCTTTCGTGGACAATGTTGCCAGGCGCAACGGCGGTCGCGTACTCCGCGCAGCACCAGAACATCTTGGTGAATATGTAGTGAGTGACTTCCTTCGGACACGCGGCGCTCGACGTCAGCGGTAGATTTGCCGCTACAGATTCCCTCACAGCACCACAAAGCGCGGCGCAGGCGGCGCGGCGGCAAGGTGAGTTATGAAAGAGGAGGACAAGTGAGTCCCTCGACTGGATCCGGCAGCTCTTCTGGCCGGACGGCATCCGCGGTGGTCCTTGGTGTCATCGCGCTTCTGTTCATCGTGGCAGGCATCATCTACCTGGTCACGCCCGCTGGTTCACTGCCCGGCTTCATGGGTCATGTGGCGCACTCAACCGGGCACCACCCGCTGCGCGCGGCTGGCAGCTTGATTGTCGGTGTGGTGTTCGCAGTCGGTGCTTGGTTCGCTCTTAAGTACAAGGGCAAGGCGGTCTCCCCCGCCAGTGACTCCACGAAGGAGCCAGCCGCCCACTAAGTGGCCGCGGTTGATTGATGCGGAGCCGTAGCCCGGGAAAGAAGCCAGGCTGCGGCTCCGCGCCCTAAAATCCCCTCATGTCCTTTTCCGACCGCGCCATCGTGTGGCTGCACGTCGTCGCGGCCGTCTTCGCGATCGGCCCGGGAACCGCGGCGATGATGGCGACGCCGCGTTATATCCGCAAGCGCAACGTCGTCGTGCTCGGCTACCTGTGCCGGGCCACGCGAATCTACGCGATCGCCTCGCTTCTCGTGCTGATATTCGGCCTCATCGCGACCCAGCTTCTGCACGATTTCAGCAAGCCCTGGGTTTCCGCCTCGATCACGCTCTACGTCGTCGCGGCGGTCCTGCTCGTGCTGATCATGCGCGACCAGCGCAAGGCCCTGTCCGCACTGGCAGCTGAGCAGGCGCCGGCAGACGCCACCGATCGTTCGGAACATGCCGAAAACGAAGCCGGATCGGACGGGGAAGCGGCGAGCGGCGGCCAGCCAGCCGCGGCGGCGCCCGCGACCGGCCTGAAGGCAGCGGCTGTCGAACTCGGGAGGATCGCCCCGATGTCCGGCATCGTCGCGCTGATCTGGCTGGCGATCCTCGTGCTGATGGTCTGGGGCGGCACGTCCTAGGCCAGCGCCTGGCGCAGGTCGTCGAGCAGGTCGCCGGCGTCCTCGATGCCCACAGAAAGCCTCACCAGGTCGGCCGGCACCTCAAGCGCCGAACCGGCGGCCGAGGCGTGCGTCATCCGGGCCGGGTGCTCGATCAAAGACTCGACGCCGCCTAGCGATTCCCCGAGCGTGAACAGCCTCGTCCGGGCACAGACCTCGACCGCCTTCTCCGCACCGGCAGCGAGCCGGAACGACACCATGCCGCCGAAGCCGCTCATCTGGGTTGCCGCGAGCTTGTGACCTGGGTGCTCGGGCAGTCCGGGATAGCAGACCTGGCTGACCGCGGGGTGCGCGGCCAGCATCTGGGCGACGAGCGCCGCGTTCGCGCAATGGCGGTCCATCCGCACCGCCAGGGTCTTGAGCCCGCGCAAGGTGAGCCATGAGTCGAACGGGCCGGCGATGCCGCCGGTAGCGTTCTGGATGTAGGCCAGCTCATCCGCGTAGGTCGCCTCGCGCAGCACCACCGCACCCCCGACCACGTCGGAGTGGCCGCCCAGGTACTTGGTGGTGGAGTGCACCACGGCGTCCGCGCCGAGTTCCAGCGGGCGCTGCAGGTACGGGGAGGCGAACGTGTTGTCGATGACGACCAGGGCGCCTGCCGCGTGCGCCACGTCCGTGAGTTCACGCAGGTCCACGATCGAGAGCAGCGGGTTGGTGGGGGTCTCGGCCCAGACGAGCCTGGTCGGCCGCCCGCGCAGCGCGGCGCCGACGGCCTCGATGTCGGTCTGCGGCGCAGGCTCGTAGGTGATCCCCCACTGGCTCAGCACCCTGGCGAACAGCCGGTAAGTGCCGCCGTACGCGTCCGCGGGGATGATCACATGATCGCCCGGTTTGCACAATGTGCGCAGCAGGCAGTCCTCCGCGGCCATCCCCGACGCGAACGCGAACGCCCGGCTGCCGTTCTCGAGGGCGGCGAGGCACTCTTCGAGGGCGGTTCTGGTCGGGTTCCGCGTCCGCGAGTACTCGTAGCCGCCTCTGGTGCCGCCGACGCCGTCTTGCTTGTACGTCGACGTCTGGTAGATGGGGGGCACAACCGCGCCGGTCAGCGGGTCCGGTTCCTGCCCCGCGTGGATCGCCAGCGTCTCGAAGTTCATCGCGTCGTCTCCGCATAGTAGGACAGCAGATCCTGGCGGGTCAGCACGGCGGCGGGCTTGCCGTCGACGTGCACAAGCGCCGCGTCGGCCTTCTCCAGCGTGGCGGCCGCCGCGCTGACCGGCTCGCCCTGCCCGATCAGCGGCAGCGGCGGCGCCATGTGCTTCTCAATAGGGTCATTCGGCTGTGCCCTGCCCGCCACGAGCGCGTGCAGCAGTTCCCGTTCGGCGACAGAGCCAGCGACTTCCGCGGCCATCAGCGGAGGCTCGGTTTTGACCACGGGAAGCTGCGAGACGTCGTACTCGCGAAGCAGCGCGATGGCCTGGGCGACGGTCTCGTCAGGGTGCACGTGGACGAGCGCGGGCATGGCGCGCCTGTTGTCGCGTTCCCTCGCCATGAGCAGGTCGCCCACGGTCGGTTCCGCGGTCTGCGCGCGGAGGAAGCCGTAGTCCGCCATCCACTCGTCGTTGAAGATCTTCGAGAGGTAGCCGCGCCCGCCGTCCGGCAGCAGGACGACGATCACGTCCTCGGGATTCCCGCGGGCGGCGACCTTGAGCGCGGCCATCACGGCGAGCCCGGCGGAACCGCCGACGAGCAGCGCCTCCTCACGAGCCAGCCGCCTGGTCATCGTGAACGAGTCCGCGTCGCTCACCGCGATCACCTCGTCCGCTATCTCCCGGTCGAAGGTGACCGGCCAGATGTCCTCGCCTACCCCCTCCACCAGGTAGGGGCGGCCAGTTCCGCCGGAGTAGACCGAGCCCTCTGGGTCGGCGCCGATGATCTTCACGGCGCCACGCGACATCTCCTTGAGGTATCGCCCGGTGCCCGAGATCGTGCCGCCAGTGCCGATGCCGGCCACGAAGTGAGTGACCCGGCCCTCGGTCTGCTCCCATATCTCCGGGCCGGTGGAGTGGTAGTGCGCTGCCGGGTTGTCCGGGTTGGCGTACTGGTCCGGCTGCCAGCCGCCCTCGGTCGTGCGCGCCAGGCGCCTGGCCACGCTGTAATAAGAGTCAGGATGTTCCGGCGCGACGGCGCCCGGGCAGACAACGACGTCCGCGCCGTAGGCGCGCAGCACGCTTATCTTGTCCTGAGCGACCTTGTCCGGGCAGACGAACACGCACCGGTAGCCGCGTGCCTGGGCGACCAGCGCCAGGCCGACCCCGGTGTTGCCTGAGGTCGGCTCGATGATCGTGCCGCCCCTGCGCAGTTTGCCCTCGCGTTCGGCGGTCTCGATCATCCGCAGCGCGATCCGGTCCTTCACCGAGCCGCCCGGGTTCAGGTACTCCACCTTGGCCAGCACGTTCTCTGTACGCGCGATGCCACGCGTGACGGCGTGCAGCCGCACAAGCGGCGTGTCGCCCATCACCTCAGCGAGCGAGTCATACACCTGCATCCCGTTACCCCCCTTTCCTCTGGCCCACTTCGGCTGCTGTTAACGTGTTTGTGACACGCATCGATGGAGGCGCCGCCATGCCGGAGGCAGTAATCGTCGCAACCGCCCGCTCGCCGATCGGCCGGGCGTTCAAGGGATCACTCACGACTATCCGGCCTGACGACCTGACCGTGCAGATCGTACGGGCGGCGCTGGCGAAGGTGCCGCAGCTCGACCCCAGGGACATCGATGACCTCATGCTCGGCTGCGGCCTGCCCGGCGGTGAGCAAGGGTTCAACATGGCCCGCGTGGTGGCGGTGCTGCTCGGCTATGACTACCTCCCCGGGACCACGGTTAACAGGTACTGTTCGTCGTCGCTGCAGACTACCCGGATGGCGTACCACGCGATCAAGGCGGGCGAGGGCGACGTGTTCATCTCCGCCGGCGTGGAGTGCGTGTCGCGCGGGGCCAACGGGACAAGCGACACCTGGCCCGACACGAAGAGCCCGCTTTTCGAGTCCGCGCAGGCGCGCACGGTGCAGACCGCGGCGGACGACTCGCCCTCCTGGCATGACCCGCGCGAGGACGGCGAGATACCCGACATCTACATCGCGATGGGCCAGACCGCGGAGAACCTGGCGGCGGCGCGCGGCATCACCCGCCAGGAGCAGGACGAGTTCGGCGTCCGGTCGCAGAACCTCGCCGAGAAGGCGCTCGCGGACGGGTTCTGGCAGCGGGACATCACCCCGGTGACGCTGCCCTCCGGCGACGTGGTTTCGGCCGACGACGGACCGCGGCCCGGCACGACGCTGGAGAAGGTCGCCACGCTGAAGCCGGCCTTCCGCGAGCACGGCACGGTGACGGCGGGCAACTGCTGCCCGCTGAACGACGGAGCGGCGGCCGTCATCATCATGAGCGACGCCAAGGCGGCGTCGCTCGGGATAACCCCGCTCGCCCGGATCGTCTCGACAGGCGTGACCGCGCTGTCGCCCGAGATCATGGGCCTCGGGCCAGTGGAGGCGTCGCGGCAGGCGCTGCGGCGGGCCGGCATGGCTATCTCCGATATCGACCTCGTGGAGATCAACGAGGCCTTCGCGGCCCAGGTGATCCCCTCGTACCGCGACCTCGGCATCGACCTGGCCAGGCTGAACGTAAACGGCGGCGCGATCGCCGTCGGGCACCCGTTCGGCATGACCGGGGCGCGGATCACCACGACGCTGTTGAACAGCCTTCAGTTCCACGACAAGACTATGGGCCTGGAGACGATGTGCGTCGGCGGCGGCCAGGGCATGGCCATGATCGTCGAACGCCTCAGCTGACTCCCTGCTTCAGTCTTGTCACGCAGCTCCCGGCCTCGCGAAGATCAAACAGGACATTACGGGAAGGTTGCGATGTGGGTCTTGTCAGCGGCGTTCAACTGAGGCAGTCTCGTCAGAAAGCGGCTTCCCCTGGAGGTGCCAATGGCCCTGACGCACACGCCCGACATGCACAAGAGCCTCATCGCACGTATCCCCTTCGTCACAGGTCGTGAGCTCGCTGAGTGGTTCAGGCATGTGGAAGCGGGGCCTGCCTTTTTCCGCCGTGAAGAGCGGGTCAACTGGCTCGCCGACGAGCACGGAATCTGCGACCGCTACGCCGCGGCGATCGTCCACGAGTACGAGATCCAGCGCCGCCTCAGACTTTTCGGGGGATAACCCTCCCCTCGCCCTGGTTCCGAGCACATTGCTCCCCAGCACTTCGGCATGACCTAGCCTCAGCGCCCTTCTGGCCTGTCTGTGTCCATGCGGACGGCGTTGTCCGCATGGCCTGCCTCTTCCGCGCTGCTTCCTGATGGCCTCCGTCGCGCTGTGCGCGTGCCGCGCTGTCCGCGTGACCGCTGCGACGTCGTTCCCGCAGGGCCGCTGCCGTGCCGTCGGCGCGGCCCGGACGGCCCAGTGTGCCGCGTTGGTGCGGAATCGGCCTATTTTTCGGGATATGGACGTGCATATGCAAATGCGTCCTGCAGTGCAGATGCACGGTCGATGCTAAAGATGGCTTACTAATAGGTGCCCCCGGTCGGGTTCGAACCGACACTGCGGACCCTTTTAGGGGGCCGGCCTCTGCCCTTGGGCTACGGGGGCGCCCCAATAATAACCCGTTTCGTTTATCCGTAGTGAGGATTGAATCCCGAGATTAACGCACATCCGATTTCTTTCGTCTTTCTCCGCAACACCTAATCACTGAGCGTGAGCAAAACAAGATCAAGTATACAGATTGTCACTATGGCAAATTTCGGTGCGGCACACGCCGTTTGCCTCAGCGCGACCTTCGGCTAGGCATAGCAGGCGAACCGACGACAAGCTCGCCTATCGCTAGCTGGGCCGCCGCGAGGGCGCGCGAACAAATCAGCCATCATGTTCCGCGCAACAATAAGAGCTGGCCTCCCTGTAGTCACACGTGTATCACGAGTAATAATTCAACGGACATTTCACGCTTATAGGACATAGCAGGCAGATGATCACTCTTGGCTGCCTGCGCCGGTGCCGGTGATGTTGCACTACATGCTGGCGCAGTCGCACTACAGGCGGATGGCGGCAGTCATCGGTACTGTAGCGATGCCCTCCGGATTTCATATTGCCGTATTGATGACAGTCCCGCACGCCGCATTAAAGCATGCCGCGCCGCGGCGGGCCTTTTGAAAGGATCGCGGTGACAGCAGTGCCGGATTTATTCTGCTGAAATTAAGCTTGCTACAAACATGGCACTATTCCCGCTGTCGGCTTTTGGAATCATCGTCTCATCCGCCTCGCGGCAGGCCGCAGTGCGGCATGCGGACTACGCTGACCGGTACGGCAACGCCGAAATCGCCAGGCGCCGCAGCACGGCACAGGCCAGACGTGCGTTAGCGGGTATTGAAGTGCGGGCACTTTCGGGAGCGGCCAAGTTCGCTCAGGTGAATTCGCCTAACGGCTTCAGCGCGATGTCTGGTGCCGCTGCCGTTCTGGAAAACAGAATTGCGGTTGCCAGAACCCGAGCTAGTCACCGCTGGCGTACGCACGGGCGCGACGGAACACGCCGTCGAGCATCTCGTCCGTGACCCTGCCGGTGAACGTGTTCTGCTGGCTTGGGTGGTAGCACCCGATAACCAGGGTGTTCGCGCGACCGACGGCGCGCAACTCAAATTCAGCACCGTGTCCGAATCCCGGGCGCGGCCGGATTGGCTCGTAACCCGCGCCCGCGAGCGGCCGCCAGAGGGCTTGCCAGGCGAAGCCCCCAAGGCAGACGATCACCCGCAAGCTCGCGACGACCAAGCGCAGTTCCGCGGTGAGCCAGGGGGCGCAGGTGTCGCGCTCGCCTGGCGTGGGCTTGTTGTCCGGTGGCGCGCAGCGCACCGCGGCGGCCATGCGCACCCCGATTAGCCGCTGACCATCCGCCGCGGAGTCACTCGTCGGCTGGACCGCCAGGCCACAGCGGTGCAAGGCCGCGAACAGGAAGTCACCGCTGCGGTCGCCAGTGAAGATCCGCCCGGTCCGGTTGCCGCCGTGGGCCGCTGGCGCCAGGCCAACTATCAGGATCGAGGGATCGGGATCTCCCCAGCCGGGCACGGGGCGCCCCCAGTACTGCTCGGCCGCGAAGGACTTGCGCCTGACGGCGGCGACGTCTTCTCGCCAGCCGACCAGCCGCGGACAGGCACGGCAGACCGACTGCCGTGCCGTCAGCGTGGTGAGCGACGCCGCACTTGAGGCGAGCTCGCGAACTTCCGCGGCGCTCCCCGCGACTGGGGTGTCCGGGCTCGCCGGGTCGCCTGGCCAGGCACTGCCCGGCGCTACGGGACCAGCGACCATGCGATGCCGTCGAGGATGTCATGCTCGCTCACGAGGACTTCGGCGAAGCCGAAGTGGGCGATGATGCGGTCGAGCACGAGGGCCCCCGCACCGATCACGTCGACCCGGCCCGGGTGCATGACCCCGATGGCGGCCCGCTCCGCGCGAGTCTGCGCGAGCAGCTGGCGGGTCACCTCGTGCACCTGCGCGGCCGTGATCCGCGAGTGGTGGATGCGGGTAGCCTCGTAGCGCTTCAGTCCGAGCGCGATGCCCGCGACGGTCGTAACAGAGCCGGCCAGGCCGACCAGCGTCCTACCCTGCTCCACAGGGACGCTGGCGGCGACGGTCACCAGGGCGCTGTCGATGTCCGCGGTCGCGGCCGCCACCTCAGCCCGGGACGGCGGATCCCTGTGCAGGTGCCGCTCGGTCATCCGGACACACCCGATATCCACCGAACGGGCACCACTGACTCCTTCGGGTCCGCCCAGGACGAATTCCGTGGAGCCGCCGCCGATGTCGGTTACCAGGTACGGCGGCGCGCAGCCGTCCTGTCTGGCGAGCGCGGCACCCGCTAGTTCACGTGTCGCCCCGCTGAACGATAGCCAGGCTTCCTCGTCTCCGCTCACGACCTCGGGCGAAGCGCCTAGGACTTCCTTGACCCGGTCCACGAATTCCTGCGAGTTCTCGGCGTCCCTTGTGGCACTGGTCGCCACCATCCGCACCGCGGCGGGAGACAGCGCCTCGATGCGATCCGCGTACTCACGCAGCGCGGCGATGGTCCGGCTCAGGGCGGCTTCGGACAGCCGGCCAGTCCGGTCCACGCCTTCACCGAGCCGGACGATCCTCATCTCTCGCTCGATGTCGGTGAGCACCGACCCGCGCGCGTCAATATCCGCTATGAGCAGCCGGATCGAGTTCGTCCCGCAGTCGATCGCGGCTACCCGCTCGGTCACCGCGCCTCCCTCGGCACCGTCACGCAGGGTCCGCGCGACCACCACTGTCCCGCCGCGGCCAGCGCCTCGCTGCCGAAAACGTTCACGCCAGGGGCGGCAAGCTCATGCGCCGCGAGCGCGTGCAGGCACTTGACCCGATCTGGCATGCCTCCGGCACTCTGTGTTCCCGGCGGCAGCGGTTCCAGGCCCGCATCCGCGGCGGCGCCGTCCCTGCGGGCGAGATAGTCACTGTGCGCATGCTGATACTTCGCTCGTACCTCGCTGTCGTCGGCTAGCCGGGCGGTCATCTCCGCCATCATGCCCGCCGCCTCCAGACCGCTGACCGCCGCGGCTGCGCGTGGGCATGTGAGGTAGTACAACGTCGGAAACGGGCTTCCGTCCGGCAGCCTCGGAGCGGTCTGGACGACGTCGGGCAGCCCGCACGGGCAGCGGTGCGCGACCGCCAGGAGCCCGCGCGGTGTCCGACCGAGCTGAGCCGCTACCGCGGCGGTGTCCAGCTGGGTGATCACTGGCCACGCTGGGCGTCTGCGCGCCTGACCGACGCCCACATCTTCGAGTACCACGGCTGCGGCGGAGCCGCCTGCCGAACCGCCGCTGACGGTGCGGGCAGGCCCGACACAACCTCATAGCACTGCTGGCCGGGCAGGCACATGTGGAGTTCGTCCCTGGCCCGCTGCTCGACATACCACGTCTGCCCCAGCCGGGCGTCCTCCTCTTGGAGCGCCTTCACCTGGGTGGACATCGTCTGCTGCAAGGCCTGCAGCTGATCGATCTGCTGCCGCTGAGAGATGTACTCGCGGACCGGGTAGGCCAGGCTTAGCGCGATCGCGCAGATCACCACGGCAAGCAGTGCCGCTTTCCCGGTAAGCCTGGTAGACCGGGCGGCCGCCGCGATCGCGGCGGCCTGCCCGGGGGACGTGGGGGGTGCCGGGGACGGGAGACCCTCATCGGGGGGGTCACCGGGGGGGCGGCCCTCGGCGGCTGGCACGTCCATCAGCCGGCGCTGAACCTGCCGAACGCGGACGCGCCAGCGTAACTCGCCGCGTCGCCGAGGTGCTCCTCGATGCGCAGCAGCTGGTTGTACTTGGCGACCCGCTCGCCGCGTGCCGGAGCACCGGTCTTGATCTGCCCGGCGTTGGTCGCCACCGCGAGGTCGGCGATGAATGTGTCGTCGGTCTCGCCGGAACGGTGGCTGATCATGCACCCGAAACCCGCGCGCTGCGCGAGCACCACCGCGTCGAGCGTCTCCGTCACCGTGCCGATCTGATTGACCTTCACCAGCAGGCCGTTGGCGGATTTTTCCGCGATGCCGCGGCGAATGCGCTCGGGATTAGTGACGAAGAGGTCGTCGCCCACTACCTGTACCCGCTCACCCGCGGCCGCGGTTAGGGTCTGCCATCCGGCCCAGTCCTCCTCGGCGAGTGGGTCTTCAAGCGAGACCAGCGGGTAACTGTCCAGCCAGTCCTGGTAAATCCCGGTCATCTCCTCGGAGGTCCGCGCCTTCCCATCGAAACGGTAACCGCCGTCGCCCGCGAACTCGGTGGCTGCCGCGTCGATGGCGAGCGCGATGTCACGGCCGGGAGTGAAACCCGCCTTGCCGATCGCCTCGACGATCAGGTCGAGCGCGGCCCTGTTGTGCTCGAGATCCGGCGCGAAACCGCCCTCGTCCCCGACTCCGGTGTTCAGGCCGTGCTGCTTCAGGACTGATTTCAGCGCGTGATAGGTCTCCGCGCCCCAGCGCAACGCCTCGGCGAACGTGGGCGCGCCGATTGGCGCGATCATGAACTCCTGGATGTCGACGTTGGTGTCGGCGTGCGCCCCGCCGTTCAGTATGTTCATCATCGGCACGGGCAGCACGTGCGCGTTCGGGCCGCCGAGGTAGCGGTAGAGCTGGAGTGCGGCGGACTCGGCGGCGGCACGCGTGACCGCCATGGACACACCGATGATGGCGTTCGCCCCGAGTCGCGACTTGCCGGGAGTACGGTCCAGGTCGATCAGCGCCTGATCGATGAGCCGCTGATCGTCGGCTTCATGACCGAGAAGCTCCGGCTGGATCTCGTCAACTACGCCATCGACCGCACGGGTGACAGCCTTGCCGCCATACTCGGCTCCGCCATCTCGCAGTTCCACGGCCTCGAACGCGCCGGTGGACGCGCCGCTTGGCACCCCGGCCCGGCCGATGGAACCGTCGTCGAGGACGACTTCCACCTCAAGGGTCGGGTTTCCACGCGAGTCGAGGATCTGCCTGGCATGCACCGCTTCAATCGACGCCACTTGCGGGCTCCTTGCCTTTCGAGCGCTTAGGTTCCGTTATGGAGCCTAGTAGAGGGACCCTCGCCCGGCGCACCGGGCTCGCCGGCATGCGTTAGGCTCGTGGGCTCGTATCAAATCTGGCAGGTCGATGTCCTATGTGGGACGGCCTGGCATGGCGCGTTACGGTTCCGGTTAAGCGCGGGTGCTTGCCGAGCCGCGGATCGATGTCCTGTAGGTGGGCGGGTACGGGGGATTGATGGACGAGCAGACGGTCCAGGATTTCTGGCAAACCCATGCATGCGGTGACGCCCTGGTCGGCGGGCTCAAAGAGCGCTTCGGAGGTGACTACGAACGCTTTTTCTCCGACTACGACCAGTTCAGGTACTCGCTTGAACGACACCTGCCAGCCGCCCTCGACGCCCTGCAGGTGGCAGGCAAGCGCGTGCTCGAGATAGGTCTGGGTCAGGGCGCTGAGTCGGAGAGCCTGATCCGGCGCGGCGCTCAATGGACCGGCATCGACTTGACCGCGGAGTCGGTCGAGCGGGTCAGGACGCGGTTGACACTGCGTGATCTTCCGTTCGACGACCTGCGTCAGGGCACCGTTCTCGACCTGCCGTTCGCGGACAACACTTTCGACCTGGTGTTCAGCCATGGCGTTCTGCACCATGTGCCCGAGATCAGGCAGGCGGAGAAAGAGATCAAGCGCGTGCTCAGGCCGGGGGGCGAGCTTGTGATCATGATGTACGCCCGCTGGTCGCTGAACTATCTGGTGTCGATCGCGCTCGTGCGGCGCGCCGCGCTCCTTGGGGCCTATCCGCTCGCCAAGCTTGGCATGGTGAAAGCCGACGGCGGCATGCTCGGCGGGCATCTGAGCAACGCCAGGAAGATGGGGCTGCTGCGTTATCTGCGCCTCGACGAGTTCACCCACTACAACACGGACGGACCGGAAAACCCTTACGCCCTCGTCTATGACCGCAGGCGGCTCGCGCGGGACTTCCCGTCCTTCCGCGTGACGCGCACCTACAAGCACTTCATGCACGCGCCGCCGCTGCCGGTCCATGGGTTGCCTGGTCAGAGCCTGCTCGGGTGGCATCTGTGGGCGCATCTGGAGCCGGTGGACACTGCCGGAGCGGGCTCATGAAAGCGGTCCCCGTGCCCCGGATCGACGGCGCCTGGCTCTTCGTGCCCGATCCGCATCGCGACGAGCGGGGCTTTTTCTCCCGGACGTTCGACGCCGACGTCACGCGTCAGGCTGGGATTGATCCCGCCGGCTTCGTTCAGGACAGCCTGTCCCGCTCTGTGCGGGGCGTCGTGCGCGGACTGCACGCGCGGCGAGGGCTAGGCGAGGCGAAACTCGTCCGCTGCTCATACGGCGCCGTCTTCGACGTCGTCGTAGATCTGCGCCCGAGTTCCCCGACATACCGGAACTGGGAGAGCTTCGAGTTGCGTGACAGCGAGCAGGTCTCGCTGTATATACCAGCGGGCTGCGCGCATGGTTTCCAGGCCCTCACCGAGCCCGCTGACGTGTCCTACCGGATCGACCGCGCCCACGACCCGCGAGAGGACGTCTCGATCGCGTTCGACGATCCTGAACTGGCGATACCGTGGCCGCTGCCGGTGAAGACGATGTCACAGCGTGACCGGGCCGCCGAGCCGCTGGCAGTGGCGCTGGCGCGCCTCACCTGACAGCGGCCCGCGGTCAGGCCTTAGCTAGTAGCTTGCAGCAACAGGACCCAGTCGTCGGTGCCGTCGCTGTGCCCGCCCGGTGAAGTGAATCGGCGGCTGCCCGAGTTGGCGAACGTCCCGATATTCCTGAAGGTTCCAGTTGTGGGGTTGAACCATCTGGCCCTGACGGCACTCCTAATCGCGGCCATGTTGACGGTTATGGTGGCGTGCTGCGGAAGGTACGCGATTCCTGTGGTATGGCCGGGATTGACTTCGGCCGTAACGTAGTTGTTGGCCGCTAGAGGGCCCTTCGCCGCGCTGAAGGTACCGTAGCCCGCGGTAACGAAATGATGCGACTGGTCTGGCACCAAAGTCGCCCAGGGCAAGTAGTGGAACAGGGCCGTCATGTACCGCAATTGCCGTACACCCACGGTGTTGAGATGGTGACTTTCGTCGGCCCAGTTGGTCCCGTCATTCCAGGTGTAGTCGCTGCCGTACATCTGGCCGGTCGCGCCGCTCGTCATGGTCCACCATTCCTGGAGCCTGAGCGTAATCGGGTTCGGGGGATCAAGCCCGGTATTGTTCTCGAACTCGTAGTTGGCTTCTCCCAGGAAGGCCGGCATCCGCGGAGTCTGGTTGTAAGCGTGCAGCACTTCGGCGTAGGTTGGCCAGTACATGTAAGCCAGGTTGAGCTTGATGATGTGACTCCAGGCCTTGTCATCGAGTGAGCTGCTAACGAAATAACCCAGCTCCACTGTCTGCAAGTGGCGATGGTCTGCCGAAGCAATCCCCTTGGCGATATCCAGGACGTCGGGGCCATCTACGTAGTTATTCCAGGATGTGAAGTCATTACCATTGATCCAGACGATATTCGGGTAGTTCTTGTAGCGCTGTCCGAGGTAAACGCCGAACTTGTAATCCTTCGAAGGCCCGTTGTCCTCGATCTGCCCCATCCAGCCACCCGTATCGACCGGGTCCAGGAATACCGTTATGCCGTGCGCGGCGGCCAGCTTGATCATGGCGTCAAGCCGCCTGAAGTAGGCCGGGTTGGGGGTGGAGAAATCCCCTGGCGTCAGGAACGGCGCGATCCCGTCGTAGGTTTTGCCGTCGCTGCGACCCCCGGTATAGGTGTTGCACAGCACCTGCACCCAGGCCGCGTTGAAGCCGTTGGCGTGGCGGTTCGCGAAGTATGCGTTGGCTTGAGCCGTGGTCAGATTGACGGCAAGGCTCTGCGGGCTGTCACCGACGATCATGTACGGATGGCCGGACTGGTCGACCAGGAAGCGTCCGTTGGAGCTCACCGAGGCAGGCCAGCAGAATGGCGCGGCGGCGCGACTGCACGCGGCGCCCTGGACCGCCGTGAGTGTCGTCCCCGCCGAGGCTGAGCCGGCGAAACCCAGTGCGCCTGTTCCTGCACCGGCGAACGCGCGAGCGCCCAGAATCGCGACCAGCAGAACCGACCCAATCACCAGGGCATAGAGCCGCCGCATGGACTGTCCCCCTCCGCAAAGATCCAAACGTTAAATACAGCCCGGAGCCTATGAGCACGGAGCGTAGCACGTGAGCGGTCCACTGCGCATGAATTCACCTGCTTCAACGGAAACGCACAAAAAACAGGCAAAGATCGGCGGGAACTTGAATAACACCGAGTTTCATACGATTCCGGTATGAAGCAGCCTCTAGTGTGAACCGATTGATCGTCGATGCCGCCAAGGCGCTATCGCGCGTCGTCAACTACGCCTGACCACGGCGGGCCGGCGCTCGGCACGGCCAGTTGAGGCCTGCTCGTCCGGCGTCCGCGTGACTTGGTGTGAGGCAGAAATTGCCGCTAATGTTGAGCAATTACGCATGGTCGCGAGGGCACGGCGACAAGGGGGAATCGTGGGCGTTAGGTTTATATCGCGAATTGCCGGCGCGACGCTGCTGCGGCCGAGAAGCCGGGGCTAGTATCGGTCCGCTGGAACGGCGATCCGTCCGCTTCGAGCGATACACCGTCATGCAGGCAGATGAGGCACCCGCGCCGTACGGCGCGGAGGAAGTCCCTGCCCCCAGCGTCGCGCCGCGACTGGGCATGCGCTGGCGCAAGGTCCTGATCGCGCTGGCGGTGATCTTCGTCTCGTTCAGCGCTGCGACGGCGAGACTGTTCATCTGGCCGGTCCAGGGGATGCCGCCCCGCGTCAGCGCCATCGTGATGCTGGATGGTCCAGGTAGTGCGCTCAACGTCGCAGTCCGGCTGGCCGAGCAGCATCGAGCGCCCTTCCTCGTGATCTCCCGGGGCACGGTCGCCTCTCACGATCCATGTCCCGGCCACCTGCCGAACGTGCAGTTGATCTGCTACAACCCGGTTCCGGCCACGACCCAGGGCGAAGCTGAATTCGTGGGCCGACTGGCAAAGAAGTACCACTGGCAGTCCATCGCGGTGGTCGCCATCACCCCACAGGACTCGCGTGCCCGGCTGCGGGTAGAACGCTGCTTCGCCGGCGAGGTCTATGTAGTGACAGCACCGATTCGACCGATCACCTGGCCCTATCAGATCGCCTACGAGTGGGCAGCCCTGGCGAAGGCCCTAGTCATACAGCGTGGGTGCTAAGCCTCTTCTTACTTCTCTTACTTCGCGGTCAGCGAGTAACTGGAGACCGAGAACGTCTCAGGTACGCCGCCGGTCGAGCAGATCTCAAATCCGAAGTCGATCTCGCCGATCGCCGCGCTAGCGGACTCTAGGCCTCGAGATTGCAGGCCCCTCAGCATGGCTAGCATGTCTATGGCGCCCGAATGCTCATTGGCATTGAGGGACCAGATCAATTCACCGCCGTGATACTGCAGCAGAGTCCACTTCTGACCGCCGAAGGTGCCGCTGCCGATCTGGGCCGCGCCGCCGGTGCCGCGGTTGGCGTTGTCTATCCAGATCATCGCCTCGTTCGGACCGGAGGTGCCCGAGAGCCAGATGTCATAGGCGGCCTCGGCGTCGGTACCTGGGTTCGCGTTCATATTCTCGGCGAAAGTGCTCGTTAGTCGCTCAAGCCGACGGATGGGAGTATCGGCCTCCGCGCCGCTGCCATTCCATCCGCTGCCGTTCCAGTTGTTGAAAAGCTGCTGGGCGTCCGGATAACTCAGCACTGCCGTGTTCCCGGCGGGCGCATTAGCTACGACGTGCCATGCGCCTGGGCTAACGGCGGTGAGGGTCTGCGTCATGCCGGATCCCCCGGCTCCCCACATGTTGTTACCGACGTAGGTGTCGTAACCGTTCGAATTAGTGATGTGCCGATATGCGTAGGGGCCGAGCGCTCCATTCGGAGCTGACGTGGACTTGGCTGACGACGCGGGTTCCTGGCTCGACGGCGGGGTCGCGGCCGCGGTAGACGTCTGGCTCGGGGCGGGCGCCGGCCCGGCCTGCCCGCTGCACGCCGCGAGCCCGGCCACCAGCGTCAGGACGGCCAGCCTAGGGAGCCGACGCGTCAGCACCGCCGCTAGCGGTACGAAGGTCATCACTGCTGCCACAGTATAAGTGCAGGCTGAGGCTGTCCTGATACAACGCCGCCAGGGCTACGGGCATCCAGCCGCTATCCCATCTGTGGGCCAGGCACTGCGGCGTTCCTGTGGAGTGAGCTATCCCCGCTGAGGCCAGCACCGCATCGTAATCAGAAACATCGTCCTGGTACAGGGAGTACCCGCCTATCCAGATTCGGTTATCGGTCAGGAAGGGATCTTTGCGGGCGTTCACGAAGGAAGACGTGAGCCTGTAGTTTGCCTGGTAATTCGCATCGGTCCCATAGTTTGCCGCGGGATCGCTGCCGAGCCCGTCGTATGTTGACATATCCGCCGGGAAATCCCAGGTGGCGGCCAGTGTAAACAGGTCGGGATGCTTCAGGATAAGATCCTCGCCGCCCAGCCCGGACTTCGAGTACCCGATGAGCCAGATTTGCTCGTGGCCGGAGGTGGCCAGGTTCTGCTTTATCCAGGGCACCAGTTCCTGGGTCATGAATGTCTCATACTGCAGCCGCGGGTCATCCGGGTTATTGGCATACCAGGAATCGACCGCGAACGTAGGCTCGATTATCGTCAGGTTGTACGTGTCTTGCGCGTCCATCGATTGGAGGGTCGCTAGCCCGTCCCCGAAGCTGCTGCCAAGTCCGGCCTCAACCGGCAGCACTATGAGGAAGTTGTGAGGCATCCCGGACGCGGGATTCGCGGGCGGCAAGACCCGGATAGTCTGCGGCCCGTATCCGTTGTTAGCGGAAATGACATTGTAGTAGTTGACGCCCTGGGCGTCCGTCCGCTGGTAGCTCACCTGGAAACCAGAGTTGCCGCCGGTCCAGTTATCGGCGGTGGCGCTGTCGAAGGCCATCACGCCCGGCGCGCCGCCATCGAACGAACTGTCCGCCACCCCGATCCGCTGCACCCCGTTGACCAGCAGCGAGATCGTGTTGCCGACCGCCACCAGC
>Ga0126381_100001582_pt1 | contig 24314 bp, 19 predicted proteins | sample PanSoiMetPlot_28_FD_96465 | JGI IMG/M metagenome (GOLD analysis project Ga0126381, IMG submission 96465) | Tropical forest soil microbial communities from Panama - MetaG Plot_28 | ecosystem: Environmental > Terrestrial > Soil > Tropical forest > Bulk soil | place: Panama | collected 2016-02-17 | reverse complement strand
GCGCCTTCCATTCCCGCGCAGACGATGACAGCGTTGGCGGCGGTTAGCTCTTCGCGGACGGCCAGGAGGCGGTGGATGCCCGCGACTCCGACGTCATAGATACGGGTGACGCGGGTGTTGAAGAGTTCGGCGGTGACTGCGGCCTCTTCGGCAATGGGAAGATCGCTGGTTCCGGCGCAGACTACGGCGATGTGGCCACGTTGCTTGGAGTGGGCGGACTGGCGGAGGGTGATGGCTCGGGCCTGCGGATGATAGTCGGCGGCGGGGACGGTTGCGAGGACGGCTTCGGCTGTGAGGTGATCGGCGCGGGTGGCGAGGACGTCTGAGCCGGCGGCCGCCATACGAGTGAAGATTTCGGCGGTCTGGGCGGGGGATTTGCCAGCGGCGTAGATGACTTCAGGCAGACCGGCGCGGAGAGTGCGGTGGTGGTCGATGCGCGCGTGGCCGAGGTCTTCGAAGGGTAGGTGAGCCAGGCGGTCGGAAGCTTCTTGAGGCGTGAGTTCGCCGCGTTCTACGGCGGCCAGGAGTTCGAGGAGAGTAGCTTTATTCATTGTTTGCTGCCGCGTAATAGGCGGCGATGGCGGCCTGTTGGACTTGTTTGACGGGGACGTTGTGTTGCGCTGCGGCGGCTCGACAGTCTTCGAACTCCGGGGCTGCGTTGAAGACTTCGCTGTTGCGTGAGCCGACCTTGATGCGGATTTCGCCGTAGGGGGTGGTGACGGCGATGTGGGTGCGGTCGAGGCAGGAGCGGCGTTCGTGGTGGATACGGACGCCCAGAGTGCTGGTCTCGCGGAGGAGCAGGTCTTCGAGGACGGGGACCTGGGCGTCGTCGGCGAGGATGGTGATGAGCGTGCCGAGGCGGCCTTTCTTCATCTGCACGGCAGTGGACATCACGTCGAGGGCGCCGAGGGCGAGAGCGCGCTCGGTGACGTGGGCGAGGATCTGGGGGGAGATGTCGTCGAGGGCGGTTTCGAGGACGGCGACGGTTGTGGTGGAAATATCCTCGTTTCCACCCTTCGCGTGCGCGAAGGATGGGGCACCCGGGCTTTCGTGCGGGTTCGAAGCTTCGCCGATCGAGAGGCGCAAGACGTTGGGGAAGTCTTTGTGGTTGCGGCTGCCAGCTCCGTAGCCGATGTGCTGGACGCGCATCGCGGGCTGCGGGCCAAAAGTGGGCGCAAGGGCGCGGATAATGGCTGCTCCTGTGGGAGTGACGAGTTCTTCCTGAATGTCGGCGGAGTAGGTGGGGATGTCGCGGAGGAGGTCGGCTGTGGCGGGCGCGGGGACGGGGAAGCGGCCGTGGGCGCAGTCGACCATGCCTCCGCCGACGTTGAGGGGGGAGCAGAACCACTTGTCGATGCCAAGAGCGTGAGCGCCTGCGCTGGCGCAGACGATGTCGATGATGGCGTCAACGGCCCCAACCTCGTGGAAGTGGATCTTTTCGATGTCGACGTTATGGATTTTGGCTTCGCTGGCTCCGAGAAGTTCGAATGCGCGGATTGCGGTTTGTTTGACGGGTTCGGCCAATGAGGTGGATTGGATGAGGGAGCGGATGACAGAAAGCGAGCGGCCGTGTGTGTGGCTGTGGCCGTCGTGATCGTGGGAGTGGCCGGCTTTGTGGAGGTGTTGGGTTTTCGGGTGGTGATGGTGCTCGTGATGATGCTGGTGGGTGGCGTGCCCGTGGAGAGCTTCGGCAAGCTTGCCGGCTTCAAGAACCAGAATTCTGGTGGCTGAGATTCCACTGCGGTCGGTCTTTTCGGTGCGGAGGGATGCGTTGAGATTGAGGGCGAGGGTGGCGTCGTGGAGGACCTTGGGGTCGAGACCGGAGTCGAGGAGGGCGGCGAGGAACATATCACCACTGATTCCGGCGAAGCAGTCGAGATAGGCGATCCGCATGTGGCTATTGTTTCACGGCGTTAGCCGGTGGTGTCGGAAAGGGAGCACGATCAAGAATTTTGACGGACAGAGTTTGCGAATGGGTATAGAATTCGCAGCGGTCCACACTCCCCATCGATGTTGTTGTCTCGCAGAAGTCCGTGGCAGTCGTGCCTGTCGGGCTGTGGATGCACGCTGCTTTTACCTTCGTACCTGAACTGCTTCTCGAAAGCAAAGGAGCGTTTTGAAATGAAAAAGTTAACAGGGAAATTGGCAGGTCTGTGCATTGTGTTTGGGTGTATCGGAGCAGCTGCGGCGCAGGAGATGCACGGTCCGCCGAAAGTGCTGGTAATCCAACGCGAGTATCTGAAGCCCGGTCGCGCGGGCATGACGCATGAGAAGTCGGAGAGCGCGTTTGTTCGCGCCATGGCAACAGCAAAGTGGCCGACGCATTACTTCGCGGTGGAATCGATGTCCGGTCCGTCGCGGGCGTTATTCTTGCTGGGCTATTCGTCGTTTGCTGAATGGGAGAAGGACAACATGGCCCAGGAGAAGAACGCAACGCTGTCAGCGGCGATGGATCGCGCGGCTTTGGCGGATGGCGATCTGCTGACCTCCTATGACCAGAACGTATTTATCTATCGTGAGGATATGAGCCTTCGTCCAATCGCGGATATTCCGCACTCACGGTACTTCGAGATCTCGGTCTTCCAGGTTCGTGCAGGACACGAGAAGGAGTGGGAGGACCTGGTGAAGATGTACAAGGAGGGCTTTGAAAAGATCCCTGACGCGAAGTGGGCCGTTTTTGAAAGCGCTTATGGGGCCAACAATGGTGGAATGTTCGCGGTCTTCACCCCAATGAAGTCACTTTCAGAAGTGGATCAGGAGTATGCAGACCAGAAGAAGTTCATGGATGCAATGGGCGAAGACAAGATGAAGAAGCTGGGAGAGCTTTCGGCTGCCTGCGTCGAGTCGGAGCAGTCGAACCTGTTTCACTTCAACCCGAAGATGAGCTATCCGGCAGACGATTGGATCAAGGCTGATCCTGGATTCTGGAAGCCGAAGGCGGCGGTCGCTGCTGCTCCGGCGAAGGAATCTGCGGCGAAGTCTGGGCAGTAACGCTGCGGATGACTGAGGCGAAGGCCCGCTCTTGCCGAGAAGAGTGGGCCTTCGCCTTTCAGCGCTTGGCTGGGGTGATGTTGGCAGCGGGAAGGACGTCGTTCATGCTGCCGGAGCGATAGCCCTGCGTGTCGAGCGTGACGTAGAGGAAGCCGAGGGTCTTGAGCGCCGCGGTGATGCGGTCGAGAGTATCGAGCGTGAGCGCCCGCGGCAGTTCGGCTCGGGCGATCTCGATGCGGGCCAGGTCGCCATGGTGGCGAACTCGGACCTGCCGGAAGCCGAGGGCATGTAGAGCTTCTTCGGCCTGCTCGACCTGGGAGAGGTTTTCGCGAGTTACGGGGCGGCCGTACTCGATGCGCGATGAGAGGCAGGCGGAGGCGGGCTTGTCCCAGAGGGAAAGATGAGCCTCTCGGGCCAGTTGACGGATCTCGGCCTTGGTCAGGTGTGCGGTGACGAGAGGCGCGACGGCGTTGTGGAGACCGGCGGCCTGCTGGCCGGGACGGAAGTCGCCACGGTCGTCGAGATTCATCCCGTACGCGAGATGATGGAAGCCTCGCTCAGCTCGGGCCTTTTCCATTTGGGTGAAGAGTTCATCTTTGCAATGGAAACAGCGCTGCGCGTCGTTCCGCTGATAGTCGGGGTTGTCAAGTTCCGCGGTGTGGAGGATGTGGGTGGGGATCTTATGCTCGGCTGTGAATGCGAGGGCGGCGGCCAACTCGGCACGAGGGAGCGAGGGTGAGTCGGCGATGACGGCTAGCATGTTGTCACTGAGGGCCTTGTGCGCTGCGAAGGCGAGGAAAGCTGAGTCGGTCCCGCCGGAGTAGGCGACCATGACGGAGCCGAGATCGCGGAGAGTGGAGTCGAGCAGGGCGCGTTTGGCGGCTAGATCCATCTTTAGAGATGGTAGCGGAGTTTGGAGGTGGTTTGCGAGTCGTACAGGACGGCCTGCAAAAGCGATTGTCTTCCGCGGCTGTCTCCGTGATAAGTTGGGCGCGGAGAAAATGGGCATGTCTTTTCGTTGGATGAGGTTTGGAGTTGCGGCGTTGATGATTGCGGCGTCGGTTGCCGGCGTTGCGAATCCATTGCAGGTGAAGACAGACAAAGGGAAAGTTGAGGGAACACTAACTGCCGACGGGAAGGTGAGGGCTTTCAAGGGGATTCCGTTTGCTGCACCGCCGGTCGGAGACCTGCGGTGGCGTGAGCCGCAGCCGGCGGCGAAGTGGAAGGGCGTGAGGCAGGCTAAGGAGTTCGGCTCGCACTGCATACAGACCCTCACGTATCCAGACATGGTCTTCCCTGATCCGGGGCCGAGCGAGGATTGCCTGACGCTGAATGTATGGACTCCAGTGGATGCGAAGCAGGGAGCCTTGCCGGTGATGGTGTGGATCTACGGAGGTGGATTTGGAGCAGGCGCAGCGTCGGAGGCTAGACAGGACGGGCAGTTTCTCGCTCATCGCAATGTCGTGATTGTGTCGATGAACTATCGGCTTGGAATCGTTGGGTTCTTCGTGCATCCGGAGTTGACTGGGGAGTCTCCGCATCACGCCTCGGGCAACTATGGGCTGATGGATCAGGCCGCGGCGATTGCGTGGGTGAAGAATAACATCAAGCAATTTGGCGGTGACCCGAAGAATATTACGATCTTTGGGGAATCGGCTGGATCGACATCCGTAAGCGCACAGATGGCTTCGCCGTTGACGAAGGGTCTGATCGCGAAGGCGATCGGCGAGAGCGGCGGAGCGCTCGTCTCAGCTGGCACGACATTTCCAGCGCGTGAGGTGGCAGAGAAGCTGGACGCGACGTTCGCCGAGAACGTGTTACATGCCCCGACATTGGCTGCGCTCCGAAAGATTCCGGTGGACGAGCTACTAAAAGCGGCTACGGATCGCGCGAATCATGCTCCAAGGTTTCGGCCGGTAGTGGATGGATATTTCCTGCCAGATACCGTGCCGAACATCTACGCTGCGGGCAAGCAGGCACATATCCCGTTGATGGCAGGATGGAACGCTGATGAGGGTCGCGCAACTGCCGTGATGGCTCCGGTGAAGCCGACCCTGGCGAGTTTCAAAGAGCAGGCACAGAAGGAGTTCGGCACGAATAGTGACAGATTCTTGGCGGCATATTCGGCGACGACGGATGAGGAGGTGCAGCAAGTTGCGGGCGATTATGCGGGCGATCGGTTTATCGCGTATTCGACCTGGGTTTGGCTCGAGGCGCAGGTGGGGACGGGGAATGCTCCGGTTTATCGATACTTCCTCGATCTTGGTTCGCCGGGAGACAAGTTTCACACGGTGGCGATGGGAGCGTTTCATTCCGACGATATTGAATACGTATTCGGGACGCTGGATTCGCGTCAGGGAGCGGTGTGGCGACCTGAGGACCGCAAGCTCTCAGACCAGATGGGACGGTACTGGACTAACTTTGCGCGGACGGGAGATCCGAATAGCGGTGACCTGCCGAAGTGGCCGAGCTACAACGCTGCCGGCGGCTGGCAGGTTATGCATCTGGATGCAGACTCGCAGGCGAAGCCGGATGCGTATCGTGAGCGGTACGTGTTTCTGGACTCGGTGTGGGGTAAGCCGAAGACCGAGTCCCTGGCAGGCCACTAGGTTGCTGTGAGCCTGTTCCAGATTTCTGGGTCGACAGGGACACCGAGGCGGAGGTTCTCTTCGCGCAGACGGAGCGTCTGTTCGCCAGGGTAGCGGATCGGCTTGACGGGATCGACGGGCGTTGCTCGGCGGAGCGACTCGATGATGCCGTCGGCGACGCGATCGAGTTCTTCGGCGGAGGCGAGCGAGGTGGGATCGATGACGAGGAATATCTGCGACTGGCCAGCTTCGCGGAGGGGATCTTTCGGAAATTCGTGGGTGGCCGTACCGCCCGAGAGCATGGCTCCGAGCATGTCGAGGACGACGGCGAGGCCGGAGCCCTTCCAATAGCCAATGGGCAAGGCGCGTTGGGTGGCTTCGATGGCGGCGACGTCCGTGGTGAGGTTTCCCGCTGCGTCGTAGCCGCCTGGCACGGGAAGGGGTTCGCCACGCTTTGCGTATGAGGCGAGGCTGCCGTAGGAGAACTGCGAGACGGCCATATCGATGACGACTGGCCCGGAGGTGCGTGGTGCGGCGATGACGAGCGGGTTGTTTCCGATGGAGGGAGTGGTTGCTCCCCAGGCAGGTACATTGGCCAGGGTGTTCGACCAGCAGAGAGCGAAGAGGCCGGCTTCTGCTGCGAGCCAGCCGTACGTTCCTCCGCGCATCCAGTGATTGGTGTTGCCGAGGGCAACTCCACCGATGCCGTTTTGCTTTGCGAGTTCGATCGCACGATGAATCGCTGCGTATGCGTTGAGATTTCCGGGGCCGCGGTGGCCGTCCCAGCGTTCGAGCCCACCGATGCCTGAGACTCGGGTTGGTTCGGCGTGGAGGTCGATCGTGCCGTTGAGGACCATGGCCTCGAAGCGGGGGAAGCGATTGAGGCCGTGGGTGTAGACGCCATCGCGAGTGGTCTCGGCGAAGAGGCGCGCACAAAGTTGGGCTCGGTCATCGCGCAAGCCGAGGCTAAGCATTGCTTTATGAAGTGCCGCGTAGAGTTCAGCGAAAGGGACTCGGAGCATGGAGTTAGTTTAGTGTCGCTAGATCCAGCCGGCGTCGATGATGTGACTCTGGTTGGTGATGGCGGAGCTATCGTCGGCAGCCAGGAAGAGCATGAGACGGGCGACGTCCGCAGGCAGGACGTGGCGCTTGATGCTCTGGACCTGCATCAGGTGCTGCTCGTATTCGGCCGTCATATAAAGGCGCTGCTGTTTTTCCGTGAGGACCGAGCCCGGAAGTATAGCGTTGACGCGGATGTTGAAGGGACCGAGTTCGTGCGCGAGAGAACGCGTCATGGCCACCACGCCAGCCTTTGCCATGTTGTAGACGGCGGCATTCTGGCTCGGGATGATCCAGGCGATCGAACTCATGTTGACAATCGAGCCGGCACCTGCGGACTTCATTGCAGGAGCGACTGCCTGAGCGGCAAAGAACTGATGGCGGAGATTGACGGCCATGCGTTGATCCCAGTCAGCTTGGGTTACTTCTTCGGAGCGATGGCGGTCGTCGTTGGCAGCGTTGTTGATGAGGACATGCGGCGGGCCTAGTGTGCGGGAGATCTCTGCGATAGCGGATTGCAACGCGGAGGTATCGGTGAGGTCGCAGTGAAGATAGTGTGGGGGGTAAGCGCCGCGCGGCGCAAGATTTCGAACGAGGGTTTCGGAGGGTTTGTCGGCGATGTCTAGAAAGACTACGCGCGAGCCCTGGAGGGTGAAGTGCTCGACAGAGGACGCGCCGATGCCTTGTCCGCCGCCCGTGATAAGCACGACCTTGTTTGCGAGGCTGGGATAGGTGGCGAAGGCGGATTGGCTCATTCTCGGGCTCGGATGCAAATCTGCGAACCAGAGTATCAGCGAACCAGAGGCGGGAGTTTGTCGCTGGCTCCGAGGAGGAAGATACAGCCGATCACAAAACTGTAGGCGGCAGTGAGCGAGGTGACGAACGTCTGGAGGCGTGGGCGGTGATGGCTCGAGGCGAAGATTCCGGAGGCGCTCGCAGTCATCAGAGTGTTCATAATGAGCAGGCCAGCGATGAAGCAGAACAGGCCGAGGAAGCCGCGGCTGGTTCCGCCGAGATTTGCCGCGAGGAGGAAGAGGAGAAGCTGCGAGGGGGTCTCGGCGCCGAGGCCGTGGATGATTCCGACCAAAAAGACAGAGCCGCGGTCGTAGCGGAAGGCGAAGGGATCCGGCTTGGGAGTATCCGGGTTCCAGAGACGTCGAATCCGCCATGCGGCATGGCGCGTGCCTGTGATGAGCAGGGCAATGCGGCTTTGTGGGATGAGGTGAGAATGGCCTGCGCGCTTGCGGCGAAGAAAGGTGACGACGACATAGACGGCCAGCACGATAAGCGTGGCTCCAACGAGGCGCTCACCGACTGCATCCATGCCAGCCGGAAGGCCTAGATGGAAAAAGATAACGGCTGCTCCGAGGATGGCTACGGTGAAGGCGTGGCCGAGAGCGTAGAGCAGGCCGAGGCGCATGCCTTCGCGCCAGGTGCCTTGGACACTGGTGATGTCGGTGATGGCGGCGAGGTGGTCGTAGTCGAAGCCGTGGCGGAGTCCCAGAAGGGCGCAGGAGAGCAGAGCGAGTTCGAGCGCGGAAGACATGAACCTTTTGGTAGGGTACGGATGGCTGGTGATGGACGCAAGTTTGCGGTTGTGCCGTTCGTCAAAGATTTTGACAATAGAATGTCGTTTGAGCGGGTGAAAGAGGTCGGGATGGATGTAGAGAAGGTGTTGAAGGAAGGCGTAGCGCCGAGGCCGAAGGTTGCGCGCCCCATCGTGATGGTGGGTTCGGGCGGGATTGTTCATGACGCGCACATTCCGGCGTATGCGAAGGCGGGATTTCCGGTGGCTGCGCTCGTAGATGTGAGCCGTGAGAAGGCAGAGGCTCTGGCGAAAAAGTTTGGGGTTTCATTTGCGACGGACTCGATTGCCGAGGCGATTGCGTACGCGCCGAAGGATGCGGTGTTCGACGTAGCCGTTCCGGCCAAGGCAATTCCTGGGATTCTGCCGCAATTGCCAGATGGAGCAGCGGTGCTGATTCAGAAGCCGATGGGTGAGACGCTGGCGGAGGCCGTAGAGATTCTGAAGATTTGTCGAGCGAAGAGGCTGGTGGCTGCGGTGAATTTTCAGTTGCGATGGGCTCCGAACATGCTAGTGGCGAGGGCGCTGACAAACAGCGGTGCGCTCGGCGAGTTGCATGACATGGAGGTGAACGTCAGCGTCCACATGCCTTGGGAGTTGTGGAGCTTTCTTAAGACAGCTCCCAGGCTTGAGATTTTGTATCACTCGATCCACTATGTAGATCTGGTGCGGAGTTGGTTTGGAAATCCGCGCAGCGTCTATGCAAAGACGGTGAAGAGTCCGCGTACGCCGGAACTTGCCGCGACCAAGAGCGTGATTGTTCTTGATTATGGAGACTATAAGCGTGTCTTCATCTCGACCAACCACAGCCATGATTTTGCTCCGGAGATGCAGCGCAGCTTTGTGCAGTGGGAGGGAATGAACGGCGCTATGCGGGCGCGGATGGGAGTGAATCTGAACTATCCGGTGGGGTTGCCGGACAACCTGGAATATGTCATTCGCGGCGAAGGTGGTTGGCAGGAAGCTCCGGTGAGCGGCAACTGGTTTCCAGATGCGTTTATGGGATCGATGGGTTCGCTGCAGGCCTATGTGCAAGGCGATGCGAAGGCGTTGCCTACCAGTGTTGAAGACGCAATCGACACGATGCGCGTTGTGGAAGCGGCTTACATATCGAGCGAGCGCGGGGGCGTGGAACTTCCGGAATTGAATAGCCGCTAGGACTGTTTGCCTGTCTTCGCGTGCTCCATCGCGGCTTGGGAGTGTTTGAGCGCTTCCATTGAGTGCTCGTGCGCCTGTTTTGAGAGTTCGTGAGCGGTGAGGTGGTCGCCTTTATTGTGCGAGGCGGCGGCCGCTTCGTGCAGATGGGCGGCCTTCCTGTGAAACTCAATGACTCTTTGGTAGGCGTCGTATGCCATGGAAGCCTCCTTATTGCTAGCGGCCCATCCAGCCGCCGTCGACAGTGATTACAGTGCCGGTGACGTAGTCGCTGGCGGGTGAACTGAGGAAGAGTGCGGCTCCGGCGAGGTCCTGAGGCTGGCCCCAGCGCCCGGCGGGGATTCGCTCGATGATCTGGCGGTTGCGCGTCTCGTCAGCCTGCAGGGCCTCGGTGTTGGTTGTGGCGAAGTAGCCGGGCGCGATTGCGTTAACCTGGATGTTCTTGGCAGCCCACTCATTGGCGAGGGCTTTGGTCAGTTGGGCGACTCCACCTTTGCTGGCGGCGTAGGCGGGCACGCGGATGCCGCCCTGAAAGCTCAGGAGGGAGGCGATGTTGACGATTTTCCCCGGTGCCTTGCGCGAGATCATGTCGCGTCCAGCGAGCTGCGAGAGCTGAAAGACGCTGGTTACGTTAACCTGCAGTACCGTCTGCCAGTCTTCGAGCGGGAACTCCTCTGCTGCATGGCGGATGATCGTGCCGGCATTGTTGACAAGGATGTCGACGCGGCCGAATTTTTCTTTGACCTGCGCGAAGAGGTCAGCGGCTCCGGTGGTGGAGGAGAGATCAGCGCGAAAGGCCGCGGCTTTGCCTCCGATGGCCTCGGCGGTTTCGGTGGCTGCGCGTCGGTTGCCGTGGACGGCGACCGTGGCTCCGGCTTGTGCGAGTGCGGTGGCGATCGCGGCTCCCAGGCCTGTGGCGGCGCCGGTGATGAGAGCAACCTTGCCGTCAAGGCGGAAGAGGTCGAGAATGTTGAATTGGGTTGGCATAATCAGGTTCCACTGTAACTGCGGTTTGGGAAGAGCGGCAAATTGCAAGAACTTGTAACTCGTCTTGCGCGAATATCGTCACGAAAGTACTCGAAGGTTGACCGCTGTGCTTTGAGATTTATATGGTTGCAACTGCGAAGTAATTTCCCCGAGTCCATGTTGAGGTGATTTTCTATGCGTCTGTATCAGATGGCCGACGCGGTTCGGTATGAGCTGATGAATACCGAAGATCTGCGCGAGACGTTTCTGCTGGAAGACTTCTTCCAGCCGGGACAGATCGAGTTTGCGTACGTGGACCTGGATCGCACAGTGATCGGTTCGGCTGTGCCGACTGACAAGGCATTGAAGCTCGAGACGGAGCCGGAGCTTCGGGCGGATTATTTTCTCGAGCGCCGCGAGATAGGCGTGCTGAACATTGGCGGTGCGGGTTCGGTTATAGTGGACGGCAAAACCTTCGACTTGAGTAAACTCGACTGCCTGTACATCGGGCGCGGAAGTAAGGATGTTTCGTTTGCCAGCAACGATGCGAAGACGCCGGCGCAATTTTATCTGTTGAGCTATCCGGCGCACGCAGAGCATCCGACCGCGATGGTGAAGTTTGGCGATCTGAAGCCAGTGGAATTGGGATCGGTCGAGACGTGCAACAAGCGCAAGATCTATAAGGCGATCTTCAAGGATGGCATCAAAAGCTGCCAGTTGGTGATGGGTTTCACGATGCTGGAATCGGGAAGCAACTGGAACACGATGCCTCCACACACGCACATGCGGCGAAGCGAAGTGTACTTCTACTTCGAGGTGGACCCGGCGCATCGCGTCCTTCACTTGATGGGCCCTCCAGACGCGACGAGCCACATTGTCGTGGCTGACAAGGAAGTTGTGGTCTCACCAGGATGGTCGATTCATGCTGGCGTAGGGACAAAGAACTACACCTTCTGCTGGGGTATGGGCGGCGAGAACCAGGTGTACGACGATATGGATCCTGTAACCATTGCGGAGTTGAGGTAAGAATGAGCGATTCGAAGAGCTTGAAGATTCGGAAGAAGGAAGAGTGCAAGTGGGATCTAGTCAGCCTGGGCGAAGTGATGCTTCGGCTGGATCCCGGCGATGTGCGTGTGGCGACCACGCGGCAGTTCTCGGTGTGGGAGGGCGGCGGCGAGTACAACGTCGCTCGTGGCCTGCGTCGCTGTTTCGGATTGAAGACGGCAATTGTAACGGCGCTGGCTGACAATCCCGTGGGACGGCTGGTTGAAGATTTGATGCTACAGGGCGGCGTAGACCAGTCGCATTTGATTTGGCGAAAGTACGACGGCGTTGGACGGACGACGCGCAACGGGCTGAACTTTACCGAGCGTGGATTTGGCGTGCGCGCGGCGCTGGGCTGCTCCGATCGCGGACACACCGCTGTGAGCCAGTTGAAGCCCGGCGAGATCGATTGGGACGAGATCTTCGGGAAGGAGGGTTCGCGCTGGTTTCATACGGGCGGAATCTTCTGCGCACTGAGCGAGACGACTCCCGATGTTGCGAAAGAGGCGATGATTGCGGCGCGGAAGCATGGCGTGATGATCAGTTACGATTTGAACTATCGTGACTCGCTGTGGAAGTCCATAGGTGGCAAGGCGAAGGCGACAGAGGTCAATCGTGAGTTAGCCAAGTACGTCGACGTGATGATCGGCAACGAAGAGGACTTCACCGCGGCCTTGGGATTTGAGATTGAGGGCGTTGGCGAAGAACTCGGCGAGCTTGATTCGGCCAACTTCCGCAAGATGATCGAGAAGGCCGTTGCCGCTTATCCAAACTTCAAGGCTGTGGCTACGACGCTGCGACATGCGAAGACTGCAACGGTCAACGACTGGGGTGCCGTGTGCTACTACGAGGGCAGGTTCCACGAGGCGCGGCCTATGCCTGACTTGGAGATCTTCGACCGCGTGGGTGGCGGCGACTCGTTCGCTTCGGGGTTGATTTATGGCTTCCTGAACGAAAAGGGAGCGGACTGGGCTGTGAACTGTGGCTGCGCACATGGCGCGGTGGCGATGACGACTCCCGGCGACACCACGATGGCCACGTTCGATGAAGTGCAGCGCGTGATGAAGGGCGGCGGCGCTCGAGTGCAACGGTAAGGATCAGGAGAGACGATGCAGAAGATTGCTGTATTGAAGGCGTTGAAAGAGATTGGATTGGTGCCCGTACTGCGGGCGGAGTCCGTTGAGAAGGCGCTGGCGCTGGCTGAGGCGATTGCCGCTGGCGGCGTGACAGTGCTTGAGATCACGATGACGGTTCCCGGCGCAATTCAGGTGATGCGTCAGCTCGCTGAGAAGCGGCCGGACATCTTGATCGGAGCTGGAACGGTGCTGGATGCCGAGACGGCACGCGCGTGCATTCTGGAGGGCGCAAAGTTTGTCGTGAGCCCCGCACTGAACCTCGCGACGATCGAGATGTGCCATCGTTACTCTATCGCTGCGCTACCAGGTGCGCTCACGCCGACTGAAGTTGTGACGGCGTGGCAGGCCGGTGCTGATGTGGTGAAGATCTTCCCGGCGAGCGCCATGGGCGGAGCGAAGTATCTCGCATCCCTGAAGGCTCCGCTGCCGCAAGTTGAGATGATTCCGACTGGGGGTGTCTCGCTTGCGACTGCGGCCGAGTTCCTCGACGCTGGAGCATTCGCGCTGGGAGTGGGAGCTGATCTCGTGAACACCAAGGCGATGGCCGAGGGCAAGCCCGAGATCGTGACGGAGAGCGCGAAGAAGTATCTCGCGATCGTCAAGGAGTTTCAGGCACGGGTGAAGAAGTAGTTTGATCTCTTGAATGAAGAAGAGGCCGAGCCGCTAATGCTCGGCCTTTTCGCTTTTTACGGTCGAGGACGCGTGACCCAGAGCAATGGCTGATTAAGAGGGAAGGTTCGCTGAATCTCAGGAATGTTTGTGTCAGCCGGGAGCGTCTTCCAGAGGTCGGCGTATTCAGGTCGGCTATAAGCGCGAGCCGCCAGCAGCAGGCTCGGCCTGCGCAAGGGTAGCGCGGAAAAGTGGTCGGCATCGGCTCTGAAGGGCCATGAACCGCGATTGGCTATGAACGGGTAGAAGTGCGCGACTGCGGAGCGCATGCCCGGGCCGTCCTGAAGGTCGTAAGTCCAGACGCTCTCGAAGCGCGTCGAGAGAAGATCGCAGACCGCGGTGAGCATATCGAGATTGAAGAGGGAGTTGCGGTAGGGCCAGGGCGTCGTGAGTTCGTGAGGGAAGTTGCCGTCAGCCGTGATCTGAGCCCGGATTGTCGTGGACTTAAACTGGTGGCGAAGCGCGGTGAGGGCGCTGTCGTCTTTGGTGTTGAGGTGCGCACAGGCCGCCGCCTGCAGTAGCCATGAAGACGCATGGTGGTTCTTCATGTCGCGTGCGAGGCCCGCTACGCGAGCGGTTGTGAGCCACTGATAGTACGACGTGAACCATGCTGTGATTGCATCGAGTGTGGGCTGTGGAAGCGACTCTGAAGTTCCGAGAAATGGGATACTCTGCGCGATCTCTGCGAGGAAAACTGCTTCGACCAAGCCCTCAGGCCTGCCGGTCTTCGCCGGGGGAATGACTTGAGCGTAGAGGAGGCTCGGCGTCATGCTGGTGGCAGGATCAATGAACCATGCGTTCAGATGAGCTACGGCTTGGTGGGCGTAGCGTTCTTCGTGCGTTAGGACGAAGGTAGCAGTGAGCGCTGGAACCGTGAGGCCGAGCTTCAGTAGCGCGTCGCGATGAGCGGTGAAGGCTGCGGGATTAGCCGCTCCAGTGCGCTGACTGTAGGGGGCATTGGCGTCAGCAGGATCGGGCCAGTAGTCGTCGGCTTCGGAGTAGTAGTCGTTCGGAGTGCCGGGGTTGCGTGGGCAGGGAAGCGTGGTGAGCGGTGCCAGAGGCTGCGTCACATAATGCTCGGCCGCTTTGAGGATGCGGTCGTGGTCGATGGCAGCGACGTCTGGACGTGATGTTGAGGCAGAGGGTCCGGTTTGCGACAGCAGAATGCGCGGGGTGAGGAGAAGTGTTGCAGCCCGGGAACAGAAGACTCTGCGTGTGGTGGACATAACGGCAGCTTTGCCGGAAGAGTACCACGGATGAAGCCTGCAAAGGGGGAACAACGTACTGCAAAGATAGGATGGAAGAATGCGGGTCTCTGGTGGCATCTTTGTTGTTTGCCTTTTGGGTGGAATACTGCCCCTGCGTGCGGCAGAGAGAGTGCGAATTTGCGTGCGCGATGAGAGCCGCAGTGCGATTGCGGGGGCGGCAATACAGGTTCAGGGTGATTCGGTCCCAAAAGCGGTGAGTGATGCAAGCGGATGTGCGAGTTTGATGGTGGCAGGACCGAAGACACAGGTGAGCGTCACTCGCACCGGTTTCGACAGCACTGTGACGACAATAGGGGACCAAGCGGAGATCGCTATTGTGCTGCGGGTCGCTGTGCGATCAGACACTGTGGAGGTCACGGCTACGCGGACTCCGTTAGCTCTTGATGCGAGTGCAAGCAGCGTCCGTACGATGACGCAACAGCAGCTTAACGAAGCACCGTCACTGACACTCGATGAGAGGTTGCGGCAGGTGGCGGGATTTCAGCTTTTTCGCAGAACCAGCTCGTGGGTGGCGAATCCGACCACCGAAGGGACATCACTGCGTGGGCTGGGGTCAACCGCGGCGAGCAGGACTCTGGTCATGAGCGATCAAATTCCTTTGAACGATTCCTTCGGAGGGTGGATTCATTGGGACGAGATTCCTCAGCTTGCAATGCGCCAGGTAGAACTGATGCGCGGAGGAGCTTCCGACCTCTACGGTTCAAGTGCGATAGGTGGAGTGATCGACGTGCTGCCTGTCATCCCAGAGAAGACGGGTTATGCGTTGGATATGTCCGGGGCGAATGAAGCGACTGCCAATCTGAATGGACTTGCTACGCTGAGCAGTAGAAGATTGAGCGCGCTAGGTGCTGCATCGCTCTTTCGTACGGACGGGTACATCCTCGCGGCTCCTGAGGTGCGTGGAGCGGTGGACATCCCTTCGAATGTGCATTCGCAAAGCGGGCGAATTGAGCTTCGCACCGGTGTGGGCAGCGATGGTGCGGTGTTCCTCCGGGGAAATCTGTTGAACGAGGGCGCGGAGCAACGGAACGCCACTGCAGACAAACGCAACGCGCATCTGGCGATATGCGACGGGCGGCGACTGGTCGGCGGAAGACGCTGGGCGGTTTGTAGTGCGACTGTATGGAATGAACCAGAGTTATCGGCAGAGCTTCTCGTCAATTTCTGCCGATCGATCGACTGAGAAGCTGACACGTCTGCAGGTAGTTCCTTCGACGCAGTTGGGAGGGGCTTTGCAATGGGCGCGCAGCTGGGGTACGTTCACCGCGGTGGCGGGCAGCGACGTGTTGGATACGCGCGGAACCGACAACGAGACTCCGGTGAGCAACGGCGTGCATTTGACGACGCAGAGCACGAGCGCGCGGCAGAGAGACACCGGCGTGTACGGTGAGGCGTTGTGGCAGCCGCGGACATGGTCGATTGCGTTCTCCTCACGCGTGGATCGCTTCGAGACCTTCGATGCGAAAGAGGTTGGGCTGACACCCGCTCCGGTTCTCCCAACCGTGGCGGAAACGATATTTAGTCCCCGGCTAGGCGTTGTGAAACAGTTGGGTGGCGGCGTGTCTTTTACCGCGTCTGGCTTCCGGGCGTTTCGCGGGCCCTCGATGAATGAGTTGTACCGGACCGGTCAGGTGGGGCAGCAGACGACCCTGGCGAATCCCGATCTGCGGTCGGAGCGCGCCACCGGATGGGAGGTCGGCGGGCTGGTGAATTTACATAAGCTCGGCGTAGTGCGGTCGAGCTACTTTTGGACGCAGGTGAACCGGCCGGTGGCGGCCGTGACGCTGGTCTCGACGCCTACGAGCCAGTTGCTGATGCGGGAGAACCTGGGACAACTGGAGAGCCGCGGCGCGACGGTCGAGACGGAGATGCGGCCGCTGACCTTTCTGATGCTGACTGCCGGCTATCAGTACGCGAACTCGACTGTGACGAAGTTCCAGACCGATCCGACGCTGGTTGGAAAGTGGACGGCCCAGGTTCCTCGAAACCTGTTTACGATGCAGGCCCGCATGGAGCGTGCGAAATGGGGAGTCTTCAGCTTTGATCTGCGGACCAGCGGGCAGCAGTTTGACGACTCAGCCAATCAGTACAGATTGAACCCCTATGCGCAGGTCGATCTCTACGCCGAGCATTCCCTGTGGGAGAGGCTACGCGTCTATGGCACAGTGCAGAACCTGGCGAACGCGCAAATCCAGGCCGGGAAGACACCGACCCTGACGCTTGCGTCTCCGCGCATCGTCGTCTTTGGACTGCGGCTGCAATAGGCAACCCAACCACTTACAAATGATTTGTCTGTATACACTGCTTGTCTCTTCCGTCGGCTCTGTATACATGCGACGACACCTGCGGATCGTTTCGGGCATGTAACTTGCTGATTCTAAAAAGATAAGAGGTTAACGGAAAATGGCTAGCCGTTTGCTTGTTCAGACATTACGAAGCATCGGCTCGGTAGAGGGATTGGCCTGCGCCACGGAGTGCCGTACATGGTCCATCGACTCAGGAGGACCAGACGGCGAACGTGTTCCCATTCCTGCCCGATGTTGGTATGCCAGGAGGCCTACATGTTGGCTGGTCGTCGTGTATTGGGACTCTGTTCCATCTGCCTTGTTCTCTCGCTTGCTGGTTGTAGCAATCCCTCGGGTCTGGATTCCGTTCAGGTTTCACCGACAACGCAGTCTATAGCTATAGGTCAGACCGCACAATTTAGCGCAATCGGAACCTACGGCAATGCGAAACACACTTCGACACAAGATATAACGAGCGCAGTGAGTTGGGCTTCTTCCTCTTCTTCCGTGGCAACCATCAATAATTCCGGTCTGGTGACGGCTGTGGGGGCGGGCACAACAACGATCACAGCTAGCTCTACGGGGTTCAATGGTCATGTTAGCTCCAGCGCACTGCTCACAGTTACAGGAGGAGTAGGTGGCAACGGCGGCCCCGCGGGGGGGACTCTTCTTTCGCTCGCAATTATTCCGAGTTCCATTACCGTCGGAAATTTGCAGGATACCGGACAATTCCTGGCGATCGGAACGTTCTCGACCTCCCCATTCGTGAGGGACCTGACGAACTCACCCACAACAAACTGGATTTCTGCGACGCCCAGTGTTTTCCCGGTCAACACGAATGATCCCAACAATAGCGGCGGCAATTTGGGAGCCACCGCCGGGATTGTCACTGCGTACGGGAATGGTAACGGGGTCATCACTGCGGAAGCGCGGAGCAGCGACGGAACGGTACAAACCGCGACGGCAACGTTCAACTGCCCACTGGTTCTTCCGAACCCTCCACAGACTCCGGGTTCCTGTTTTCAAGGTTCGCAGGCGCCATCACTTCTTGCCACCCTGACTGTCTACAACGAAGGCTTGAATACCACCAACTGGCTGGTAACTGCTCCTTCCGCCACGGGTACGCCGAACGTTCTCCATTGCGGCCCTGGATCGAACGCTGCCAACTTAGGGGGCTCAGTCTGTGTGGCGACCTACCCGGTAGGAAGCACCGTAACGTTGACCGCACCCAATACCGGGGCCAAGTTCGGGGGATGGTCCTACAACTGTGTGAACACCGGCACGATCACTGCAACCGGGCCTAACAGTTGCACGGTCACGCTAACGACCAACGATACCGTTGGAGCCATCTTTAACTGAGACCAGTGGTGGTAGCCACTTTTCAGAGATGGCCGCTCTTCGTGGCGGCCCGGCCAGCCTCAAGCTAGGGTTGGCCGCATTTCGTTGTAGAGCGAATTAGCTGATCGCTCTATTGACGAGTGCCTGCGCCTCGGTCTGGATTTGCTTGAGGTGATCGGGACCTTTGAAGCTCTCGGCGTAGATTTTGTAGACGTCTTCGGTGCCTGACGGGCGGGCGGCGAACCAGCCGTTCTCAGTCGAGACTTTGAGGCCGCCGATCGGAGCTTTGTTGCCGGGAGCCTCAGTGAGAATGGCGGTGATGGGCTCGCCTGCCAGTTCTTTTGCAGTGACCTGAGACGCGGAGAGTTTGCCCAACTTGGCCTTTTGCTCCAGAGTCGCCGCGGCATCGATGCGCTGGTAGACGGGGTTTCCGTACTTCACGGTGAGTTCCTGGTAAAGCTGGCCTGGGTCTTTGCCGGTGCGAGCGGTCATCTCGGCGGCCAGCAGGCCCGGTATGATGCCGTCCTTGTCGGTGGTCCACACCTTGCCGCTACGGCGAAGGAAGCTCGCTCCCGCCGACTCCTCGCCTACGAAGCCCAGGCTTCCATCGATCAAGCCGTCGACGAACCATTTGAACCCAACGGGGACCTCAAGCATTGGCCGGTTGAGGCCTTTGGCCACGCGATCGATGATGCTTGAGGAGACGAGTGTCTTGCCGATAGCGACTTTTTCGGACCAGTGCGGCCTGTTGGTGAAGAGGTACTGAATCATGACAGCGAGGTAGTGGTTCGGATTGAGCAGGCCTGCGGTGCGGGTGACGATGCCGTGGCGGTCGTGGTCCGTGTCGGCCGCAAAGGCCACGTCGTACTTGTCCTTGTTCGAGATCATCGAAGCCATTGCATATGGGCTGGAGCAATCCATGCGAATGCGGCCATCCCAGTCGCAGGTCATGAAGCGGAAGGTCGGATCGACGTTCGCGTTGAGGATCTGAAGCGGGAGGTTGTACTTCTCGGCAATGCGCGGCCAGTAGTGGACGCCGGCTCCTCCGAGTGGATCGACCGCGAGTTTGAGAGTCGTCCCGCGGAGAACGTCAAAGTCGATGACATTCGCGAGGTCGTTGACGTAGGACGTGATGTAGTCGTGGCGGTAGGTCTTATCAGCCGAAAGGGCACGGAAGTAGGAGATCCGCTTGACACCCTTGAGCCCAGCCGCAATCAGTTCATTGGCGCGGTTTTCGATCCACTTCGTGGTGGAGGTGTCGGCAGGGCCTCCATTGGGAGGGTTGTATTTGAAACCGCCGTCGTCGGGAGGATTGTGCGATGGCGTGATGACGATGCCATCGGCCCGGTGGAGTTTCGGGTTCTGATTGTGCGTGAGGATGGCGTGCGAGAGGACTGGCGTCGGCGTGTAGGCGAGCTTCTCGTCGATCATGACCTCAATGTCGTTGGCGACGAGGACCTCGAGCGCGGTCGTAAAGGCTGGCTCGGAGAGCGCGTGCGTATCTTTGGCGAGGAATAGCGGCCCGAGCGTGTGTTCGCTGGAGCGATACTCGACGATGGCTTGAGTGATGGCCGCGATGTGGTCGTCGTTGAAGCTGGCCTCGAATGCGCTGCCGCGATGGCCGGAGGTCCCGAAGGCAACGCGCTGCGCGGGAACCGCGGGGTCCGGATGGAGTGAGTAGTAGTAGGTGATGAGGCGCGGGATGTCGACGAGAGTTGTGGGATCGGGTAGCTGGCCGGGCTTGTTGGTCGGTCGAGTGCTCATGTCGTGTGTCCTCGTCGGATGATTTTGTCTTTGCAACTATAAGAGATGCGGCGAAGGTCTGCTCGCTTTACGGCTTTCTCAATTCCAGAGTATTGACAGCACTTTTCTGTGGAAAGTGCTGGGATCCAGGGCTACCGCCTGAATAGCACGGAAGACATACTGGCGACCGTGTAAAATCGTTGTGTTTCCACAATCAATGACATAAAAGGGAATTACTCCCAGTAACTGTAGCTGTTCCTAAGGCAAACGTCTGGCCGGGGAGAAGGCCAGCACAACGTGCATCGCTGAGTTTCGATCGTTGGATGGTCTGGATGGATCTGGTTCGCAGTCTACTCGGGAGACGTGTGGCGGAGTGCGTATGGGCAGCTGTGCTAGCTGCTGGTTCTGCACGATGCCTTGCTGTCGAAGCAACGCTGGTCGCCGACGCCCACGTCAATGGCGCCCAGCCATCGGTTAATAGCGGAACAATCTCAAATCTGAATGTGGGCGGCGGATATACCGCATTGGTGCAGTTCGACCTGAGCACCCTACCAGTGGGGACGACTGCTTCACAGGTTTCGCGTGCAGTTCTGCGGCTCTATTGCAACCGCGCCGACACTCCGGGATTGGTGAGCGTGCAGCCCGTCAACGGCGCATGGGGCGAGTACAGCGTGACTTACACAACGCTGCCGACGGTGGGCAGCGCTGCACAAGTGGTTCAAGTGAATCAGGCGGGGGCGTACGTCACGGTCGATGTAACGGGGCTGGTGCAAGGGTGGATTACCTCACCCTCTACAAACAATGGCTTGGCTCTAACGGCAGGAACAGCGGTAGTGCAGTTCGACAGCAAAGAGAACGACCTGACGGGGCATGCCCCGGCGCTGGATATATCGTTCTTGTCGCAAGGGACTGGTGTGACCGGTCCGCAAGGGCCTGCGGGGGCCACCGGGGCAGTTGGACCACAGGGACCGCAGGGCCTTCAAGGCCCGCAAGGGCCCCAAGGGATGCAGGGGCCGCAAGGACCGGTTGGCCCGCAGGGGCCGGCTGGATCTTCCGATGCGGTCTCGATCAACTTTCAAGGAACGTTCGCATCGATCGCGAACTACGGGCTGTACGACGTCGTCGCCTATCAGGGATCGAGTTACGTCTCGTTGCACTCAGGCAATCATGGGAACACGCCCGACCAGAGCCCTTCGTGGTGGGGGTTGCTTGCACAAGCTCAACCTGGGCCAGCGGGGCCGGTAGGCGCCGCTGGAGGAGCGGGTCCTGTGGGACCGCAGGGACCTCAAGGTCCAATCGGACTCTCCGGTCCTCAGGGGCCTGCCGGTGTGGCGGGACCTGCCGGTTCGCCGGGGCTCGTTTATCATGGGGCTTACTCATCGGCGACAAACTATGCACTTGGCGATGTAGTGCTGTGGCAGGGAGCAAGCTGGGTCTCGCTGATCAACAGCAATCACGGGAATACTCCGGACCAGAACCCGGCGCAGTGGGGCATGCTGACAGCACAGGGTCCGCAAGGATTACAGGGACCGCAAGGCCCGACAGGAGTTATTGGTGTGCAAGGGCCGCCTGGCTCGGTTGGGCCTCCGGGTGAGACGGGGCCACAAGGTCCGCAGGGAATTCCGGGACAGGCGGGAGCGCAGGGATTAACAGGCCCTACAGGGCCACAGGGACTGCAGGGACCGATGGGCCCACAAGGGCCGGCTGGACCCGTGGGGATGACGTTTCAGGGCTCGTACTCGTCGACGACGAACTACACGCTCGGGGACGGCGTGACCTACAACGGCGCGGGGTATGTGTCGCTCGCCAATAGCAACCATGGGAACGCTCCGGACCAGAGTCCAGCGCAGTGGGCGCTTTTTGCAACAGGAACGACAGGCCCCCAGGGGCCGCAGGGACCGCAAGGTCCGGCTGGAATTGTTGGTACACAAGGACTGGCGGGGCCACAAGGTCCACAGGGGATCCAGGGGCCGGTTGGCCCGCAAGGGCCAGCAGTGGCGAACTACACGGGGAACTATTCGTCGGGGAGGAACTACGGGCTGCATGATGCCGTGAGCTATGGGGGCTCCACGTATATCTCGCTCGTTGCGGGCAATTTGGGGCAGACTCCCGACGTGAGTACTGCGTACTGGGCTCTGCTGGCGGCGCAAGGGCCGGCAGGCCCAGCGGGGCCGACGGGTGCGCCTGGGCCGCAGGGTCCGGCTGGAGCGACGGGGGCCGCCGGAGCTACTGGTCCTCAGGGGCCTCCCGTAAGCTTCAGGGGCATGTGGCTCGTGGGGCAGTCGTATGCAGTTGGTGACGGGGTGGCGTACGGCGGCGGCAGCTACATTGCCTTGGCGGCGAACGTGGGCAGGGAACCAGATACGAGTCCATCGTATTGGGCTGTGCTGGCGCAGGCGGGAACCGCTGGCGCTGCGGGTGCCGCGGGGCCACAAGGCCCTCAAGGTCCGGCGGGCGCAACGGGAGTCAACTGGCGTGGAGCATGGTCGTCGGCGAACGGGTATCTTGCGAATGATGCAGTGTTCTACGTCGGCAGCACGTACCTGGCGTTGATTTCGAGCCTGGGTTCAGAGCCGGATGTCTCGCCTTCCAAGTGGGCTGTGCTCGCGCAGGCGGGTAGCGCGGGGCCGACGGGGCCCGGGGGAGCGGCCGCGACGGTCTCGGTCGGAACAGTAACGACTGGTGCGTCAGGGACTCAGGCCATTGTGACAAACACTGGTACGGCGACAGCAGCTGTACTGAACTTCACGATTCCGCAGGGGGCTCAGGGCACCAGTGGTGGAGGAGGTGGGGGAGGGGGAACGAGCGGGATTCCGTTTGCTTCGATGTATCACGCCGTGTCGTTCAACACTCTCTATTACTCGGTCAACAACCCGAATGCGAGTGCGTCCGAGACTGCGTCGGTGCTGTCGTGGGTTCCCGCAGGATGCACAGCGACGGAACTGGAGGTGTTCTCGCAGCAGTCGAATACCGTGACTGTGACGCTGCGGGCCGGGGCTCCGGGGAGTATGGCGAGCACCGGGCTCAGCTGTGCGGTTTCATCGGGTGGCACTTGCACCTCATCTGGCAACGTCACGGTTCCGGCCGGTGGCTTTGTGGACGTGTCCATCGCAGGCGCGAGCGGCACGACTGCCGGAGTCTGGACAGCCGTTTCATGCAACTAGACGCTAACTTGGCCAGTTCATCCTTTGGCCAAGTATGCTGATAGACATCGATTTTCATGTCTGTGAGGTTGGGATGAGGTTGTTTGCGGCTGCAATCGTGCTCGGTATTGGCGTGGGAAGTGGAATTGCGCAGGTGGCGGGGAGTGCCGATTCGCCGTCAGCAAAGATGGCGGAGACCGTCATCAAGATTTGGCCCAACGGAATGATCTCGACGCAGAACCATCCCGGCGTCTGGGCCTACGAGGAAGGCGTGCTGCTCGACGGAATGGCTGCGGAATGGCATTCGACCGCCGTGGGCGCCGACTTCAAGTACATCAAGGCGTCGGTAGATAAGTACGTCGCGGAAGACGGAACCATCAAAACCTTTGGCGCAGAAGCCCACAGCCTCGACAGCATCGAGATGGGGCGCGCCGTGATGCTTGTGTATCGCGTGACCCAGCAGGCCAAGTATGCGAAGGCGGCGAAGTTTCTCCATGACCAGCTCACAGAACAGCCTCGCACAGCGAGCGGAGGGTACTGGCACAAGGAGATCTACCCCAACCAGATGTGGCTCGATGGAGCCTACATGGCCGAGCCGTTCCGAGCAGCGTATGCCGCGACTTTTCAGGAACCGCAGGACTTTGACGACATAGCCAAACAGTTGCTGTTGATGGATACGAAGATGCGCGATCCAAAGACAGGGCTCTTGAAACACGGGTGGGACGAATCCAAGCAGATGCCATGGGCGGATAAGACGACAGGCCTCTCGCCTGAGGTGTGGGGAAGGGCGATGGGCTGGTATGCGATCGCTCTCGTCGATGTTCTGGATTGGTTCCCGGCAGATCGTCCCGAGCGTAAAGAACTGATTACCGCCCTGAGCCGTACTGCGACGGCGGCGATCCAATATCAGGACAAGAACACAGGGCTCTGGTGGCAGGTGACGGACAAGGGCGGCAGGGAAGGGAACTACACAGAGGCCTCCGCCAGTTGTATGTTTGTCTACGCGATAGCGAAGGGCGTGCGGATGGGATACCTCCCGCAGAGCGATGAAGCCAGTGCGCACCGTGGATGGGAGGGGATTCAGAAGACGTTCGTGAAGACTGGCTCCGATGGAGCCATGGAACTGGACGGAACCGTAAAGGTAGGCGGACTTGGCGGTAAGCCGTATAGGTCAGGGACCTTCGACTATTACATTGGCGAGACGACGCGGGTGAACGACGCCAAAGGCATCGGCGCATTTCTTCTCGCCGGCTCGGAGATGGAGCAGGCCTCAACCGAGGCGATCGGCCAGGGCAAGACAGTGTTGCTCGATGCATGGTTCAACTCGCAAACACGCAAGAATGC
>Ga0126381_100001581_pt1 | contig 24315 bp, 18 predicted proteins | sample PanSoiMetPlot_28_FD_96465 | JGI IMG/M metagenome (GOLD analysis project Ga0126381, IMG submission 96465) | Tropical forest soil microbial communities from Panama - MetaG Plot_28 | ecosystem: Environmental > Terrestrial > Soil > Tropical forest > Bulk soil | place: Panama | collected 2016-02-17 | reverse complement strand
CGGCAGCCGTGGTTCAAGCGTTTCGGATGGTTTCACGTTCCGGCATCTGTGGCTGGAGCCCTGGTCTCTATCACGGCACTCATGTTTTGTGTCAATGTATTTCTCGCGATCGATCGCCACTCACACTCGGTAAGCGACACTTTGTACGGTGTGTTTCCCTTCTTCGCCTGTACGTTTCTTCTTGTGGATTGGATTGCCCGAAACACAAGGGGACAGCGGTAACGTCGCTTCTGCGAACTAGTACCGAACAACGGGAACGCATCCCTCAATACGCGTTACTAAGCCCATTCTGAGAGATATAATCGACCCATTTCAATGGCTCAGATACAAGGTCGCTATCCGAAGTGGATCGAGCGACGCGGTCGGAGGGTGACCTTGCTCCTGATCATGGTTGGCCTGATTCTGGCTGGTGCAATCCGATCAGCAATTGCCACGCATCTTGACAGCTTCGACATCGATGAGGCGTATCACATCGCCGCTGGCGTAAGTTACCTGAGGCTCGGGGATTTTCGATTGAATCCGGAGCACCCGCCTCTCGTCAAACTTTGGGTGGCGGCTTTCCTTCCACCAGGTTCTTTCCATTTGCCCCCGCTTCGTCCTCTGGCCGACAAGGTCGAAGAGCGGCATTTCACGGCAGAGACCGTGTATCTGAACAATGATCCCGACCGCGTTCAGGAACGGGCTCGTATCGCCATGTTTACTCTTACCGCGTTGCTCCTGCTCGGTTTTGGGCTGGCGGTTTGGCGAATGTTCCATCCCCTCGTAGCCTTGGGCTCAATCGCGTTTCTGGTAATTGATCCGACCGTAGCGGCACACCTGCCGCTGGTACTGACCGATTTGCCGCTGAGCCTGCTTGCCAGTACCGGACTGCTGCTTTCCTTCATCGCCTTCCGCACATGGCGAGTTCGAGAGCTTACGCTAGCAGGTCTGGTGCTTGGGTTGACCCTGGGAGTCAAGCACACTGCACTCGTTATCGTCACAGCGATCATCCTGCTGGGCATCGCGATGGCGCTGAAAGCGAAATCTCCATGGCGTACGCGGCTGGTGAGGATTTGCCTGGCACTAGCTGTGGCCGGCGTTGCCTGGATGGTCCTCTGGGCCCTGTACGGGTTTCATTATCAGGAAAGCCCGGGCGGCCACGAGACATTTAACCGTCCGCTTGCGGCTAAGATCGCCGATATCAATTCGCCGGCGATGCGAACCACCGTCTCCACGCTAGAGGAACTGCACGTACTTCCTCGCCCTTATTTGTGGGGATTGGCAGACATCATTCGGGCTGGTGTAGAAGGCAGGATCATCCCGGTTTACCTTTGGAACCGGTCCTACATTCGTAAGCCGCCCTTCTATTTCTTTCCTGCGATTGTTTTCTTTAAACTGCCCGTCGGATTGGTGGTGTTGTGCCTGCTCGGTTTCCTGCTTCTATGTAGCAAGGTTCCCTCTGAATGGCGTCCCGGCTTGTGGCTCGTAATCGGATTTGCCGCATTCATTCTCGCGATGCTGGCGACCGGGAGCTCGAGTTATGCGGGAGTGCGGCACGCATTGCCGGTTTTTCCAGTCCTGGCCGTATTGGCCGGTGTTGTCTGTGCGCAAGCAGTGCTGACGAGATCAAAGACATTAAGGATTGTCGGCGTCTTGAGTCTCGGGGCAGCCCTAATTTCAGCCATTCCGGTCATCCGGCCGTGGGAATATTACAACGAACTTGCCGGGGGACCGGATTTCGCGTACAAGCATTTTGACGATGAAGGCTTGGAATCCGGACAGCGGATAAAGGAGCTTGCCGCGTACTATCATCAAACCCTCCAACCAAAGGGCATCGTGCCGTATCTCGACTATTGGTTTTTCTTCAATGACGAGGAACTGAAAGAGCGAGGCGTGCGCACGATGCAAAGCCAATGGGCAGAAGATGGGGCCAATGACAACAGCGATGTGGTCACGGGTACGGCCATCATAAATGCAAAGTGGATAGCTCCAAAGCCGTGGCTTGATTATGCAGCATTTCGAGCTATCCAACCGGCGGAACGGTTTGGGAATCTGCTCATCTATCGTGGGACGTTCCATCTCCAGGAGGCCAGGGCTGGAAGAATGTTCATGCGCGCGATAGACGCCATTTACAGCCGGAAGCCGGACCTCGTAAAAGGAGAGCGATTTCTCCGCGAGTCTGTCGCATCCGCTCCTAACCTGTATTTCGCCAACCTTGAACTCGGTAATCTGTTGGCTCACCGCGGTGCGCGTGCTGAAGCCCTTCAAGCGTACCGGGCTGCGAGAACCAGCGCCCCGGCTGGAGAGGATATCGTTAACCTCCTCTCGCTTCAGATCGAAAGAGTCTCGCGCGAGGACCCCGCGTCCGTTCCCGCCGTACGCGATCCATTTTTGGAATAGGTGTAAGTATCCCAGTCGGTAAGGCTGCGCACCTTCGTCAGTCGTTCCAGAGCGTGACCGCAGGCGGAAATCCCCAGAGCGATGTTACTCTGCAAGTCAGAAGAGTTGAAGCGAGACCGTCACTGCGGAGTTCCTCGCCCCTAATAACGGAGCTGGTTACAAACCGAGCCCTTGGATACCAGGTCCGAGCAGCTGTAAGCCGGCAACACCAATAAGAGAGGTTGGCAAGCGATGCCGATTCTTCGCGACATCACTATCGTTCTGGCGGTCGCCCTCATCGCGGGTTTCCTGTTTTCACGCCTTCGCCAGCCGCTCATCTTAGGTTACGTACTTGCCGGCTTGGTCCTCAATCCGCTCACGCCCGGGCCACGCGTTCATGATGTCCATTCGTTCGAAGTGATGGCCGAGGTCGGCGTAATCTTACTGATGTTCACCATCGGCACAGAATTTTCCGTCCCGGAGTTGCTCCGCGTGAAGTGGATCGCCCTGCTGGGGGCGCCGATCGGAATCCTTCTCTGCATTGGTCTCGGTATCGGTGCGGGCATGGCTCTTGGTTGGCCGCTCATCCAGGGAATTGCCGTCGGTAGCATCATCTCCGTCGCGAGCACCATGGTCCTCCTTCGGTTGCTGATGGATCGGAATGAACTCAAATCCGAATCGGGTCGCGTCATGATCACCTTAACGCTTGTCGAAGACATCGCCGTTGTCGTTCTGACGATCGTTCTTCCGGGCTTGAGCCCTTCCAGTAATGCGGGCTTCTTCCAAGTCGTCTGGAAACTTGGTCAGGCGGTCCTGCTGCTGGTACCAGTCGTTTTCGCAGGGTGGAAAATCATTCCGCGCATGTTAGACCGCGCCCGGAGAACCAAAAGCGAAGAGATCGATGTCCTATTGGTTCTCACTATTTGTCTCGTCATCGCCACTATTACTGAGAGGGTGGGTCTCTCCCTGGCGCTTGGCGCCTTTGTCGCGGGCCTACTGCTTGGAAGCTCCAACTATGCGCATAGACTGGCCGAAAAAGTCTTTCCACTCCGCGACGCTTTCGTCGCTATATTCTTCGTTACCATCGGGATGCTGATTGATCCTCGCGCACTACTCTCACAATGGCGGCTTCTTGCCGCGGTGACGGGCCTGATTCTTGTTGGCAAGTTTGTGGTATGGTTTCTGATCGTTCGTTTGTTCAGATACCCTACCCCAACGGCACTACGCGTTGCCATCGGCCTTACGCAAATCGGCGAATTCTCATTCGTGCTGGCGCGAATCGCCTTAGACTCACATCTCATTACTCAGGACGTTTATAACGCAATCCTGGCGGCCTCGCTCGTTACGATTCTCATCAATGCTACGCTGTTCAAGTTCGTCAAAGCAGCGCCGTCGCCTGTGAAACAACTGGACTCCGACGCCACGGTGGTCGCCTGAAGGATGAATGACCGTCGAGAGCTGTTCTCTGCTACAAAACGACCGTAATTATGCGCTTGAGCAGTTCCTCCGGCGAGAACATAGTGAAGGCGAGCGGCAGCATTGGCAGTGCGATCACAACCAAAAATCGAATAACTGTGTCCTTGCCGAACGGCACAAGCTTAATTTCTTTGACAATCCTAAAGCTATTATCCAAATCCGCCAGGGATTGAATATCACCCGATCCCAAGAGAGGCTCGCCTTCTTCGTCAGGATTGCTTGTCCACTTCCGAACGAAATCAACCACGTAGCTGCTTGCGAATCGCCCATAGGTTCGCAGACCCACTAGCCTGGCGCGATTGAGCTTCGGGACGAATACGCATAACGGGCCCAGAACGATCGCGAGGAGAAGAACCGCCAGGCCCACCAGCTCGAATTTGTAATCGGGCAGCTTCGCTCCCTCTTGCAATATGCGATTCCCAATGTATCCGGCAACGATGCCGCTGTGAGCCATTAATAGCGGTGCGAACGAAAAAACCACGTTACCAAGGAATCCAAGCCCACAGCAGCGATCCGGATGGAGCGCAACAAGGTTCAAATCGAGTCGCGACACCTGAAACAGGAAGCGGCACCAGATAACGATGCGGTAGTACCAGCGCAGCAAGATGAACTGAAATATTGGCACACTGACAAACGCGTACCAGTAACCGGCGGCGGTGAAGTTCAGTCCTGAGGACGACACCGTCGCATACCAGGTATCCGAGTGAAGAATAAGCGTTCGTTGCCAGATCTGGGGACCGGCAAAAACCGCTAAAAGTAGTAAACCAATCTCGACGAATAGAGAATTCCGAAGGCGCATCGCCGAAAAAATGACCGCACTGAAAGCCGGACGCACAGCATCCGTGATGATCTGTCTTTCGATGAATTGCGACGTAATAGCTCGCATGCGGACATAAACAATCAGCTCCGCGAGGATCAGTAACGGCAACGCGAAGAGCAGCCTGGCATGCGCTTCGAAGTCATACAGAAAAGGGACCTTCACCCCGGCCGCAAAGCGGCCGCCAACGATTGCGAGCGCAGCCAGGGGCAGCCACGCAAATGAAGTGATCACTCCAATACGCCAGCCCAAGTGACCCAAAGGCGGTTGAATGAGCTTGGACCGCAAAAGCAGTTGGTAAAGCGGCCCGCCGAGGACCAGGGAGAAATCCTCGCTCTGCTGAGTATCCTGTTTGGTGATCGTTTGGCTAGCCAAATGGACCTTTGACATCACGCAGATGTCGACGCTAACGGGCTCGGCTTACTCTTTTTGCGGCCCAAAAAGGCAGGGCTTGACCGCTTTTAGCCGATGGTGTTGTGGACTAACCGCGGTTCTCATTGCCAACCGCCACCTGGCGCCTTGTAAAGGTGTATCACAGGTCAATTCCCCGTCATAGGAGCGCCTCCGGATTACAGGAAATAAATTACAACCCCGCTGTAAGTGCTGCAATCTTAATCTCACGTAGACCTGGAGGCCGGAAAGATGAGATCTATTGCTGCTGCCGCACTTTGCAGCGTGCTGCTGTCGACGGCGTGCAATAAGAAGCAGCAGATTGTTGAAGCAGGGCCGCCGGATGTGGAAGTCACGACTGTCGTCCAGAAAGACGTGCCTATCACAAAGGAATGGGTAGCGACCATGGACGGCTTCGTCAATGCCCAAATCCGTGCGCAGGTTTCAGGCTATTTGCAGAAGCAGCTTTACACGAACGGGTCCGCTGTGGCGAAAGGCGCCCCACTTTTTCTGATAGATCCTCGCCCCTTTCAAGCGGCGGTCGAACAGGCGCAAGGAAATCTGGCGGAAGCTAAGGGTAAACTTGCCCAAGCCGAAGGAGATCTCCAAAAAGCACAGGCGGTACTCGGTAAGACCGAGAACGACGTTAACCGGTACACCCCCCTGGCTAAAGAAAAAGCGATTAGCCAGCAGGAACTGGATGACGCTGTGCAAAGTAACCTAGCCGCTAAGGCTCAGGTCGAAGCGAATAAAGCCAGTATCCAAGCCGCTAAGGCGTCGATAGTTGCTGCCTCCGCCGCATTGGACACGGCCAAATTGAACCTTGGCTTTACGACTATCACATCGCCTGTCGACGGCATAGCGGCAATCGCTACGGCGCAGGTGGGTGACCTCGTTAGCCCGCAAACGAGCGCGTTGACCACCGTCTCTACAATCAATCCCATTCTCGTGAACTTCACGCCGAGCGAGCAAGAATACCTCGCTGTAGTCAACCAGATCGGAGGTTCGCCGGGTTCGCTTGACGACGTCGGGAAAAAATTAGTATTCAATCTGCAACTTGCCAACGGAACTAGCTATGCGCAGACGGGACGTTTGTACGCCGTCAACCGGGAGGTCACGGTCACTACCGGCACAATTCTCGTTCAGGTGGCATTTCCTAACCCTCGCAATGTCCTTCGTCCCGGCGGTTTCGGAAAAATCAGTACCATCGCTCGAGTTCAGCAGGGAGCATTGCTTGTGCCGCCTCGTTCTGTTTCGGACGTGCAAGGCACATATTTGATGGCCGTAGTCGGGAATGACGATAAGGTTACGATCCGACCGGTTACACCTGGCTCCCGAGTGGGCTCGATGTTGATTATCGACAAAGGTATCAAACCTGGTGACCGGATCGTGGTTGAAGGGATTCAAAAGGTGAAGGAAGGCGTGCGCGTAAATCCGAAACCTTACTCTCCCGTGGAGGACGCCAAACCGCTCGCTTGATCGCCGCTCGCCGCAAATTCAAAAACCATGTCTAAGTTCTTCATCAACCGGCCCATTGTTGCGATGGTGATCTCCATCATCATGTCTATTGCCGGTGGCGTCTGCATTCTCGTGCTGCCGACGGCGCAATTTCCGAATATCGCCGATCCGCAGATTCAGGTACAAGCTACGTATCCCGGGGCAGATGCGGTCACCGTAGCTCAATCTGTCGCCACGCCTATCGAGCAAAAGATGAGCGGCGTGGACAACATGAATTACATGTATTCGATCAACGCGAACAATAGCCTGAGCCAATTGACCGTTGACTTCGATATAAAGACAGATCCGAACACCGACCAGATCCTGACTCAGATGAGGCAGTCACAAGCGGCCTCTCAACTACCTGCCGCAGTAAACAATTACGGTGTCACCGTCCAGAAGTCCACCGCGGCGCCGATGGTGATATTCGATCTGTACTCTCCTGATGGTCGTTACTCTGCTGAATATCTCGCCAATTACGCCATCATTAATCTCAACGACGCCTTTACGCGGGTGCCGGGCGTCGCCAGTGTAACAGTATTCGGAGCGGGCCAATATGCAATGCGATTGTGGGTGAACCCCGATCAACTCGCCAAGCTGCAGATCACTATCCCAGAGATCATTAACACTGTCCAGACGCAAAATACGGTAAATCCATCCGGACAAATCGGAGGCGAACCGGTTCCGAACGGCCAGGCGTTCACCTATGCAGTCCGCTCTCAGGGGCGCCTGCTTAGCAAGGAAGAGTTCGAGGATATGGTGGTCCGAGCTTCACCCGGATCCATCGTAAGGGTAAAAGATGTAGCTCGAGTGGAGTTGGGCGCCCAAGTCTATAACCTTCGTGGCCGCTTGGATGGTAAACCGGCCGCAGTCGTGGCGCTCTATCAGCTTCCAGGTTCCAACCTTGTTAAGGCGGCGCAAGGAGCGAAGGCGCTGATGGAAGAGGCGAAAAAAAGATTCCCGCCCGGACTTGAGTATGCGGTCGCCTTGGATACGTCTCTTCCCGTTACAGAAGGTATCAACGAAATCCTGCACACGCTTTTCGAAGCCATTGTGCTGGTCATCATCGTCGTTTACCTTTTCCTGCAGGGTTGGCGCGCGACACTCATTCCTCTCCTGGCGGTACCGGTCTCGTTGATTGGTACGTTTTTGGTTTTTCCGATATTCGGGTTCTCCATCAATACACTGTCCCTATTTGGCATGGTCCTTGCCATCGGCCTTGTGGTAGACGACGCCATTGTTGTCGTTGAGGCGGTGGAGCATCACATTGAGCACGGTCTGGCGCCTAAAGCGGCTGCTCTCAAAGCTATGGAGGAAGTATCCGCTCCAGTAATCGGTATAGCACTGGTCCTCTCTGCAGTATTCGTGCCCACTGCGTTCGTTCCCGGCATCACTGGCCGCCTTTATCAACAATTCGCGGTCACAATTGCAATTTCCGTTATTATTTCCGCATTTAATGCACTTAGTCTCAGCCCTGCCCTGTCAGCGTTGCTCCTTCGTCCCAAGAAAAAATCCCGTGGTCCTCTGGGCGCATTCTTCGGCTGGTTCAACCGGATGTTTGATCGGACTTCGCACGGTTACTCACGCGCGTGCGGCAGCCTCATCCGCAAGATGGCTATTAGCATCCTGCTCTTGATCGGTTTTACTGTGTTGGCTGGCTGGTTTGGCAAGCAGATACCAGCGGGCTTCTTGCCCGACGAGGATCAGGGTTACGTGTTCGGTGTAATCACACTCCCGGATGCGTCTTCTCTCCAGCGCACGGACATGGCTGCCGCCAAAGCCGACGAGTTAATAAGAAAAACTCCTGGCGTGGCTCGTTGCACCAGCGTCGTCGGCTACAACATGTTGAGCAGCGTCCAAAACACGTATAGCGCATTCTTCTGGATCACGTTCAAAGATTGGGCCGATCGCAAGGCCGCAAACGAGCAATACAATGCCATCAAGGCCAACCTTAACGCGGCCTTGCGGCAACTCCCGCAAGGTACTTCGCTCGCATTTGCGCCACCCGCGATTCCTGGCGTCGGCTCTGGCGGTCTGCAGTTCGTTCTCGAAGACCGCTCAGGCTCAACTATGGAATTCCTGACGGCAAACGTACAGAAATTCATAGAAGCTGCCAGAAAACGCCCTGAGCTTGGCGTCGTATTGACCACCGCCCTTCCATCAGTTCCTCAAGTGTTCGTTGATGTGGATCGTGACAAAGTTCTAACCCAAGGCGTGCAACTAAAAGACGTCTACGACACGCTTCAGGCTTTTATGGGAGGGGCGTTCGTTAACTATTTCAATCGCTTCGGACGCACGTGGCAGGTCTACGTTCAAGCCGAAGGCGACTTCCGGACAAACGCAGAAAACCTGGGCCAGTTCTACATCAAGAACAGCAAGAGTGAAATGGTTCCGCTCTCTACGCTGACCAAAATCGAGCGCCGCTCGGGTCCGGAATTTGTAATGCACTACAACCTATTTAATTGCGCGCAGATCATCGCCGGGCCTGCCCCCGGCTACACGGGCGCTCAGGCGATGCAGGCGCTCGAGAGCGTTTTTGCAGAAACCATGCCAGCCGGAATGGGATTCGACTACATGGGCATGGCCTTCCAGGAACAGTTGTCGCAGAAAGGCGTCCCGGCCTCCGTTATTTTTGCCTTGTCCTTTCTATTCGTTTTCTTGGTACTCGCGGGGCTTTATGAAAGTTGGACGTTGCCTTTCAGCGTGCTGCTAAGCACTCCCATCGCGGTTTTCGGCGCCTTCGGAGCCCTGCACTTGCGCCGCATGGAAAGCCTCTCTATCGAAAACAACATATATGCCCAAATCGGCCTGGTCATGTTGATCGGTCTCGCAGCGAAGAACGCCATCCTCATCGTGGAGTTCGCGAAGGCCGGCTACGAGCAGGGTAAATCGTTGTTCGACGCTGCAGTGGAAGGCGCTAGGGTTCGCCTTAGACCCATTCTGATGACCTCATTCGCGTTCATCCTGGGATGCGTACCTCTTTGGACCGCATCTGGATCCGGCGCTATTTCACGTCAGGTAATGGGAACCGCCGTAATCGGAGGAATGCTAGCGGCCAGTGCCGTCGCCATATTTATTGTTCCGGCTTTGTTCTATGTATTCGAAAAGTTAGGCGCGGCGCGCCACGAGAAAGCCAAAGAGACGGCCCAAACGGGCGTCGTGGGCGCGGAATCATGAAATGCCGGATTGTTGTTTCATTACTGACGGTTATTCTGCTGACCACGCTTCTTTCGAGTTGCTTGGTTGGCCCCAACTATGCGCGCCCTCACGTGCAGGCGCCGCCGGCTTTCCGAGGCGCTGAGGGAGCGGCTCAGCAGGCCTCCTTTGCGGATTTACCATGGTGGGACGTCTTCAAGGACCAGACCTTGACGACCCTGGTCCAAACTGCTCTCAAAAACAACTACGACTTGAACGTCGCCGTGAGGCGTGTAGATCAAGCACGCGAAATTGTGGCCGAGGCTCGTTCGCAATACTTTCCCGCTTTCGATTACGGCGCCAGGCTCACCGCAGGCCGGAATCAGTTTCAGTTCAGCCCGAGCTCCAACACTTTCAACTCGCAAGGATTCCTTGCTGCCTTGGTGACTGCGAGCTGGGAGGCCGATATCTGGGGTCGTCTCCGCCGGTCAAACGAGGCCGCGAGAGCGCAGTATCTCTCGACTGAGGAAGCGCGCCGCGGTGTCATGTTAACGGTAGCCAGCGAGGTCTCGCAGACTTACTTGCAACTCCTCGGACTAAAACTTCAGCTTTCCATTGCAAGGGAGACCGCGCGTGCATTTGGCGAGTCCCGAAAACTCTTTGAGCAGCGTCTGGAGGGCGGCGTTTCTTCTCAGTTGCCGGTTTCTCGCGCAGTGGCCGATGAGGCAACTGCAACCGCGCAAATACCGGAACTCGAACGGCAAATTGCCCTGACCGAGAACGGGATTAATGTCTTGCTGGGCAGAAATCCCGATGCGATCGAAGCAACTTCTAATCTCCTTTCGGAAATCGTTCCCCCTGAAATTCCGGCAGGGCTGCCGTCCGCCTTGCTTGAGCGGCGGCCGGACGTTTTATCTGCCGAGCAGAACGTTCACTTTGCAAGCGCACAGATTGGCGTTGCGACGGCGGCTTTCTTTCCGCAAATTGGTCTCACGGCCTTCCTTGGTAAAATCAGCACGCCTCTCTCCGACATCACCGCTGGGTATACGAATGCTTGGAGCGTGGGCACGACCTTAACGGGCCCCATATTCGAAGGTGGCAGGCTCAAAGCTCAAAAACGGCAGGCCGTTGCCGCCTGGCAACAAGCCACGTTGCAATACCAGCAAACTGCGCTGAATGCATTTCAAGATGTTTCCAATGCGCTTGTCTCGCGCGAAAAATACGAGGCCATTCGCACTGAGCAGTCGCGCGCTGTAGAAGCTAACCAGACAGCTGTCCAGGTTTCTCTTAAACGCTACATGCAGGGATTATCTAGCTACTACGAGGTGCTCGTTGCACAGGAGCAGCTTTATCCCACACAGAGCGCGCTGGCCCAAACAGAATTGAACCGGCGGCTGATCGTAGTCCAACTCTATAAAGCTCTAGGCGGCGGATGGAATCTCACAGATCCTCAATGGACCCAACCCCCCGCAGCTTCACAGTCGAAGCCGTAACTACTCAGCTGGGCCGTTCAGTTACTCGCCGCAAACCTCTTAAAGAAACTTGTACCTTTCCATTGAGGGCGACCATCTGCGTTGGCGACGTGCTCGGTGAGCGCCAGCAGCAACTGGTTGAACCGCGCAGCCGCAACCAGGTCGACCGGCTGGTTCGTATCGTCAGACGGTGCATGATATCGGCTCGTCAACCAGGCCTTCATGATCCTCACTTCGTCCGTACCCGGCCTTGCCGCAAATGCGTTCATGATCGATGGCACACCGGCGCGAATGAAGTTGTATTGATCACTGCGGATGAAGACATTTCGATCCGGCTGGGCATCTGGCACAACCTTTATGTCCATTCCGGCCGCGACCGCACGAATGTCGTCGCCAAGTGTCGATTCCTCCAGCCCGTACACCGTCAGGTTGTTCAAAGGAATAATCGCCAGGAACATGTCCGTGTTCAGGTCGGCCACGATGGACTTTATGGGTACGGTGGGATGAGCAGCGAAGTAGCGCGAACCCAGCAACCCCTTTTCTTCCGCGCACACGATGACAAACAGCACCGAGCGCCTGAGTAAGTCCCGCGAACTGTGCAGCCGGCTTGCGACGTCAAGCACTGAAGCCACTCCCGATGCATCATCCATCGCACCGTTGTAAATGCGGTCGCCGTTGATCGGTTCCCCGATTCCCAAGTGATCCAGGTGCGCCGTCAAGACAACGTACTCGCCCTTCCGTCTTGGATCGGAACCTGGCATGACGCCCAAGATATTTACTGATTCCACGTGTTCCGTCAGGGCGCTGACGTGCGCTCGCAGAGTCGTTGATAGGGGGAATCGCGGTAAGGGCTTTCCTTGGTCTCCCAGGCTGAGTAGTTCGCTTAAGGTGTGGCCCGAGCCCTCAAAGATCTGTTGCGCGTGTGCTGGATTCAGGGTCATCGTGAACATCGGTCCGCGAGTATCTTGGAGCGCCGGATCGGAGAGTCGCATGCCCGGTTGTGAGGCTGCCAGCGACATGCGAGACCACGGAATGTCCATACTCTTCGGGTTAGGGATGCTGGCGATCCCGACAGCACCCGCCTCTTCCACCACTTTGTAGAATTCCTGGGGCGAGCGTGCGTGGGCCTTCAGAGCACTGGCAAGATGCGACGGACCGCCGGTCAGGTAGACAACGATTTTTCCGTGAAGGTCCAGGCCCGCCAGATCGTCGTAGCCGGCCTCCGGCATGTGTAGTCCGTAGCCGGCGAAGATCAGGGGTGCTTCGATGTGCTCCGGTTGAGGCAACCGGCTGCCCAACAGTGCATCCTCACTTAAGGAAAGGGGCCGCTCATGACCGCCGTTAATGAGCATCAAACTGGACGCCGACGCCCGGACTTGTTGCACATCGAACCTTACGCTTTGCGAGTAGCCGTTCACCCCTTTCGGTTCGAGACCGCTCGCTTTGAATTGCTCGGTGACATAACTTGCCGCTCTCCGGTACCCCTCACTGCCCGTTAGCCGGCCCTCCATTTGGTCACTCGCAAGATGTTGCACGTAGGACCACCATTTCTCACCTGCCGCCTGCGGGTCAGGCGTGGTCGCACCTGCCGCCCGGCAAGGCAGGACGATCCCAAAGCTCGCCGCAAGGAGAAGCGCCCGAAGGAAAAGGAAACGAGTCGTCTTTAGATTCTCAATTCGTCTTTGCACGAGAAATCCGTTCACTTCAGAGTTGCATCAACTACTTCAGCTGTGGGGGTTATGTCCTGGCTTACCGCTGTGCGCGGCTTCGCAGGGAGCGGGCACTTCTACCCACTGCGCCGGATTAACTGGCACTCCATTAACGTAGAGTGTCCAATGCAGATGTGGACCGTTCGCACGTCCCGTCGCGCCTATGTATCCGATCACATCACCGGCAGAAACGCGTTCCCCTTCTGCAGCCGCCGTCTTGGACATGTGCATGTAAATTGATTCCAGCCCCTGCCCGTGGTCGATGGCAACCGTGCCCCCACGTAAGTTAAAATCGCGAACGATTCTAACCGTGCCCCCAGCGACCGCGTGAATTGGTGTTCCCGTTTCTCCACGCTGATCCAGGCCTGCATGAAAGCTTCCGGTCGGCTTACCATTGACAAAGCGGCGGACTCCGAACTCCGAGGTCAAGCATCCTGGCACGGGTAATTCGATACGATCGACCCAATACCTTACTGAGGAAGCCGTCTTCTGAAATGCCTGTACGGTTTCCTGCTCCCCGGGAGATGGCTTGAGCGCAGCCGTGGATCTTTTGAGAATTACGTTCTGCTTCGGATAGCGTGCAACTAAAACCCGCACGGTCACGGTGTGTAGCACGTTCCCGCCTTCATTCAGCACCTCTAGTGGATACTCGCCCGCCTTTTCCAGAACTGGGACCGGCATCAGTCCGAGTTGCCGCCCGTCGGATTGCGGAAATAGTCGAATCGTACGGCCATTCATCTTCGCCGCTTGCGCCGCTTCACACGTAATACGAAAGACCTCGCCTTGCGGAATCGCTTCCGGACTGACCGTGCAGTCATTCCCCGCCATCCCCGTAGCAGTTATGACGCGCGCTGCGGAAAGCAGTAAGGGTATGGTTAAGTACGTTGAGCGCAGGCCCACTTAGAACTCATAATTCGGCGGAGTAATGCCTTTCAACCGCAGGTACACTTCCGCTTGCCCCCGATGGTGCGCCGTATGAGTGAAGTAAGCCCATAGCCATTCAAACCCGGTCATCTTCCGATTCGGCGTCCCGACAATAGCAAGCATCTTTTCCTGCGACATGGATTCCACCGCCTTATTGCAGAACGCGAATGAATCGCCTAAGAAGGCAATTATGCTCTCCCTGTCCATCTCGGCAGCATTTTGATCCTTCAGAAACGCTGCGACCTTCTCCGGTATGACTGGCTTCTGCATTCCGCTGGCCATCGCGCAAGCGCCAAGGTTTGCTGAAGCAATGTGCGCCATAAGTCGGCCGAAGCTGAATTCTGCCGGAACCGGTTTGAAACCGTAGCTCTCGGCCGGCATGGCCTTCGCAACCTGCATAGTGAACTCGCTTGAGACCTTCCAGTGCTTCACCAATGCATCGTGCATCGAGTCCTGCGCCGCCGCCAGGGGCGCGCAAAGCAAAATTACGGCAATGAATTTCACGTATTCCTCCGCCACTGATTACTCTCGCACAGAAGAAGTCTCCCTCGCCGGACGATATCATCATTCACCAGGAGTCAAACTAAGGATGGACGTAACACGGCGAGCTTTTTCAACCGCGGCTCTAGCGGCTGCCTTCTCTCCACTTGAAAAAGCGGGCACTCTGGAGCCGCTTTCTCCTGGCATTAAGATTTCGATGCAGGTCGATGAAAGTGTCAGCGATGAAGATCTGACGTGGATCAAGCAAATGGGCGTGGAGTATCTCAATGTGCAGACTGGTAAGGGGCGCGCTACCCTGGAGAACTTCGTCGCTATCAAACGGCGCATGGAAGCCGCCGGCCTCAAGGTCTGGAACATACCGAACGACGACAACCGGAACATTGAGGAGATTACTCTCAATCTGCCGGGGCGTGATCAGAAGATTGAGTGGCTGAAAAAGTATATCCAGGACACGGGCAAGGCCGGAATCGGCTACATGACCTATGCCCATATGGCGAATGGCATCTGGTCGAGCACGCCTGAAACCACGCGGGGCGCTGGCGCGTCGCGAGCCTTCCATCTCGCAACAGCGAAAGGTTACTGGAACGGCAAGGTCTACGAAGGGCCGCTCACTCACGGCCGGAAATATTCAAAGGAAGAACTTTGGGATAACTATACGTACTTCATCCGCCAGATTGCCCCGGTTGCCGAAGAGGCAGGCGTGCGCATCGGGATTCATCCCGACGATCCTCCAGTTCCGGAGCTGGGCGGAATCCCGAGGAATATCTTCGGGACCTTTGACGGTTATGTACGGGCACTCGAAATTGCTAACTCGCCCAACATAGGTGTTTGCCTGTGCTGCGGTACGTGGGCCGAGGGAGGTAAAGACACGGGCAAAAATGTCTATGACGCAGCCCGCGCTTTCGCGCAAATGGGGAAGCTGTGGAAGATTCACTTCCGGAACGTGACCTCTCCCATTCCGGACTTCCGCGAAACCTACATCGATAACGGCTACACGGATATGTGGAAGCTCATGAAGACCTTGGTAGACGTGGACTTTCGAGGAAATCTGATCGCCGACCACGTACCGGCAATGTCGGGCCCTCGCCAATCTGCGTGGTCCTATAGTATGGGGTACATCCGCGCGCTCTATAACTCCGCGCGAGAGGAAAAAGGCAATCAGCTTACTTCGAAGAACGTCTGAGGCTCTAGGATCAGCTTTCTATATAGCCCTCGAGGATCTTGACAAATCCTTCCCATGATTTCCTGAAGCAGTGCGAGCTGTTGCCGTTCGGCCACCACTGCACGCTTCCCCGGCCAATTACGAAATTGCCTAGCAACTCGTCTCCTCTCCGCACCTCGATGTTCACGGAGTTGTTTGCCCCTCGCTTCGTGAGTTCGACATACGAAGCCTGGTGAAGGATCACTGTCGTTTTCTTCTTAGAGCGGCTCGACCTGGGCATTCGGGAATCCTCCCTTATGCATTATTTCGCGAGCGGCTCCGGGTTCGCATTCCAGGATACTTAGTGGGAGTTTAAGCTACCGCACGCAGACCAGTGCTCTGGTTATGTTTGCTGAGGTTTTCCTGTTCACACAATTCTTCCAGGCGTCGTGCATAGGTCGCCTTGCGTTGTTCATCCGCATCGGCCGAAGCCTGCAACATGAAGCCGATTTTGCGCTTGTAGGCGGGAGACTTCCAAGCACAGAAGGCCAGACAGCCGGCCAGCCCAGCAATAATGTAAAACAAAGTAGTTCCGTTCATTTTTCCTAATTCCTCGTTCTCAGACCGTTCTCACCTGCATCCTTTTCGTCGTTTTTCCTGCGTCTGCCGCTCCTTATGGTGCCGCTGGCCGCCGAATCCTGAATTTGATTTGGGATCTACGATGAGGACGCTGTGTGAGGTTACTCTACTGATGCATCCCGGCCTCAAACGGCTTCGGAATGTAGGAACGTTGAAACAGAAAATGCAAAAACAATGCTCAGAATGCACGAAAACTGACATCGCCGGCTTAACAATATCGATTACAGGCTGTTATTCCTCGGATGAGATAGGCGATATCTGTCGGAACAATTGATTTTTTCGATCGCATAACTTCCCCTTATCGACGGATGCGACTGGAGCCCTGCTTGCCACGTCAGGTGAGTCATTCGTGAACTCCTCAACCTTCTACCAGGACTGGTTGAGCAATCGGGGATCATCATACATATGAGAGCTCTTAATGCGTGCCTCTCCATTTTGCTGCTGGACTTTGTAATGAGCGCCGGAGAACCCCAACCGCACATCATCGTACTCGACCCCGGCCACTCGCACGCTTCTGCTGTCTTCGTACAGTCCATTCCAGGCATTTCGAACGATGTGAATATCTATGCTCCTCCAGGGCCGGAAGTGAGAGCGTTCCTGAACAGCGTTTCGCAGTTCAATCTTCGGTCCCAAAACCCGGCTCATTGGAACCTCAAACCTTATATTGATTCTGATTTTCTAGAAAAATCCTTGCGGGAACCGCCGGGGAACATTGTAGTCATTTCCGGACGGAACGCACCTAAGATCGGCCGGATCTTGTCCTGCTTACGGGCTGGGCAAAACGTTCTGGGAGATAAACCGTGGATTATTGACAACAAGGATCTGCCACTCCTTGAAACCGCGCTCAATACAGCGCAGACAATGCATCGTGTCGCCTATGACGGCATGACCGAGCGGTTCAATATCGCGTATCAGATTCAACGCGAGCTGTTGCGTGATCCCGACATTTTTGGGCGCCCGCTGCCTGGGACTCCGGCCGAGCCTGCTGTGCATTTGGAAAACCTGCATTCTCTTGTGAAGTTCAGCGCCGGAAAGGTCAACCTTCGACCCGCCTGGTTCTTTGACATCCGCCAGCAGGGAGAGGGCATTGCCGATGTAGGCACACATCTCATCGATTTGGAGATGTGGACGCTGTTTCCCGATCAAAGTATCGATTACCGACGTGATGTCAAGGTCCTAAAGGCCGGTCGCACTCCCCTCCTGCTGACACGCTCTCAGTTTGAACGTGTAACCGGTGAAAAGGCTTGGCCGGCATTCCTGCATTCAGCAATCAAGAACGATCAGCTCGAATACTATTGCAACAACACGGCCCTCTTCACCATTCGTGGCATCTATGCGTCAATCAAGGATCAATGGGAGTATGAAAGCTCGGGAGCGCTCGACGACAGCTACTTAGTGCTGTACCGAGGCAGCCTCGCCACGGTTCGTGTGCGTCAAACGAAGGAAGAGAATTACATTCCTGAAATAGATGTGATCCCCAATCCCGGAACCAATCGGGCCAATATCATCACCGCGCTGCAAAAGGAACTCAGCCGGTTGTCATTCCCCGCCCTGTCTCTTCGAGACAGCAGGTCAGAGATTCGCATCGTAATTCCTAAAGAGGATCGCGCCCGGAACGGCCCTTCTTTCACCCAACTGGTAAACCGGTTTCTGGAATACGTCCGCGAGCCGCAGTCCGTTCCTGCGTGGGAAAAAGCCAACATGCTCGCGAAGTATTACATCACGACCGAAGCTGTCGCCCTGGCTCGCAGTACGCCCGGCGAGGCTGCTAAGTAACCCGGAATCTCTTGGAGAGGAACTGGAAAGTCATTATGGCGGACGATGCCCGCCGCCTTGCTAGTGCGTTCCAGCAGTTTCACGCTGCTGGGCAGGCCGTTGATAGAGCGAAACCGCGCGATTTAGAGCTAGGAGGATCGCATCCATCTGGGCGTAGTCGTCGGCTTGAAGCACAATCTTCGCGGTCGGCCGGATTGGATCGCTACGGAAAACCATTTGAGGGCCAGCGGAGCTTTCGCCCCCAACTGCCGGTTCTCGCATTCGCTCGTCCCGGCCAGCATCGCGCTGCTGGTATCGCTGCTTCGCATAGAAGCACGTATCGCAATTCCGGCAGCGGTACGGCCAGCGATCGAAGTATGCCCGGATGTTGTCGAAGAGCCCGCGCCGGTGTCTGCGGTTAACATCGCTGCAACGGCAGCTGGGACAATCGATCCGCATATACTGCTCTTCGGCCGGAAAGCGAATTGTCTTACGATTCTTTGTGGTGGTCTCAGGTATAATCGAGGCATCCGCCAGATCGATGTATCGGTTCGCTTTAGCACTTTTGTGCGCAGGCGCCTGTGGTGCCCAAAGTGCGCAATCCCCGCAAGACCTTCTTAAAGAAGCAATTGCCCTGCAGCAAGCCGGTAAATTCGACGCCGCCATCCGCGACTATCGCCAGATTCTCGACAAGTACCCTGACATCCCCGAGATCCGCTCGAATCTGGGAGCGGCCTTGGCGGGAGAAGGCCACTACACCGAGGCGATCGTTGAGTACGAACGCGCCCTGTCGTCTAAGCCGGACCCGCAGGTGCGCCTGAATCTTGCCCTCGCTTACTACAAAACGACCCGGCTCACTGAGGCAATTAAGGCTTTAGAAGAGGTACGCAAGGAATCCCCCTCGAATTTTCAGGCCTTGACGTTACTCGCGGACTGTCATCTCAGGCTCGGTCACAACAAAGAAGTCATCAGCCTTCTGGACTCCGCTGGACAAGCCGATTCAGACAGTCCGGCCTTGGTTTATCTTCTGGGCACCGCGCTCGTCCGCGATGGTCAGACAGCAAGAGGACAGGTTCTCATCGACAAAATTTTGAAAAATGGCGATTCGGCAGAAGCCCGTCTGCTGATGGGAACCACCAAATATATGGTTGGTGATTTCTCCGGTGCGCTGGCCGATCTGCAGAAGGCAGTCGAACTGAACTCGAGCCTGCCCGATCTCAACGCCTATTACGGACTCGCCCTTCTCTCGACAGGCGATCAGGCGGACGCGCGAAAGGCCTTCGAACGCGAACTGCAACTCAATTCGAATAACTTCGACGCAAATCTCCGCATGGGCGTTCTTTTGCGCCAGGACGAGGACAACGCGAAGGCCGCGCAGTACCTCCAGCACGCGCTTCAGATTCGGCCTGGTGATTTTGGCGTGCGGTACCAGATCGCGGCCCTGGAACTCAGCGAAGGACAGGTAGCCGCCGCGATACGCGATCTCGAATCCATCCTGAAGGAAGCACCGCAATTCACGGAGGCTCACGTCTCCCTGGCAACGGCGTACTATCGTGAGAAACGAAAGGCAGACGGCGATCGCGAACGCGCTGTCGTCGCGGAGTTGAACGCCGCCCGCCAGGCGAAAGAGGCCGCGGTGAAGGCGCGGTGAAGCTGGCGATGGCGAGCGCCGCCTTATGTGCGGCAAGCGCGGCCGTTGCGCAATCCAATGGGCATCCGAACTGGCGAACTACGCGCGACTGCGCGGCCTGCCATCCCGCCCAATCACGCCCACATCCCGCGACTTCGATGGCACATGCGCTTGAATCGGCTTCCGAATGCGCGATTCTGCGAACTCATCCTGTCCTGAGCTTCAACAGCGGCAAATACTCTTACCGCATCGAGCGAAAAGGAGATCAGAGTATTTACTCGGTTTCCGACGGCGACACGACGTTTTCAGCGCCGATCGCCTGGGCCTTCGGGCTCGGGGCCGCCGGGCAGACGTATGTCTTCGAAAAAAATGGGGCTGCGTATCAGACACGCGTCAGCTACTATCGCGCAATCGATGGGCTGGATCTCACCATGGGCGCCACGAATCTCAGTCCCGCCAATATGGTGGACGCTGCCGGACAGCTCATGGATCACGACGAAAAGGTCGCCTGTTTCGGTTGTCACGCGACGAATGCGACACACGCGAAGGAATTGACGCTCGATAAAATGACGCCCGGCGTGCAATGCGAACGCTGCCACGGCCCGAGCGAAAATCATTTGACAGGCATTAAGACCGGTAACGCAGAGCTGGCCAAAATGTCCCGGCTGAAATCGCTCTCAGCTGAGCAAATTTCGAACTTCTGTGGACAGTGTCACCGCACCTGGGAGCAGATCGCGGCCTCAGGCAAGCTCGGTATCGTCGATATTCGATTTCAGCCCTACCGCCTGACGAACAGCAAGTGCTACGATACCGACGACGCTCGGATCAGCTGCCTTGCGTGCCACGATCCTCACCGGGAAGTGGATCGGATCGACAGCCATTACGACAGCAAATGCCAGGCCTGTCATGGCGGCGGCAAAGCCAGCGCGGCTGTTTGCAAAGTTGCAAAGCAAAACTGCGTCGGATGCCACATGCCGAAATTGGAGCTGCCGGGATCACACAACAAATTCACGGACCATCAGATCCGGATCGTGAGAGCTAATGAGGTCTATCCGAATTAGCTTACTGGTCGGTTCGATGCTCCTGATCCCCGGAGCCGCTTTCTGCCAGACCGATAGCCGCGACGTGTCCGCCGTGGAAGCATATAGGACGGAGTTGAAGCTCCACCCGGACGATGCAGCGGCGCACGTAAATCTGGGCGTCGCGCTCGCTCATCTCGGCCGGTACGATGAAGCCATCGCCGAATACGAAGCGGCGCAAAAGCTCCTTCCCGGAGACCCGAGGATCGCTCTCAATGAGGCGCTGGCCTACGAAAAGAGCGGCCGGATCCGCGAAGCAGCGCAGCAGTTCGCCGACCTTCACAAGGCGCACCCGGATGAAAATCAAGTAACCCTGCTGCTGGCGGATTGTTATCTGCAGATGGGCGAAGATCAGCAGGTCGTCGAACTCTTGCAGCCTGTTCAATCCAGAAATGCGGGTGATCTCGGGTTCGCCTACATGCTGGGCACTGCGCTCATTCGCCAGGGTCGCATTCAGGAAGGAAGCGAGTTCCTGGACCGTATCTTGCGCAATGGAGACACGGCGGAAGCGCGGTTTCTCCTGGGCACGCGCATGTTCACTTCAGGCGACTATCCGGCCGCCGTAAAACAATTAGCCAGCGCAATAGAACTCAATCCGAATCTTCCCCAGCTCCAATCTTTCTATGGCCGCTCCCTCTTAGCCACCGGAGATCCGGTCGAAGCCGCCGCCGCGTTCCGCAAAGAATTATCACGCGACCCGAGTGACTATGGCGCGAATCTCGGATTAGCTCAAATTCTGACCCAGGGACGGCAATTTGCTGACGCCATCCCTATTCTGCAGCGCACGTTGCTCCTTCGTCCGCAGTCGGCCGAGGCGCATCTCGCGCTGGGCGAGTGCTTAGCCGGAACGGGAGAACCGCAGCAGTCGCGCCCACACCTTGAGGCTGCCGTCAAGTCCTTGACGGATTCTTTGGAAGCGCACCAGGCTTTGCTGACCGTCTTTCGTGACTTGCATCTGACAGCGGAGGCAGATCGGGAAGCGGCGATCGTTACAAAGTTAGCGCGCGCCGAGCGCGCAAGCGAGCCGGGACCGAAAATAGATGAACCCGCCCCGGAATTCGCCCTGCCCGATTCGACTGGGGGCAATCTCATCAAGCTGTCGCGCGTCCGCGAAAGTGCGGGCGCAGTGGTGGTCTTTGGCAGCTATTCTTGCCCGAATTTCCGTGCGTCTGCCGATGACCTCAAGCGATTGTATAGCGAGTACGGATCCAAAATTCCGTTTCTCCTGGTCTATATTCGAGAGGCCCACGGTACCGGCACGTGGCAGAGCACCCGTAACGAGCGCGAAGGGATCGAGCTGCCGCCTGCGGCTAATCTGGTAGAAAAGCAGGACCACGCCGCTATGTGCAGCCGTAAGCTACACCTTCCGTTTCGGGCGGCTGTCGATGGCATGGACGGCGCTGTCGAAAAAGCCTACGCGGCATGGCCGAGCCGGTTGTTCGTAATCGGGAAGGACGGCCGCGTGCAGTACAGCACGCGCCTGACGGAGCTGGATTTTCATCCGGAGGAGCTGAGGACGGCCATCAAACACTTGGAGCAACAAACGCAATGAAGCTGACCAGACGAGAGCTACTCTGGCTTGCTGCCGCTTCCGGAGCATCACGCCTCCTCGGCAGGCAAGCGGATTCCGCTCAGGCTGAGTCCCTCTTTATCGAAGTTCCGACGTCGGCCAGCGGGATCGAATGGGTCCACGACAACGCCATGTCGCCCAATCGCTATTTGCCCGAGACCCTTGGTCCCGGCTGCGCTTTCCTTGATTTCGATAACGACGGCTGGATGGACATCTATCTCGTCAACAGCGGGCCATGCGATTTCTGGAAACCGGTAAAGCCGATTCGAAACGCGCTGTACAAAAATAATCGGGACGGAACATTCACCGACGTTACCGAGAAGGCTGGCGTTACCGGCGGCACGTTCGGGATGGGAGTTGCTGTGGGCGACTTCGATAACGACGGCTGGCCTGACATGCTCGTCACGTCCTACGGTAACTGCATCCTGTATAAGAACAATCACGACGGTACGTTCACCGATTGCACGCAGAAAGCCGGACTTGCGACGCCCGGTTGGACAACCAGCGCAGTGTGGTTCGACTATGACAACGACGGACGCCTGGATCTGTTCCTCTGCAGCTTCGTCGACTACTCCGGTGGCCATAAGTTCGAGTGTGGAGATAACAAGCTCGGCAAGCACTATTACTGCATTCCGCGCATTTTCAAAGGAACCGCCAGCTTTCTGTATCACAACAACGGCGATGGCACCTTCACGGAAGTAAGCAAAGGCACCGATATCGCTAAGGCCATCGGCAAAGGTCTGGGCGTGGTGGCGACGGATATAAACAACGACGGACGCCTGGATCTGTTCGTCGCCAACGATACCGTGCAGGACTTCCTTTTTATGAACCGTGGCCCCGGACCGAATAACACATGGAAGTGGGAAGAAGTCGCAATGCAGGCCGAGGTGGGCTTCAGCGAGAACGGCCAGGCACGCTCGGGAATGGGCGTAGATGCGGCCGACCTGAATGGCGACGGATGGCAGGACCTTTTTGTCGCGAATGTCGATCAGGAAATGTTTTCCGTCTACCAAAACAACAAGGACGAAACGTTTCGCGATGTCGCGCACATCGAGGGTGTGGCCCAGGCAACCCGTCTGCTTAGCGGATGGGGACTGAAGTACTTCGACTACGACAATGATGGCGTCATCGACCTGATTCTTGCCAACGGTCACCCGGACGACATGATCGACCATTATTCGTCGCAGGTGAGATACAGGGAGCCGATGCTCCTCTTTCATCAGGGCGAGGATGGCAAGCTCCACAATGTCAGTGACCGCGGTGGATCCGCCTTTCAAAAAAGCTTTGCGGCGCGCGGCTTGGCTGCCGGGGATTACAACAACGATGGAGCAGTCGACGTTCTCATATGCAATAACGGCGGACCGCCAGTCCTGCTAAAGAACAACGCCGCCAAAGGAAATAACTGGCTGGGCATCAAGCTGGAAGGCGTGAGTTGCAACCGCGACGCTGTCGGCGCCCACATCTACTGGACCGCGGCCGGAAAAAAGCGCCACCGGCTCAAAAACAATGGCGGTAGCTATCTGTCCTCTCACGATCCGCGCGAAGTGCTCGGCATAGGAAAAGCAGCGAAGATTGAGGCGCTGGAAATTCACTGGCCTGGCCCGAGCAAGCGGATCGACAAGTTCACCGACCTGCCGGTGAATACTTATATTCGTATCGTCGAAGGAAAAGGGATCGCCACCTGAAGCCTCGGCCTTGAAACATCAGATCCGCAGGAAGGCGACCCTTTGGCCTTTAGCGCGGAATCGTGTAATAGGAATAGTGATACTTCCAATCGAACTCGTGCCCTGGTTCGATAGAAATCCCGACGAAAGGTTCCATCGCTAGCACGGAGCGAATGGACCAAAGAGCCATATCGGCTAACGGACGATCGCCCGTAACCTTGAAACCGGCCCCGATTCGCTTGTTGTCGACGGTGATGCTGTAATCGGCCGCCGTTTTACCAAAGCCCTGGACGGGTAGAGCCACCGTCTCTTCACCTTCCAACTGTTTTCGATACAAGATCTCTTTGCCGCTTATCTCGGCAAGCTTCCGGTCAGGAGGCTCGCTGGTCTTGATGTCGAACGGGACGGAGATAACGAAGTCCGGCCCGATAGGTTGTTTGTCGAGGACCAGGAAATTGTGGCAAAACACGCTGGTCTGGATCGCCCGCTTGCCGGTATTTTTCAAGCTGTGACCGACAATCATTTCCGGCTTGCCGGGTACCAGCCGAACAACCTTCG